>Ga0307516_10000181_pt1 | contig 81531 bp, 61 predicted proteins | sample 19_EM_MG_FD_203310 | JGI IMG/M metagenome (GOLD analysis project Ga0307516, IMG submission 203310) | Populus trichocarpa ectomycorrhiza microbial communities from riparian zone in the Pacific Northwest, United States - 19_EM | ecosystem: Host-associated > Plants > Roots > Unclassified | place... | reverse complement strand
GAAGGCGTTGTCACAGAAGTACTGGTTGCGTCCAGCGCTGAAGGCGAGTCTCCCGCGGGCAACGGCGAATCGCTGAATGCCGTGGGCACCAATCGATTGACACGGCAGCCGAGTGACCCTGAGATCCCGGTTGAGTCGCAGGTCGTCCAACGGCCAGAGCGGAGCCTGAGTCGCTCGTCGAGCATCGAAAGTCCTTCGGAGCCCACATCGATACCCGTCAACACGATGGAGCCCAGGCTGCCCATCGTCACTATTGGGCATACCGTGCCGGTACCTGAACCCGAGGAGGTGCAATCCGACTCTGACGAGGATGTTGCCTTTTTCACCCCCCCCCTCCAAGACTCGCCAGCACATGACACCGTCGCTTCTGAAACCCCCGCGGGCGGAAACAATGAGCCACCCACCCCAGTCCAGAACCGGCGCGAGGAAGGTCCTTTCGTCGAACTCTCGCTGCAGGAGGTGCAGCGTCCGGATCAAACGGTGATCGAGATTGTTGAAGAAGAGACGCACAACTTGCACTCCGAGGCAGAGGCCTCAGCTTTCGGTGCCGGCGGCGGGTTTCCTCCCAGCACGCCCGGTGGGTCGTTCCACAGCGAAGACGTTCGCCAACCGCCTGATGCCAACGCCGGCCTGGACATCGCGGAGATTCGCGCCGGGAAGAACCCGCTGCGCTCCCCCAGGCGCGACAAGACCAACCGGCAGGACTATGTCACCGCATTTACGAACCACACCCGCGCGGGCGCTGCCACCACCTTGCACAGGTTCGCCAAGGTATCCACGGAACTCACAGCAACCGACGGCAAGCCGCCTCTGGCCCCAACCCACACGCCCGGCATATTCAGCCGTGCGTTCAACGCGGTGAAGCGCAGCGTCGGCCTGCCCGGAAACGTGGATTGGATGAAGTCGACCATTCGAAACGTACGGGCTGACGCTTGCCGCAGTCACCCAGGAAAGCCATCGGCCACGCCCACGCAGGCACTCTGGCTGCTGGGTCAGGCGCAGCCGGTTTCCCTCTTCTGGAAGCAGCCGGAACTCGCCAAGCATGCCAACTTCGGGCAGCATCGTGACGAAGTCCTGGGGCACCTGGACACCCTGGGCCAGAGGTCATCGCCGCGTGTTTCGCTGGCACTGTCGTTTGCCTGCTTGTCGGCCACCGAGGGCAGCCCCAGCAAACAGGCCGGGCTGAACATGGAACTGTTCCAAACGCTCGCCGACCCGCAACTGATCAACAGACTGCTGGCCCCTCCCGGTACCGAACCGGCCGGCACGGCGCCGACTCTGGACCTGGCCCGCAGCGTATTGCATCAATGCACCCGCAGCAATCGGTTCGATGCGCTCGTCAAGGCACTGTCGCCCAGCCTGCAAGACCACCAGTTGCCCATCCTCAAGCGATACCTCCAGGCCGATGACGCCGTACGCAACACACCGGCACGGGTTGCCAGCGATCAGGTTCATGACGAGGACCTTGCCGCCATGGAAGAAGGACGGGGATCGAATACCCCGACCCTGGCCATGCGCGTTCGCGATTCGGCACGTGCCCAGCTTGCCGCTGCGGACAATCCAGTACCCCTCACTCCCCGACAAGCCGCGGACGAATTCTTCTGGAACAACAACTTCCATGAAGAAGGGCCGGGCACCCCACTGCACGAGTTGAAGCAGCACTTCTTCGAAGCCATAGAACAACTCAGCAAGAACGCGCAGACCAAAGGACCGCTGAATTCCGCCTATGAGTACGGCCTGGCCGGTGCGGACCGGAAACTGTTCTCCGACGAGGAAGAAAAGCTGAACAAGCTGCGCGACGATCCAGAGTTGGATGGGCTTGTGCAAGACATGCAGGGCAGCCTTGTGAAACTGCTCAATGCCGAGAATGCCAGCCTGGCCGGCCCGAACGCGACGCCCAGCGACAACGCGATACGCATCCTCGCCTGCCTGATTGCGCTGGAGGCCTGGTCGCCGGAGCACCGCGGCCAGTTGTCGCTGACAGACATCGTGCAGGGCCGGGCTCACGAAGTCGGCGACACCGACTCCGAAGCCCGCCTGGTGGCATCGGCATGCGCCCGCTTCATCGCGAAGCAGCGCTTCGACCGAGCTGACGACATGAAGGTGGCCGCCCCTGCCCTGACGCAGCAGTTCAACTTGTCACAGATGATCCGCAGCGGCGCCCTGATGACCAAGGTCCGGAACGAGTTGAAGAACGTGCGGCTGGGATTCCCCGCACTGGGCGAGCTTGCCAGGGAGTGCGGAGTTGAAGTCTCCCCCGCCGCGCAGGACGTGCTGGAGCGGGCCCGCCAGACCATCAACACCGAGACGGAATATCCCAAGGAGCGCACCCCGGAAGCAGCCGGTGAAATGATGCAGAAGTTCCTCGGCGAGGTGTACTTCGGCAATCACATCAAGCTGTCCAACGTCGAGAGCGGGGGGTTTTCCGGTCGGGGCGCGGCGGTTAATTTGTCCACCTACCTGGCAGACCCGCCCCATGCTGCCGGCCCAAGCACGGCGCCCGGCTCCTCACCCTTGGGGGCCCCATCCTTGGCCCCGTCCCCCGCCGCGACCCCCGCATCGATTCTGGCCAAGGTGCCGGTGCTGGCGCGCGGTGACCTGCGGGTGGAGGGATCCAGAGAACACGTCATCCGTGCCGGCGCGGCCACACACGGCGGCGAGTTCTTCCTGGGCACGGACGTCAAGCGGCGACTGGCCGCGGGCGGCGGGTTTCATACGGGTTACGTGGTACCGCTTGGAGACGGCGGCTCCCAAGGACGGATATCCGGGGGCCTGGACACCCTCCCCTACAGCTATGACCGGAGCGACTACGAAGGAGTGATGCTCCGGGTCGACCGGGTTGTACGCGAAGACGTGGCGGATCTTCATGAACCGAGGTTCGTGCAGAACGAAGCGGAGGTACGGGAAACCATGAGCGGGCTGGCCCGGACGCTGTTCAAGAGAGCCAAGGACGCGCCCGACGAGGTGTCCCGCGAGCAGATCCTGGAGGACATCATCAGCGAATTCGGCTCTCATGGGCTGTCGATCACGCTGATGAAGCAGCAATCCTCGGCACATCGCTCAGAAGCCTCGCTCGGCATGGGCGTGTCCGCGACCACGGGGGCTTGGGCCGGTGGCCGCTTCGGGCTCGGAGGCGGTGGGGCCATAGAGAAAGGCTGGAGCACCAACGTATCGGAGATGGACACGACAGGCTCCTATCGCATCAACAATCTGCGTACCGGCTGGTTCGAACGCAAGAAGGTTTCGGCCGACTTGGGCGGCAACGTCTATACGGGATCGGGCGGCATCCCACCCACAACCCTGGCCGGTGCCACGTGGTCGATGGGTGAAGCCGGCGGCAGCGTGCGCGTCCGCACGCCGCTGCGCGAAGGGAACATCGTGCCGGAGAAGACATTCAGCGACACCGAAACGCCGGACAAGAACCTGTTCAAGGAATACGTCCTCAGCAATCGGCAGAAATGGGACGACTTGTTCGCCTACCAGTTCCGGCACCTGCCTCCCGAAGAGGCCCTGAGCAAAGGCCAGGACCGGACCGACGCATTCCTGTACAAGATGGAAAACCTCCGCGAAGAGAACCATGTCTACTACGCCCGGGAGCGCCTCCACCCCGAAGTCGCCGAGCGGATCAACGACTGGGCCGGTGTGGAAGCGCTGGTACCGCCCGCCATGGAGTCGTTCCGTGCGGAACTGGCGGGCGTCCAGCAGCGCCTCGCATCCGACGACCGCTCATGGGGTGCCGCGTCGCTGATTGCCTACCAGAAGAACGTGCAGCAGGATGGGTTGGCCGGCAGCCTGGGGGGCTTCAAGGGAGCCAACGTGGCAGCGGTCGAGGGCGAGCGCGAAATCATCTTCGACACCATCGGATGGCCGAACCTGCGCCAGCGTGAACGGGACAACGCACCGCAGCACCTGGACCAATGAGGAGGGTAGCCGCCGCCGCGCCGCGCCGGGGTTTGAGCCGCTGTGAAATAAGATGCGGCCCCGGCGCCACCTTGGGTGGGCACAACCAGCGGCGGCAATGCCATGCGGCTCAAGCACATCGAGGTGTTCAATGCAGTCATGCTGACGGGCACCGTCAGCGGCGCCGCCCGCCTGCTGCATGTGACCCAGCCTGCCGTCACCCAGACACTGCAGAACGCCGAGTTGCAGCTGGGTTACGTGCTCTTCACACGCCAGCGCAGCCGGCTGGTGCCCACCAGCGAAGCCCAGACCTTGTACCCCGAGGTGATGCGCCTCGTGTCCCAGCTCGAATCAGTGCGGCGGCTGGCCGGCGCCCTGCGGTCCGGCCAGAGCGCTGAGCTGCGGCTCCTGGTGGTGCCATCGCTGGCGGTGCGGGCGTTGCCGGACGCCTTGAAGCAGTTCCGGCAGCAGCATCCCAACTTGCCCCTGTCGATCCGCACCCTGCATTCCAGGGAAATCACCCAGGCGATTGCCTTGCGGGAAGGCGATGTGGGCATCGTGTACGGGGCATCGCAGCACCCGGCCGTGCAGCAGATTGCCGTGGCCACCGGTCGGCTTGTCTGCGTCTCCCTGCTGCAGTCGCGCGGCAGTGACCGCCGCACAACCGTGGAGTTGGCCGAGCTGATGCGAGGCGGCTTCATCCGCATCGATGAACGCGACCCCATTGGCGCCATGCTCGCTGAGCAGTGTGCCCGCCTAGGGCTGGCATCGAGCGGCGGGATGACCGTGCAGACCCACCACATCGCCATGGTGCTGGCGGAACAGGGCTTCGGTTCGGCCATCATCGACTCGTTCACGGCCGCAGCCACCACCAGCAGCAACCTGCACGTGCGCACGCTGCTTCCGGAAGTGCCGGTGAGCGTGCAGGCGTTGCTGCCCCAGGGCGAGCGATCCCCACGTCCCGCCGCCGACCTGATCGAGGCATTCAAGGCCGTGGTCAGTTCGCCCCGCGGCGCCTGACACCGCTCACTGCCGAATACATTGACGAAGACGCACCCTGCCCCATCGGCGCGGCACAATGCGCACGGTGCCATGGTTTGATCATCGGGTGAGGTGATGTCGCTTCTTTTTGCTCTTGCAGGCCTGCGTCGGGCAGCACGCCCAGGCGCGTGGAAACTGGCGCGCGGATTGGCACTGTGGCTGGGATGCAGCCTGTCCTGCGGCGTGCATGCGCTCGACGCGCTGCCGCTGCAGCTTGCCGTCCCCGGCGGCGTGGTCGCCTTGCCGCTGGGCCCTTCGCCGCAGCAGCCACTGGCCAGTCTGGCCGGGGTTCCGGTCATGGTGGTGGGTCACGCGGCCCAATGGACTGCCGTGCTGGGCCTCGCGCTGAGCACCAAGCCGGGACCGGGCGTTCTGCTCGTCCGGCGCGCCGGGGAAGCTGAAGAGCGCGTACCGTTTGTCATCGAGCCCAAGCGCTACGCCGAGCAACGCCTCAAGGTGGCACCGGGCAAGGTGGACCTCTCGCACAAGGACTTGGCCCGCTACCAGGTCGAGCGCGACCGCCAGGCCAAGGTCATTGCCACGTTCAGTGAACCCCCGCCTGCGGTGCTGCGGCTGCGCCAGCCCACACCGGGGCCGCGCTCCAGCTCCTTCGGCCTGCGCCGCATCTTCAACGGCCAGGCACGCAGCCCGCACAGCGGCATGGACATTGCCGCCCCTCTGGGCGCACCGGTGGTGGCTGCCGGTACAGGCCGCGTGATCGACGTCGCCGACTATTTCTTCAACGGCAAGACGGTCTGGCTGGATCATGGCGCCGGCCTGCTCACCATGTATTGCCACCTCGACACGGTGGCCGTGAAACCGGGCGACGTACTGCCTGCAGGGGCGGGGCTGGGCACCGTGGGGGCCAGCGGCCGCGTGACGGGTCCCCATCTGCATTGGTCAGTGAGCCTGAACCGTGCCATGGTGGACCCCGCCCTCTTCCTGGAGCCGGCGGGTGCTGCGGGCTCACCCGCGGTGCCGGGTCAATGAACCCGGCGGCTGCAACAATCGAGGCCTTTCAACCCTTCGGAGCATGATCTTGAGACTCTTGTCATTGGCGCTGGTCCTGGCCGCCGCCCTGCCTTGCCAGGCCCAAACCGACGTGCTCGCCACTGCAGCCAAGGAACCCGGCGCAGTGACCTCCGCCACCGGCCTGGTCTACCGCTCGCTGAAAGATGGCTCCGGCGCCAGCCCGGGCGCCACCGACACGGTGAAAGTGCACTACCGCGGCACCTTCCCCGACGGCCGCGAGTTCGACAGTTCCTACTCGCGCAACGCACCCGCGGAGTTTCCGCTCAACCGCGTGATCAAGTGCTGGACTGAGGGCGTGCAGCGCATGAAGGTGGGCGGCAAGGCCAAGCTCACCTGCCCGGCCGCCATTGCGTATGGGGAGCGCGGTGCTGGTGGCACGATCCCGCCCAATGCCACCCTGCAATTCGAGGTGGAACTGCTGTCCATCGCCAAGCCGTAGCGCAAGGCAGTTGCCACCGGCCAGGCACGTTCAGGCCGGCCCGTTGGCAGCGCCGCGCAGTCGCTGTGCGGCCCACACCACCGCCAACACCAGGGCGCCCGCGATGATGCCCACCAAGGCATCGGCCAGCGGCGCCAGGATCGCCCCCATGGCGGCCCCCGCCGCCTGGCTCCACGACTCGATGGCATGGTGCAAGGCGGGCAGCCCATGGGTCAGGATGCCGCCACCGACCAGGAACATGGCCGCGGTGCCGGCCACCGACAAGATTTTCATCAGGTGGGGCGCTGCGGCCAGGATGCCGGCGCCCACGGCACGCACCGCCTGTGCGAATACGCCTGCGCCACTGCGACGGCTCAGGAACAGGCCCGCATCGTCGAGCTTCACGATGCCGGCCACTAGGCCGTACACCCCCACGGTCATGACGATGGCGATGCCCACCAGCACCGCCACCTGGGTGCCGAAGCTCGACTGGGCCACCGTGCCCAGCGTGATGGCGATGATCTCGGCCGACAGCACGAAGTCGGTCCGCACCGCCCCCTTGATCTTTTCCTTCTCGAGCGCGACCAGGTCGACCGCCGGATCGGCCAGCGCCCGAACCAGTTCAGCGTGGTGGGTTTCGTCTTCGGCCGCGCTGTGCAGGAACTTGTGCGCCAGCTTCTCGAAGCCCTCGTAGCAGAGAAACGCACCACCCACCATGAGCAGCGGCGTCACGGCCCAGGGCGCCAGGGCGCTGATGGCCAGCGCCAGCGGCACGAGCACGGCCTTGTTGAGCGCCGAACCCTTGGCCACCGCCCACACCACGGGCAGCTCGCGGTCGGCATGCACGCCGGCCACCTGCTGCGCATTGAGCGCCAGGTCGTCGCCCAGCACACCCGCGGTCTTCTTGGCAGCCACCTTGGTGAGAATCGCCACGTCGTCCAGGACGGTGGCGATGTCGTCGAGCAAGGCAAGGAGGCTGGAGGCCATGAGGGAGGTTCCTGCGGGTTGACCGGGGCGCGGGATGCGCCCCTCGGCAGGCCGGCATTGTGGCCCCGATCAGCCCCTCCCTTCCGTGCCTCGTCAGTAGAAGCACCTCACGCGATCGGCCACGATGCCACCGGCAACCGCCTGCCCCCGCACCGCCACGTACACCCCGACGCCGACGCCGTTGAAGCAGTCTTGCGCCCGGGCCCCGTTCATGCGGACCACGAAGCCGCGCACCAGGGCGGTGGCGCTGGTGGGGTCGTAGGCCGTGATGGGGCCTTCGATCTCCACCTCCGTGTCCACCCCAGAGGCGCCACGCAGGCTCACCGCGGTCACGTCCAGGCTGCCGTCGATGGCGAAGTTGCCGCGCAGTTGCACGTATTGCTGGTCGGCCGGCTCGAACCCGGTGCGTTCGATGTCGCCAAAGCGCACCGGCACGCCATTGAGTTCAAAGCTGCCCGTCGTTCCCGTGACTTGCGTCAGCGTGCCGCCGAAGTACGCATCGATGCCGGAGTTCTGGCGGTTCTTGATGCGCACGAAGCTGGCGTTGAACTGCCCCTGTCCGAGTTGGCCGAAGATCGACACGGTCTGGCCGTTGCTGAGCCGGGCCACGTCTGCGGTCACCTGGGTGCCCGAAGGCACCACCACCAGCACGTCGCCGAGCGAGAAGTAGGTCAACGCCGTATCGACGAAGAGTTGCGTCACGATGCCTGTCAGGCGCTGGAACTGCGGCAGGGCTGCCAGCTTCTCCACCCGCGTGGCTTGCAGCACGTACACGCCAGTGGCATCGCGGCGGCTCAGGCCGTGCACCTCCACCACGTCGCCCACCCGCACGTCGTTCAGGCCGGCCGGGTAGCCGTCGAACACGGTCACCGGACCGACGCCGGGATTGGTGTTGATGCGCACGCGCTGGCCCAGCACGGTGAAGATGCCTGCCCCCAGGGCATCGACATATCCCACCGCCTGCGGCTCCACGCGTACTGCGTCGGCCACACGGTCCACCTTGAAGGCGAACTCGACGTGCTGGCCCAGCTTGACCTGTGCCGTGGAGATGGTGCCGGGACTGGCCTCCGTCTGCACGACCGCCTTGGTCGTGTCGAAGCCCGTGCCGTCGATGGCCACGCTGTTGCCCAGGGTCGTGACAGTGCCTTCGCCGAAGCCCACGGTGACGCCCGTTCCGCCGGAGCCTACGCCCTCCTCACCGCCACATGCGGCCAGGCACAGCGCCAGGGCCAGCACAGAGCCCCAGCTGCGTATCCATCCGACCCACTGCCATCCGCATCTTTTCGCGTCCACTTGCTCTCTCCTGTTTTACTACTTACTGCGTGCTTTTAGGCGTCTTGCTCTTGACTGCGCGAGGGCGTCTTGCAGGGCCCTCGCCTTGGGATTCCGCCACGTCCTGCCCCCCGCCCTTGCGCGGCTGGTCTTCCTGGTAGTAATAAACGCCGAAGCGCATGCGCGCCTTCGGCCCAGCGGACCCTCGATCCGCTTCGTAGTGCCGTGTTGCTTCGGCCACCATGGTCTGGAAAGCAGGCTGCCAAAGCGAACGGGCGAGTTGTGCCAGTTCCGTCAGTGCAGCTTCCGACAGCCCGTTGGCGAATACGCTTTGCTCCAGGAAGCGGCTCTCGGAACCGCTGGTGAGGTTGTGGACCGAGGCGTTGAGGTGGTCTGCAGCGCTTGCCGCCATGAAAGCCATGGCTTTGCGGTCCCCGGATGACGGGGTGAAACTTTTCGCTGCAAGAACCACCCACTCGCCTTCCACGGTCACCAATCCAAGACGTACCAATTCCTCCAACAACGTGCGGGGGTGCACGTCATTGGAGATCTCCCGCGCCAGCGCTTCGAAACTGGGAGCAGGTCCCGACCGGGACAGGCGCTCCACCACCGAGTTCGCGGCATCGGCACCTTCACGATAGGTGGGGTGGGTGATCCAGCGTGTAAACAATTTCGACACCGGTGTGAGAGTGAACGGCTCGCTGACCGCTTCTTCTTCCGCCAGTGCACGCACATCCTTGCGGTGCACGCCCGACAACACGCTCAGCGCCGAGTCCGTGCACTTCGCTCCGGTACGCTCCAACTCGACACGGGCTTCCTGCAGGAATACAGCCTTGAGTGCCTGGGCCAGGGCCACGTAGTTGACGCCATTGCGCAGCAGCCATCGCACCAGGGGCGCGAAGACGATCAGCGCATCGGCCAACGCGAGGTCGGCGCGTGTGGCTTCGTCAGGCTGCGAGGAGGGATCCATAGGTTGAGAGCTGCTGGGGGTCCTGAACTGTTTGTACCCAAGACCCTGGTGGGATTGTTTCCCATTCTGAGGGCTGTGTCCTGAAGAGTTATGCGGTGTTACTCCGCTTGCGTTTGTCCCACAGGCCATGAGACGCAGAGGCTTTGCAGTAGATGGCATGAACATGCTCAGCCCCAGCTTCGGAATCTGACGCCGCTGCGGCCCACCGGCGCATGGCAGCCGGAGCCTGCGCAATCGAGCGCCGGCGGGGCCTTGCGCTGATGCGTGATCGACTGCTTCTGCATGTTGCCCTGGAACGGCGTGCCGAGCTGATGGCAACCCTTGCAGGAACCGGCACCAGCGCCCAGGGTGTTGTTGTGGTCCATGCGCATGGCGCCGGCCCATGACGACCCCGCCCCGCTCTTGTGGCAATCGTCGCAATCCATGCTGCTGCCGTTGAGCAGCATCGTCTTGTAGGGGATGTGGTTGGCCGAGGGGGCCAGCGCACCGGTGGCCCCTTGGGCGGTGTAGGCGCCGTTGTGGCAGGTCTTGCAGTCCAGCGTGCTCACCACGCTGTGGTTCATCTTCACGGCGACGGCCAGGTTGGTGGAGGACCGATGGCAGGCCTCGCAGGTGGCGCCACCGGCCAGGGGGATGTGGCGCGGCGGTGGCAGCGTGGTCAGCAAGCTGGCCTTGACCGTGGCGGCGGCCGCGCTGCGTCCGGCCCGGGCCGGGCCTGCCTTGCCGGCACCCGTGGAACTGAGGTCCACATCCAGCCAGTTGCGGGTGCTGCGGTGGCAGGTTTCACACAGCGGCGACGCCCCCACGTGGGACGGCGTGCGCGGCTGCGCCACCGCGGGCGGGAAGGCACCCGTATGGCAGGTGGCGCACTGGGACTTGATGTTGGTGAACTGGTGAGCCCGTGCCGGCGTCCATGAGCGGAAACCGAAGCCGTCCAGGTGGCAGGTGTCGCAGTTGTTGATGCCCTCGCCCACCACGAACAAGCCCGGCACATGGGTGACCGGCCGGCCGGTGGCGCCGTCATGCCTGCCGTCATGGCAGGAGAAGCAGTTGTTGGCCACCGCCAGTTGGGTGTGGTTGAAGGAGGCCGGCAACCAGCTGGTGGTCGAGCGGTGGCAGTCGCCGCATTGCTGGCCGGCGGCCACGGCCACGTGGCGCGGTGTCTTGCCGGTGGCGGCCAAGCCGGTGTGGCAGGTCTGGCAGCCCACGGTACTGACCACGCTGTGGCGGAACTTGGTGCGGGTGAACGACTGGGTGTTGTGGCAATCACCGCAGCCGGCCACGGCCGGCACGTGCTTCTGCGGCATCACCACGTTGGCCTTGGACAGCGCCGAGCCTGCCGTGTGGCAGCTCTCGCAGGTGCGCGGGGTGCCTTTCATCCGGCCGCCGATGTGGCAGGACTCGCAGCTCTGCGCCGCATGCACGCCGGTCAGCGGGTAGCCGGTGCTGGCGTGGTTGAAGTTGGCACCGGTGGGTTCGGTCCAGCCGAAGGCCGCGAACGAAGCCAGCCACAGCACGCCGGCGACGAGCCAGTTGACTGCATGGACCGCGTGGCGTGCCCTGCCTGAGGCCGGTGTGCGAATTGAAGTTCCCATGACGACTGCTGCTTTCCCGATTCGACGACGTGCCGGCGTTGAAGCCCGGCGGGGCACTGCGTGTGTCGGTTGATTCGATGCCACCGGCCATTCGAGTCAACGTGATCGGGACGATATGGGAAAAATGGGATGAAATCCCATTGAAATATCCACTGTTACCTCGGAAACATCCGCGCACAGGCGCATGCGGCCGCCATGGGGCAACCTCGCCTTGGGTCGTTGCGCAGGAGCAGGTTCGGAGGCGCCGACGCCGGTTGTGCCCGGGCCATGGCGTCGTTGCGGCGCGCCCGGCAGGGCGGCGCAGATGGGAAGAGATTCGCGGGGATGACCGGGCGCCACGCGCCCGGGTGCTACACGCTACAGCGCGGGTTGTCGTGCCCGGGCGGCGTTGGTTGCCATGCCTTCGGCAAACCGCGCCAGCAAGGCCGGTGGCAGGTCATGCCCCATGCCTTCGATGAAATCGGCGCTCGCCCCGGCGATCTTGCGCTGCAGGTCATGGCCCGCTGCCACCGGGATCAGCGGGTCGGACATGCCGTGGATCACGTGGGCGGGCGCCCGGATGCGGGCCAGCAAGGGTGTGCGGTCGCCATGCGCGGCCACCGCCACGAGCTGCCGCGCGGTGCCGGGCGGGTGAAAAGCCCGGCCCACCGCAGCCTGCAGGCGGTTGCGCAACCACTGCGGATCGCTGGGGTAGGCAGGGCTGCCGATGAGCTTGAAGAACGCCTGCATGTGGTCCACCACCGCCGCCTCGCTGCGGCCCCTGGGCCGGCTGATCAGCGCCGTGCGCACCTTCAGCGACGGCAAGGGCAGGTGCCGCGCGCCCGAGGTGGTCATCATCAAGGTCAGGCTCTTGACGCGGTCGGCGTGCTGAGCCGCCAGCACCTGGGCGATCATGCCGCCCATCGAGGCCCCACAGACGTGCGCCTGGTCGATGTGCAAGGCGTCGAGCACGCCGATGGCATCACGCGCCATGTCGTCCAGGCTGTACGGCGCCTTGATGGGCAGCGAAAAGCCATGCCGCAAGGCGGCGGCCCAGATGTTGGGCACGCCCAGGTGATCGAAGCGCTGGCTCAGGCCCACGTCGCGGTTGTCGAACCGGATCACCCGGAAGCCACGTGCCACCAGCAACTGCACCAGTTCCTCGTGCCAGGCAATCAGCTGCATGCCCAGGCCCATGACGAGCAGCAACGGCTCGCCGTCGGACCGACCTTGCACGTCGACCTCGATGCCGACGTTGTTTGCCTGGATGTGCATCGGGGCCCTGTGATGAACCTTCAGGCTTCCAGCGCGGGCTGCAAGGACGCCTGGGACGTGGCCTTGTAGAACCAGCGCCGGGCGCCTTGCACGTCGAAGCGCTGCCAGCTGGCCGGGTCCTGGGCCAGGCGGTCCACCACCGCGTACATCACCAGCGGGTTCATGCCCATGCCCATGTGGCTGGCATGCACCTCGATGTTCTCGGTGTGCGGCTCGTCTTCATTGATGCTGCATTGCCAGGCCACGACACCGTCGGTCCGGGAGTAGATGGACGTGGTGGGCACCGGCGGAGCCTTGCGCAGGCGGGCGATCGCCTGTTCGTCTTCCAGCACCTCGTGGCCGTTCAGCATTTCGTACAGGCGCCAGGCATTGGTGGCGCGCGGATGCCCGGCAAACGGCGAGCCCAGGGTGACGACGCAGCGCACATGCTCGGCATGTTCCTTGGCCACTTCGCGGGCGTACACGCCGCCCAGGCTCCAGCCGATCAGGCTGACTTTTTCGCCATGGCGCCGGGCCAGCGTCTTCAGCCGTTCGCAGCAGCCCTCCAGCACGCCCGAGCGCGGCCCCAGGTTGAAGCCTTGTTGCCACTCGTAGGCTGTATAGCCGCGCTCGCGCAGGAAGTTGCGCAAGGGCTGCGTGGTGAGGTCATTGGCCGCCAAGCCGGGGAACACCATTACCGGATGGCCATCGCCAACAGGCAATTGCTTCAGCCAGGGCCCTGCGGCCAGCATGGCCAGATACTCCCAGGGCGCCCGGGCCTCCAGCATCAGCAGCAGCGGGTTGGGGGCCTTGATGTCCCCCAGGTTGAAGGCAGGAGATTCAGCTTCCAAAAACGGTTCGCGTGGTGCATTCATGAGCACTGATCGTAGCTGCTGCCGGAAGATGCCGCGTTGGGTCATGGTTCAAACCTTTGCCACGCCTGAGATGAACCATTTTCTCCCCTATTTCACTGCAATTCGAACCCCGGCAAGCCGAACTGCCACAGGAAGAAGCTGAATACATTCGCGCGATCCGCCTGCACTTGTTGCTTCGTGTTGCCAATGCCGTGGCCGGATTGGTAGTCGAGCAACAAGAGCACCGGCTTGCCGCTGCGGGTGGCCGCCATCAGGCGTGCGGCGGTCTTGGTCGATTGCCACACCTCCACCCGCGGGTCGTTGACGCCATGCGTGAACATCACCGCGGGGTACGGTGTGTTGGGCACGATGTGCTGGTAGGTGCTCATGGCCATCAGCGCACGGAAGCCGGCATCGGTTTTCTTGCTGCCGAACTCGGGAATGTTGGGCACGCCATTGGGCGTGTCTTCAAAGCGCAAGGCATCCAGCGCGCCCACGGCACTGACCACCGCGGCAAAGAGGTCCGGGCGCTCGGTCATGGCCCGGCCCACCAGGATGCCCCCGGCGCTGCCGCCCCAGATGCCGAGGCGCTCGCTGGAGGTGTAGCCCTGCGCCACGAGCCACTCCGCACAGGCGATGAAGTCGCGCCAGGTGTTGGGCTTGCTGGCCTGGAAGCCGGCCTTGTACCAGTCTTGGCCGAACACGCCCGAGCCACGCGGGTTGGCCACCGCGAACACGCCGCCGGCATCCAGCCAGGCCAGGCGGCTGGTCGAGAAGAACGGCTCTTCGGTGTTGCCATAGCTGGCATAGCCGTACAGGATGGTGGGATGGCTGCCGTCGAGCACCATGCCACGGTGGTGGATGATGCTCATGGGCACCATCGCGCCGTCGTGGCTCTTGACCATGGCTTCGGTGGTCGTGACGTCCTCGGGGACATCAAAGGGGCCCTGCGGCTGCAAGCCGGTGTTGGCCACGCTGCCGTCCGCGGCCACGGTGTAGATCTGCCGCGCACGCGTCCAGCCGCCCAGGTCGAGCACGGCGCCGGGCACGCGGGGATCGGTGGCGCGCCAGGTGCTCTCGCCATCGGCCAAGCTGAAGGCACCCTCCACGGGCAGGCTGATCTCATCGGCCGCACCCGGCCCAGCCCCGTGACTCAGCTTGAGCAGCCGCTTCACGTTGCCGTCGCGCACTTCCACATACACGGCGTCGGCCGCCGCACCCACGCCGGTGATGACCCGCTCGCTGGGCGGCAGCAGCACCTGCGAGCTGGCCAGGCCCGCGTCGAGCCGGGCACGCAGCAAGCGGCCACGCGGGGCGCCCTTGGTTGAGATCAGCACCAGTTGGTCATCGAAGTAGTCGAACTGCGCCACCTCGTCGGCATAGTCGACCAGCTTCTTCCACCGCAGCGGCGCGGACGCCTCCGCCGGGTCCAGCGAGGCGACGTAGATCATCACCTCGCGCTGCACGCCGTTCAGCACGGTGCCGATGGCCCAGCGCCCGTCGTGCGTGAACTGCACGAACGGCATCTCCGTGGGCTTCATGGCCATGCCGTACACGCCCAGCCCGAACACCGCACTGCCCGGCAACTGGCCCGGCACCATGCGCGTGACGCGGCTGCGCTGGTACTTCTGCGTGGCGGGCGTGCCCTTCTTGAGCACCTGCAGGCGGTTGAAGACCAGGCTGCTGCTGTCGGGCGCCCACGACACGCCGCCGAAATCGGCCCGGTCCACCGGCTTGCCCACCGGCTGGCGCGTGCGTGTGTCCAGCAGGTGCAGCACCGCTTCTTCGGAGCCGCCGGCGCTGATGCCATAGGCCACCATGCGGCCGTCCGGAGATGGCACGAAGTAGTTGATGGCGTGGGGCTTGCCGCTGCGCTTTTGCAGCACTTCGGGGTCCACCAGCAGGACCTCTTCGCCGCTGTCGCCGCGGCGCATGTAGAGCTTGAACTGGTTCTCGGTGGCGCCGCGCTTTTCGTAGAACCACAGGCCGCCGGGCAGGCGCACTGGCTGCACCACGCGCGCGCTGGCGGCTTCGTCGTACTTGCGCACGGCCTCCAGCATGCCTGGGCGGCCGCCGATGCGCGCCAGCGTGGCGTGGGCCTGGTCGCTGTGCGCTTTCATCCAGGCCGCGACCTGCGGGTCCTTGGTGTTCTCCAGCGCGCGGTACGGGTCCGGAACGCGGGTGCCGTGGAGAGTCTCGACCAGCGTGCCCGGCGGAAAGACCGGCGGCGCCGGCTCGGCAGCCGCCGAGCCGTTGCAGGCACACCAGAACGCCACCCACACCCACGTGGCGGCCAAGAGACGGCGGTGAATCATTTCGCTCCTCGCAATGGAGTTCTAGTACCAATCACCGCGACCGCGCCGTGGACTTGCGCGCGATCACGCCTGCCACGGACTGTACGACCGCTTGCCGCGCGATCCGGGGCACGGCCGCGGCCACCGCCTTGCCGACGTTGCTCTCCAGCGCGTCGCGCGCGGACCGGGCGGCCCGGCTCATGGGCTTGGGCACGGCGCCGGCCGCGGACCGCAGGGCCTGGCCCATCGCGTTGCCCAGCACCTTGCGCGCCACCGTGCCCACGGGCATGTCCTGCGACGCGTCGGCGTCGTCTTCCGCACCCGGCAAGGCCCGCAGGTCGTCGAAAGCCACCCCCACCGCCTGGGCCAGCTCGCGCACCTGCGGCAAGGCTCGGGCGCAGGCCATCAGGCCGAAGTCGATCGATTCGTCGTAGCTCTGCACCGTGATGTTCAGCGCCATGCCGTGGACGATGATGGAAGACGGGTGGTTGCTCAGCATGCGGGCCCCGGCCAGGTACAGCGGCATGGCAGGCCCCGGCACGTTGGAGATCGCCACATTGGCCAGCGCGGGAATGCGATCGGCCGCGCGTGTGCGGCCGATCAGCGAGGCGGCCGCCTCCATCAGCCAGGGCACGCCGATGGACGGAAAGTCCGTCGGCAGGATGCTCTTGAGACGGCCCACGGTGGCCTTCATCGACGTGGTGGCCGCCTTGATGTGGGCCAGGCGCCGCTCGGGGTCGGCAATGTGCGTGCCCAGGCTGACGAGCGTGATGGAGGCTTGGTTGTCGGCGCTGGTGTCGCCCTTGACCCGCAGCGAAATGGGCACCGCGGCCACCAGCGACTGGCGCGGCAGCGGCCCGTGCTTGCCAAAGTGCCGCCGCAGCGCCGTGCTGCACAGCCACAGCACCAGGTCGTTGATGCTGGCCCCATGCCGCTGGCCCAGTTCCTTGAGCTCCAGCAACGGCACGCTGGCGCAGGCAAAGGCGCGCTCGGCGCTCACGGTGGCATTGAGCCGGGTGCGCGGGGCCAGCGTCAGCGCGCCCTCCTTGGCTCCGGCCTTGCCGGTCACCAGGCGAGAGCGCGCCACCGTCTGCACCGCCGCGCTGGACAAGGTGCCCACGGTCGACGGCAGCGAGCGCACGATCTGCGCCAGTTGCTGCACCTGGTTGACCACCGCGCCGCTGAGCATCTCGGCCATGCCGAGCTGGAACGGCTTGTGGCGCGAAGCGGCACGGGGCGCCAGGGCGCGCGGCTCGGGCGTGATGTCGAACAGGGCCGCGGCCAGCGCCACTGCGGCCTGCCCGTCCACCGCCGCATGGTGCAGTTGCGTGTACATGGCCACGCGCTTGCGGCCGGTGGGCCCGGGGGCCACGCCTTCGATGACGTGGAACTTCCACAGCGGCCGGCTGCGGTCCAGCAACTCCACGTGGAGTTTCGCGACCATGGCCTCCAGGTCTTGCATGTCGCCACGGCCCTTGGGCAACTGGACTTCCACGATGTGCTGCTTGAGCTCCGGCTCGGCCTCCACCCAGGCTGGGTTGGCCAGGTTCAGCGGCATCCAGGCCAGCTTGCGGCGCAGCACCGGCGCGGCCGGCAGGCGGGCCGCGATGTGCCGGCGCAATGCGTTCACGAAACGCCCTCGTGCGCCCGCCGGCAGTTCGAACACGTGCAGCGCGCCCACATGCATGGGCATCTCGGGCGTTTCGATGTACAGGAACGAGGCATCCAGGCCGGAGAGCTGCTTCATGGTCGGGCGCCTTTCTGCGCTGGGACAGGAACGAGCCGGTGGAGCGCACAGCCCAAGGCCTGGACGCAAAGCCACCTACCTGGCCCGGATGCTAGTCGCAAGCCACGCGTTCACCCCTCAGGGCTGTCCCTCTGGTGCCTAGAGGTCCCGCAAGGGATGGCGGGCCGCCGGCCAGGGGCTCTCGAAGAAAGCGGCCACCTGCCCAGGCGTCACGTCCTCGATGCGCGCCGGGTTCCAGCGCGGCGCGTTGTCCTTGTCCACGGCCAGGGCGCGGATGCCTTCCACCACCTCGCTTTGCACGGGCGGCCGCAGGTGGAAGGCCTGGCGCATCAGGCCACGTTCCATGCGCAGGTCGTCCGCCAGGCTCATGTGCCGCGCGCGCCGCACTTGCTCCAGCGTCACGGCCATCATCAGCGGCGAACGCTTGCGCAAGGTGGCCAGCGTCTCGGCGGCCAGCGGGGTGGCCTCCTGGGCCAGGGAATCGGCAATCGCCTGCAGGGTGGGCGCGGAGAAATGGCGGTCGATGAAGTCGCTCTGCACCTCCAGCGCTGCTTCCGGCGGCACCACGGCGCAGGCCCGCACAACGGCCACCGCTTGAGAGCCGTTCTCGATGGGCTGGTCGGTCAATGCCTCCAGCAGGGCCGGCAGGCGGTACGAGGGAAGAATCACGTCGGCCAGGCCTGCCGCGATGGCGCTCGCTGCCGTCAATACCTGCCCGGTCAGCGCCAGGTACTCGCCCAGGTGCCCTGGGCAGCGCGACAGGAACCAGCCGCCGCCCACGTCGGGAAACAGCCCGATGGTGGTTTCGGGCATCGCCACCCGGCTGTGCTCGGTCACCACGCGCAAGGCCGCCCCCTGCGACAGCCCCATGCCGCCGCCCATGCACACGCCGTCCATCAAGGCGATGCAAGGCTTGCCGTAGGTGTGGACCAGGTGGTCGAGCGTGTACTCTTCGTTGAAGAAGTCTTCCAGCCGCGGGTCGCCTTGCAGCGCGGCCTGGCGCATGAAGCGCACATCGCCTCCGGCGCAGAAGGCCCGCGGCCGGCCCTCCAGCGTGGACCCACGCAGCACCACCGCCACGACCGCGTCGTCGTGCTGCCAGTGCAGCAGCCAGGCGCAGAGGTCACGCACCATGGCCAGCGTCAGGGCGTTGAGGGCACCCGGCCGGTTCAGGGTCAACACCCCGATCCGGCCGCGCACCTGGGCCTGCAGGTCGGTTCCGGCGTACGACACGGGCATGGTCATGGTCATGGTCATGGGCAGCTCAGTCGTCGCCGGGCCGCCCCAAGGCGGCTGAGCACCCGCTCGGCGGGTGGCTCCGGTACTCCGGCGCCGGGTGCCCACATTTAAGCCTCGCACGCATCGCCCAGGCCTCGTTGGCAACCAGCGCCCCCAGGACCAGGACCCCGCCGCCCAGCACCGCCACGGAGGGTTGCTCACCTGCGCCCAGCCAAGCCCACGCCACGCCGAACACCACCTCCAGCAGGGCCAGCAGGGCGATTTCCGGCGCGCTGAGCACGCGCGTCAAGGACACCGCCATCAGGCAGGGAATCGCCAGTTGCACGAGGCCCAGCATGGCGAGCAGGCTCACGTCATGCGCCGAGGCGCCCAGCGGCCAGGCCAGCGGCAAGGTCAGCAGCGCGGACAAGGCCGCGCCGATCAGCACCGCCGGCAGCATGTCCTGGTTCTCGGGCCGGCTGCTGCCACGGGTGTGCTGGATCACGGTCCAGTTCACCGCCGCGGCGGTTGGCACGGCAGCTGCGACCAGGATGCCGGCCAGGTGGCGCGGCTCGGCGCCATTCACCTCGGTGCCATACATCCAGGTAATGCCCAGCCCGGCCACCGCAATGGCGGCCCAGGTTCGCGCCGGCACGGGATGCCCCAGCGCCGCACGGGCGAGCAAGGCCGTCAGCAACGGCCCCAGCGCCATGGTCACCAGCACATTGGCCACCGTGGTCAAGGTCAGGGCCATCATGAAGGCGGTGAACATCACGCTCCAGCAGACGCCCGACAACCACAGCGCCCGGCCGCCTCCCTGCAGCGAGCGCCACAAGGATGCAGGCCCACGCCAGCCGGCCAGCAGCAGCACCAAGGCCAGCGCATTGAAGAAGCTGCGCCAGAACGTGATCTCGAAGCCGCTGGCCGCCTGGAGATGACGCGTGACAACGCCGGCGATGCTCCACATCAGCGTCACCACCACCATCAACGCCACCGCGCGAGCGTGACTCATTCGGGTACCTGCGAGCTCACCAGCACATGTGGCTCCGCCACTTTGCCGGATCCCCATGGAGGACGGCCGGCTTCTGCCGGCCTTGGGGCGCTCATGGGCCGCAAGCGGCCGGCAGCCGCCCCGGGCATGCCGCTACGCCGCTTCCCGCTGCGCGCGCTTGCGGTCATGTTCCTTCAGGTAGCGCTTGCGCACCCGGATGCTCTTGGGCGTGACCTCCACCAGCTCGTCGTCGGCGATGAACTCCACCGCGTACTCCAGCGTGAGCTCGATCGGCGGCGTGATCTTGATGGCGTCTTCCTTGCCGCTGACACGGAAGTTCGTGAGCTGCTTGGTGCGCACGGCGTTGACGATCAGGTCGTTGTCGCGGCTGTGGATACCCACCACCATGCCCTCGTACACCGGGTCGCCGGGCCGCACGAACATGCGGCCGCGGTCGTCCAGCTTGCCCAGCGCATAGGTGACGATCTCGCCGTCGTCCATGCTGATCAGCACGCCGTTCTTGCGGCCTTCGATCTCACCCTTGTAGGCCTCGTAGCCATCAAAAATGTGGCTCATCAACCCGGTGCCGCGCGTGAGGTTGAGGAACTCGGTCTGGAAGCCGATCAGGCCCCGTGCCGGGATCTTGTATTCCAGGCGCACCCGGCCGCGGCCGTCGCTCTGCATGTCCACCAGGTCGCCACGGCGCAGGCCGAGGGCCTGCATCACTGCGCCCTGGTGGGTGTCTTCCACATCCACGGTCAGCAGTTCGATGGGCTCCAGCTTCTGGTCGCCCTCGTGCTTGAACACCACGCGCGGCCTCGACACGGCCAACTCGTAGCCTTCGCGGCGCATGTTCTCCACCAGGATGGTCAGGTGCAGTTCACCGCGGCCGCAGACCTCGAAGATGCCGTCCTCGTCGGTTTCCTTGACGCGCAGCGCCACGTTGCTTTGCAGCTCGCGGTCCAGCCGGTCACGGATCTGCCGGCTCGTCACATACTTGCCTTCACGCCCCGCCAGCGGCGAGGTGTTGACGCAGAAGTTCATCGTCAGCGTGGGCTCGTCGATGCGCAGCATGGGCAGCGGGCGGGGATTCTCGATATCGGTGATGGTCATGCCGATGCCGATGCCCTCGATGCCGTTGATCAGCACGATGTCGCCGGGGCCGGCACTCTCGGCCGCCACGCGTTCCAGCCCGTCGAACTTGAGGATCTGGTTGATGCGCGCCCGGCGCGGCGTGCTGTCCACGCCTTCGTACACCGCCAGGTCGCGCGCTGCCCGCAGGATGCCGCTGTGCACCCGGCCAATGCCGATGCGGCCCACGTAGCTGGAGTAGTCGAGCGAGCAGATCTGCAGCTGCAGCGGCTCGTTCTCGTCGCCCTCGTGCGGCGGCACGTGCTCGAGCACGGCGTTGAACAGCGGTGCCAGGTCGGTGCCGATCTCGCCTTCCTTCAGCGTGGCCCAGCCGTTCAGGCCCGAGGCGTAGACGACCGGGAAATCGAGCTGGTCTTCGCTCGCGCCCAGCTTGTCGAACAGGTCGAAGGTGGCGTTGATCACGTAGCCGCAGCGGGCGCCGGGACGGTCAACCTTGTTCACCACCACGATGGGCTTCAAGCCCAGCGCCAGTGCCTTGCGGGTCACGAAGCGGGTCTGCGGCATGGGGCCTTCCACCGCATCGACCAGCAGCAGCACGCCGTCCACCATCGACAGCACGCGCTCGACCTCGCCGCCGAAGTCGGCGTGGCCGGGGGTGTCGACAATGTTGATGTGGGTGCCCAACCAGCTGACCGCGCAGTTCTTGGCCAGGATGGTGATGCCGCGCTCTCGCTCGAGGTCGTTGCTGTCCATGACCCGCTCGGCCACCTGCTGGTTCTCGCGGAAGGTGCCGCTCTGACGCAGCAACTGGTCCACCATGGTGGTCTTGCCATGATCGACGTGCGCGATGATGGCGATGTTTCTGATCTGCTTGTTCATGGCTCGATCATGCCTTTGACTTCGAGTGGGCTGAGCAATCGGGTGGCTATCAATTCGCCACCCTGGATATGCGCGCTGCCCAAAAAGGCGCGCGCCTGGGGGCCGTAGACGCGCACCCCGGGCGCATCGCCCAGGGTCACGCGACGGCGCATACCGGCCAGAAATCGGCCGGCTTCGGGTTCTGGCAGCCGCACCTGCGGCCAATCGAGCAGCAACGCGTCGACCGGCAGCACCTGCGCATCGCGCTCGGCCTCGCTCAGGCCGGCCAGCGCGTCCAGGGTCAGTGCATCTGCCACGCTCAGGGCACCGCTGGCGGTGCGCCGCAGCGCGGCCAGATGGGCACCGCAGCCGAGCGCCTGGCCGATGTCCTGCGCCAGCGTGCGGATGTAGGTGCCCTTGCTGCAGGTCACATCGAGCACGAGTTGCGTATCCTGCCAGTCCACGATGACCAGCTTGTGAATCGTCACGCAGCGCGGCTCACGCTCAATCTCGATGCCGGCCCGCGCGTATTCGTACAAAGGCCGACCGTCACGCTTGAGCGCCGAATGCATGGGCGGTGTCTGCGCGATCGGGCCCATGAAGCGCGCGCAGGCGGCTTCGATGGCCGCCCGGTCCAGTTGCACCGGGTGCTCGCTGACGATCTCGCCCTCGGCGTCGGCCGTGGTGGTCACCTGGCCCAGGCGCACGGTGGCGCGGTAGGCCTTGTCGGCGTCCAGGCTGGCTTGCGAGAACTTGGTGGCTGCGCCCAGGCAGATGGGCAGCAGGCCCGAAGCCAGCGGGTCCAGCGTGCCGGTGTGGCCCGCCTTCTCGGCGCGCAGCAGCCGCTTGGCCTTCTGCAAGGCATCGTTGCTGGACAAGCCCACAGGCTTGTCCAGCAACAACACCCCGTGCAGGGCGCGCTTGGGCTGCGGCGGGGGGCGCGTCGCCGTCATGGGGGCGGCGCGTTCATTCGTCATCGGCGGCCTCATCCAAGGCCCTGGTGGCATTGGCCTTGTTGATCAGCGCCGTCAGGTCGGCCGCACGCTGGGTGGTGCGGTCGAACTGGAAGTGCAGCGTCGGCACGGTGTGGATCTGCAAACGCTTGAACAAGCTGTTGCGCAGGAAGCCGGCCGCATCGTTGAGCGCCTGCTGGCACTCGGCCGGGTCGCCCATCAGCACCGAGAAGAACACTTTGGCATGCGCGTAGTCGGGCGTCACCTCCACCGCGCTGATCGTCACCATGCCGATGCGCGGATCCTTGAGGTCACGCAGCAGCGTGGCCACGTCGCGCTGGATCTGGTCCGCCACGCGGTGGCTGCGGTTGGGGATGGAGGGCTTGTGTCGCATGGGTCAGTCTTGCAATTCGTGGTAACGAGCAGGGCCGGCACGGAAGCAAGAAGCCCCGCCTGGCTGGGCGGGGCTTCTTGGAGTACGCCGGCGCCCGCCCTACAGCGTTCGTGCCACTTCCTTGATTTCGAAGAACTCGAGCACGTCACCTTCCACGATGTCGTTGTAGTTCTTGACGTTCAGGCCGCACTCGAAGCCTTCCTTGACTTCGCGGACATCGTCCTTGAAGCGCTTGAGCGACTCCAGTTCGCCGGTGAACACCACCACGTTGTCGCGCAGCAGCCGCAGGCGTGCACTGCGCCGCACGATGCCGGCGGTGACCATGCAGCCCGCGATGGTGCCGATCTTGGAGATGCGGAACACCTGGCGGATCTGCGCGGTGCCGATGACTTCTTCGCGCTGGTCCGGTGCCAGCATGCCGGACATGGCCGCCTTCACCTCGTCGACCGCGTCGTAGATGATGTTGTAGTAACGCAGGTCCACGCCATTGCCTTCGGCCAGCTTGCGCGCGCCGGCATCGGCCCGGGTGTTGAAGCCGATGATCACCGCCTTGGAGGCGATGGCCAGGTTGACGTCGCTCTCGCTGATGCCGCCCACCGCCGCGTGCACCACCTGCACCTTGACCTCGTCGGTGCTGAGCTTGAGCAGCGAGGCACCCAGGGCTTCCTGCGAACCTTGCACGTCGGCCTTGATGATGAGGGCCAGGGTCTTGACCCCACCTGAGCCCATCTGCTCGAACATGTTCTCCAGCTTGGAGGCCTGCTGCTTGGCCAGCTTGACGTCGCGGTACTTGCCTTGGCGGAACGTGGCGATTTCGCGCGCACGGCGCTCGTCGGCCAGCACCATGAACTCGTCGCCGGCCAGCGGCACTTCGGTCAGGCCCTGGATTTCCACCGGGATGGAGGGGCCGGCTTCCTGGATGGACTTGCCGGTTTCGTCGAGCATGGCCCGCACACGGCCGTAGGACGAGCCGCACAGCACCACGTCGCCACGCTTGAGCGTGCCGGACTGCACCAGCACGGTGGCCACCGGGCCGCGGCCCTTGTCGAGCTGCGCTTCAATGACCAGGCCCTTGGCCGCCGCATCCTTGGGCGCCTTGAGTTCCAGCACTTCAGCTTGCAGCAACACGTTCTCAAGCAGGGCGTCGATGCCCTGCCCGGTCTTGGCCGACACCGGCACGAACGGCGAATCGCCGCCGAAGTCTTCGGGCACCACCTGCTCGGCCACCAGCTCGCTCTTGACGCGCTCGAGGTTGGCCTCGGGTTTGTCGATCTTGTTCACCGCCACGACGATGGGTACGCCCGCCGCCTTGGCATGGTGGATCGCTTCCTTGGTCTGCGGCATCACGCCGTCGTCGGCCGCCACCACCAGGATCACGATGTCGGTGGCCTTGGCACCACGGGCCCGCATGGCCGTGAACGCTTCGTGGCCCGGGGTGTCGAGGAAGGTGATGACGCCGCGCGGTGTTTCCACGTGGTAGGCGCCGATGTGCTGCGTGATCCCGCCCGCCTCGCCGGCCGCCACCCGGGTGCGCCGGATGTAGTCGAGCAAGGAAGTCTTGCCGTGGTCCACGTGGCCCATCACAGTGACCACCGGCGCGCGCGGTGCTGCGACACCGGTATGCTGCGCCGTGTCTGCCTCTTCCAGGAAGGCTTCCGGGTCGTCCAGCTTGGCAGCAAAGGCCTTGTGGCCCATTTCCTCAACCAGGATCATCGCGGTCTCCTGGTCAAGCTGCTGGTTGATGGTGACCATCTGGCCGAGCTTCATCAGGTGCTTGATGACCTCGGTGGCCTTGATCGACATCTTGTGGGCCAGGTCCGCCACCGAAATGGTTTCGGGCACGTGCACCTCGTAGATCTGCGGTTCGGTCGGCGCGGTGAAGTTGCTGGAGCTGTCGGAGCGCTCGCCACGGCGCGGTGCACCACGCGGTGCCCGCCATCCGCTGCGCGCGCCCGCAGGCCCATCGCTGCGGCCCTTGGTGGTGGCGGCGCGCTTCTTGGCAGCGTCGTCAGCCCAGCTGGAAGACAACTTCTCGGACTTGACCGACTTCTTGTCGCCCGGCTTGGCCGCTCCAGGCGCCGCCGCCGTGGTTCCAGGCGCAGCCTTGGGCTTGTGGATCGTGCCCTTGATCCCTTCCTTGTTGGCGTCAGCCGCCACCACCGGTGCAACCGGCTTGACTTCTTCTGGCCGCTTGGCGGTCAGCACCCGCTTGGGCGCCGCCATCATGGCGCGGATCGCCGCGGCTTCTGCCTCGGCCGCCTTGCGACGCCGATCGGAATCGCCCAGGCGCTGCGCTTCGCTGGCCGCAATGTCGGCCGCACGTACAACGCGCACGGTCGACTTGGGTGGCTCGGCGGGTGCCGGCGCTGCGGCCACCGGAGCCGTGGCGGGCCCTGCAGCCGCCGGCGATGCCGACGGAACAGGCGTGGAGGCGGCGGCAGGCGCGGCTGACACAGCAGCCGGCGCAGCAGCCACGGAGGGCGCAACAGGTGTGGAAGGCACGGGGGCTGGCACAACCTGAGGTTGCGCGGCGGCGGGGGGTTCTTTGCGTGCAGCCGCCGCTAATGCGGCAGCAGCGGCCTCGGCTGCAGCGGCCTCGGCAGCCGCCTTGGCGGCTTCCTGCGCTGCACGCTCACGCGCTTCCTGCTCTTCGCGCAGGCGGCGCCGTTCATTGACTTCTTCTTCCTGCCGGCGGATCAGCTCGGCCTGGCGGCGCGCGTCATCCTCACGGCGCGCCACTTCAGCAGCATCCACCACCACGGGTGCGGGCGGCGGCGGCTCTTCCACCGCAGGCGCCTCATCACGCTTGATGAAGACGCGCTTCTTGCGCACCTCCACCTGGATGGTGCGGGCCTTGCCTGAGGCGTCGGCCTGCTTGATTTCCGACGTGGACTTGCGGGTCAGCGTGATCTTCTTGCGATCGGCTGAGGTGTTGCCGTGAGAGCTGCGCAGGAACTCAAGCAGACGCTCCTTGTCGGTGTCGTTCAGGGCGTCGCTTTCGGACGCCTTGTTCAGCCCCGCTGACTTGAGCTGCTCGAGCAGCGCGGACGCCGGGCGATTGAGCTCGGCGGCGAACTGGGCAACGGTGGTGACAGCCATGTGGGTCGTTCCTTGAGACTTGCTTCTTGTGGGGCCCGGCTCAGGCGGTGAACCAATGTTCACGGGCCTTCATGATCAACGCCTTGGCAGCCCCTTCGTCCATGGCGGTCAGTTCCACCAGTTCGTCCACGGCCAGATCGGCCAGGTCGTCGCGCGTGTGGATGCCGCCTTCGGCCAGCTTGGAAATCAAGCCGGGCGGCACGCCATCCAGATCGCGCAGATCCTGGGACACGTCATCGACACGCTCTTCCTTGGCAATTTCCATGGTCAGCAGCGCGTCTTTGGCACGGGTGCGCAACTCTTGCACCGTGTCCTCGTCGAACGACTCGATCTCCAGCATTTCGGTCAGCGGCACGTAGGCCACTTCTTCAAGGCTGGTAAAGCCTTCGGCGATCAGGATGTCGGCCACCTCGGCGTCGACGTCCAACTTGTCGACGAAGAGCTTGCGAACTGATTCAGACTCATTTTCCTGCTTCTGCGCCGATTCGTCCGCCGTCATGATGTTGATGCGCCAGCCGGTGAGCTCGGACGCCAGGCGCACGTTCTGCCCGCCGCGACCGATGGCGATGGCGAGATTCTCCTCGTCCACCACCACATCCATCGCATGTTTTTCTTCATCCACGACGATGGACACCACGTTGGCCGGAGCCAGCGCGCCGATGACGAACTGCGCCGGATCCTCGGACCACAGCACGATGTCGACCCGCTCGCCGGCCAGCTCGTTGGTGACCGCATTGACACGCGAGCCCCGCACACCCACGCAGGTGCCGATGGGGTCGACCCGCTTGTCATGCGACTGCACGGCAATCTTGGCACGCGAGCCGGGATCACGGGCGCAGCTCTTGATCTCCAGCAGGCCTTGTTCGATCTCGGGCACTTCCTGGCGGAACAACTCCATCATGAAGGGCGGCGCACTGCGCGACAGGACGATCTGCGGCCCGCGCAAGGTGGTGTCGATCTCCAGGATGATGGCCCGCACGCGGTCGCCGCTACGCAGGTTTTCCTTGGGGATCAACTCGTTGCGGCGCAACCGGCCTTCCACTCGTCCACTTTCGACGATGAGGTCGCCCTTGTCCAGGCGCTTCACGGTGCCGACGAAGATCTTGTCGCCACGCGACAGGAAATCGTTCAGCAACTGCTCACGCTCGGCGTCACGGATCTTCTGCAGGATCACCTGCTTGGCGGCCTGCGCACCAATGCGCCCGATGGGCACCGAGTCGATCGGTTCCTCGATGTAATCGTCGACCTCGATGTCCTCAATCTGCTCTTTGGCCTCGAAGAGCAGGATCTCAGCGTCGGGCAGTTGCAGGCCGGCTTCGTCCGGCACCACGTGCCAGCGACGGAAGGTTTCGTAGTTGCCGTTTTCGCGATCGATCGCGACGCGCACGTCGACCTCGCCGCCGTGCAGCTTCTTGGTGGCCGAAGCCAGCGCGGCTTCCACCGCGGCAAATACATCATCGCGCTCCACGCTTTTCTCGCGCGAGATCGCATCGACCAGCATCAACAGTTCGCGGTTCATTCTTCGTGACCTCCGGACATCTCACTATTGCCCGCGCCCTCGCCCTCGACACTTGGCCCCTGGTCCTGCTTGCGCCGGGGGCCTTTGAAGTCGAGCACGGGCACCAGGCGGGCCTCTCGCACTTCCTCCAGCGAGAAACCCAGAACCTTGTCTTCCTTGCCGTCCTGGAACACCAACTCGAACCTCCCGCCACCAGCGGTCAGGTCCGGTGCGCGCCGCAAGGTACCGCGGTACTTCTTGCGGCCCTGGAACATCAGCTTGAGCGTCAGATCCACCTGAGAATCGGCAAAACGCTCGAAGTCGGCAGACTTCTTGAGCGGCCGATCCAAGCCCGGCGATGAAACTTCCAAGCGCTCGTAATCGCAGCCATCGACTTCCAGCGCATACTGCAACTGGCGCGTGACGCGTTCGCAATCGTCCACCGTCACGAACTCGGCACCTTCGCCGCCCGCCTCACTCCCCGGGTACACCTGGCCCGGCACGCGATCAATGAAGACGCGCAACAGCCCGTGCGAACTGCGCTCGCAGTCCACGACTTCGTAACCTAGCGCGGTAACGGTTCGCTCCACGGAGGTTTGCCAGTTCATCGGGTTGCTTATTGGGCTACTTTCAGTGTCGGTGTTCGGTGTTGGCGGGAACCCTGCTTCCAGGGGTTCAGCCAAGGCATGTCTTGCGGTCGTCGTCGCTTGCTGCGTGTTCTCTTGCGTAACTCTTTACGTCCTGCGCTTGTTCTTTACGGCCTGCGCTTGTGGTTTTCGCTGCGTTCGGGAAAGAGAAGGTTCTTCGAGCAAAAAAAATGGGCTGGATTGCTCCGCCCATTAGCGATTTAGCGAAACGCGGATTATGCCCCAAGGTAACCCGTGCGGCAACAAGTCGGCGAGCGCACAAGCCTTGCATGCGAGAATCGATCGGATCAGAGACTACGGAGACATCATGGGTTTTTTGGCCGGCAAGCGTCTGCTCATCACCGGGCTGCTTTCCAACCGATCCATCGCCTACGGCATCGCCCGGGCGTGCCGCCGCGAAGGCGCGGAACTGGCGTTCAGCTACCAGGGCGAGCGCTTCAAGGAGCGCATCACCGAATTTGCCGCCGAATTCGGCTCGACCGCGGTGTTCGATTGCGACGTGGCCGACGACGGCCAGATCGAGCGCCTGGTTGCCGGACTCAAGAGCGCTTGGCCTGAAGGATTCGACGGTCTGGTGCATGCCATCGGGTTTGCACCGCGCGAGGCGATCGCTGGCGAGTTCCTGGACGGCTTGTCGCGCGAGTCGTTCCGCATCGCGCACGACATCTCGTCGTACAGCTTCCCCGCACTGGCCAAGGCCGCCCTGCCCCAGCTGCGGCCGCAGGCGGCCCTGCTGACCCTGACCTACCTGGGCGCCCTGCGTACGGTGCCGAACTACAACACCATGGGCCTGGCCAAGGCGTCGCTGGAGGCCAGCGTGCGCTACCTGGCAGCCAACCTGGGGCCACGCGGCATTCGCGTCAACGGCATTTCGGCCGGGCCCATCAAGACGCTGGCGGCTTCCGGCATCAAGGGCTTCGGCAAGATTCTCGACGTGGTGGCGCAGAACGCGCCCCTGCGGCGCAACGTGACGATCGATGACGTGGGCAATGTCGCCGCGTTCTTGCTGTCCGATCTGGCCGCGGGCATCACGGCCGAGATCACTTATGTAGACGGCGGGTTCAGCCAGGTGGCCTCGGGCTTGGTGTCGGCCGACGCCTGAACGCGGGTGCTCGGCACCGGCGTACCGGTGCCGCCCGCCATGCGGAATCTCAGCCGCCCTGGGGCGCCCGCCCCGCGCGCTCAGTCTTGCAGCGCCCGCGCCGCACCCAGCAGCGCGGGCGAGACGCTGGCCTGGATCACGAACACCGGGATCGGCTCCAGGTAGGCACGGAACCGACCTTTTGCCTCAAAGCGCGACCGAAACGGCGAGGCCGCAAATGCGCTGCCGAGGCGGGGCACGATGCCGCCGCCAATGTACACGCCCCCCCGCGCGCCCAGCGTGACCGCCAGGTTGCCGGCCAAGTTGCCGAGGAAACTGCAGAACATGTCGAGCGCCTGCCGGCAGGTGGGGTCGGTGCCTGCCAGGGCGCGAGACGACACGCCCGAGGCGTCCAGTTCCAAGGCCGTCACCCCGCCGATTTCGCACAGCGCCTGATAAATATTGACCAGGCCCGGCCCTGACACGGCACGCTCGGCCGACACGTGGCCGAGGCGTCGCCGCAGCACGACCAGCACGTCGGACTCCGCGTCGTCGGTGGGTGCCAAGGTGACATGCCCGCCTTCCCCATTGATGGCAACAGGATGGCTGCCTCCGGCCGGCCACAACAGGCCGGACACTCCCAAGCCGGTGCCCGGCCCGATCAGCCCCACGGCGGCACCGGGCACCGCGGAACCGCCCCCGACCTGCTGCAGATCTGCCGCCGCAAGCGCCGGCAAGGACAGCGCGAGTGCCGTGAAATCGTTGATGACTGCGAAACGCTCCCAGCCGAACCGCTGGCGCAACGCCTCGATGGAGAACGACCAGTGGTGGTTGGTCATGCGCACCTGGTCGCCCACCACCGGATTGGCAATGCCGATGGCCGCCCAGCGTGGCCGCGAAGCAGCGGCATCGACCTGCTTTTGCAAGTAGTGCTCGATCGCATCCTCAAGCCCGGGAAACTGCGCGCAGGCCAGCGTTGCCGCCTGGCTGGGCTCGGCCGCAGGACTGACTTGCAATGCGAAGCGCGCATTGGTGCCGCCGATGTCGCCCAGCAGGCGCGGATAAGTGTTGTTGACCATGCGCGTGATTCTGCATGGACAAACAGCCCGACCGCAAAAGACCGGGGCGACGGGAAAACCCTGCACCCATCCCGAAGGCCCGTCACTACAGTTCGGCGACTTGGCGCCAAGCAACAGCCGGCCCAGCTCCTGCACTCCGACACCGCACCATGGCCAATCTGCTGATTCAAGGTCTGCGCAAATCCTTCGGCGAGGTGCATGTCCTGCACGGCATCGACCTGGAAATCGCGGACGGCGAGTTCGTCGTGTTCGTGGGCCCGTCGGGCTGCGGCAAGTCCACGCTGCTGCGCTGCATTGCCGGGCTGGAAGACATCACGGCCGGCGACCTGCGCATCGGCAGCGAGTGGGTCAACGACGTGCCGCCTTCCAAGCGCGGCATTGCCATGGTGTTCCAGAGCTACGCCTTGTACCCGCACATGAGCGTGGCGCAGAACATGGCCTTCGGCCTGAAGCTGGCCGGCAAGTCCAAGGAGCAGATCAATGCCGCAGTGCAGCACGCGGCGCAGATCCTGCAGATCGAGCACCTGCTGGAGCGCAAGCCCCGCGCCTTGTCGGGCGGGCAGCGCCAGCGCGTGGCCATCGGGCGCGCGATCGTGCGCACGCCGGGGGTCTTTTTATTCGACGAGCCGCTGTCCAACCTCGACGCATCCTTGCGCGTGCAGATGCGCGTGGAACTGGCGCAGCTCCACAAGCAGCTCAAGACCACGATGATCTACGTGACGCACGACCAGGTGGAGGCCATGACCTTGGCCAACCGCATCGTCGTGCTGAACGCCGGGCGCATCGAGCAGACGGGCGCGCCGATGGACCTGTACCACCACCCGGTGAATCTGTTCGTGGCCGGCTTCATCGGCTCGCCCAAGATGAACTTCCTCAACGCCGTGCTGATGTCCGCCACGCCGCAGCAGGCCGTCGTCAAGCTGGCCGACGGGGCCACGCTGCAGGTGCAGGCCGATGCCTCGGCGGCCACGGCCGGCGACAAGGTCACGCTGGGCTTTCGCCCGGAACACGTGGGCGCAACGGCCGAGCCGCAAGGCCAGGGTTTTGCGGGACAAGTGCGGGTGGCCGAACACCTGGGTGACTCGACCTTCCTGTACGTGGCGGTGCCGGGCGCCGACACCGACCTGGTCATCCGCGCCGATGCCGACAACCCCTTGCAAGTGGGGGCCACTGCCCACCTTGGCGTGCCGGCCGCCCGCTGCTACCTCTTCGATGCCGCAGGCCGCGCGTTCACGCGCACCGCGGCATGACCCTTCACCCTCAGGAGACCTGCGCATGAGCACTCGACGCCAACACCTTCGACTCATGGCCACGGTAGCCATGCTGGCCTGTGGCACCGGGCTCTGCATCCCGGCGGCCGCGGCAGAGGCCGGCAAACTCCTGATCTGGATCAATGGCGACAAGGCCTACAAGGGCCTGCAGAAGATCGGCGACGAGTTTGCCAAGAAGACCGGCGTGACGGTCACGGTGGAGCACCCGGAAGACGCGCCGGCCAAGTTCCAGCAGGCTGCCGCCGCGGGCAAGGGCCCGGACATCTGGATCTGGCCGCACGACCGCATCGGCGAGTGGATCGCCGGGGGCCTGCTGCAACCCGTGACCCCCAGCAGGAAGGCCGCGGCCGACCTGGAGCCGCTGGCACTGAAGGCCTTCAATGTGGGCGGCAAGCAGTGGGGCTACCCCATCTCCATCGAGGCCGTGTCACTGGTCTACAACAAGGACCTGGTGCCCACGCCGCCCAAGACCTTCGAGGAAGTGTTCGCGCTGGACAAGAAGCTCTCGGCGCAGGGCAAGAAGGCCATCCTCTGGGACTACAACAACACCTACTTCACCTGGCCGCTGCTGGCGGCCAATGGCGCCTACCCGTTCAAGCTCAAGGCCGACGGCACGTATGACCCGGCCGACACCGGCGTCGGCAATGCGGGTGCGCAGAAGGGCACGGAGCTGCTGGCCAAGCTGGTGAAGGACGGCGTCATGCCCAAGGGCAGCGACTACGCGGCCATGGAAGCCGGCCTGGCCCAGGGCAAGGTGGCGATGATGATCAACGGCCCCTGGTCCTGGGACAACCTGAAGAAGGCCAAGATCAACTTCGGCGTGGCCAAGATCCCCACCGTGGCGGGCAAGAAAGCGGCGCCGTTCGTGGGCGTGCTGGGAGCGATGATCTCCAAGGCCTCGCCCAACCGCGAGGTGGCCACCGAGTTCATCGAGAACCACATGCTCTCGCTCGAAGGCCTGAAGACCCTCAATGCCGACGTGCCGCTGGGCACGCCGGCCAGCAAGGCGTTGTTCGCCGAGCTGAAGAGCGACGCCAACATTCAGGCCACCATGGCCTCGGCCCAGGACGGCGCGCCCATGCCCAACAACCCGGAAATGGGCCGCTTCTGGTCGTCCATGCAATCGGCGCTGCAAAACGTGACCGAAGGGCGCCAGGCCCCCAAGGAAGCGCTGGACGCCGCGGCCAAGCGCATCCTGGCGAAATAACCCACCCGCTGCGCGGCATCATGGCCGACGCCTGGAAGCCCGGTGCCTGGGGAATGCGCCTGCTGCTGGCGCTGCCCCTGCTTGCGGCGCTGTACCTGGTGACGCTGGTCTACGCGCTGGGCGAAACCTTGCTCGCCGGGACGCTGCTGGTGCTGGTGGCGCTGTCGCTGTGGATCTACAGCTCGCCGCGCACCTATGCCTTCCGCTATCTGTTCCCGGGCATCGCCGCGGCGTTGATCTTCGTGGTGTTCCCGATGCTTTACACCATTGCCGTCAGTTTCACCAACTACAGTTCCAAGAACCTGTTGCCGCAAGCCCAGGCCGAACGTTACTTCCTCGACGAAACCTACCGTGCCCAGGGCAGCAGCTTTGCGTTCACGCTGCACCTCGACGGCCGGTCATACCGCCTGCGGCTGGAGGACGCCGACAACGCGCGCACCTTCGTGTCGCCGCCGCTGGCGCTGGCCTCGGCCCGGCCGCAGGAGGTGACGGTTGAACCGGATGCCGCACCGGCCGGCGAACCCGTGCCGCTGAAAGCCTTGATCGCCTTGCAGCCCGCCCTCAGGCTCGTGACGCTACGCCTGCCCGAACAGGCCGGTGGCGGCAAGGTGCGCATGACCGGATTGCGCGAGTTTGCCCCGGTGCAGCCGCTGTGGCGGCGCGAGGCCGACGGCAGCCTGCACAACCAGCAGGACGGGCGGGTTATCCGGCCGAACCTGGACACCGGCTTCTATGAAACCGACACAGGCGAGGCCTTGCAGCCGGGCTTTCGCATCCAGGTGGGCTGGGACAACTACCGCCGCATCTTCACCGACGCCCGCTTCCAGGAGCCTTTCGTCCGCATCTTCGTGTGGACCGTGGTGTTCTCGGCCCTGACGGTGCTGTTCGCCACGGCGCTGGGCATGCTGCTGGCGGTGCTGCTGAACTGGGACGCGCTGCGCTTCAAGGGCGTCTACCGCATGTTGCTGTTCCTGCCTTATGCGGTGCCGGGTTTCATCTCCATCCTGGTGTTCCGTGGCTTGTTCAACCAGAACAACGGCGAGATCAACCTGATCCTGGACGCCTTGTTCGGCGTCAAGCCGGCGTGGTTTTCCGACCCGCTGCTGGCCAAGATCATGCTGCTGATCGTCAACGTGTGGCTGGGCTTCCCGTACATGATGGTGGTGTGCATGGGCCTGATCAAGGCCATCCCGGGCGACTTGTACGAGGCCTCTGCCGTGGCCGGTGCGGGGCCGTTCACCAACTTCACCGGCATCACGCTGCCGCTGATCCTCAAGCCGCTGACACCCTTGCTGATCTCTTCCTTCGCGTACAACTTCAACAACTTCGTGCTGATCAGCCTGCTGACGCGCGGCCTGCCGGACTTCCTGAACACCAGCGTGCCGGCCGGCACCACCGACATCCTGGTGTCGTACACCTACCGCATCGCGTTCCAGGACTCGGGCCAGCAGTTTGGTTTGGCCGCCGCCATTTCCACCGTGATCTTCCTGATCGTGGCGGCGATCACGATGCTCCAGATGCGCGTCACCCGCATCGTCGAAGAAGAGAAACGCTGAGAAGCTGAGACTAGCCATGCCCATCGTCCTGGACCGTTCGCACCGCTGGCGCCTGATCGCCGCGCATGCGTTCCTGATCGCCTTGTGCGCGCTGGTGGTGTTTCCGTTCCTGATGATCCTGTCCATCTCGCTGCGGCCCGGCAACTTTGCCTCCGGCAGCCTCATCCCCGAGAGCATCAGTTTCGAGCACTGGCGCTTCGCGCTGGGCCTGCCCTTCCAGGACACCCAGGGGCAGTGGACCCAACCCGACCTGCCGGTCTTGCGCTGGCTGTGGAACTCGGCCAAGGTAGCCACGCTGTCGGCGCTGATCGCCCTGCTGCTGTCCACCACCGCCGCATACGCATTTGCGCGCATGAAGTTCGCCGGCCGCAAACAAGCCCTGGTGGGCCTGATGCTGATGCAGATGTTCCCCGCCGTGCTGGCCCTGGTGGCCCTCTTCGCCATCTTCGACCGCATCGGCAATGCGGTGCCCGCGCTCGGCGTGGACAGCCACTGGGCGCTGCTGCTGGCCTACTCCGGCGGCATCGCGCTGCACGTGTGGACCATCAAGGGCTACTACGACACCATCCCGGTGGAGATTGAAGAGGCGGCCAAGGTGGACGGTGCCACGCCCTGGCAAGCCTTCCACATGGTGCTGCTTCCGATGGCGCTGCCCATCCTGGTGGTGGTGTTCCTGCTGGCGTTCATCGGTGCCGTCATCGAGTACCCGGTGGCCTCGGTGCTGCTGCACCAGCAGGACCGGCTGACCCTGGCGGTGGGCTCGCAGCAGTTCCTCTATCAGCAGAAGTACCTGTGGGGCGACTTCGCCGCCGCGGCCATTCTCTCGGGCCTGCCGATCACCGCGGTCTTCATGCTGGCGCAGAAATGGATGATCTCCGGGCTCACGGCCGGCGGCATCAAGGGATGAGCCTGTCTCGCCTGTGCCGCAGCGTGCTGCTGGCTGCAGTGGCGCTGGCGGCGGCGCTGGGCTGCCAGCGCCGGCAAGACGAACCGCCCCCAGGCGTGCCCGGCGCCTTTGCCGACAACCCCATCGTCTACTTCGTCATCACCGACCGCTTCCACAACGGCAACCCTGGCAACGACCACGGCTACGGCCGGCAGCGCGAAGCGGACCCGCGCGACGACGTGGCCACCTTCCACGGCGGCGATCTCAAGGGCCTGACGCAAAAACTCAAGGAAGGCTGGTTCAAGGCCCTGGGCGTCAACGCGATCTGGATCACCGCGCCCTACGAGCAGATCCACGGCTGGGTGGTGGGTGGGAACAAGGAGTTCAAGCACTACGCGTACCACGGCTACTACGCGCTGGACTACAGCGTGCTGGACGCCAACATGGGCACACCACAGGACCTGCACGAGCTGGTGGACACCGCGCACGCCCAGGGCATTCGCATCCTGTTCGACGTGGTGATGAACCACCCAGGCTACCTGGACATCCAGACCGCGCGGGAGCTCCACATCGACGTGCTGTGGCCTGGCGCCGAGAACGCCAGCTTGCGCGACTATCACCGCTTCATCGACTACAACAGCTTCAAGTTCGGCGACTGGTGGGGCCGCGCCTGGGTGCGCGCCGGCCTGCCGGGCTACCTGGATGGCGGCAACGACGACCTGACGGGCCTGCTGGCCTACCTGCCGGACTTCCGCACCGAGAGCACCGAGGCGGTGGAGTTGCCCCACTTTTTGAAGAACAAGCCCGGCTCCAAGCTCGTGGACCTTCCTCAGACCCCCGTGCGCGGCTACCTGATCCATTGGCTCGCGGACTGGGTGCGCGAGTACGGCATCGACGGCTTCCGGGCCGACACCGTGAAGCACGTCGAGCCGCAGGCCTGGCGCGAGCTGAAGCTGGCCGCGACCCAGGCACTGACCGACTGGAAAACGCGCAACCCCGGCAAGAAGATCGACGACGCGCCCTTCTGGATGGTGGGCGAGTACTGGGGCCTGGGACCCGGGCGGCATACCCTGCACGACGCCGGCTTCGACGCGCTGATCAACTTCGAATTCCAGACGCGGGGTGCCGAGTTTGCGCGTCCCGAAAACCTGTACGCCGGCTACGCCCGGCTGCAGGCCGGCAAGCCGGCGCAGATGCTGAGCTATCTGTCCTCGCACGACACCGAGTTGTTCGATCGGCGGCGCCTCATCGAAGCCGGCACGGCCTTGCTGCTGGCACCCGGTGGCGTGCAGATCTTCTACGGCGACGAAACCGCCCGCCCCCTGGGCGTGGTGCCCGCCTCCGACCCGCAGCAGGCCACCCGATCAGACATGAACTGGTCCGGCATGGACACCGCCGTGCTGGACCATTGGCGCCGGCTCGGCCGCTTCCGCGCCCGCCACGTGGCACTGGCGCGCGGTGAACACCGCCAGCTCGCGGCCGAGCCCTACACCTTCAGCCGCATCGACCGCGCCAGCGGCGACAGGGTCGTGGTCGCGCTGCGACTGGCGGCAACCGCCTCAGTGACCGTGCAGGGCGTGTTCGCCGACGGCGACACCGTGCATGATGCATTCAGTGGCCACACGTACAAGGTGCGCAGTGGCGCGGTGCAGCTGCCGGCCGCCGCGCTGGCCTTGCTGGAAGCAGCCAACCCACCGCGCTGAGTGTGCGCACCCGGCACCGGGGTACCGGTGCCGCCCGCCTCACTTCGACCCGACGCAATCCACGTAGTAGCGCTTGGCCCCGCCGGTGAGTTCCTCCTCCACCAGGCCGTGCACATCGGTGTCAAAACCCGGGAAGGCGGCATTGAACTGGCGCGCAAAGCGCAGGTACTCCACGATCTTGTGGTTGAAGCGCTCCCCCGGGATCAGCAGCGGGATGCCGGGTGGGTACGGCGTCACCAGCGAGGTCGCGATGCGGCCCTCCAGCGCGTCGATCTCGACCCGCTCGGTGCGGCGGTGAGCGATGTACGAGTAGGCCTCGGTGGGGTTCATGGCCGGCTGCAGGTCGGACAGGTACATGTCGGTGGTGAGCCGCGCCACGTCGCCGCGCGAGTACATCTCGTGGATCTCCTGGCACAGGTCGCGCAGGCCCATGCGCTCATAGCGCGGGTGCTGGGCGCAGAACTCGGGCAGCAGGCGCCACATCACCTGGTTCTTGTCGTACTCGTCCTTGAACTGCTGCAAGGCCGCCAGCAGCGTGTTCCAGCGGCCCTTGGTGATGCCGATGGTGAACATGATGAAGAACGAGTACAGGCCGGTCTTCTCGACCACCACGCCGTGCCCGGCCAGGTACTTGGTGACGATGGACGCCGGAATGCCGGTCTTGGCGAACTTGCCGCTCACGTCCAGCCCCGGCGTGATGACGGTGCACTTGATGGGATCCAGCAGGTTGAAGCCCGGTGCCAGGTCGCCGAAGCCGTGCCACTTGTCGTTGGCCTGCAGCATCCAGTCTTCGGCCTTGCCCACGCCTTCGGTGCTGAGCTTGTCCGGGCCCCAGACGCGGAACCACCAGTCGCGGCCGAACTCTTTGTCCACCTTGCGCATGGCGCGCCGGAAGTCCAGCGCTTCTTTCAGGCTTTCTTCCACCAGCGCATTGCCGCCGGGCGGCTCCATCATCGCGGCGGCCACGTCACAGCTGGCGATGATGGCGTACTGCGGCGAGGTCGAGGTGTGCATCAGGTACGCCTCGTTGAACAGGTGCCGGTCGAGCTGGCGGGTCTGCGAGTCTTGCACCAGCACCTGTGAGGCCTGGCTCAGGCCCGCGAGCAGCTTGTGGGTCGACTGGGTGGCATACACCATCGCCTCGGCCGCCCGCGGGCTTTGCTTGCTCATGGCGTGGTAGCCGGCGTAGAACTTGTGGAAGGCGGCATGCGGCAGCCAGGCTTCGTCGAAGTGCAGCGCGTCGATGTAGCCGTCCAGCATGCCCTTGATGGTGCCGGTGTTGTAGAGCACGCCGTCATAGGTGCTCTGCGTGAGCGCCAGAATGCGCGGCCGCACCTTCTTCGGGTCCACGCCCTTGAGCAGCGGGTTGGCGGCGATCTTGGCCTGGATCGTCTCCTGGGTGAACTGGCTCTGCGGAATCGGTCCGATGATGCCGTAATGGTTGCGCGTGGGCGTCAGGAACACCGGCACCGCGCCGGTCATGATGATGGAGTGCAGGATCGACTTGTGGCAGTTGCGGTCCACCACCACCACGTCACCCGGCGCCACGGTGTGGTGCCACACCATCTTGTTGGAGGTGGAGGTGCCGTTGGTCACGAAGAAGCAATGGTCGGCGTTGAAAATGCGCGCCGCGTTCTTCTCGCTGGCCGCCACCGGGCCGGTGTGGTCGAGCAGTTGGCCCAGTTCGTCCACCGAGTTGCACACGTCGGCGCGCAGCATGTTCTCGCCGAAGAACTGGTGGAACATCTGCCCCACCGGGCTCTTGAGGAACGCCACGCCGCCCGAGTGGCCGGGACAGTGCCAGGAGTACGAGCCGTCGTGCGCGTAGTCCACCAGCGCGCGGAAGAACGGCGGCGCGATGGAATCGAGGTAGCTCTTGGCCTCGCGGATGATGTGGCGTGCCACGAACTCCGGCGTGTCTTCGAACATGTGGATGAAGCCGTGCAGCTCGCGCAGGATGTCGTTGGGGATGTGCTGCGAGGTGCGCGTCTCGCCATACAGGTAGATCGGGATCTCGGTGTTGCGGAAGCGGATCTCGGTGATGAACTTGCGCAGCATCACCACGGCCGGCGCCGGCGCCTCGCCCGAGGTGAACTCCTCGTCGTCGATCGACAGGATGAAGGCGCCGGCCCGGCTTTGCTGTTGCGCGAACTGCGACAGGTCGCCGTAGCTGGTGACGCCCAGGACTTCAAAACCTTCCTTCTCGATGGCCTGGGCCAGCGCACGGATGCCCAGGCCCGAGGTGTTCTCGGAGCGGAAATCCTCGTCGATGATGACGATGGGGAAGTGGAAGCGTTGCATGGTGGCCTCGGGGCTGGGTTCGGGCAGGATTCGCGCGGAGCGCGGAGTTTAGAGCCGATGCAATGACCGCGCCTTACACTGGCCCGCGCCCGCGCATCATCGTGCACTTCGGCACGGGCAGCGGGCACAGCGAACAATGAGCCCCCAGGCCGGCGCGTTGCGCCGGCCGCCCCCGAGGGGGTTGAGTCGACTCGGGAGCGGCCCTTCATCGACTCAATGAGCCCCCAGGCCGGCGCCTTGCACCGGCCGCCCCCCGAGGGAGTTGAGTCGACTCGGGAGCGGCCCTTCATCGACTCAAGGAGGTTGCGGCATGCAAGCGTCAACTTTATGGTGGATTGCAACCGGGCTGCTCGTGGCCGCCGAGCTGGCCACCGGCACGTTCTACCTGCTGATGCTCGCCGTGGGCTTGGCCGGCGGGGCGCTGGCCGCCCACATGGGGGCAAACTCGAACGCGCAGATCGTCATGGCCGCGGTGATAGGCGGCGGCGCGGTGGCCATCTTGCACCAGGTGCGCCGGCGGCAACCGCACGGGCCTGTGGCGGCGGCCAACCCAGACGTGAACATCGACATCGGCGAGCGGGTGCAGGTGCCGCAGTGGAACGCCGACGGCACCGCGCGCGTCAGCTACCGCGGCAGCCTGTGGTCAGTGCGCTTCCGCGGCGAGGGTGCCCCCGAACCCGGCGAGCACATCATCCGCGAGATGGACGGCAGCGAACTGCTGCTGGAACGCCGGCCCGCCGCTCTTTGATTTCATCGACCCGACCTGGAGCCTTTGCCATGGAATTCAAGTACGTCGCGCTCACCCTGCTGGTGGTGGTGTTCATCTTCATCGTGCGGTCCATCAAGGTGGTGCCGCAGCAGAACGCCTGGGTGGTAGAGCGGCTGGGCAAGTACCACGCCACGCTCACGCCGGGGCTGAACTTCCTGGTGCCCTTCGTCGACCGCCTGGCCTACCGGCACTCGCTGAAGGAGATTCCGCTGGATGTGCCCAGCCAGGTGTGCATCACGCGCGACAACACGCAACTGCAGGTGGACGGCATCCTGTACTTCCAGGTCACCGACCCGATGCGGGCCAGCTACGGTGCCAGCAACTACATCGTGGCCATCACGCAACTGGCCCAGACCACCTTGCGCAGCATCGTGGGCAAGATGGAACTGGACAAGACCTTCGAGGAGCGTGACGCGATCAACGCCTCGGTGGTGAACGCGCTGGACGAAGCCGCGCGCACCTGGGGCGTCAAGGTGCTGCGCTATGAGATCAAGGACCTGACGCCGCCGAACGAGATCCTGCGCGCCATGCAGCAGCAGATCACGGCCGAACGGGAGAAGCGCGCCCTGATCGCCGCCTCCGAAGGCCGGCGCCAGGAGCAGATCAACATCGCAACCGGGGAGCGCGAGGCCTTCATCGCCCGCTCCGAGGGCGCGAAGCAGGCTGAGATCAACACGGCGCAAGGCCAGGCGGCGGCCATCGTGGCGGTAGCCGAGGCCACGGCAGACGCGATCCGCAAGGTGGCAGCGGCGATCCAGTCACCGGGCGGTGAGCAAGCGGTGCAGCTCAAGGTGGCCGAGAAGGCGGTGGAGGCCTATGCCCAACTGGCCCAGAAGAACAACACCATGATCGTGCCGGGGCACATGGGTGAGGTGGCCGGGCTGATTGGCACGGCCATGGCGTTGATGCGGAAGAATCCGGTGGCCTGACGACGGCTGGGAACGGAATCGTTCTTTCGATTTGCCTTGTCGGCCGCCCCTGCCCATATTGGCCACAACTTACGGCTTCACGCTGAAGCTCCCAGCCCTTTGGGCGCGCACGGCTATGCGGGTGGGGGAAGCCTATGCCCACCGTGCCGCGCTCCGGCCGATCGTGGCCATACCGGGCAACCAGCTTCTGCGCGGCCTCGGAATGCCGAGGCAGGCTGCATCCATTGCATTGAGAACGGGCCGATACCTGGCGTCGTGGGAATGCTGATTGCTCCAGCGGGCAGTCAGCGACCCGGAGGGTGCCATGGTGCGACAGATTTTCCGATCGGGCTTGGACAGACTCCTGTCCGTGGGCGTCACGATGCTGCTCGCTGCCTGCGGTGGGGGAGGCAGCAGCAGCGTCGATGGGCCGGTGGGCATGGCGGACGCGGATGAGCAAAGCACCGCGGCAAGTGGCCCGCTGGCGGTGACGCTGGAGGCGCCGCAGCGCGTGGCGCCGGGCAGTGACATCGGCTTGCGCTGGCAGGCGCAGGGCGGAGCCGTCCGCTTTGCCGTGTTCGTCCAGCATGCCGCCGGTTTCGGCTTCGTGCCGGCCGATGCCGTGATCACCGGCCACGCGGCGCGGTTGAAGCGCGGGGCGGCATGGCGGTACGACTTTCCGACCGCCCAGGTGCGTGTGCAGGGCTGCAACCGGGAGGGCCGGTGCGTGCACAGCGAGGCCCGGCCACTGACCGAGGTACTGCTGGCGGGCGTGGTGCGCGTGGATGCGGTGGGCCTGGGGCCGGACAGCCTGTTCAGCACGCGTGTGGCGCTGGACGGCAGCGGCCACACCCTGATGGCGGCGGAGCCCCTGGATGGCAGGGCCAACGATCCCGCCTTTCCCGGCAAGGGTTCCATCTTCCACTTCGACCGCAGCGCCGAAGGCGCCTGGACGCAGCAGGCCCGGCTGGAGCGATTCACGGTGAGGAACTCCTTCGGCGAACGGATGGCCCTCAGTTCTGACGGCAGCACGCTGGCCGTGGGTGTGCCTGCCGACGTGGGGCAGGTGGGCGGCATCAACGCGCCTGAAGTCGGCGCGGGCATCCCCAGCGGGATGCCGGACGGGCGCGGCGGTGTCCACATCTATGTGCGCAGCCCAGGGGGGCCTTGGCAACACCAGGCCTTTCTCAAGGCGGCGGAGACGCGATACAACGAGCAGGTTGGCCTTGGAGTTTCACTCAGCGCGAATGGCAACCGGCTGCTCGCGGGGTCACAGGAACGCACCCTGCTGTTCACCCGTGAAGGCAGCCGATGGCGCGAGGACTGGGTCTTCGAGCGCCGCCGCCCCGGCGGCGTCTGGCTTGGCCCCGGGGCGGTCATCAGCGGCGATGGCTTGTCCGTGGCGATCCGGGCCAGCGGAGGCTTCGAGGGGGAGAACGCGACGACGGGCTACTTGGCCGTGCATGTCTTCCGCCCGTGCCCATGTGCCACCGGCTGGCGGCGCGTGGCCGACCTGCGCTCGTCGAAGCCGATGCAGATGCCGGACTTCGTGGACAGCGACGAGTTCGGCGCCGGCTTAGCGTTCAGCCATGACGGACGCATCCTGGCGGTCAGTGCAGCGCTGGACCGCGGCAATGCGCAGGATCAAGGCGACGGCGGGACGGGCGAGGTTTCCCGCTCCGGCGCCGTGTATGTGTTTGCCAGGGGGGAAGGGGACGCATGGGAACGCCAGGCCTTCCTGAAAGCGCGTGCCGCGGAGGTGGGCGACGAAATGGGCAACGGCGTGGCGATCAGTGCCGACGGGCGCGTGATCGTCGCCAGGGCCTGCGGCTTGGCTGCAAACGCCGGCGGGGTGCGGCGCAACCATGCCGAGGGGGCGCAGCCGGGCCTGGGATCTGACGTCGATTGCGCGTTCTACGGTGCGAGCGCATATGTCTTCGAACGTTCCGCCGACGGACAGTGGTCGCATGTCGCTGCCGTCGTACCGGCGCCGAACGAGTTGGTGTCTGCGGCGTTCTTTTCATTCGCGCTGAGCGCGGATGCCCAGACGCTGGCGTTCGGCGCGATCACGTTCAGCCTGACCGGGCGCGATGGTCGGGTGATCGTGTACTGATCAGGCGCAAGCACGCAACAGTGGGGGGTTGACGTTCAGTCGTCGCTGGCATCCAGCCCCGGAAACATCACCTCAGTGAACCCGAAGCGAGTGAAGTCCCGCACCCGCATCGGGTAGAGCTTGCCGATCAGGTGGTCGCATTCATGCTGCACCACGCGGGCATGAAAGCCCTCGGCCTCGCGGTCAATGGGGGCGCCCCGCGGATCGACCCCGCGGTAGCGGATGCGGGCGTAGCGCGGCACCACCGCGCGCAGGCCTGGCACCGACAGGCAACCTTCCCAACCCTCTTCTTCATCAGCCCCCAGCGGCGTGATCACCGGATTGATCAGCACCGTGCGCGGCACCGGCGGCGCGTCCGGGTAACGCTGGTTGCTGTCAAAGCCGAAGATCACCACCTGCAAGTCCACGCCGATCTGCGGCGCGGCCAGGCCGGCCCCGTTGGCAGCGGCCATGGTGTCGAACATGTCGGCCACCAGCGCACGAAGTTCGGGTGTGTCAAACCGCTCCACCGCCTGCGCCACGCGCAGCAGGCGCGGATCGCCCATTTTCAGAATCTCTCGCACAGCCATGTCGTCGCCCACTCCATCCATTCATTGCCTGAAACCAACCCTCACCACCGGGGTGCCCGGCAGCCCCTCGTAGCGTACAGCCACCACCAGGCCCGGCTTGGGCGGCAGCAGCTTGGAGAATGAACCCAGGCTCACCAGGTCGCCCTTCTTCAGCGCCCTGCCCTCGCGCGCCAGGTCTTGCACCAGCCACACCACGGCGTTGAGCGGATGCTCCAGCACGTCGGCGCCGCGGCCCTGGTCCAGCTCGGCCGTGCCGCCCAGCGTGACCACGCGCATGTCGCGCAGGTGGCGGGCGAACTCGGCGTTGCGCTGCACCGTGATCGGCCGGCCGATCACGCCCAGCCGGGCCCCGGCGTTGATGGCACTCATGGCGGCCCCGTCCATCCGGAGTGGCGCATCCACCACCAGGTCCGACAGCTCGATGAACGGGATCACCTGATCGATGCCGTTCAGCACCTCCATGGGCGTGCGGGCCAGGTTGATGCGGGCGTCGCTGACGCGCACCAGCAGGTCGGCCTCGAACACCGGGCGGGCGCCGAACGCGGCATCGATCACTGCGCCGTCGGGCAGCAGCATGGGCGCGTAGAGCATGCCCCACACGGGCGACGCCGCATTGAAGCGCACCTGCACCGCCGTGCCCGGCAAGGCCACCTTGTAGCCCACGGGCCGGCCCAGCGACAACTCCAGCAGCTGGTTGACCTTGGTGCGCGTGCACTCGCCGTCTGCCGGGCTGAGCCCTTCCGGATTGCGCACCGGCTTCTTGTCCATGTACTGCACCATCAGCGCCGCCGCCTCGGCATCGCTGAAGCAGGCGGCATGCACCGCAGCGGCCCCGGGCACCAGGCCGGCGAGCGCCAGCACGGCGTGGGCTGTCCATCGAATCATGAGGGTCCCGGCAAGGGTGTGCAGCCATGTCATGGCAGGGAGACGGATGCCCCCGCGGGTGTGAGGCATCTGCTTCTCGACGGTTGCCGCGGCAACTGCCACGGCACAGGGGCCAGGTCCCAGGAGGCGAATTGAATATATCTGTTTGCCGGTGCTGCATCAGTCACCGGCGGTGTCATCCGTCTGGCCCGGCAACGCCAACAGCTGCTGCAGGCCGGATTCATCCAGGATTGCCACCCCCAGTTCGCGGGCCTTGTCGAGCTTGCTGCCGGCTTCCTCGCCCGCCACCACGTAATGGGTCTTCTTCGACACCGAGCCGCTGACCTTGCCGCCGGCGGCTTCGATCAAGTCCTTGGCCTGGTCGCGCGACAGCGTGGGCAAGGTGCCGGTGAGCACGAAGGTCTTGCCGGCCAGGGGCTTGGGCGGGGCGTCGGCGGCCGTGCCGGCATGCTCGTCCCAGGTGATGCCGGCGCTGCGCAACTGATCGACCACCTCGCGGTTGTGCGGCTGGTCGAAGAACGTGCGGATGCTCTGCGCCACCACCGGGCCCACGTCGTTGACCTCCAGCAACTGCTCCAGCGTGGCCGCCAGGATCCGGTCCAGAGCGCCGAAGTGCTTGGCCAGGTCGCGCGCCGTGGTCTCGCCCACCTGACGGATGCCCAGCGCGTAGAGAAAGCGTTGCAGCGTGGTGCGCTTGCTCCGCTGTAGCGCCGCGACCAGGTTGTCAGCACTCTTCTCGCCCATGCGCTCCAGCGCGCTGAGCTGGACCGCATCCAGTTGGTAGAGCTGCGGCAGCGTGCGAATGAGGCCGCCATCTACCAGTTGGTCCACCAGCTTGTCGCCCAGGCCCTCGATGTCCATCGCGCGGCGGCCGGCGAAATGCAGCAGCGCCTGCTTACGCTGCGCAGCGCAAAAGAGTCCCCCGGAGCAGCGATAGTCAATACCGCATCGCTCTCGCATGACCGCACTGCCGCACACCGGGCATTGGCGCGGCATGCGGAAGTTCGGCACATAGTGGGGCCTCGTTGACGGCACGCGCCCCACCACCTCGGGGATCACGTCGCCAGCACGGCGCACGATCACCATGTCGCCCAGCCGCACGCCCTTGCGCCTCAGCTCAAACATGTTGTGCAGCGTGGCATTGCTGACGGTGGTGCCGCCCACGAACACCGGCTCCAGCTTGGCCACCGGCGTGAGCTTGCCGGTGCGGCCGACCTGGATGTCGATGTCCAGCACGCGCGTCATCTGCTCTTGCGCCGGGTACTTGTGCGCCACCGCCCAGCGCGGCTCGCGCGAGACAAAACCCAGGCGCAGCTGCAAGGCCCGGTCGTTGACCTTGTAGACCACGCCGTCGATGTCGAACGGCAAGGAATCGCGCTTTTCGCCCATGGCCAGGTGGAACGCCACCAGGCCCTCGGCACCCTGCACCACCCGGCGGTCGGCATTCACCGGCAGGCCCAGCGCCGCCAGGGCATCCAGCATCTCAGCGTGGGTGCCCGGCACGGTCCAGCCCTGCACGTCGCCCAGCCCATAGGCGTAGAAGCTCAGCGGCCGCTTGGCAGCAATGGACGGGTCGAGCTGGCGCACCGCACCGGCCGCCGCATTGCGTGGGTTCACGAAGGTCTTCTCGTTCTTGGCGCCCTGGGCGATGAGCTCGCGCTGGCGCTGGTTGAGCGCCTCGAAGTGATCGCGGCGGATGTAGACCTCGCCGCGCACCTCCAGCACGGCGGGCGGCTCCGAGGTATGCAGCCGCAGCGGCACCTGCCCGATGGTGCGGATGTTCTGCGTCACGTCTTCGCCGGTCTCGCCGTCGCCGCGCGTGGCGGCTTGCACCAGCACGCCGTGTTCATAACGCAGGTTGAGGGCCAGGCCGTCGAACTTGAGCTCGCAGGCGTAGTCGACCGGGGCGTCCTCGGCCGCCAGGACCAGCTCGCGCCGGACGCGGGCATCGAAGGCCTGGGCGCCGCCGGCCGTGGTGTCGGTTTCGGTGCGGATGCTGAGCATGGGCACCGTGTGCCGCACCGGCACGAAACCCTCCAGCACCCGGCCCAGCACCCGCTGTGTCGGCGAGTCGGACGTGCGCAGTTCCGGGTGGCTGGCCTCGAGGGCCTGCAGTTCCTGGAACAGCCGGTCGTACTCGGCATCCGGGATTTCCGGGTCATCCAGCACGTAGTAGCGGTGGGCATGATGGTGGAGCTGCCGGCGCAACTCTGCGGCGCGCTGCGCTGTGGCACCATCCGCCCCTGCGATGTTCTCGGGGGTAGGCATGGCGGAATTCTCGGTCATCAGCAATCCAACCGGCGGCTAGCGCGCGCATGACAGGCGCCCAGATGGACTTCTTCGGCCTGCCCGACCAGTTGGCGGCCCTGGACCACCCGGTGGCCGAGCCCGCGCTGGAGGTGCAGCGCCTGGTCACCCGGGCGTGGTACCTGCGCCAGCGCGACACCGGTGCCGCGCTGGCCGACGCCAAGACCGCCCAGGACCTGCTGGGTGCCTTGCCCACCGACGACGCACAGCGCGCCTCCGGCCGGCTGACCCTGGTGCGGGCGGAAAACGCCTGGCTGTTCGGCGAGCTGGACAAGGCCCGCGGCCTGCTCGACGAGGCCCGGCAGATCTTCCAGTGGGCCCGCGATCCCGTGGGGCTGGGCGACTGCCACCTGTGCGAAGCCGGCCAGCTGGAAACCCAGGCCCCCGAGCGGCTGCCTGCCCTCCGTGCGGCGGGTGCCGCTTACAGCCATGCCGCCGACGGCGGCGACACCCTCCGCCTGCTGCTGGTGGAGGTCTGGGGCCTGTCCCTGCAAGTGGCCCCGCCGTCGCACGACGATCCGGCCCTCTGGGTCGACCGGCTGGCGCTGGCCGCGCGGCTGGGGCATGCGGGCATCGATCATTTCGTCGCCGTCACGCGCGCCGCGCTGGCCAGCTCGCGCGGCCGGCGCACCGAGGCCATCGAGCAACTGCATGCCGCGTTCCAGGCCGCGCAGGCGGCCGGGCAGTTGTTCTGGGCCATCGCCCTGGCCACCGACATCGGCCAGGCGTTCGGCCGCCTGGGGGACGAAGAAGGCGCGCTGCAATGGGTGCAGCGCACCCGCGAACTGGTGCAGCCCACCGGCTGGCCGCATGCCGCCAGCCGCAGCCTGGTGCAGTCGGCCAGGGTGCACCTGGGCCTGGGCCGCGAGCAGGCCGCGCGCGAGCTGCTCATGAACGGCTTGCTGACGCTGCAGCGCTTTCCGGTTTCGCTGGACTATGTGCAGGCGGCCCAGGTGCTGGGGCAGGCCTTGCTGGCGCTGCGCGAGCCGCAGGATGCCTTGTCGTGGATCGAGGTGTCCGAACGCATGGCCATGCAGTTGCGCCTGCCCGCCGAGGTGGGCGCCAGCCTGTGCCTCAAGGCCCGGGCGCTGTCGCAGCTTGGCCGCGCCGATGAGGCGCTGGCCACTGCCAAGGCCGCCCTGCACACGCTGCACGCCCAGCCCGACGCGCGGCGCGAAGCCGGCATCCTGCACGTCATCGCCGAGGTGGCGCGCTCGCACGGGCTGGCCATGCCGGCTGATCCGCAGCAGACGGCCGAGCAGGAAGTCAACGCCGCGATGCATCACCTGCGCAAGGCCTTTGCGCTGGTGGAGCGGGTGCCCGGGTTCTTTGTGCCGCCGTCGTGGCACGCAGAGCTGTCGCAGGACCACGAAGCGGTGGGCAACCTCACGCTCGCCTTGCAACACCAGCGCCTGGCCACGGCCGGCGTGGAGCAGATGCACCGGCAGCAGGCCGCCGACCTGACTGCGGCGCTGCGGATGCGGCAGCGCATCGAGTCCGAGTTCATCACTGCAGCACAGCAGCGGGCATTGGCCCAGGCCGGCCGCGAGCGGGTGGCCCTGATGGAGGCCCGTCAGGACACCCTGGAACGCCTGGCACTGGCCCACCAGGAGCTGGCACTCAGCACCGACGGCCCCAGCCTGTTCGCCGCGCTGGGCCACCAGGTGGGCGCCCTGCTGGACGCCCACTCGGTGGCAGTGTGGCAGTTGCAAGACCCGGCCGGCGAGGTGCTGGAGCTCGCCTGGGGCGTGGATGACGAACAAGCCATGTCGCCCGCCACCCTGCCGGCCGGGGACGGCGAGTCGCCGCCCTGGCAGTGCCTGCGCACGCAGCGGGAACTGCAACTGGACGGACCAGCCCCCTTCTTGCCCGACGCTGCCGCCTCGGCACCCAAGGCCCCCGCGCATGGCAGCGCGTTGCTGCTGCCACTGCGGGCCGGTGGCGCTGCACTCGGCGTGCTGGTCCTCCAGTCGCGGCACGCCGGGGTCTATGGCGAGCGCGAGCGCCACATCCCGCGCTGCCTGGCCGCCGCCATCGCACAGGCCCTCGCCAGCCTGGCCCACCGAGAGCACCTGGCACGGGCCGACACCGACCTGGACCCCCAGCGGCTGCAAGGCTTGTTCACGCACACCGGCAAGCTGGCAGCCGTCGCCCGGCTGGCCACCCAGGTGGCCCGGGAGATGGAGCCGCCACTGGCAGCCCTCGCCGACCTGGCCGACACCTTGACCACCGCACTGGAGCAGCGGCACCTGCCCGGCCCCGCCGCCAACGCCCGCAGCATGCACCGCGAGGTCGAGCAGCTGGAGCAATTGGCGCGGCGCTTGCGCCATGCGGCAGACACCGGGGCGCCGCAACTGACCCAAGGCAACGTGCGCAGCGTGTTCGACGAGGCCCGCGGCCTGTATGGCGCGCGGCTGGCCACCGAGCACATCGTCTGCGACGAGGCCATTCCACCGCTCACCGTGCAGGCCGACACCGAGCGGCTGAGCCTGACGATCGCCAACCTGGTGTTCAACGCCGCCGATGCAATGGAAGGCCGTGCCGACAAGCACCTGTGGCTCAGCGCCGTGCAGCACGACGGCGAGGTCACGCTGAGCGTGCGCGACAACGGCCCGGGCCTGCCAGGCGACATGGGCGACCGGCTTTTCGAGCCGTTCTTCACCACCAAGCCCGAAGGCCAGGGCGTAGGGCTGGGCTTGGCGCTGGCGGCCCAGTCGGTAGCGGCCATGAAGGGCCGCATCACCGCAGGCAATGCCAGCGAGGGGGGTGCCGTATTCACCATCGTGCTGCCGGCGGCCAACAGCGCTGGTGGTACGCGTGATTCGCATCGATGAGACCACGAGGGTCGTTCAGAAACGCTTGTTCCGGCCGATATGAGGCTACACGCCGAGCCAAAGGCGCCAGCGCGTCTTAAAGGCAAGCCGTTCGCCGGCTCCGGCTGACCGGCCGCCTACTGCCGGATACGACCCGTTCAGCCACGAGCCTTTCAAAGGATGTGCCCATGCGTGCTTGCATACCGACCTGTCGTTTCGTCTGCGTGCCGAGCCGCAAGAGCCTGGAGCAGTTCCTCGCGGTCATCCTGCTGCTGTTTTTCTGCACATGGGCAGAGGCAAAAAGCTATCGGATCGGCTTTGCTCAAAGTGACACCGCAGAGAGCGACTGGCGCAAGGCCAACACCGAGTCGTTTCGCGAAGCGGCAGGAGAGCTCGGCATCGACCTCGTGTTCAAGGATGCAGGCGGCAAGACCGAGGTGCAGCGACGCCAGGTGCAGGAATTCATCGATCAGAAGGTGGACGCGATCGTCTTGTCCGCCAACGAGATCAACGGTTGGGACAGCGTGTTGCTCCAGGCGAAGAAAGCAAGAATTCCGGTCGTGCTCTCCGACCGGACGATCGTTCTGCGGCCGGAGAACCAGAACAAGGGCCTGTTCGTCACGTGGGTCGGCTCCGACTTTCGCTACGAGGGCCGTGCCGCAGGCGCCTGGCTGGCCCAGGAAACCGCCGGGCACTGCAACATCGTGGAGATTCAAGGCCCCCTGGATGCGGCTCCGTCCATCGAAAGGGGCAAGGGATTCCGGGATGTGCTGAGCCTCTTTCCCGGCATGAAGATCATTGCCTCCAAGCCCGGCATGTGGCGCGCCGATCAGGCCAAGGAAGTGATGAAAAAATACCTCAAGGACGAGGGCGCCAACATCTGCGCCGTCTTCGCGCACAACGACAACATGGCCTTCGGCGTGGTCGAGGCGATCGAAGAGAACAAGCAACTGGGCTTGAAGCCCGGCAAGGACATCCTGATCGTCGGCGTGGATGGCGTGAAGCATGGCTTCGAGCTCCTCGTTGAAAAGAAGCTCAACGCCTTGGTTGAGTGCAATCCGCTGCTGGGCAAAATCGTGCTGAAGGTGGTGATCGAGGTCCTGCGCGGGCGCAGCTTCCCACCCACGATGTACATGGAGGACAAGGTGTTCACCACGCACAACGCGGCTCAGGCCCTGCCCTCCCGCAAGTATTGATCCGCTGCGGCAGCCGTGATGACGCTGAAGTTGACCGGCCGGCGGGTTTACTGGGTTTCGACAGCCTTCGCCGCGGCATTCGTGCTGTATGGCTTGTTCTTCCACTTCTCGCAAGAGGACCTGCTCAACGGCATCACCCGTGCCAAGCTGGCGAGTGTGCAGGTCTATTCCGAGGAGAAGGCGAAAGAAGAAACCGGCCGGCTGCACAGCCGCGCCGCCTCGATGTCCGCAACCGTCGCCAAGCTCACGGCGAGCCAGTTGGAGAACTCACAAGCCTTCAAGCTCCTGAAGGACGGCATCGCCTCGACGCTCGAGCCCTTCATGGACTACTCGGAGATCGCCGCGATCGAGGTCACCGACAAGGACAACCGGCCTTACGCCGCCATGTGGAAAGGCGACGGAAGGAACGACTTTCGCGTCGACTATTCCATGCCGCCGGCATTCCGCGAAAAGTACAAGTTCGTCGTACGGACACCGGCCATCGCAAGCGGTGAGACGCAGGGATTCGTCTCTGTCTATGTCGACGATCAGATCATTTCAGAACATGCGGCCAAGCTCAAGAGCGACCTGCGCAGAGTCGCCGACACCGAGATCGCCATGCTCAGCGAGCACTTTCACAGAACGTTGTTGCCGCAGGTTCTGGTGCTGCTGTGCGGCATCACGTTTGTCATCGTATCGAGCCGAGCGATTGCACGCTCCTATGGGCTCATCGACACGCACCGGAGCGAACTGGCGGCCTTCAACCTTCAGTTGGAGCACAAGGTGCGGGATCGCACCCGGGAACTGGAGGAGGTGGTGCGCGAAAACCTTCAGATCAATCGCGATCTTCGCGCGTCGCAGAACGAGTTGCTGATCACGATTTCCGAATTGCGGCGCAAGGACGACGATCTTCGCCATCTCGCCTTTCACGACGCGCTCACCGGCTTGCCGAACCGCGCGCTGCTGTTAGACCGCATGGAGCAAAGCATTACCGTGGCGGCGAGGCAGAACGAGAAGCGCGGTGTCATGTTCATCGACCTCGACCGCTTCAAGACGATCAACGACTCGCTCGGGCACGACGCCGGCGACACCCTGCTGAAGGAGTTCGCTACGCGGTTGCGAAGCTGCCTGCGAAAGTCAGACACTGTGGCACGCATTGGCGGGGATGAATTCGTCGTGCTGCTCAACGACGTATTGATTCCTGAAACCTACGCAACCGTCGCGCAAAAGGTGATCTCGAAGCTGTCCCTTCCGATGGAACTTGCGGGGGAGACGGTGCAAATTGGCGCCTCTGTCGGCATTGCATGCTTTCCGAATGACGGCGAAAGCGCGGTCGAGCTGATGAAGCACGCCGACATGGCGATGTACGAGGCCAAGTCCGCGGGACGCGGCGGCTTCTGCTTCTTCCAGGACAGCATGACCAGCGCCTCGGTGCAGCGGCTGCAGCTCGAATCGGAGCTGGGCCGCGCCATATCTCATGGCGAGCTGCAGCTCTTCTATCAACCCAAGATCTCGCTCGGCTCGAACCAACTCTGCGGCGTCGAGGCACTGGTCCGATGGCACCATCCAGTGCGCGGCATGATGCCCCCGATGGACTTCATCCCGATGGCTGAAGCCTCGGGCCTCATTGCCCTGCTGGGAGACTGGGTGCTGGAAGAAGCGTGCCGCCAGGCTGCTGCGTGGAAGGCACAGGGACTCGGAACGATCAAGATTGCCGTGAATATTTCTGCGCGGCAGATACAGCAGGGCGGCCTTGTGGAACGCGTCTGCGCGCTCACCCGTCAATACGGCATCACCCCGGCGGATCTCGAAGTCGAACTCACCGAGAGCATCATCATGGCCAATCCGCAGGAAAGCGCGCGTGTCTTCGCCTCGCTGCGCGAGATTGGCGTGGTGGTCGCGATGGACGACTTCGGAACCGGTTACTCGAGTCTGGCGTATTTGCGACGGCTACCGATCGATGTTCTCAAGATCGATCGGTCCTTCATCACCAATGCAGACCGGGATGAAAGCGATGCCGAGATCGTGAAGATGATCATCGCCCTGGCTCAGACGCTGAAACTCGAAGTGGTGGCCGAAGGGGTGGAAACCGAAAGCCAGGCGGCGTTTCTCGAGCGCTGCGGCTGCCCTGTCGCACAGGGGTATCTCTATTCGAGGCCGCAGGCCGCCGCTGACTTTGAGAAGTGGCTGTGGGCGCGCGGGCCTGGCGGCAGGGTTCCCACCGCGAGAACGAGCCCGCAGGAGCCGCAACGTGCGGTGATACCCACCTGAGCAGAACGCGCCCGCAACACAGGAACCTACTTGTTCTTGTTGTACACGTCCACGAACACCGCCGCCAGCAGCACCAGGCCCTTGATCACCTGCTGGTAGTCAATACCGATGCCAAGGATGGACATGCCGTTGTTCATGACGCCCATGATGAAGGCGCCGATCACCGCGCCCATCACCTTGCCCACCCCGCCCGAGGCCGAGGCACCGCCGATGAAGCAGGCGGCGATGACATCCAGCTCAAAGCCCAGGCCGGCCTTGGGCGTGGCGGTGTTCAGGCGGGCGGCAAATACCAGCCCGGCCAGCGCGGCCAGCACGCCCATGTTGATGAAGGCGTAGAACGCCAGGCGCTCGGTCTTGATGCCCGAGAGCTTGGCGGCCTTCTCGTTGCCGCCCAGCGCATAGATGCGCCGGCCGATGGTGGTGCGCGTGGTCACGAAGTGGTACAGCAGCATCAGCACGAACATGATCACCAGCACGTTCGGCAGGCCCTTGTACGAAGACAGCAGATAGCTGAGCACGACGATGATCACGGCGAACACCAGGTTCTTGACCGCGAACAGCGCGTAGGGCTCTTCCACCATGCCGTGCTTGACCTGGTTGGCGCGGTCGCGCAGCTTGGCCGCCACCAGCAAGAAGGCCAGCACCACGCCGATGAGCAGCGACGTGAGGCGCAGGCTTTCGCCGGAGAAGACATCCGGCAGGAAGCCGGAGCTGATGCGCTGGAATTCCACCGGGAACGGGCCTACCGACTGGCCCTGCAGCAGGGCCAGGGCCAGGCCCTTGAACACCAGCATGCCGGCCAGCGTGACGATGAAGGACGGGATGCGAAAGAACGCGATGAAGTAGCCCTGCGCCGCGCCGATCAGCGCACCCACCAGCAGGGCCGCGATCACCGTGGGCACGAAGTGCCATTCGTACTGCACCATCATCACGGCCGCCACCGCGCCCACGAAACCGGCCACCGAGCCCACCGACAAGTCGATGTGCCCGGCCACGATCACCAGCAGCATGCCCAGCGCCATGATGATGATGTAGCTGTTCTGCAGGATCAGGTTGGTCAGGTTCAGCGGCCGCATCAAGGTGCCGTCGGTCATGACCTGGAAGAACGCCATGATGGCGATCAGCGAGATGAGCATCCCGTAGTCGCGGATGTTGCTCTTGATCGAGCCGGTGTAGGCGGTGGGGGCGGTCGCGATGGGCGCCGCGCCTAGGTTGTTTTCCATGTCAGTTCTCCGAGGCGGCCTTGGCCGACTTCATGATCGATCGCATGATGGCTTCCTGCGAGGCCTCTGCAGCCGTGAACTCGCCGACGAAGCGGCCTTCGTTCATGACGCAGATGCGGTCGCACATGCCCAGCAGCTCAGGCATCTCGGAGGAGATCATGATGATGCTTTTCCCCTCGCTGGCCAGCTGCGCAATGATGGTGTAGATCTCGTACTTGGCACCCACGTCGATGCCCCGCGTGGGCTCATCGAGGATCAGCACCTCGGGGTTGGAGAACAGCCACTTGCTGAGCACCACCTTCTGCTGGTTGCCGCCCGAGAGGTTGACCACCTGCTGGAACACGCTGGCGCAGCGCACCTTGAGCTTGCTGCGGTACTCGGTGGCCACGCGGTATTCCAGGCCGTTGTCGATGACGATGCCATGCGCCACCCCGGGCAGGTTGGCCAGCGTGATGTTGCCCTTGATCTCCTGGTCGAGCACCAGCCCGTAGCCCTTGCGGTCTTCGGTGGCGTAGGCCAGGCCGTTGCGGATGGCCTTTTGCACCGTGGAGACATCGATCTCCTTGCCGTGCAGGAACACTTTCCCGCTGATGCGCTGGCCGTAGGAGCGGCCGAACACGCTCATGGCCAGCTCGGTGCGGCCGGCGCCCATCAGCCCGGCGATGCCCAGGATCTCGCCCTTGCGCACGTGCAGGCTCACGCCCTTGACCACCACCCGCTCGGGGTGGATGGGATGGTGCACGGTCCAGTCTTTCACCTCCAGGGCCAGCTCGCCGATCGCCGGTGTGCGCTTCGGGTAGCGGTCGGTCATCTCCCGGCCCACCATGTGGCGGATGATGCGGTCTTCGCTGACCGCTTCCTTGCGGCAGTCGAGCGATTCCACCGTCGCGCCGTCGCGCAGGATGGTGATGGCGTCGGCCACCTTGGAAATTTCGTTGAGCTTGTGCGAGATCAGGATGCAGGCAATGCCTTGCGCCTTGAGCTCCAGCAGCAGCGCCAGCAGCGCGTCGCTGTCGCTCTCGTTCAGGCTGGCGGTGGGCTCGTCCAGGATCAGCAGCTTGACCTCCTTGGACAACGCCTTGGCGATCTCGATCAGCTGCTGCTTGCCCACGCCCAGGTTGGTGATCAAGGTGTCGGGCGATTCCTTCAGGCCCACCTTGCGCAGCAGTTCCTGCGTCTTGCGGTACGACTGTGCCCAGTCGATGATGCCGTGGCGCGCCTGCTCGTTGCCGAGGAAGATGTTCTCGGTGATGGACAGCAGCGGCACCAGGGCAAGCTCCTGGTGGATGATGATGATGCCCAGCTTCTCGCTGTCGCTGATGCCCTTGAAGTGGCGCTCCTGCCCCTGGAAGTGAATCTCCCCGGCGTAGCTGCCATGCGGGTACACGCCGCTGAGCACTTTCATCAAGGTGGATTTGCCGGCGCCGTTTTCGCCCACCACCGCATGAATTTCGCCGGCACGCACCCTCAGGTTGACGTTGTCCAGCGCGACGACACCGGGGAAGGTTTTCCGGATCCCCCGCATCTCCAGAATGGCATCGGCCATGTCACCTCGACTGCTTCGTGAAAAAGCCTCCGGGCTGCCCGCAACGCGGCAGCCCAGGGGCGTTCATCCACACCAGGGACGCGGCCCCGCATCCGCGCAGCCGCATCCCCTCGCCGCTTGACTGCTTACTTGAGCTGCGCTTCGGTGTAGTAGCCGCTGCCGATCAGGATCGGCTTCCAGTTGGTGCCATCCACGCTGACGGGTTTCAGCAAGTAGGACGGCACCACCTTCACGCCGTTGTTGTAGGTCTTGGTGTCGTTGATGGGCACGGTCTTGCCGGTGAGCATGGCGTCCACCATGCCGGCGGTCACCTTGGCCAGTTCGCGGGTGTCCTTGAAGATGGTGGACTTTTGCTCGCCGCGCATGATGGACTTCATCGACGCCACCTCGGCATCTTGCCCGGTGACCACCGGGAAGGGCTGGCTGGCCGAGCCGTAGCCCACGCCCTTGAGCGAGGACAGGATGCCGATGCTCAGCCCGTCATACGGCGACAGCACCGCATCGACCCGGCCTTGCGTGTAGAACGCGCTCAGCAGGTTGTCCATGCGCGCTTGCGCCACCGCGCCGTCCCAGCGCAGCGTGGAAACCTTGTCCATGCCCAGCTGCTTGCTGCGCACCACCAGCTTGCCTTTGTCAATGTAGGGCTTGAGCACCGACATGGCGCCGTCGTAGAAGAAGAAGGCGTTGTTGTCGTCCGGCGAGCCGCCGAAAAGTTCCACATTGAACGGCCCCTTGCCGGCCTTCAGGCCCAGCGCCTGCTCGATGTAGCTGGCCTGCAGCACGCCGACCTGGAAGTTGTCGAACGTGGCGTAGTAGTCCACGTTCTTGCTGCCGCGGATCAGGCGGTCATAGGCAATGACCTTGATGCCGTTGTCCGCCGCTTTTTGCAGCGCGTTCGACAAGGTGGTGCCGTCGATGGCCGCGATCACCAGGACCTTCACGCCCTTGGTGATCATGTTCTCCACCTGGGCCAGCTGGTTGGGGATGTCGTCGTCCGCGTACTGCAGGTCGGCCTTGTAGCCTTTTTCCTTGAGGGCCTTGACCATGCTGTCGCCGTCGGAGATCCAGCGGGCCGACGACTTGGTGGGCATGGACACGCCGACGGTCCCCTTGTCCTGCGCCTGGGCAAGCGGTGCGCCCAGGGCGAGGCCCAGCAAAAGTCCGGCAAGCACGGTTCTACGTTGATTCACAGTTCGTCTCCTCATTGGGGGTCAGGTTGCAATCATCGCGCGACGCAGCCAGCCACAGCGTTCAGGTTAACCATCACCCGCAGCGCGCCTGGCTTTGCCGCTTGAGAGGCTGAAAGGCTGAGACACCTTCAGCTTCAGCTGAAAAGCCGCCGCGCTGCCGCCGATCCGGCGGGCAGTCCGCACCCGGCGAGTTTGTCATACAAACCGGCCAGTTCCTCGCTGATAACCCCGAAGGACCCAGCATGCAGAGGGCGACCCTGGTCGTCGCTGACCAGCGCGCCCAGCGACTGGGCCAAGGCCTCGCCCGCCTCCTGCCACACCTGGAAAGGCGCCTGGCCGGCGGGGGTCTGCGGCACGTCGAAGGCCAGCGTCAGCTCGCGCACCGCAGCTTGCGCCGGTTCGCCAGCCAGGGCGGCCTGCCGGTCGAACAGCAGGGTGAGCAGCGGCGGCGCGCCCTCCGCCGTGCCCGGCAGCACCAGCCGACCGGGCAGCGCACCGGGCAGGAAGCCCAGCCGGCTGGCCTGCTGCTGGATGAAGCCCACCGACCAGGCGCTGCCCTTGGCGTGCAGCCGCATGGCGAGTTGGGCGTCGTGCTGGCCGGCAAAGCCATCCAGCTCGCGCGCCCGGGCCACCACGTCCAGCATGTCCGGAAACTCGGTGCTGGCGCCCACCGCATCGGCGAACGTCTGCATCTTCTGCACGAACTCGGAGTACTCGATCTCGTTCAGCGCCCCGGAGCGGTTGGCGAGCTGCACGCCGGCCTGCAGTTCCACGCAGGTGCCGGCGGCATGCAGCGGCTGCCACTTGCCGGTGCGCGCGTCCAGCCCTTCAATGGCCATGGGCTTGCTGCCCACGCGGCGGGTCGGCGGCAGATGGGCCAGCACGGTGCCGGCCTCCAGGGGCGTGTCCAGGCGCAGCGGTGCAATGGCGTCGATGAGCGGGTCCAGCAAGGCGGCCCCTGCCGCGGGGCGGCGCGGGGTGTCCGGGAGGGCCGCAGCGCTCGCCACGGGCTCGGCAGGCTCCGCAGGGGGCCCGAAACTGGGCTCGATCGGCTCCCGCAGGTCGTGCGACGCAGCGCCCTGCGGCGGCCGCCATTTGCGCGCCTGCCACACGGCGTGCGCCGTCAATCCGGCCAGCACCAGCGCTCCGAGCACCGCCAATCCCACTTGAAGCGAGCCCATGGGCATTTCCCCGTGGCCGGCGGTCAGGCCGCCTCGGCCAGCTTGACCGCATCTTGCATGTCGACCGCCACGATGCGCGACACGCCCTGCTCCTGCATGGTCACGCCGATGAGCTGCTCGGCCATCTCCATGGTGATCTTGTTGTGCGAGATGAACAGGAACTGCGTGCCCTTGGACATCTCGGCCACCAGCCGCGCATAGCGCTCGGTATTGGCATCGTCCAGCGGCGCGTCCACCTCGTCCAGCAGGCAGAACGGTGCCGGGTTGAGGTGGAAGATCGCAAACACCAGCGCGATGGCGGTGAGCGCCTTCTCGCCGCCTGACAAGAGATGGATGGTGCTGTTCTTCTTGCCCGGCGGCTGCGCCATCACCTGCACGCCGGCGTCGAGGATCTCGTCGCCGGTCATCATCAGCCGCGCGTTGCCGCCGCCGAACAGGGTGGGGAACATGCGGCTGAAATGCTCGTTGACCGTGTTGAAGGTGCTCTTGAGCAGGTCGCGCGTTTCCAGGTCGATCTTGTGGATGGCGCCTTCCAGGGTGCTCATGGCCTCTTGCAGATCGGCCGTCTGGGCGTCCAGGAAGCCCTTGCGCTCGCGCGCCGACGTGAGCTCATCCAGCGCGGCCAGGTTCACGGCGCCCAGCGCCGTGACCTCGCGGTTGACGCGGTCAATCTCGCTCTGCAAGCCATGCAGCTTGACCTTGCCGGCTTCGATGGAGGCGGCCAGTGCCTCCAGATCCACCTGCGCGGCGCTGAGCTGGTCCATGTACTGGGCGCCGCCCAGTTGGGCGGCCTGCTCTTCCAACTGCAGCTTGGTGATGCGCTCGCGCAGCGGCGGCAGGCTGCGCTCGAACTCCAGCCGCTGCTCGTCGGCCCGGCGCAGTGAGACGGACAAGTCTTCGTACTGGCTGCGCTGGGCCGCGAGCTTTTGTTCGCGATCCACCTTCACCTCCAGCGCGGCCTGCAAGCCGGCCTGCGCCGCCGCGTCGGTGAGCTCGGCCAGATCGGTGTGCAGCTTCTCGGCACTGAGTTCGTTGGTCTGGATCTGCTGCACCGCGGTGTCGATGGAGCGGCGCAGTTCGGCCTGGCGCGCTGCCAGCGAGCGGCTGGCGAACTGCGCTTCCTGGGCCTGGCGCTCCAGCGTGCGCAGTTGCTCGCGCGCACCGTCGAGCCGGCGCTGTGCACCGATGACCGCCTCTTCGAGCTGGGCATGGCGCTCCTGCTCGTTGCCCAGCGCCATGTCCAGTTCTTCGAAGCTGGCCTCGCCGCTGGCGCGCTTTTCCTGGATCTCTTGCAGGTGGGCATCGATTTCGGCCACTTCCGCGTCGATCTGGCCGCGGCGCTGCGAGCTTTGCTGGGCCAGTTGCGCCAGCCGCAGCACCTCCACCTGCAGGCGGTGAGCGGTGCTTTGCGCCTCGGCCGCTTCTCGGCGCAAGGCCACCAGGCGCTGCGAGGCGTCGGTGTAGGCGGCCTCGGCCCGCACCAGCGCGGTCTTGGAGTCGTCGGCGATGAGCGACTGCGCGCGCACCTGGCGCGTCAGGTTCTCGATCTCCTGGGCGCGCGCCAGCATGCCGGCTTGCTCGGAGTCGGGCGCATAGAAAGCCACCGCATAGGCGCTCACCGCATGGCCGGCGCGCGTCATGATGACCTCGCCGTGCGTGAGCTTGTCGCGGTGGCCCAGGGCCTCGTCCAGCGACGCAGCGGTGTAGATGCCTTCGAGCCAGTCGTTCAGCAGCGCACGCAGGCCATCATCGTTGAGGCGCAGCAGGTCGGTCAGGCGCGGCAGCGTGTCATGCGGAGCGTGGGTCAGGGCCGCGCTGGGCAGCGAGTAGAAGGCCAGCTTGGCGGGCGGCGCATCCTGCTCGAAGGCCTTGATCACGTCGATCCGGCCGACCTCCAGCGCATTCATGCGCTCGCGCAGCGCCGCTTCCAGCGCGGTTTCCCAGCCGGTCTCGATGTGCACCCGGGTCCACAGGCCTTGCAGGCCGTCCAGCCCGTGGCGCTGCAGCCAGGGCTTGAGCTTGCCCTCGGTGCGCACCTTGTCCTGCAGGGCGCGCAAGGCCTCCAGCCGGGCGCTGAGTTCGCTGTGCCGGGCCGCTTCGGCATTGACGGCCGCCTGGACCTGGCGGCGCGCGTCGTCGAGCTGGGGCACCTGCTCGCCCAGTTCGTGCAGGCGCTCCTCGGCCTCGGCCTGCGTGCCCTGGGCCAGCTCGAACTGCTCCCGCAACTGCGCCAGGCGCGCGTCGTCCGGCGCGGCCAGTTGTTTGGTTTCGGCCACCAGGCGGTCGCGGCGCGCATTGAACTGGCGCGCCTGATCGTCCAGATTGCGCGATTGCACCGCCAGCAGCTGGATCTGCTGCTGCACCTGGGTGGCCTTGGCGCGCTGCTCGTTGGCACGCGCCTGGGCCATGCGCACGGCGTCTTCAAAGCCCGGCAGCGCGCCGGCCTCTTCTTCGGCCTGCGCGGCCTGAGTCTGCGCATCTTCATCGGCCATCGCAATCTGCCCGGCGATGGTTTCCAGCTCCTGCTCGGCCGTGCTGCGCCGGCCGGCCCATTGCTCGTTTTGCGCCATCAGTTCCGCCAGGCGCTGCTGCAAACGCTGGCGGCCCTCGATCACGTAGCGGATGCGTTCTTCCAGGCGGCTCACCTCCAGCTGGGCCTGCGCAAACTCGCCTTGCGCGGTGTGCAGCGCATCGCTGGCGGCATAGTGGGCCTGGCGCACGGTTTCGAGTTCCGCTTCCACGTGGCGCAGTTGCGCCAGCCGCTCTTCCAGGGCGTTGCCGGCTTCGGCCTTCTGGGTCTTGACGCGGTCCAGCTCGGTGGTGGCGTCACGGTGCTTGAGGAACCACTGCTGGTGCAGCTTGAGCAGGCCTTGCTCCTGCAAGGCCTTGTACTGCTTGGCCACCTCGGCCTGCTGCTCCAGCTTTTCGAGCTGGAGGTTCAGCTCGCGCAGGATGTCTTCCACCCGGGTGAGGTTCTCGCGCGTGTCCTTGAGGCGGTTTTCCGTCTCGCGGCGGCGCTCCTTGTACTTGGACACGCCGGCCGCCTCTTCGAGGAACATGCGCAGTTCCTCGGGCTTGCTCTCGATGATGCGGCTGATGGTGCCCTGGCCGATGATGGCGTAGGCCCGCGGGCCCAGGCCGGTGCCCAGGAACACGTCCTGCACGTCGCGGCGGCGCACCGGCTGGTTGTTGATGTGGTAGCTGGAGGTGCCGTCACGCGTGAGCACGCGCTTGACGGCAATCTCGGTGAACTGGTTCCATTGCCCGCCGGCACGCGCCAGCGCGTTGTCGAACACCAGCTCCACGCTGGACCGCCCGGCCGGCTTGCGGTGGGTGGAGCCGTTGAAAATCACGTCCTGCATCGACTCGCCGCGCAGCTCGGAGGCCTTCGATTCGCCCAGCACCCAGCGCACCGCGTCGATGATGTTGGACTTGCCGCAGCCGTTGGGGCCGACCACACCCACCAGTTGGCCGGGCAACTCGAAGTGCGTGGGGTCGGCAAACGACTTGAAGCCGGAGAGCTTGATCGAGTTCAGACGCATGGGGCGCTGGAATCAGGCAGCAGATGAGGCAGGGTGCAAGACCGTTCGGGAACAGCGCGCAGGCAGGGCGCGGAACGTGTGGCAAGGCCCCTCAAAAACATTGGCCAAGCCATTGATCCATAACTGAAATCCCGCATTGACACGGGTGCTCTGGAGGGTCAGCGGAAGGCGCGGATGATACCATCGCCCCCCTCTCAAAAAGCCTGCCGGCAGCACGGCCTCCCATGCCTTCGAGATCGCCCAAATCCAGGTCCAAGACCGCTTCCCGGTCCCCCCTCTCGCAGGCCGCTGACACCGTGACCGTCGGCACCCGCGAGGCCCCGGCTGCACCGCCCACCGCACCCAGCCGCAAGCTCGACGTGTTCGCCAACCCGGCCCCGGAGCGCGACTACGTGATCCAGTTCCGCATCCCGGAGTTCACCTGCCACTGCCCGCTCACCGGCCAGCCCGACTTTGCGCAGTTCAGCATCGAATGCATTGCCGACGAGCTGTGCATCGAACTCAAGAGCCTGAAGATGTACATGTGGAGCTACCGCAACGAAGGCGCGTTCCACGAGAAGGTCACCAACGACATGGCCAGCGACATCGTGGCCGCTATCCGGCCGCGTTACCTGCGCATCACGGCCGACTGGAACGTGCGCGGCGGCATCTACACCCAGGTGGTGGTGGAGCACCGCAAGAAGGGCTGGAAGCCCGCGCCCAGGATCGATCTGCCCCGGGCTGGCTAGTACTAGAAAAGCTGCCGTGCAGCATTGCACGGCAGGCGATCGCCGCGAGCCCACGGCTCGGTGAGGTGTGCAAACTGTGCAATAAGCCGGCGCATTCAAGACACGGAAACCCTAGCATGTGCGAGTAGTTCGTGCGGCAATCCTGCTGGCACTGGGAACTTGATCTTTTCGATCCTTTCCGAACTTGCAGGGAGTGCCGGGTGAAGCGTCAATTCTTCTTGAAGGCCGCGGCAGCGGCGGTGCTGGGGGTCCAAACCGGCATGTCCTGGGGTCAGGGCACCGGCCCCAAGTCGATCCGCGTGGGATTCATCGGGCCGCTGACCGGCCCTTCCGCCGAGATGGGCACGGCCTCGCGCCTGGGGGCCGAACTGGCGATCAACGAGATCAACCAGGTCGGGGGCTTCCTGGGCCGCAAGTTCGAACTGGTGGAACGCGACGACAAGGCCAGTCCGGACGAAGGGCTGCGCGTGGCCCAGGACCTGGTGCTCAACGAGAAGGTCGACTTCACGCTCGGTTTCTCCAACTCGGGCGTGGCCCTGCGCACCATCGACACGTTCCAGGAGCACAAGCACCTGCTGCTCGTCCCGGTGGCCACGGCCACGGCCATCACCACGAAGATCCCCCCGCGGGACAGCTACATTTTTCGCCTGTCGATGCCGGACCGCATCCAGTCGGCCGCGCTGGTGGATGAGGCGCTCAAGCATACGAACGAAATCGCCGTATTCGCCGACACCACCGGCTATGGCGAAGGTGGCTTCACCGATGTGGTCAAGCTGCTCGAAGCCCGCCAGGTCAAGCCGGTCTACACGGCGCGCTATGCGGTGGGCGTGAAGTCCTTGACCGAGGAAGTGAAGAAAGCCAAGGCCGCTGGCGCCGACGCCATCATCTGCTACTCCGTCGCCCCCGAGTGGGCGGTACTGGCCACTTCTCGTCTCGACGCGGGCTTCCGTGGCCGCCTTTATGGCCCCTGGACCGCCTCGCACCACGCGGTGGTGGAAAGGGCCGGCCCCGCCGCGGCCGAAGGCATCGTCATGGTTCAGACGTTCATTCCGGACTGGACCCACGAACGGAGCAGCTCGTTCATCCTGAGGCTCAAGCGCCAGGCCAGCCCGGCCCAGGTGGGCAGCCTGATGGCTGCCGCACAAACCTACGACTCGGTCAACCTGCTGCTCCATGCCATGTTCCAGACCAAGGGCAACACATCGGGGCCGGCACTCAAGCAGGCACTGGAGAACCTGGAGCACCCCCACAGCGGCGTGGTCACGACCTATGACCACCCGTTCACCAGCGATGACCACGAAGCCTACACGCGCAACATGGCCTGGCTGGGGGTCTGGAACAACGGCGAGATCAAGTTCCTGTATTCGCAGGAAGCCAAGCTGTCCGGCATGATCCGGCGCAAACAGGGCACCACGCCGGAAGCCCCGGGTACGTCGACCGCGGGCAAGCCGGCGGTTTCGGGCAACACCTCGTCCGTCGCCGCCAAATAGGCAGCCTGGCCACGGCCCGGGTGGGTTGCCGCATCGTTGTCCGAGATAATCGGCACGATGAATGCGCTGCTAGAGAAGCTGCAACCCTACCCGTTCGAACGCCTTCGCGCACTGACGCGTGACGTCACGCCCTCCCCGGCTTACCGCCCCATTGGCCTGGGCATCGGCGAGCCCAAGCACCCCACCCCGGCGCTGATCGAACAGGCGCTGATCGAGGGCCTGGGCGGCCTGTCCAGCTACCCCGCCACGGCCGGTGACCTGCGCCTGCGCGAGGCCATGGCCGCCTGGGTGGCACGCCGCTACGGCGTGACGCTGGACCCGGCCACCCAGGTGCTGCCCGTCAACGGCTCGCGCGAGGCCTTGTTCGCCATCGCGCAAACCGTGGTAGATGGTTCCCGGCCCGGGGCCACGGTGGTGTCGCCCAATCCCTTCTATCAAATCTATGAAGGCGCGGCGCTGCTGGCCGGCGCGCAGACAGCCTTTGCCAACAGCGACCCGGCGCGCAACCATGCGCCCGACTGGTCGCAGATCGATGCCGCTACCTGGTCGCGCACCCAGTTGGTCTACGTGTGCTCGCCGGGCAACCCCACCGGCGCGGTGATGCCCTTGCCTGAATGGCAGAAGCTGTTCGAACTCTCCGACCGGCACGGCTTTGTCATTGCCAGCGACGAGTGTTACTCCGAGATCTACTTCGGCGACACCGCGCCACTGGGCGGGCTGGAGGCCGCGCACCGGCTGGGCCGCCACGATTTGCGGCGGCTGATCATGTTCACCAGCCTGTCCAAGCGCAGCAACGTGCCGGGCCTGCGTTCCGGCTTCGTGGCCGGGGACGCCGCGTTGCTGCGGCAGTTCCTGCTCTACCGCACCTACCACGGCTGCGCCATGGGCCCGATGGTGCAGCACGCCAGCATCGCCGCCTGGAACGACGAAGCGCATGTGCTGGCAAACCGCGAGCTGTACCGCGCCAAGTTTGCCCAGGTCACCCCGCTGCTGGCCTCTGCCATGCAGGTGGCCTTGCCCGATGCGGGCTTCTATCTCTGGGCCCAGGTGCCGCCGGCGGTGTGCGGCGGCTCCGACACGGCATTCGCCCGCGAGGTGCTCGCTCAATACAATGTCACGGTTCTACCCGGCAGCTACCTGGCTCGCGATGCCCATGGCGTGAACCCCGGGTCGGGCCGCATACGAATGGCCCTGGTGGCCGGCGTCGACGAATGCGTCGACGCCGCCGAACGCATCGTCCGATTCATACGAGCCCACTGAAATGTCCGAACAACACGAGTCGATCATCAACCTGGCGTGGGAAAGCCGCGCCGAGATCTCCGCATTGAACGCGCCGCAGGTCCGCGAGGCGGTGGAAGACGTCATTGCCGATCTGAACGCCGGCCGGCTGCGCGTGGCGCAGCGCCAAGGCGTGGGCGAGTGGACCGTCAACCAGTGGATCAAGAAGGCGGTGCTGCTGAGCTTTCGCCTCAACGACAACCGCCTCATGCGCGCTGGCGACCTGAACTTCTTCGACAAGGTCGGCACCAAGTTTTCCCACATGGACGAGGCGCAGATGCGTGCCAGCGGCGTGCGCGTGGTGCCGCCGGCGGTGGCGCGGCGCGGCAGCTTCATCGGCAAGAACGTGGTGCTCATGCCGTCGTACGTGAACATCGGCGCCTATGTCGATGAAGGCACCATGGTCGACACCTGGGCCACCGTGGGCTCCTGCGCGCAGATCGGCAAGAACGTGCACTTGTCAGGCGGCGTGGGCATCGGCGGCGTGCTGGAGCCGCTGCAGGCCAACCCCACCATCATCGAGGACAACTGCTTCATCGGCGCACGCTCCGAGGTGGTGGAAGGCGTGATCGTCGAGGAGAACTCGGTGGTTTCCATGGGCGTCTACATCAGCCAGAGCACCAAGATCTACAACCGCATGACCGGCGAGGTGAGCTACGGCCGCATCCCCGCGGGCTCGGTGGTGGTGAGCGGCTCGCTGCCGGCCGCGGATGGCAGCCACAGCCTGTATTGCGCGGTGATCGTCAAGCAGGTCACGGCCGAGACGCGGGCCAAGACCAGCATCAACGAACTGCTGCGCGCCTGAAACCGCGCCAAACCGCAGAAAATCCCTGCCTTTGCTGAACTCTGCGTGCTACAACCCCCGGCAACCACGTAGGAGATCGCAACATGAGCGCAGGAAACATGGAGCGAGTGCTCCGCCTCATGGCGGAGAAGCAGGCCTCGGACGTCTACCTGTCCGCGAACATGCCCGTGCTGATCAAGATCCACGGGCAGGTGCTGCAACTCAGTGATCAAGCCCTCACCCCGCAGCAGCCGCGCCAGTTGCTCACCGAGATCCTCACGCCCAGCCAGATGGAGGAGCTCGACGAGACCGGCGAGTTGAACGTGGGCGTCACGCTGCCGGGCTTGGCGGTGTTCCGCCTGTCGGGCTTCAAGCAGCGCGGCTCGATCGCGGCGGTGTTCCGCTGCATCCCGACCCAGATCCCCGCGCTCGGGTCGCTGAACCTGCCCGAGATCCTGCAGCTGCTCATTCTTGAAAAACGCGGCCTCATCCTGCTGGCCGGTGCCACCGGGGCGGGCAAGAGCACCACGCTGGCCTCCATGCTGGACCACCGCAACCAGCAGATGTCGGGCCACATCCTCACCATCGAGGACCCGATCGAGTTCCTGTTCAGCAACGCCAAGTCGCTGATCAACCAGCGCGAGGTGGGGCGTGACACGCAGTCCATCCAGATCGGCCTGAAAAACGCGCTGCGGCAGGCGCCGGATTGCATCCTCATCGGCGAGATCCGCGACCGCGAAACCATGACGATGGCGATTTCGTATGCACTATCGGGCCACCTGGTGCTGTCCACCTTGCATGCCAACAACAGCTACCACGCACTCGGCCGGATCCTGTCGTTCTATACCCCGGAGGCGCGCCCCGCGCTGCTGTCCGACCTGGCCTCGGGCCTGCGCTCCATCGTGTCGCAGCGCCTGCTGCGTTCCACCTCGGGCGGCCGGGTCCCTGCGGTGGAGGTGCTTTTGAATACCAAGCTCGTGGGCGAGCTGATCGAGAAGAGCGACTTCGGCGGCATCAAGGAGGCGGTGGAAAAATCCATGGCCGAGGGCTCGCAGACTTTCGAGCAGGACATCGCCCGCCTCATCATGGCCGGCGAGGTGACCCGCGACGAAGGCCTGGCCAACTCCGACTCGCCCACCAACCTGATGTGGCGCCTGCAGAACGACATGTCGCCGGTGTCGCGCCAAACCCCCAAGAAAGAAGAAAACGAAGACGGTCCGTCGTTCACGGAAATCACCCTGGAAGTGCGCCCCCCGGCGCCCGAGCCCGCCGGCTTCGGCCTGCTCGGTTCCTCACGCGCGGCGGTTTGAAAACAACTCATGGATGTGGATGTGGATGTGGATCTTGCGACCCTGTCGCTGCTTGAACACCTGATCGCCTGCCGCTCCCTCACGCCGCACGATGCGGGCTGCCAGGCGCTGATGGCGCGGCGCCTGGAGCCCGTGGGCTTTCACTGCGAGACGCTGCAGTTCGGCCCCGCCGAGAGCCGCGTCACCAACCTGTGGGCCGTGCGCCCAGGAGCCGAACCCGGCCCCACGCTGGCCTTCGCCGGCCACACCGACGTGGTTCCCACCGGCCCGCTGGAGCAATGGCGCAGCGACCCCTTCGTGCCAACGCACCGCGACGGCCAGCTTTATGGGCGCGGCGCTGCCGACATGAAGGCCTCGCTGGCAGCCATGGTGGTGGCAGTGGAGGAGTTCGTGGCCGCCCATCCGCGCCACCGCGGCCGCATCGCGTTCCTCATCACCAGCGACGAAGAAGGCCCCTCGGTGGACGGCACCGTGAAGGTCTGCGAATGGCTGAGTGCTCGGCAGGAGGCGCTCGACGCCTGCATCGTGGGCGAGCCGACATCAGTGCATCGACTGGGCGACATGATCAAAAACGGCCGCCGCGGCAGCTTGTCGGGCCGGCTGGTGGTTGAGGGCGTGCAAGGCCACATCGCCTACCCGCACCTGGCCAAGAATCCCATCCACCTCGCCATGCCGGCGCTGGCCGAACTGGCCGCCATGTCGTGGGACAAGGGCAACGACTACTTCCCCGCCACGAGTTGGCAGATGTCCAACCTCCACGCCGGCACCGGTGCCGGCAACGTGATCCCCGGCGAGCTGGTGGTGGACTTCAACTTCCGCTATTCCACCGAGGCCACGCAGGACTCCCTGCAGCAGCGCGTGCATGCGGTGCTCGACGGCCACGGCCTGCGCTACCGCCTGGCCTGGACGCTGGGCGGCCTGCCCTTCCTCACGCGGCCCGGCACCTTGATCGATGCACTGCGCAGTGCCATCACCGACACCACCGGCCTGCAGACGGAGCTGTCCACCACCGGCGGTACCTCGGACGGCCGCTTCCTGGCGCAGATCTGCCCGCAGGTGGTGGAATTCGGGCCCCTCAATGCCTCGATCCACAAGATCGATGAACACACCGCGGTGGCTGACCTGGGCGCCCTCAAGACCGTGTACCGCAAGACCTTGGAACGCATGCTGACATGACCGTGATTGAGTTGATCGAGCGCATGAGCGCCCGCCTGGACCAGGCGGGCGTTTCGTTTGGGCATGGCACCACCTGCGCCTTCGACGAGGCCGCATGGCTGGTGCTGTGGCGCCTGGGCCTGCCGGTGATCGATCTGGACGCCGTGGCCGAACTGGCCGTCGCACCCGCACAGCAGGCCGAGGTGCAGGCCCTGGTCGAGACCCGCATCACCACCCGCACACCTGCGGCCTACCTCACCCGCGAGGCCTGGCTGCAAGGCGTGCCCTTCTACGTGGACGAGCGGGCCATCGTGCCGCGCTCCTTCATTGCCGAGGTACTGGCCGATGGCAGCATCGACCCCTGGCTGGGCCCCCACACGCGCCGCGTGCTGGACCTGTGCACCGGCAACGGCAGCCTGGCCGTGCTGGCCGCCATGGCCTACCCGGACGTGCACGTGGACGCCACCGACATCTCCGCCGACGCCTTGGCCGTGGCCCGCATCAACGTGGACCGGCACGGCCTGCAGGACCGCATCACGCTGATCCAGAGCGATGGCCTGGCCAGTGTGCGCGGCCCGTATGACCTGATCCTTTGCAACCCGCCCTACGTGCCCACCGCCACGATGGACACCCTCCCTGCCGAATACCGCGCCGAGCCCGCCCTGGCGCTGGCCGGTGGGGCCGAAGGCATGGCCTTCATCCGGCCCCTGCTCCTGAATGCTGCTCACTACATGACCCCACACGCCCCGCTGATCCTGGAGATCGGCCATGAACGCGCCCACCTCGAACACGCCTTCCCCCGGCTCGATGCCGTGTGGCTGGACACCCAGGCCGGCACCGACGCCGTGCTGCTGCTCACCCGCGAGGCGCTGAGCTCATGATCACCCTGCGCGACGTGACGCTGCGGCGAGGCAGCAAGGTGGTGTTGGAGGGCGTGAACGTCACCGTGCATGCCGGCGAGAAAGTCGGCCTGGTGGGCCGCAACGGCGCCGGCAAGTCGTCGCTGTTCGCACTGCTGACCGACCGGCTGCATGCCGACCGGGGCGACGCCGAACTGCCGGTGCGCTGGCGCATCGGCGAGGTGGCGCAGTCCATGCCCGAAACCAGCGACGGCGCGACCGACTTCGTGCTGCAAGGCGACCTCCCCTTGCAGGAAGCCGAAGCCGCCCGCGCCGCTGCCGATGCGCAGGAAGATGGGCATGCCATCGCCGAGGCCCACCTGGCGCTGGAAGAAGCCGGCGCCTTCGACGCCCCGGCCCGCGCCCAGGCCTTGCTGCTGGGGCTGGGGTTCCGGGTCGAACAACTGGACGCGCCGGTCAACAGCTTCTCCGGCGGCTGGCGCATGCGGCTGCAGCTGGCCCGGGCCCTGATGTGCCCCACCGACGCCTTGCTGCTGGACGAACCCACCAACCACTTGGACCTGGACGCACTGGTCTGGCTGGAAAGCTGGCTCAAGCGCTACGCCGGCACGCTGATCGTCATCAGCCACGACCGCGAGTTCCTGGATGCAGTGACCCGCGTGACCTTGCACGTGGAGGCCGGCCGCGTGGAGCGCTACACCGGCAACTACAGCGCCTTCGAGGAGGCGCGTGCCGAGCGGTTGTCGCAGGCGCAATCAGCCTTCGATCGCCAGCGCGACCGCATTGCTCACCTCTCGCGCTTCATCGAGCGCTTCCGCGCCAAGGCCAGCAAGGCCAAGCAGGCGCAAAGCCGCGTCAAGGCGCTGGAGCGCATGGAAAAACTCGCGCCGGTGCTCACGGCCAGTGATTTCCAGTTTGAGTTCCGCGAGCCGCAAAGCCTGCCCAACCCCATGCTGGCGCTGCGCGACGTGGCCTGCGGCTACGGCCAGAAGCCCATCGTGCAAGGCATCAGCCGCACCGTGATGGCGGGCCAGCGCATCGGCATCCTGGGCGCCAACGGCCAGGGCAAATCAACCTTGGTCAAGACCATCGCGCGCAGCGTGCCCAGCCTGGGCGGCACACTCACCGAAGGCCGCGGCCTGGCGATCGGCTACTTTGCCCAGCAGGAGATGGACCTGCTGCAGGCCGACGACACACCGCTGCAGATGATGACCCGCCTGACACGCCAAACCGGACCGCAGGCGCGCGAGCAAGACCTGCGCAGTTTCCTGGGCCAGTTCTCCTTTGGCGGGGAGATGGTGCACCAGACGGTGGGCACCTTGTCGGGTGGCGAACGCGCACGGCTGGTGCTGGCCTCCATCGTGTGGCAAAAGCCCAACCTGCTGCTGCTGGACGAACCCACCAACCACCTGGACCTGAACACCCGCGAAGCCTTGTCCATGGCGCTCAACGAGTTCGAGGGCACGGTCATGCTGGTCAGCCACGACCGTGCGCTGCTGCGCGAAGTGTGCGACGAGTTCTGGCTGGTCGCCGGCGGCAAGGTCGAGTCCTTCGACGGCGACCTGGACGACTACCAGCGCTGGCTGCTGGAGGTGGCGCGGGCCACGGCCAAGGGCACGGCGGCACCCAGGGTACCCGGCACGCCGCCGCCCCCTCCAGTTGCCGCGCCTGCCCCCAGGGCGGCAACGTCTGCCCCCAAGGTAGCGGCCCCCGCGCCCTCCCCGGCCCCGGCTTCCGGCCAGCGCCGCGACGACCGCAAGCAGCAGGCGCAGGCACGCGCCAAGCTCGCCGAGCGGACCCGCCCCATGCGCACGGAACTGGCTCAGATCGACGCCCGGCTGGAGAAGCTGGCACGCGAAAAATCAGAGGTGGAGGCCACCCTGGCCGCCGCGGCCTTGCCGCCGGCCGAGATTGCCGAGGCCGGCCGCCGGCTCAACCACATTGCCGCGGAGATCACCTCGCTGGAGGAGCGCTGGCTGGAGTTGAGCACCGCGATCGAACACCAAGGACCGGCATAGGGGATTCGCGGCAGGGCCTGGGAAGATTCACGACAATCAGCGCCCGTACCACGACACCACAGATGAAAGGATTCCCATGGCTCTCGAAAAAGTGCTCTACACCGCGCAAGCCACGGCCACCGGCGGCCGCGACGGCAGATCCGAATCTTCCGATGGCCGCCTGACGCTCAAGCTGTCGGTACCCAAGGGACTGGGGGGTGACGACGGCCCCGGCACGAACCCGGAACAGCTCTTCGCGGCAGGCTACTCGGCCTGCTTCATCGGCGCGCTGAAGTTCGTCGCCGGGCAGAAGAAGATCAGCCTGCCGGCCGAGGTGAAAGCCACTGCCGACGTGAGCATCGGCCCCATCGCCACCGGCTTCGGCATCCAGGTCGCGCTCAAGATCTCCATCCCGGGCATGGACGCAGCCAAGGCCCAGGAACTGGTGGACGCCGCGCACATCGTCTGCCCGTACTCCAATGCGACACGCGGCAACATCGACGTGAAGCTCAGCGTGGGCTGATCCGCGGACCAGGCCCGTGGCCTGGCGCTTTCAGGGCCCGCTTGCGAGCTGCTGCAGCAGCAGTAGCAGCAGCAGTTCAACGCGGGCCTGGGCGGGCGTCAGGCCGCTTGCAACGGGCAGCAGCGACGCCTCGTCATGCGTCAGCACCGGCCCGGCGCTGACGCGCGTGGCCAGCAGCAGCGCCACGCCGCGCTCCTGGGCCCGGCACAAGGCCGCCTCCAGGTCTTGATGCACGGTGGCATTGCCGGTGGCCGCCACCACAATGCCCGGCACGCCGGCGTCCATCAGCAGATCCACGATCCGGCCGTCGGCACCGCCATGGCTGGTGACGATTTCCACCTGCGGCCACGGCTGCACCGCAGGATCACGCGCCAGCACCGCCACACCCAGGGGCTTGGCTTGTGGCCACGGCCGCAGCAACCGGACGCGGCCCTCCTCCAGCAACGCCAGGGGCCCCGCATCACCGGCACCGAACGCATCGAGCCGGTAGGTGTGCGACTTGCGCACCTCCACGCCGACCCAGGCCATGCCGTTGGCCACCACCGTCACGCCCAGCGCCCCCGGCTGGCGGGCCAGCGTGATGGCATCGACAAGATTCTGCGGACCGTCCGCCTGTAGCGAGGTGGCCGGCCGCATGGCCGCCGTCAGCACTACGGGCTTGCCCGGCGCCAGCACGCGATGCAGGAAATACGCCGTCTCCTCCAGCGTGTCGCTGCCATGGGTGACAACCACGCCGCAGACCTCAGGCCGCGCCAGGTGTGCCGCCACCCGCAGCGCCAAGGTCCGCCAGATGGCGTGCGACATGTTCCTGCTGTCGGCCTGCGCCACCTGCTCGGTCTCCACGGCCCCGCGCGAGCGTCCGCGCAGCGAGCCCACCAGGGTGTCGACCCCGACTTGCGCCGCCACGTAGCCGATGTTGTCGGTGGCATCGGCCGCGGTGCCGGCGATGGTGCCGCCGGTGCCCAGCACCACCACCGTGGCCGGGCCGGAAGCGGGAGGTGAGAAAAGACTTTGCATGGGATCAAAACTGGATGAAAATACAGGTACTGGATGAATACTCAGCCCCGCTGATCAGCAAGCAGAAGCGACCAGAAGGAAAAAGGACAAGGCCCCATGGAAGAGATGCCCAAACTGACCGCCAGGCAACAGCAGGTCCTTGAACTGGTCCAAAGCGCCATCGAGCGCACGGGCGCACCGCCCACACGCGCAGAGATCGCTTCCGCATTGGGATTCCGCTCTGCCAATGCGGCCGAGGAGCATCTGCAAGCCCTGGCCCGAAAAGGTGTCATCGAACTCGTGGGGGGCACCTCGCGCGGCATTCGGCTGCAGTCTGACACATTGCGCTCGCTCAATGCCTCGCGCGTCAAGCAGTTCTCGGTGCCGCTGCCCAACCTGTCCCAGCTCACCCTGCCCTTGATCGGCCGCGTCGCGGCTGGCAGCCCCATCCTGGCCCAGGAGCATGTGGACCAGACCTTCGTGGTGGAGGCGCACCTGTTTGCGCGCAAGCCCGACTACCTGCTCAAAGTACGCGGCATGAGCATGCGAGACGCCGGCATCCTGGACGGCGACCTGCTCGCAGTCCAAAAATCCACCGAAGCCAAGAACGGCCAGATCGTCGTGGCCCGCCTGGGCGACGAGGTGACCGTCAAGCGCCTGCGCCGCAGCCGCAACGGCATTGAGCTCATTCCCGAGAACCCCGATTTCAACATCATCCACGTCGGCCCCGACCAGGAAGATTTCCAAATCGAAGGCCTGGCAGTGGGCTTGATCCGCAACACCATGCTGATGTGACGGCGGCATGCCTGCCGACCTGCCACGCACACACCCCGATGTACACACCTGTGACCCAATCCCAAGACCCCGGCGGCAGCACGCTCGCTGCAAGGCTTGCCAAATCCGCGGCGCTTAAATCGGCAGCACTTGCCGTGGCGCTCAAGTCCAGCAAGGCAAGCCGGGCCACTGAATGCCAGACGCTGGAGCAGATCCCCAACATCGGTCCGTCCCTGGCCGAAGACCTGCGCCAGATCGGCATCCACCATCCGCGCGACCTGGTCAACAAGGATGCCTTCGTGCTGTACCAGCAGCTCTGCGCCGCCACCGGCCAGCGGCACGACCCTTGTGTGCTCGACACCTTCATGGCCGCCACCGATTTCATGCGCGGGGCACCCGCTGCACCCTGGTGGCACTACACCGCGCACCGCAAGGCGCTGTTCGGCCAGATCGAAGGTCCCACCACTCATGGCCCCGCGGGTGCCGACCCCGCTGCTCCTGACAATGCCCACGCACAGGCCGGGCAAGCCATGAAAAAAGCCCCACCGCCCTGACCCACCGCTCTTGACCTGAGCCGCCTGCGGGTGGCGGGCATATGCATCGCTGCAAGCCGTGCAGGGTTGAGTTCGCTCAGCATTCCTCGGAACGATGCAATCCCGCAGGCGGCTGCAAGCCCATCAATCCTGCCGAACCCAACCTTGTTCGGAGCTTCAGATGCTTGGCTTTCTCGACCGCTTTCTTACCCGCCGCTCGGCCTTTGCCCCTCAGCGGGGGCTGACCCGCACGCCCACCCACGAGGGGTTGCTTGCCTGTCCACGGGCCTCGGTGGTGCCTGGCGCCATCGTGCGCAGCCGGGCACGGCGGGCGCTGGGCGCCGCCGACACAGCACGCCACGCACCCGCGGCACGCGAGCCCGGTCCGGCGCGAGCCTTCTGGATCAGCGTGGATCCGCAGGACACCCGCCGCACCATCATGTCCGGCACGCCCAAAGAGGTGTGCGAGGTGCTGGACGAATTGCTGGCCATGCAGGAGTGCCCGCAACGCTGAGGGCTTCCCTGGCAGCAAACCAGCCACGGCACCGCCATGGCTGGCCGCGCGGCGTATCAGCCCATGTGCAACCCACCGTTGCAGGAAAAGTCTGCCCCGGTCGTGAAGCCTGAATCGTCACCTGCCAGCCAGGCGACGATGGCACCGATCTCCGAAGGCGTACCCAGGCGCTTGACGGGGATCGCGGAGACGATCTTGTCCAGGATGTCCGGCTTGATCGCCCGGACCATGTCGGTGCCGATGTAGCCAGGGCTGACCGTGTTCACGGTGACTCCCTTGTGCGCCAGTTCCTGCGCCAGGGCCATGGTGAACCCATGCATGCCGGCCTTGGCCGCCGAGTAGTTGGTCTGGCCAGCCTGGCCTTTTTCGCCATTCACCGAGCTGATCTGGATGATGCGGCCCCAGCCTCTATCCGCCATGTCTGCCACCACCTGCTTGGTGACATTGAACATGCTGGTGAGGTTGGTGTTGATCACCGCGTCCCAATCCTCGCGGGTCATCTTGAGGAACATGCGGTCGCGTGTGATGCCGGCGTTGTTGACCAGCACGTCGATGGGCCCGTGCTCGGCCTTCGCTCGGGTGAAGGCATCCACGGTCGAGGTCCATTCGGCCACGTTGCCCACCGATGCGTAGAACGTGTAGCCCTGGGCCTGCTGTTCGTCCAGCCACTTCTTGTGGTCGCGGCTGGGGCCGCAACCGGCGATGACGGTCAAGCCCTCTTTGTGCAGCCGCTGGCAGATCGCCGTGCCGATGCCGCCCATGCCGCCAGTCACGTACGCTACTTTGTTTGCCATGGTGTTTTCCTTGAAATTGATGAACAGGATCCTCAGCCGGCGCCGGGCCGCCCCAAGGCGGCTGAGCGCCCGCTTGGCGGGTGGCACCGGTACTCCGGCGCCGGGTGCCCTCACACGCTCAGCGTTCCACCGTGAGGGCCACGCCCATGCCGCCGCCGATGCACAGGCTGGCAATGCCTTTTTTGGCATTGCGGCGCTGCATTTCGTGCAGCAGGGTCACGAGGATGCGGCAGCCCGAAGCGCCGATGGGGTGCCCGATCGCGATGGCCCCGCCATTCACGTTGACCTTGCTGGTGTCCCAGCCCATTTCCTGGTGCACAGCGCAGGCTTGCGCGGCAAAGGCTTCGTTGATCTCCAGCAGGTCCAGGTCGGTGGGCTTCCAGCCGGCGCGTGCCAGCGCCTTGCGGGCGGCCGGCACCGGCCCCATGCCCATGAACGCCGGATCCAGCCCGGCGCTGGCGTAGCTGGCAATGCGCGCCAGGGGCTTGAGCCCCAGCGATTGGGCCTTCTGCGCTGTCATTACCACCACGGCGGCGGCACCGTCGTTCAGGCCGGAGGCATTGCCCGCGGTCACGCTGCCAGCCTTGTCGAACGCGGGCTTGAGGCCGCTCAGGGCTTCGGCCGTGCTCTTGCGGTTGATGAACTCGTCGGCGTCGAACACGATGGGGTCGCCCTTCTTCTGCGCCAGGCTCACCGCGACGATCTCGTCCTTGAACCGGCCGGCATCCTGCGCCGCGGCGGCTTTTTGCTGCGAGCCGAAGGCCAGTGCGTCCTGCGCCTCACGCGTGATGCCGTGCTTCTTGGCCACGTTCTCGGCCGTGATGCCCATGTGGTACTGGTTGTAGACGTCCCACAGGCCGTCGTTGATCATGGAGTCGACCAGCTTCCAGTCGCCCATGCGCTGGCCCTCGCGCGAGGCCGGCAGCACGTGGGGTGCCAGGCTCATGCTCTCCTGCCCGCCGGCAATGACGATCTGTGAATCGCCATCGCGGATGGCCTGCGCGGCAAGCATCACGGCCTTGAGGCCGGAGCCGCAGACCTTGTTGATGGTCATGGCCGGCACGGCATGCGGCAAGCCGGCCTTGATGACGGCCTGGCGTGCCGGGTTCTGGCCGGTGCCGGCCTGCAGCACCTGCCCCAGGATCACTTCGTCGATCTGGTCGCCGGTGAGCTGGGCGCGCTTGAGCAATTCACGGATCACGATGGCTCCCAGCTCCGAGGCCGGCGTCTTGGCCAGGGCTCCACTGAACTTGCCTACTGCAGTGCGGGCGGCGGCGACGATCACGATATCTGTCATGGTTTTCTCCTTGGTCAATGAAGGGCCGCCCCGAGTTGATTTGACCCCTCGGGGGGGCGGACGGCGCACAGCGCCGGCCTGGGGGCAAACAGGGTCACGCTTTGAAAAATCTTTGCTTTGTGCTTTGTGTACTGCTCTGAATGGATAGGGCCGGCAGGCTACGCCTTGGCCTTCACATACCGCCCAGGCGCCGGTTCGATCGGCGGGTGGGCCCGGTTCCCGGGCACCTTGGGCGCGGCAATCTCATCCCCGGCAAACGGCTTGAGCCAGGCCGACCAATCGGACCACCAACTGCCCGGGTGCTCCTGTGCGCTGGCGAGCCACTGCGAAGCCTTGGACGGATTGCTCCCGGAGGCGCCGATCCAGTGGCTGCGTTTCTTCTTGGCCGGCGGGTTGATGACCCCGGCGATGTGACCCGAGGCCCCGAGCACGAAGCGCGCCGGGCTCTCAAGCACCTGGGTGTTCATGTACGCCGCCTCCCAGGGCACGATGTGGTCTTCGCGCGAGGCGTACACGTACACCGGCGCCTGCACCGACCGCAGGTCCACGGGCTGGCCGCAGACGCGCAGCTTGCCGGGCTGCCGGAGGTTGTTCTCCAGGTAGGTGTTGCGCAGGTACCAGCAGTACATGGGCCCGGGGAGGTTGGTGCTGTCGGAGTTCCAGTACAGCAGATCAAACGGCGGCGGGGTTTCGCCTTTGAGGTAGTTGCCCACCACGTAGTTCCAGACCAGGTCGTTCGGGCGCAGGAAGCTGAAGGTCGTGGCGAGTTCCTTGCCCAGCAGGAGCTGCGGGCCTTGCGGCGCTTCGGGCCCCAAGGCCAACTCGCGCATGCGCACGGCGGCTTCGTCGACGAAGAGATCCAGCACGCCGGTGTTGCTGAAGTCCAGGAACGTGGTCAGCAAGGTCATGCTCTGCGCAGGGTGCTCGCCCCGGGCTGCCAAGACGGACAGTGCCGTAGCGAGAATCGTGCCGCCGACACAGAAGCCCAGCGTGTTGATGGTCTCTGACTTGCCGATCTCCTGCACCAGGTGAATCGCCTGGATCGCGGCATCCTCGATGTAGTTGTCCCAGGTCCTGGTGGCGAGGCTGGCATCCGGGTTGCGCCAGCTCACCACGAACGTCCGATGTCCCTGCTCCACGGTATAGCGGATCAGCGAGTTGTCGGGCTGCAGGTCGAGGATGTAGTACTTGTTGATGCAAGGCGGGATGAAGAGCATCGGCCGCTCGTGCACCTTGGCGGTCAGCGGTTTGTATTCAATGAGCTGGAACAGTTCATTCTCGAATACGACCGCACCTTCGGTGGTCGCCACATTGCGCCCCACCTCGAACAGTCTCTCGTCGGTCTGCGACACATGGCCTTGCTGCACGTCGCGCCACAGGTGCTGCAGGCCCTGGGCGATGCTCTGGCCTTCGGTGTCGAGCGCCTTCTTCAGGGCCTCGGGATTGAACGCCAGGTAGTTGCTCGGCGCGGCCGCATCCACCCACTGCTGGACCGCAAAGCGCACGCGCTGGCGTGCTTTCTCGTCACCTTGCATGCCCTCGGCCATCTGCATCAGGGTGCGCGCATTCAGCAGGTACAGCGCGGCCACGAAGCCGGACATCGGATGCGCGGTCCATTCGGAAGAAGCAAAGCGCCGGTCGGCCAGGGTGGGCATTGGCGCCATGCTGTGCACGGACTTTTCCAGCGTGCGGTTCCAGATCAGCGCGGCCTCGTCCAGGTAGGCCGACTGGATGCGCGTGAGTTCTTCGGTCGGCAACTGCAAACCCGCCAAGGCTTGCATCGCGTGGGCCATGCTGAGTGCGGCCGGGTCACTCAACGGGTCTGGGCCCTGGGGCGTCGCGGCGCCTTCAGGCACGTCAGCCGGCGCGGTGCCTGCAGGCTGTGCCGGTATCGTGCCGGCCTGCGCGCCGGCACGGCGCGTGGGACGATTCGTGGAGGATGAGGATGCAGTCTTTGTCATGGTGGCGCCAACATCCTCGCATCATGCGCGCAGGCCTGTCGCTCTCATCGGTGTTTGTCGGATCGGTATTTGCGAGGATTATCGAGGCCCCGGACCCTACTTCTTTTGATCCATGATGATTCTTGTCTTATTGGCATGGCTCTATGTCGTGCTGATGATGGCGCTGTCCGAAGCCCTGGCTCCCCAAGGGAGCGTGATGGGCGCCGTCATTACGTTCGTCGTGTATGGCAGCGTGCCGCTGGCGCTGCTGGTTTACCTGCTGGCGGCCACGGCGCGCCGGCGGGCGCGGCTCAAGGCGGCGGCTGGCGGTTCAAGCGCTGATTCAAGCACCGGTTCAAGCGCTTGAACAAGCGCTTGTTCAAGCGACACGCCCGACGGCATCCCGCAGGCCGATGCAGGCAGCCATGCGGCCGGTGACCCCGTCGCGCCGGTAGGAAAAGAACCTTGATGAATGGCTGAAAGTGCACCACGCGGGGCTGCCGTCGTTGCCCGCCACGTGCTGCACACCCAGGCGCGCCAGGCGGTCGCGCGCCAGACCCGGTAAATCAGCCAGCCATTTGCCGGGGCGCCCTGGGCGGAAATGAGGGCCGGGCGCCTCGGCCTGCACGCCAAAACCCGCCAGCACATCCGCGCCGACCTCAAAGGCCTGCGGCCCGATGCAAGGCCCCAGCCAGACCTCCATCTCGGCGGCCGGGCAGCCGAGTGCACTGCACAAGCGCAGCAGCGTGGCCTCGATCACGCCACCAGCCAGGCCGCGCCAGCCGGCATGGACAGCCGCCACGCCGCGCCCTTGCGTGTCGGCCAGCAGCACGGGCAGGCAGTCGGCCACCTGGATTTCGCAGGCCAGCCCAGGCACCCGGCAGACGCTCGCATCGGCCACGGCGCCTGCCGGCATGCCGGGCGAAAGGTCCAGCACCTGCACGCCATGCACTTGCGTCAGCAGGACGCTGGGCATGCCCAACGCCTGGTGCAACCGCGCACGGTTGCGAGCCACGGCCTCGGCGGCATCGCCCAGGCCATCGCGCAGGTTCATGGTGTCGAAGGGTGCGGCGCTCACGCCGCCATCGCGTGCCGTCATCAGCGCACGCACGCGCGGCGACGCAAACACCGGCTGCATCCAGCCGGCCGGCAGGCCGGCGCTCATCAAGGCTCGGCGTCCGGGCAGGCCGAGGGATGGGCCTTCTGGAAGGCCTCTTGCGCCATGCAATGCTCGAATACGCGCATCACCTCCGGCACGTGGTCCAGCTTGCACTTCAGGCGCTGGGCATTGAAGATCTGCGGTACCAGCACGCAATCGGCCAGGGTGGGCGTGTCGCCATGGCAGAAGCTCCCGGTGGCCGGGTGGCCGGCGATCTGGTGCTCCACCACTTCGAGCCCCACCTCCACCCAGTGCCGGTACCAGGCGTTCTTGGCGTCCTCGCTCAGCTTGAGTTCGTGCACCAGGTAGCGCAGCACGCGCAGGTTGTTGAGCGGGTGGATCTCGCAGGCCACGTCGAGCGCCAGCGCGCGCACGCGGGCCCGGCCGGCGGCGTCGCGCGGCAGCAGCGGGGGCTGCGGATGCCGCTCGTCCAGGTACTCCATGATGGCCAGGGACTGCGTCAGCACCGTGTCACCGTCCTTGAGCACCGGCACCAGCCGCGCCGCCGCCAGGGTGGCGAAGGCAGGGCCGAACTGCTCGTTCTTCGTCAGGTGAATCGGTAAGTACTCGTAATCCAGGCCCTTGATCGCCAGCGCGATGCGCACGCGAAAGGACGCCGAGGAACGGAAGTAGTTGTACAGCTGCATGGCCGCAGTGTAGATGCTGGCCGCGACCCCTGGCCACCGCCCGGTGGCACCCGCCGCCCCAGGGAATGAGCCCTTCCCGCGGCACCCGCGGCGGTACTTCTGGGGCACGGCGCACCCGTCGGTGCATTGCCCTGGCGAGCCTTGGCACCCACCTGGTCAAGCCCTGCCCCGGGGGGCTGTGACGATGTACCAACGGTGACCTTTGGACCAGACCGTCCGATCAGAATCGTGCCACTTGAATGACCAATCAGGCACAACGATGTTGAAAAGCTTTGTGATGGGCGCTGCGGCGCTGGTGGTGGCCCAGGCCGCTTCGGCGCAGCAGTTCTATGGGTTGGGGTCCATCGGGTTCTCGGACTTCACCGGCGGTGACGCCGACAACGTCTGCCGCAGCGTCCAGGAGTGCGACCGCACCGGCACCGCCTTCAAGCTGATCGGCGGCTACAAGGTGACGCCCTCGCTGGCGGTAGAAGCCGGCTACTGGAACTACGGCCGCCTCACCGGCCAGCGCAACGGCATTACCACGGAGCTGGAGGCCTCGGCCTTTGGGGCCGGGCTGGCTTATCACCACCCCTTTGCGCCGAAGTGGCTGGGGGTGGCGCGGCTGGGCCTGTCGGCCATGGACGCCAAGCTGTCCAACAACGCCGGCTTCTCGGCGCAGGAATCCAGCGCCCAGTTCTATGGCGGCTTGTCGCTGGGCTATGCCCTGGCACCCAACGTCGCGCTCGATGGGGGCTGGGATTTCTCGTTCGGTTCCGTGAACGGCTCGAACTTCGAGATCAACGCGGTGTCGCTGGGCTTGCGCGTGGGATTCTGAGGCTGCCGGCCCGGGGCACGCTCAGCCGGCGCCGGGCCGCCCCAAGGCGGCTGAGTACCCGCTCGGCGGGTGGCACCGGTACTCCGGGGCCGGGTGCTCACACTCAGCCGGCGCCGGGCCGCCCCAAGGCGGCTGAGTACCCGCTCGGCGGGTGGCACCGGTACTCCGGGGCCGGGTGCTCACACTCAGCCGGCGCCGGGCCGCCCCAAGGCGGCTGAGTACCCGCTCGGCGGGTGGCACCGGTACTCCGGGGCCGGGTGCTCACA
>Ga0307516_10000180_pt1 | contig 81782 bp, 102 predicted proteins | sample 19_EM_MG_FD_203310 | JGI IMG/M metagenome (GOLD analysis project Ga0307516, IMG submission 203310) | Populus trichocarpa ectomycorrhiza microbial communities from riparian zone in the Pacific Northwest, United States - 19_EM | ecosystem: Host-associated > Plants > Roots > Unclassified | place... | reverse complement strand
AATATCTAAAGTTTAATTTTACATATAATTTGGTGCACAATTTAAAGTTTTGTCACACATTTTTGCTCAGATTATACTTCAAGTTTAAACTTCAAATTTTCCACTACATTTAGCACTGGCCTAAATACTGATCCATCCGTTGTGTGAGCCACTGAATTTGAAAAATTTTCCCATAGTACGGTTGCGACGAGCAATCTCAACTAAGTACTACTACCTCACGAATATAATGGAGGACTTAGACGTATTCATCAACAAGCTCTCTCAAGATCATCCAGGCTACACCGAGTTTATCGCCCACCTCTGTACGCTTGCATCTGCCTATCTGCCGCCGTTCATCTACATAACGGATGCCACTCATCCCCGTGTCACTGCAAAAGTTGTAGATGCAATATTCCACCATCCGAGCCCCATTCAGGCAGTATATTACGCTCATGTCAACGCGGTAGCCTGTTTTTCTGCGCGGGTGTTCTACGACACCGTCCTCAACGCGCTCGCTGGATGGGTACCGTCTTGGGAGAACGGATGTCAAATGTGGCCAGGAGAGGACCGCGTGAGGTATAACGACAGCATCGACAGTTTTCTCCACGGCCTCAGAAGACTCTCCGCCGGCCTTGGAACTATACCTGGCGATGCAAAAGGAAAAGGAAAGGGCAAGGCAACCACTTCATCTTCTCAGGAGCCCACCATGGTTATCATGATCGAACGTGCCGAAAGACTATGCGAGTGTCTGTCCGAACTTGTCGTTCCCCTCACACGTCTAGCCGAGTTGGTCAGTCGGGTTTTACTCGGTGCATCTGGGTGTGGCATCCCATGCCTTCACTGGCTACTGATCATCATTTTCCCTTCAGGCGCAGGTCACGATCTCAGTAGTTTTCCTGACATCCGTTCGATGGGAGGATCTCCGGCCGCCGCTTGGAGCTGCTCCAGATCCGTACTTCCTGGATGTGCAACCATTAACAAAACAGGGTGCGTGCTTTGCAACGTGCTTGTAAGAGGAAGGTTTAAGAATCCACGTTTCAGATACCATTCAGAGGCTCGTGTCTGCATTCCGGGACACGTCGCAGGGACTTTCTTCGTCGGACGTACCTAATATTACCTACCACCCAGGCCTATTGCCGCTCTATGCGCAATACGCGGAAATGCTCTGCAACACGCTCTTCCTTTATGTTAATGACCCAATGGAGCTTCAGTACATCGCCGCAGCACGTTGGCCAGGGTTTGCAAAACCAGTTGTTTGGGAACAAGATAGCGAGTGTCGCGATGAGGAAAGCGGGACCCACGGACCTGACCTCCAACTGCCAAACATGGATGGCCGTCTGCGGCTTTTCAAATATTTCTCACCGTCGTTCACTCGTGCGTTAGAAGCGCTCTATCCGCGACTGACCAATGCAAAAGATTGGGCGTCCGAAAACGATTACGACCCGACGAAAAATCTGACCGACAAACAGTTCGAGGGTGATTCGTTTATCGGCAGGACACCGTCGAGCACCAAGGTAGAAAACCTGCCCCGATTATCGAAGTTCATCTTGGTCGCCGCATTCTTGGCATCTACAAACCCCGCGAAGAGTGATATGAGGATGTTTGCCCGTGGACCGTCGGAACGCAAGAAAAGGAGACGTAGAGGTCCGTCGGTCAAAAGTGGCTCAAACAAGACCTCGGCTGTGCGGTTTTCATAGCTCGCCCCTGACACTGGTTAGATATTGACAGCGTCTTTCACAGGTATCCCAACGATTGCTTGGTCCTGCCACATTCCCCCTAGACAGGCTGCTAGCAATTCTGGGAGCACTGTTAGAGGAACATGATTTTGAGTCGCGACCCTATGACCCTCGATTCGAGTTTCCAGGGGAATATACAGACATGGAAACCGGTCGAATACAAGTCTATGCTGCTGTAGGTGGTGATATTCGTGTTGAATGAGGTTGATCGCATGCCATCGATGTCGCAGATCACGGAACTCGCATTCATGCGCGCCTTGCACCGTATGAGCCCACTGGAGAAGCTCGATGGGCCGCCGACATTCAAGTGTGGTATATCCCACGACGTTGCATTTACCCTTTCCAAAGATGTGGGCATACCATCACTGAATGACTTAATGTGGGACCCAGCTTAGGTTTGTCATGATGGCAGGAAGATGATCTGCGGACATGAGCGTCAGGTACCTAGTCATATACATACTACTGTCCCTGGCATTCTCGGAATGTCGACATACAGAATGTCGAGATATTCAGATGAGTCCAGCTATTGTACATAGTGTTGCCAGTGTTTGTATCAACTGAGTCGTCTGCCATCCACTAGTGTGTTGCAAGTGTTAGCAACAGATGGATCAATACTGCGGATCTGATCTGGAACTGCCGTTCCGGTGCTCAGCGCTCACGCTGGCAGTGCTGGCGATGGTCCCTGCTCGGGGCATTCGATAAGGAATCGGAGCTAATCAACTTCATCACCTGGTAGCCTCGCTCAGGAACGTTCATTTGCCAAACCTTTTTCACAGCCAACTCTTGGGTTGGGCGCCTGGTAAGGCCCAACCTCTCTCTCCCTCGAGACACCTTGATGCTGGCAGAATACGACCCTTCTGACTTCCAGGAATATCCCTTGCGACGGCTGGATTCAGAGCTCGAAGACTCTGTTGACCTCCATGCAATCGAGGATAAAGAAGCGCAGGAGAGACCGCCAACAGTACTCAGTTTAGGTGGGTGTCTAGCCATGGTCATACAGTAGCTTCCAGATGTACTTGATGCTTGCAATTAGATTCACCTGTACGTTAAAACACACGAGCTCATTGCACACTGATCTGTGACATGCCACTGGTTAATAGTCACGTTACTCATCCGACTCATCCGACTTCGACGACCCCAATCTCGACTTTGGTCAATCGGAAGACCTTGACGACGACGATTCACCATACCCAGAAGTTCGAGCTGCAGTAGCTAATACCGATGACCCCAGCATACCATCTACGACTATACGCACTTGGGTGATCGGTCTGGCATGGGCAGTTTTCATACCAGGTCTCAACCAGTTCCTGTCTTTCCGATACCCCAACGTCACCATCCGGTTGTTTGTTCCTCTGCTGTTGACCTTCCCTATCGGAAATCTTTGGGCGGCATATATGCCCAGAAAACGCATATTCGGTGTATCTCTGAACCCTGGACCCTTCTCTATGAAAGAACATGTCTTGATAACTGTCAGCTTCCTCGTGATACAACCTTCGCTTGGTGCTGAATTCCCGCTACTTCTTCCCTAGATTATGGCCTCCGTTGGAGCACCGTCAGCCTACGCGGTACGTTTGTGCACCGCACCTATTATCCGCATCTCCGCTCATATGATACCCAAGACCGACATCATCGCTGTACAACGAGTGTTGTATAAACAGAAATACAATTTCAGCTGTCTGACTCCTTCCTCTGCTTTATTGTGCTGCCTTACTGACCAAGTGACGTTCTTATTCATACTCTGTAGATCAATGGTTTCTGGTAATGTCCACGCAGTTGATGGGCTTCTCTGCTGGAGGGATGGCCCGCCGATTTCTGGTCTCACCCCCTAGCATGATATGGCCTACTACCCTTGTGTCGTGCGCAATGTTTAACACGCTACATGCGCAGCAGTACACTGGCGCAGGTCTTTTGGGTGGTATCAGCCGAGAACGCTTCTTCATATACGCATTCTCAGGCGCATTTGTATGGTGTAAGTACTACATAACGAAGCGGCTCACTATTTTGATGTGTCGTGACCGCTACATGCCCTAGACTTTTTCCCAGGATATCTATGTAAGTCGGGCGTTCTAAACCTCGCTGTAATTCTTGACATCTGTCCAAAACAGTCCAAGCACTTTCGTATTTCTCTTGGGTGACTTGGATATGGCCAGAAAATGCTGGTATGTGAATGTATTTCCGTTCCCTCGTTTATGACGACATGCTTCTCGCAGTGATCGCACAGTTATTCGGGTACGTTCCGTTCATATTTGGTAGGATTTGTTCTGACTATGGAGTAATAAGGTATTCACATGGGATGGTACGTGTAACGGCCCTACCGTATTATCGCTCTTGGCTTACACCAGGACAAAGGGAATGTCCGTTATTACGTTCGACTGGGCTCAGATTGCGTGCGTTCCTTGACCCACCGTATGGTCTTGTGCTGATCGGGCCTCCGATGGGACAGGTACATCGGTTCCCCGTTGGCCACACCATGTATGTCGTTGCACAAGATTTATCACGTATTAGCCTTCACATATTTGGTTAGGGTGGGCAGCAGCAAATGTTCTGATGGGTTTTGTTATATTCTTTTGTGCGTTTAGACTTCTTGTGCTTGCTGAAAATTTGTTGCTCACCTTCTACAGGGATTATGACACCGATACTATATGTTCGTTTTTCTTTCTTTTTTTGTGCTTGTCCCGCGATTGACTTTGTTTTTTATCCTAGTTCACAAATACGTGGGACTCGCTTTACATGCCGTGAGCGCTGATGTTATATATGCCATGGCGTACTGACTGCACCCCTAGCATTCAATCAGTACAGCTCTATGACAATATGCAGCAGCGGTACAACATCACCAGGGTCTTGACCGTAGATGCTACATTCGATAAGGAAGGCTATGATGCATATAGCCCACTTTTTATCTCGTATGTCCTCCATGTTCCATCATGTTCTTTTAGTAAACGGACGGACCAAAGGACCTGCTTTGCAGTTTCTTATGGGTACGTCCAAGAAATACAACTTTCCGGCATCTTCTAACCGGTTTTTAGCCTATCTTTCGCGACAATCACAGGTATGTCACAGTCCCGCTCGGAGATTACCGATAGGGGTTACTTACCCGTTTTGTACTAGCAACACTGGTCCATGTCTTGCTTCACTACCGGAAACAGATCATCAAGCAGGCTAGGCGGTCGTTGAGGGAACAGCCCGACATCCATGCCCAGCTGATGAGCCAATATCCACAAGGTAACAGCCTTTACATAATAAGTCATGTGTTTGGGCTAATGCCGCGGCGCTGCCACATAGTCCCGGATTGGTGGTACCTCGTGTTGTTCTTGAGCATGTTCATTTTTGGAATTATTAGCATTGAACTGTGGCCAACTCATATGCCTGTATGGGCACTGGTGATCGCACTGCTTATAGGTGATTAGTATCTCGGGTTGGGATACGCTCCTCCGCCGCTCACATAAAACACATTTCTAAAGCTTTCATCTATATTGTTCCGGTTGGCATGATACAAGCGATAACAAATCAACAAATGGGCCTCAAGTACATATAGTTTTCTTTCGTTTCCAGTGTACTGAGAACACTTCAGCGTTATCACAGAATTAATCATCGGGTAGGGGATAAGATGGCTTTCGTTGCAGAGCAGATAACTAAAGTATAGACTACAGATATATGGTACCAGGCCGTCCAATAGCGATGATGATGTTCAAGACATGGGGATATATCGTGCGCAATCCTCTGCAACGCGTGTGTAATTGCTGAACTAGTTTGCAGACGATGACGCAGGCGCTGGCTTTTACTGCTGACTTCAAGCTCGGCCACTACATGAAGATTCCGCCACGAGAAATGTTCTGGGCCCAAGTAAGTTCCCTCCGCGTATTTGTCCTTAGAGGTGTTCAAGCTGCACAGATAATAGCAACCGTGATAGCTGGAACGGTGCAGCTGGGTGTGCAATCGTGGATGTTTGACAACATAGAGTATGTCTCTCCGCCATTTGCCTTCCTTGCTTGCTGTTGAAACCAAATATGAAGAGGCATTTGTTTTCCTAACCAGAAGGAAGGGTAGGTCGAAGTACAATATCTTTGACTGTGCTGGACCTCTTATCTACTCCAGGTTCACATGTCCAGATATTCAAACATTCGGAGCAGCGTCTGTCATATGGGGTGAGCCCGCAAAGGGGGATGCAGGATGGAATGCTAAGTCACTGATCATAGGTGCCATTGGTCCCAGGTACCAGTTTTCTCCTGGGCAACGATATCAGTGCGTTTCTTGTAAATACCTGCGTGCTAAACTAAGTATTTTTTCTAGTTGTAGTCTGCATTTACTCCGTCGCATGAAGTGTATCTGACAGTTTCAAAGCGTTAGTCTACTTCTTTATCGTCGGTGCCATCACACCTGCGATCGCTTGGTTATTGTTGAAAAGGTGGCCGAATAGTTTCTTACGATATGTGAAGTACGTGTGTATATTTCACATAGGAGCACAGACTGATATTTCGCAGTTTGTAGGGATTCATGCATTGCCATGGTAAGGATATGTCTGATACCATTTCCAGCCCGGTATTCTTCAATGGAACATTCCGTCTACCCCCAGCTACCGCGATTAATTATGTCCCTTGGGCGTAAGTATCATATACCTATTCCTCGGTGTATATTATCACAATAGTCGCAAACAGCTTCGTTGGCTTCATATTTCAGTATGTCATTCGAAGGTGCGTTCCAAAGCGTCGACCCCTTGCCCGGCTTACCGCAATGCAGGCGAAATTTCCCCTGGTGGGCGAAGTATAACTGTAAGAGACAAATTTACCTTACTGATATAGTCCTCACCGTACCATAGACGTGTTATCTGCCGCACTCGACTCTGGTCTCGCAGTTTCGGCTGTGGTCATATACTTCACGTGCGTGGTTGTGTTCCAGTTCTATCCACGTCTCATACCTTTTCAGCCTCCAATACCCAGAAAAGGGAGCGGTAAGATGAAATTTCTCAATCCCGTGAACGAGGTCTGACGGTAGCTTGTAGATCGGGGCAGCCTTGGCAGACTGGTGGGGGAACACTGTAAGTAGCTTTACCTTCCCGCCCGCTGAGCCACGTATAACCAAGATATCATTAATTATAGGTATTCAAGACGAATTACGATTACATGGCCAAACCAGTTCGCCAGCTGGCTCCTGGGCAGATACTCGGTTGACATTTGTCTACTGATTTTTTTCGGGTTTTAGAATTCTGTATTTCTTCAGATCAGGGTGGCAGGCATGATGTATTATTTAAACCACTTTACAGTAAATAGTGTATCTGTGTACTATCTTATCCATCGTCTATTTACGAAGACAGGGAAATCCCCGGAAGAATGGAAGGTGGAAAAAGAACTGAGATGGAAGTGATGTTGCATTGAAGGGACAGCCCAGCTGGGTTCCTTTGCTCGCCATCGAGAAACAGACGGTTCAGTGCACATATTTTCCAGCGCCCACCGAAGATAGCAGCTTTGGGTCACCTGAACAAGTTGTCAACGTTTCAACAATGGTATCTTGATATGTTTTATGTAATTAGTTTTGAAAAATGCCGTCTGATTGATTGCTAAGATGAGCACATAGTAGGAAGAATTGCTCTCGCTAAAATGAGTTCGCATGCTGTGAAAAGAACTGAGATGGAAGTGCCAATGTTGCATGAAAGGGGCAGCTCGGGGTTCCTTTGCTCGCCATCGAGAAACAGACAGTTTAGTGCACATATCTTCCTGCGCCCACCGAAGATAGCAACTCTGGGGAGCTTTGGGTCACCTGTACAAGTTGTCAACGTTTCAACAATGGTATCCTGACATGTTTTAGTTCTGAAAAATGCCGTCTGATTGATTGCTAAGATGAGCATGCTGTGTGAAATGGTTCGTAGCGCCATTGTTTGGCTATTTCAGAGCGGCCATGGGAGCGGCATTAGTCCGAAATTCTGGACTGCTATCCAGTTGTCAGAGCTGCCTGTGGATCGTTTGAAGACCTCCGAAGAATTCGGCCATAGTGGAGAGCTGTATGGGACGCTTCACTGGAGTGCCCACTGCCCACCGATCAAATACCCACGGTCGCATATTCTCCGATGCCCACAAACGTGATTGAATATGTAGGTCCCATTGGGTGGACTGCTCCTAGTGTTCTGCGGATGGATCACAGAAGGTAGCCTATGTCGAGCAAGCCAATGGGTTTGTAACAGCAGTGGTTTCTAATAGACGGCACAACAATCCAGTGCATGGGAATTTGACATCGATGGTTTCTGCAGTGCCAATCCGCAATTCATACAGGATACACTTCCTCTACAAAGAGAGTCTGGTTTAAGGTTCCCAACAGTGCTTCAAGCCCGGGCCAAACTAATAGTAAATAGCACCACACATGGCTATTAGTATCGGATAACGACATTCCCACTCATAAAGGCCCTCAGCTGCTCGCTACAAATCTGCTGTTGTCTCAAGCCTTCGGGCGTGCCTTCGCATTATGCATCTTCTCAATGTCCATACCCGACGCCTGGAACACTTCCATGATCCACCTCCGTACGCTATCCTTTCTCACTTGTGGACTCCTGGTGAAGCGCACCGCTTCCACGAGATCGGGACACCAGGCATCGACAAAAAGCCAGGCTATCACAAAGTCGATATGTGCTGTAAACTGGCACTCGAGGATGGCCTGGACTACGTGTGGATCGATACCTGCTGTGCAGATGCTGAGAGCACTACTGCCTTCACTGAGGCATTGAACTCATCATATTCGTGGTTTCAGAATTCAGAGGTTTGTTATGTATACTTGGACGACGTGGATGGCTCCGAGGACCTAGAGTCGGAAGGTAGTACGTTTCGGCGCTGCAGATGGTTCAAACGCGCGTGGACACTTCAGGAGCTGCTGGCCCCAGTGAATCTGTTCTTCTTTTCTAGTAACTGGTCAATGCTTGGGACCAAAGTCGGTCTTGCGACAGTGATATCTGACGTGACGGGAATTCATCGCGACGCCATCTTGTATCCCAGTCGCGTTCCCTTTTTCAGCATTGCCGCAAGGATGTCGTGGGCGAACGGACGAAAGTCGTCCAAGGGCGAAGACAGGGTGTACTCGCTGATGGGTCTCTTTGGAGTCAACCTACCCATCGTGTATGGAGAGGGGGAAAAGAATGTCTTCATCAAGCTTCAACGCAGCATCATGGAGACATCGGACGATCAGAGCATTTTGGCATGGCGCTCTGTTTCAAGTTCTTCGTCTCCCCACACCTCAGGTCCTTTTGCCGACTCTCCCGACTGCTACGCAGATTGTGGCAACGTATATCGCATTCCTCACTGTCAGTGGTTGGAATATTGTACAAGGTATTACTGCTCGCCCTCGGGCATCAGTCCGCGTCTGGACTTTGCCGTCACAAATACCGGACTTCGCATCGGCTTGCCATTGCGGCGACGGGAAGAGGACATGTTTGATGCAATCTTGGCCTGTGCACGCGGTGTGGGCGTCTGGAACGGTGATGAATATGTGATTAACCTAGAAGGGGCAGATTTGATTCATATCCCTCTGCGGAAATGCACTCCAACTGCTCACCACTATGAGCGTATGGGCTCGGATCGTCTTGGGACAATTAATACCCACGCTACGAATAACTTTGATTTTCGCAAGATTTGTATGTGCGCACCCCAGAGGCCCGCATATACTCCCCAACCCCAACGCGTTGGTGCCCCATCCTTTGTCATTCGGTACGCTGCTGTTCAAAGATTTGGGTTCCTTCCGACTCTTCATCCGGAGTCTTGTTGGGTCTTTGACCCGGATACTGTGGACGGGCAGGTCTTGCTGCATCCAGATACAGACCTTGATCAGCTCCAGCCAGAGGAGGCGCAGGAGGGCCGGAGAATTGCCAGAATGGGGTTTGCAGACTCGTCTAATAGCGTCAATTTCGTCGTCGAACTAGGATTAGATTCTAATCCAAGTAGCAGACCTTGGGTGTATGTTGGCACAAGCGCCCACGTGGGTGAAGACGAAAACCGGATCTTCAAGGACTTCGCCATATGGGAGCTGCAAACAGGGGAAATAGTCACAGTGACTGTGCGGAGCCTTCCGAAGAGTGCAAGGTACAAAGTTGATATCAGATTTTCCCCCTCGCTCAACTCAGGTCCTATGCCTGGTTCGTAAATTTTATCGGCAAAATTTCGAATGGCGTTTGAAACTATGTATGTGCTAGATCAGCATCACAAGTATTTTTCCAGTAGTCTCTTCTTTGTAATTCTTACTATGCTTTTGTATGGAATTGTTGTCCGACTGACAACTTACTAGTACTTAGCACCCATCTTTTACCATTCGTTTTAGTTATCCTCTGCCGTTTGGTTGTTGCGACGAGTATCATTGCCTAGCTAAGTTCTAAATGACTTGGGTGCTTGATTGGTGTGAACCCCTATTGCCAAATGATCCATCATCACGCCCGCCGCAGGCTTGCTCAAAGGCAGATACATACAGACACAATGACAAGAACAACAAGGCATGACAGAGCTGAAAACGGACAAAGGGTAATATCCGGAACTAAAGAAAATACGTAGTACACAGTCCTCTACTACATGGCTCCTGAACACCAAGCCAACGGCTTGACTGCAGCGAACAAAGGGGTTGGAATAGTATGAGTAGTATAAACGGTAGCATCACCGAACTTTTGCCACCGGCTTTGATGATCTGGCCCACCATCTGATAGAGAGGGTTAAAAAAAAGCGTCAGGTTGGGTGCGGGACTCACAGCTCCCATCGCCTCTGCGGGGTTTCGGCCATCCCGTCGTTACTATTGTGCCGCGCCTCCCTTCTATATAGTAGAAGTCAGAACAGCGTACGACCATTGTTATCAGATCTTTGTCTTTCAGACGAGTGGCCAGATGTTTTAACACAGTGGTGTCGAGGTCGTTCAGTGACAATGCAATAGCATCATAAAGAACCAGAGTGTGGCTGTTGCAATGATGCAAATCGTGGTGAACAGCCTTGATGTGATTGCCTTCCATATTGCAACTATCTTTATGGCGGATGTTGTGCTCGACAGAGACCTCAGATTCGTCGATATCAGCATCATCCAACATATTACCGTCTTTTTTGAAAGTCCCATCTTCACCCTGAAAATGGCCATAGTCACCCAACTGTTTCCATCAGACTTCATGGCAGATAGCGAGTATGTTTCCACTCACCCGGATCGTAGACTTTGCACGTACAAACTGCACTTCATACGCTCCAAACTCCACCTTAAACTGCTCTTCAAACTTGGCTTGCAGCGAATCCACGAATAATTCATACACAGGATATTTGGGGAACAATGGAACAACATCCCTCGAAAAACTCCCAATGCCATGGGGAATAGCGAACTATGAAAAGTCCCATAGTCAGATATGAAGGCCCATAAAAATGAATTCACTGACGTCAGCATCCAATTCCTTCCAAACCCGTGTACAACCGTCTCCAGGGCATTGGATAATGTCAATCGTGACTGAGCAACTATCCGGTGATAACTGGCCATAAACTGTCCTAATACTAGCAGTTTTTGACCAAGAGAACAGGTGGGCGTGTTTGACCACAAGCGTGCCAAGAGGAGGGCCTGGATCCTTTACCATGTCGATTTCCTCAGATACTTCTTGTCGGACGCGGCTGAACACATCTCTAGCATACGCGTGATCTGCAAAGCGCCCCGACGATACTGAATCATCAGAGAAGAATTGTACCGAATGCACACCGTATCGGGAACGGAAAGCGACTGCAAAGCAGGCTTTGGCTTTAGGGTTCTTGTAGACGACAACAACGTAGTCCTCGATTCCTGACAGGGTGAGAGTGTTACCTTGCCGCTTCTCCTCAGGGAAGGTGTATTGTGGGGTGAATTCGTCATGAGAAAGTGCGTTGTCGCTCAATAAGATTTTGAAATCACTTCGAGGCGGGTCACAATAAGGAAGAAGGACCCAGTTGTAGCACTGCGCCTCAGCCTTCAGGGATGAATCAGATTCGTCGAAGGATCTGGAATAGTGATTAACTTCAGAGCGCGCAAGTGTGACAGTTAGCGGGCGTCGGTCCGACTGCGACCCGGTCCGACAGCAAGCCAGCTTTGCTTTGAAGAGTGTGGGGTTACGATAAGGAGTGAGCGGCAGCCATATCTGGATACCAGGATTCAAGGTTCGATCGAGTGTCCGCAGTCGCTCCTCGGGGATCTCTAGGAGTTCATCTTCTGTAGTTCCAAGTATGAAATCCTCGGGGATTCTTGCTTGTTCCTCCTGGGGGATGTTGCCGATGGTGTGGAGGAATTCACCTCGCTCCATTTTGACAACATCGACACAGTTCCGAAAGCAACTTGGGTCATCTGCGAGAATGTCAGAATGCCCTGCGGTCGTAGATGGGTGCCAAGCAAAGATGCTCGGATCTTTGTATTTTAATATAATTTCCAGCTGTAGGCGGCGAAATGCGTCTTTTCCTTCCCCGTACAACAACGACATCTCCACACCGAACAGCCCTAGCAACGAATATGCTTGGTCCTCGACTAGTGATGCTCTCCGGTCAGCGGCCCATGACATGATCTGTGCAACGCTGGGGCGATCTGCGAGGCTCTCAGATAGGCCATCCTCCAGGATGTGAGCTGGAATCCGTGTTATCTTCGACAAAGTGGACGCGAGACCCTTTTTGTTTCCGATAGGTTTCCAATTTCGGTTAAAGAAGTAGACGACTCTAGGAGCGACAAGCTCTTGGAGTGTCCAACTTCTGGAGAACCATTTTGGCCAGCCCCCAGACTCAGGAAACCGCTCCGGATCGGGGACTGTAGGAAAGACCATATCGTCGATATCATGAAGGTACACGTAGCATTCCTCGGAGTCCTTGAACCACCTGAATGAGTCATTCACTTTAGAACGGCTTTCATCGTCCATACAACAAACGTCAACCCAAATCCAGTCCAGATTGTGCTTTCTTGCTTGCTTGCTGCTGCGAAGTATTTTTTGGTACCCTTCGTGGTCACGTTTCCCGCCGAGCATGCCCTTCACTGGGAGGTTTTCCATTTCTTCCAACTGTATTTCCTTCTCTGATGCACCCCAGCAGTGTGACAGTATGGCATATCTTTTCTTGCTGTGAGCTTCCTCCAATAACGGCGTTCCAAGCTTAGGCTCCTTTCCCTCCTTCAAGATGCTGTCGAGGTCGAGAAATGCTGATACGTTGATCAAGCGCATTCTGTGTCAGCAACAAATATTTCAGTCCTCGATAAACATCAAGGCAAAGTCCCCATACTTGAAGGGCATTATATCGAGTCACTGAGAAAGGTTGAGCCAAGGAAAACAAGAATGTCCGCTACTTCGGTGGAGAAAAGGGTTACCTTGGTGGTTCTTTGACTGACCAGTGTAGCGCAGTCGATGGATAGAAAAGAGTTCAGAGGAATGTTGGAGTTGTCGTCTGGGTCTCAACTGAAACTGATGGAAGGGTAAGGTACAAAGATCAGCAGCTGGGCTAAGGGTATTGTCTTGACTGCGCTCATTGTTGTGGTTTCCTCACAGAAAATGCAACGATGGCATTGAATAATTCATTATAATTCACCCACTGTTCAATCCTTATGTCAATACATATTTATAATTCACTGGAGAGCAGAGGCCGCTGTCTCAGTGGGTAAACAGCCAGTGCATTTTTCTTTAGAATTGACCTTGCATTCCTGCAGATTGTGGGGAGATGCTGTAGGCTCTGGACGCGGTTAGTCAACCTGTATTACGGTTACTGATCCGAATCAAGGTCCTACTGAACTGTTATTCGTGGACATAAGCTTTTCATCCCCGACATGGTTGGTGCAGCAGTAGGAGGGTTATTCTTCCTTTATTTAGATAGTTTACATCAAGTGTCGCACCGCCTTCAGCGAGTCCATACTAGGAGTTTTCCGTACACCTACTGGATTTGATACTAGTTGGCCACCATCAGCAAATCAGTAATTGACTGTAAGTACAGGCCTGTGCCGGCAGGCAGTACCTCCGTTGCGCGCCACGCCTTTGTCACAACTTGCTGTGTCTATCCACTCGACCCCCTCCCCCCGGGCGCCGACGTTGTAAACGCAGTTACAGGCACGGGCACGGGGGGATTGCCACTGTGAATAAAGATACTTTTGAATTCTCTCGTTTCTTCGCTCATTTAATCAGTTGAACTTGTTGACGATTTACAAATGACTAGGTACTAAAGAGTGGAAATGCAACTACTCCAATTCATCGCATCAAGAACTGATTTTTCAGGTCCTGGCCCTCACCTTGAGATCTATGTTCCTGCGACCGCCATGACCCTAAAACACAGATAATATCTATTCAATTAGTACTTGCATCACGAATTGCAGGATCGCGCGCACCGTCGTAACGGGCAATGTGCATTGTATGGCGCGCCATCAGTGACATCCGTAAGGATCGTACCCATGTACAACAGGCACTGATAGAGGGAACCTAGTTATTTTCGCCATTCAGGTCAAGTGTACGAACTTGTGGCTTACTTCGGCTCGGGTCTCTCGCACTCTTCGATCTACTGTCGTGTCGGTAACGACACGCGCTATAGCCTGCTACACATTGATCAACATCTCGACGAATAACAACTCACTTGCCTTGGCCAGTACTTGTGTTACCTCGTGACTGACACCCAACCAACACGCTAGTAAGATCTGCGATATAAGTGTTGTAAACTTGCATAGAAACATCCTTTGCTGCAGTGGTACCTTTCCTGTAACTTTTTCTTCCTTGGCTCGTTGCGCATCGCCTTTCAATTTGTCAATGTCTTTTTGGAGTTCTATTGCGTCTTCCACAATCAACCGAATGCGGCACCTGGGAAGGATCACATCATGAGGATCAAACAACTTTAAACGTGTAGCATAGTGCAGACCTATTCCCATGCACATCCCATGTACTTTCCTCCATTTTTCGGGGTCTAAGATAACAAGATTCGGGATCAAATTGATCGAGAATCGCAGATCATGCTCACGATCTAAGTATTTTCCGTGATTTTGCATAGACATCACTCATAACCTGAAGAAGCTATTACCCAATAAATACAAGAAACTTTTGTTCATCTGGGAACGGAAAGATTCTTACCTCTGGACCAAAGGTCTTTGAACTGAGCTCCTCCACCTTAGAGCCTACTTTTTCCAGGACAAATAGAAATGGCGAAGGGTGTTCGTCTGTGACAATCCCCTCGATCAACTTCTTCATTACTGTCTCAACACGCGAGACAGTGTTTTTTGTTATTTCGTCGTTGGAGGACATGATGCAACTGCCTGAGAGCTATGTTAGCATCAGAATGAGGTTAGAAATACATGGAGATATATTTTTAGGTAGGAAGTAAGGGCCACACACTACCTCCATCTGTTATGCTTAAGGTGCTTTTCCCCACAAATAAAGGCAGTTCTTTGAAAAATTCTACATCCCCAATCTAGGCATTCCAAAGGCGGTTGAATAAGCTGGAAATGAAGCAGAGGAACAAGGCACAAACGCACAAAACCACTGAGACAACCACCGCCAAATATATTTGCAAAGTATTTGATGGCAGCCTCCTTTCTCTTGTTGGCTAGCTGCAAGTTGTACTGATTGGCCGATTTACAAGGGCAATCCATGACAAAACATACCGGTGAGACAAGTGCGCCAAAGTGAAGCCTACATTATGGCCTCGACATAAGCACCACATGATGACACGATTTCACTTGGCCAGCTTACCTGATTTCATCCAGTTGTTTCCTTGCTTTATCGCGCTGATCTGTCACACTTTGGTTGGAAGTGCCAAACTAAAATAACACCAAAATGAGATCGCGTGTTGACCTTGGAAAAACAAGAATACACCAACGGCTTGCCAGTCGAACAAATGACAACCAGTATTTTCCAAACCAACAATCCGGATTGTGCACATATTGTCCAATTGCTCAGAAATCAGCTCTATACCGTGAATATTGGGAATATCGGATCGAGGAAAGTAGTAGCGGTTGACCAAGGAAACTGGCCGAGTAGTAATGGACCCGGAAACATCTGAGATATAGCGGGCTTGTTCCAGCCCATTTCTGCGTACATGTTGATATACTTGCTGGATGTGGTCTTCCCAACTTCCTGGAAACTCGTCACATATAATGTCAACAGAGTGGCGGCCAAAGTGGAAATGAAGGACAACCGAAAAGCAAGTGCTGTGATCGCGATGCACATAGAAGATGATGGCACAATCATTGGTGCTCGAGAGTGTGACAACATTGTTTGTTGATGTCATATCAGAAGGGAAGATGGCGTGTTGGAGGAAAGCGTGCTTCCAAAAATCCAGTTGGAAAGTGAAGGTGTGTTGGAGTCCTTCGTAAGGAAGAAGAAGTTTCCGGAACTCCAGCTTCACATACAAGGGCGTTCCAAAGTCACCGAAATATCTGGAAAAGTGAGATTGGAAGGACCCGAGGATGATAGTTATAATCCGGGATTTGGATTTGTCACGGCATGCCAAGTTGGCTTCGGAGAGCCACGAAGAACCTCGGTAGGGCGTGACTGGTAGGGTGATTTGTATACCAGCATTAGTGACAGAGAACTTGCGCAACCGCGTTGATTCTGCGACTTCACGCAGTTTACCTTGCGGGATCTTGACAAGCTCGTTCTCTGGGATGTTGTTTCGGAGTTCATCGATGAATTCACGGGGTTCTATCCTAACGATGTTAGAACAGTCCCCAAAATCGGATGGGTCGCCCGCTAAGAAGCTGCTAGAGCATCCCGACTCCCTTGAGTGACCCCACGCAAAGATAGTCTGGTCGTTGGATTTGCGGATGATCTCCAGCTGCAGGCGCTGAAACGCGTTCTTCCCCTCCCCATACACCATCGGCATATTGACGCCAAGCAGGCCCAGCAGTGAATAGGCTCGATCTTCATCCTGCATGGTCCGTCTATCAGCCGCCCACGACATGATTTGAGCGACGCTGGGAGGTTCTGCGTACATCCCATCTTGTAATACTCCAATGGGGATACGAGTTATCTTGCTCAGTGTTTCTGCGTCTTTGCGCTTGTTGCCAATTTGGGACCAATCCTTGTCGAAGAACCGCACTTCTTTCGGGGCGACAAGTTCCTGTAACGTCCAGCCACGTGAGAACCATCTTGGCCAGCCGTTGGATTCGGGAAAATCTTTGTCGTTACATGTGGTGGGAAAGCCACTGGCAACGTCGTGGAGGTACGCATAGCATTCTTGTGATCCAGAGTACCATCGAAACATCGAGTTGATTGCTTCCGACAACTCGGTACTGCTCGCTTTGTTAATGCAGCAAGTGTCAACCCAAACCCTTTCCAATTTATCATTCCGAGCTTGAAGGCAAGTACGACGTATTTTCTGGTATCCGATGCGCTCGCGGACTCCGCTCTCGTCCAATTCAGCTTTCGTCATATTCGTGATCTTCTGCATCTCCTCAAATTGGATCTCTTGCGAGTTAGGGTCACTCCAGCAATGTGACAGTATTGCATATTTTGTCTTTGCGAGCTCTTCGCCATTGACGTTAACTAGAACTTTGGACCCGGAATGAGGCTTCCCTTTCTCCTCTAACTGGAAAAAGGCATTCACGTCGATAAGGCGCATACCAAGTCAGCTATCAATAGGTCAGCACTTATAAGTGAGTCGTAATGCCGCATACAATAATATGAGTTATCACTATAGAAATATGTGTCGATCGAAGAGATCGCAAGGGATGATGTGCCGATACGAGAAAGAAGACTGTAATTTGCGTAGTTTTCCGGCTGAATGGAAGTCCAGATGCTAGGAGGGATGTGAAGAGTAAGTACCTGGAAGGTGTAAGTTACCTACCCGGTCTTGTTTGCAAGGAAACAGCCAATAGAGCGGTGGGCAGCAAACTGGTCAGTGGGTGTGTTTAGTGCAGAGTCGATAATGATCTTCTCACAGTAAGCGCTTGATCTTTTATGGGCGCGTCTAGTGACATATTTAGCAGGATCCAGCCCTGCGAGGGCGCTTCGAAGTATGTTGTATACAAAGCTGCCGTCAGGCTCCAGTTTGTGTCCAGTCGGGTGGGAAGACTGCGAGAAGTCCTAGTTATTGTAACCAACGGACTCAAATACCAAGAAAATACCAATCTGATGGCAGCAATTTTATGTGGGTCTGAATGTCCTGGGTTCTGAGCGACCTAAGTGCATGAGAATGGCAAGAAAATGTCAGGGGTCGGTACATACTCTGCAGTCAGACCATATCACTGAGACTAGTCTCAGACCAGACGTTACAGTGCTCCTCGGCATACAAACGTCGAAGTCTCCGGCGAATGCCGAGGAGTACTCAACATATATTTTCAGACACATTCCAGGCTACTACCAATTGATTAGTCCAACCACAGGCCATTCCAAGATGTGTGTGATGCTGATTGGGGTGTGAGTTATTATTACAAAAAATACAGGTGTATTTACGATGCAGCCTTGAGATCCACCGCTCACCTTGAGGCAGCGATACACCAGAACGCATGATCTTGCCCCTAAGACAATACGCGATCCCTTGCCAGCGATAACCCGACAGCTCACCACCCGTTTCTCTTTTTCTAGTAACTCGCGTATACTACTCATACTAGACCTCTCGTCCCCTCGTTCCCATAAAGACATGCTTTCCATGATACAGACCCCACATCTGAACGGCTCAGTGATCAGTCGTGATTCTCGGAGCGCGAACGCGCACATTCGTCGTAAAAGCGCGATACTAATGAAACCACAAACACCGTGCATAGCGGAAAGGACAGTGGTTACGATGATGTCCACAGTATATTCCTTGGCCTAGTGCTCGTTATCCGCTGCATACGGAAATGTGGTTCACGCAGAGGTTTACTATGTATACCTGGTTGACGTGGACAGCACCGAGGCCCGGAGGCGCCGGAAGATAGCACGTTTTGGCGCAGCAGGTGGTTCAAATACACGTGGACGCGTAAGGAGGTGCTTGGTCCAGAGAGCGTTCTTCTTTTCTAGCGATTGGTCAATGGTGGGCACCAAAATTAACCTTGCGAATGCGACGTCAGACATGATGGGTATTCAGATATTCATTGCGGTGCCCTTCTATATCATAAAGCACCCGCATTGCACCCAGGGTGTCATGAGCAAGAGGACCCAATGACGAGGACAAGGTGTACTCGCTGATATGTAGGTCTCTTCGGTGTCCATCTCCCTATCTTGTACGCGGAAGGGAAGAAAAAGGTCTTCGTCAAGTTCTAACACAAGATTGTCAAGAACATCGGACGATCAGGGCATCTTCACTTGCGCTTCCTCATCTTTCCATACCCCAGGTCCTTTTGCTGACTCTCCAGATTGCTTCGCAGGCCGCCTGGAGAGCACCTCACAGTCAATGGCTAGAGCTCTGTATGAAGCATGTCGACTCCCCTCCAGGCATTGGTCCTCGCTTGGATTTTGGGCCAAATCGAATATCTATCGAACTTCACATTGGCCTGCCATTATTACGACAACGATGGACAGCCATGTTTGACGCCCTCCTCACCTGCGCACGAAGTCGGGATGTCTGGAACAGCGATCAGTATGTTGTTGATAGCAATGGCGGATTTAATCCATATCCTCTGCAGAATCGCCCAGCTGTCCACCACTACAATCGTGTGGGATCAGATCGTCTTGGGACAGTTAATACGAATGACTTTGTGTCTGCATAGGTGCATACCAGAAGCTCGCATGCATATACCATCCCAGCTGCTTCCACCCCGACCTTTTGTTGTTCGATACGTTGGCGTCGAAAGATCCGGCTCTGCGTCCAGAACTACGTTGGGTCTTTCATCAGGATCAGGATCCAGATGTAATGGAAGGACAAGTCTTTCCACGTTTAGATGAAGTTGGTCTCCAGCCAGTGCAGCCGTTAGAGTTGCGCGAATAGAGTTTTCAAGTCCATCCGACGCTATCCGACGGCGAAAATTTCGCCGTAGAGCTTGGGTTGGATTCTGACCTGCCAAGTGGCAGATCTTGGGTGTATGCTGGTGCAAGCGGCAGTCAGGCCGTTCCAGAAAAGATGAAAAAGGACCAAGCTTGGGCCACTTCGTACCTCGTACTCTTCGGGAGGGCCCACACAGTCAGCATCATTGGTCACGCAGAGAGTTTCGGTACTTTCGGAACCTTTCACGAGACAGTCAGTGACCAATAATAGAGCTCACACGCAAGAAACCTACTATTGTCTACCAGCTGGGCGCTTTACCTCTTTGGGATCGAAAGTAATTCGATTAAAAGAGGCTCCCCTACATATGAACGTTCCCTCGGCGAGTCGGCGAGTCGGTGTCTACCGAATCCCGATCCTGTCAAGCACAGTGCGTCTTCTATCATTCTAAGTATTACATCGAGACCCCCTATTTTGCTTGGCGCGTCTGACAATGTCCAGGTCAAATTGCGCTAGGCCTGTTAAGGATTTGACTTTGGAAGTGATCACACTGTGCTTATCACTGGCAGAGTCTCAGTATGTACATACCCACGACCTGCCACTGCTCCACAAGGTTCCATGTTTCTTAGGTACACCAATTTCAGAATAGCGCAAGGAACCCCCCCAGCGCTCGCTGAAAGTTAGGGTTCAGTATTTTTCGCCTGCCAATGGCAGATTGAGCACTGGAAACACGAGACAGCGCCACTTTGAAATGAGTATTTTCAGACTCCAGTCCTGTGGGATCGGAATTATGTTGGTTTGACGCCCATCCATATCTCGTCGGTCTTCCACCTCCATGCAACTTGGGCTGGCGTGGCCACAGGAACCTCGTTTCGACAATGAGCGCTATCTGTTATCTTTGATAACCAGTGGCAGAATGAAAAAAAAAGAAGCAGCAACCGACTTGGGATGATATTGATGTACATAATCAATGCGGGTATGAACACAAAACTCGTGGGTGAGGCGTCCGGGATACTTGATTTTACTTTATCCTCCATGCAGGCGGCGGCGGTTTACTTACTCCGTCTTCTCCTTTGCATGCTGCATCTCTTTCCCGACAGTGGTGACCGCCCCGGGGACGTCACCTAGCCGGTTTCCAACGCGAACCTTCTGGCCAGGCTTGACGGCGAACTCGAACGTCTCTGGCGCTTCAAACACCAGAACGATCGTACTGCCGAGGCAGAAGCCGCCCATTTCTTCGGCGGCTGTTAATGGTTGACCGTTGAGGAGAGGGGATGCGGCGGAGTAGACGGCCTCGTCGTATGTGCCTGGTGGGGGTCGATGATGACCTCGGACGTTCGTGCGGAGTTCCTGGAGAGCGTGGTGGTTTTAGTTAGTCTGAGCTCGAGAGAGAGAGCGGTTGCACACGTACGGTATCGAAATTGACCTTGATGCTGCCGACGTTGGTCGCACCGACGGGTATCATGCTGAAGAATCCGTATCGCCACCGTCCGAGCATTGCGACCCGTTCATTGAGCACGAAAAGGTTTTGCAGTCGCTTGGCCATGTAGGGTGAAACCGAGAATAGTTCGCCTGCGGAAGGGAGAGTAAGTGAGGGGGAACGTCAAAAGGGGGTCGTACATACCGACAAAGTGCCTCCGCTTCTCCACAACCCATGCTGTAGGACTATGGAAGCGATGATAGTCGCCGGGTGCGAGGTAGATAACAGTGAAGTAGAGGGCATTTCCAGGCTTGACACTCGTTCCAGATGCGCTGCGTTTGCGTTCTACCAGTGATGGTCTGACACCCATCTCGCGAGCCACAGAAGCATCGTGTGCGAGCGTTTCTTGCAGTGTGCCTGCTTGCTCGACCGATGCGTCGATGGTGCAATGTTTTCGTGGGGTCTCCATGGTGTCAGAATCAGGGCTCGACCGGTCCTTTGTAGGGGTTGCAGGCCCTGAGCTGTCTAACACTGAGGACCCGAGGAGTTGGTCTAGACTGTATTCTATGCCATTCACGTTTGCAAATTCACGATCGTCGACGATGGACATGTCACGGTGGGGGAACTCGACAACGGTGGAGGTAGGTGATGTAGGACTGCCTGGTCTGGAGGTTTCTACTCCAAGAAGCGCGTCTAGCGAGTATGTAATGCCCTTGACTTGTTCCACGCGCAGGCCATCTATGGTTCCGAGGTGGAGAACTGTACCATCTGCTGGACTGACCTGGTTGCGGGGTGATGAGGCGCCACAGAAATGCAAGGGAGTCTACTTACCAGTACAGAATTATCGACTGGACGAACACCAGCTTTGAGTTTTCGATAGAAGAAGTCTCCGAGACTGGCGTAGTGGGTGAGGTCACTCGGCTCGATCTCGTCCAAGTTACAACCAAACATGTAAGCATATAATCGGAAACCATAAGGGCGTATCCAGACGGGTAGTTCGAACGAGTTTAGATAACCCCACACACGAGACATATTGCGAAGGGGTAATGCACCGAGGACGTGGACCTGTAGAGGGTGAGGAGACGGTGTCGGCATTTAGCAATGGTCGATACTGACCTGCCAAGGACCTTTAAGCTTGATAACTTCGTGACCTTCTTCGTCGACATCGACCTCTCTCTCGGCACGCGCCGCTTTCTTGCGATACTGGATCATGACGAGAAGAAGTGCGCCGACCGCGAGCGGCAAAGGGTACCATTTCGTTGGTGTGCGGGTCCATGCTGCAACGAATTGTTCTGGAAAAGAGACGAATGTCAGCTTGGGCACTCCCTGTCGAAAAGGACTGTACTGTAAATGGGGGCTGCAGAGGTTCCAGGTACTTGCTGTGACGACTCGGGTGGAATCGCATTTCTGGTCGATGTTGAAAGTGTCCTCCTCAGGGCGCTTCGTTTGATGGAGCGGACTGTCCCAGACAGACTGATTCTACGCTTCACGAACACCCGAGAGAAGATGGCGGAGGACGTGTTGGCGGCAGCGCTGGTGGTGGACTGGATGACATGAGAGGCAGCCTGCAAGGGCTTCTTCCCCTTTACAATAGCCTTGTAGAACATCTATGACGCTGCTGGCATGAAAAGTCGTCGCAGGTGGACTGTCAGTACAGCAAAAGCCTCGCTCACCCGCGAAATAAGGCCTCTGACGTCTGCCGTTCGGCCGATTCATGGTGTCCATAAAAGGAAAGTGCCTTTGAATCCAACAAACGCAAACAAACAACGCAGCGCTGATCACACGACTTGTCTGCTTATCTCTTGGATTCAATCCACAGTTCAACTCAGCTGCAGTGCAGCGTCTCTGCGACCCTTGCACGAGAACAGACGCACTGGGCGAGGTGCCATGTAGCAGGGATGACTAAGGTTGCCATTTCGGGAAGGGGGATTAGTCATGACGCCACAAGACGCTCCTGTGTGCAGGAAATAGCCTTTGCCAACCACCACCATGGGTAATGATGGAGGCAGCATCCCTGACAGGCGCGATCTCGTCAAGAACAAGCCAAAGGCCGAACAGGCCGACAAGGCGAATCAGATTCGTGCCCTGTGGTTATTCTGCGCACTCTCCAAGGTTCGTTCTCGGTGCTCTCTCGGTCTGTGGAACAACTGCACTGACAGAACTCTATCATCCAGCGACCGCTCCAAGAGCCAGTAGTGTCCTGTGCACTCGGAAAACTGTACAACAAAGATGCCCTCATAGAATACTTATTGAATAAATCGGCGTATGGAGACGGGGAGGACATATGCGGGCATATACGCTCGCTCAAGGTGTGTAGTTGTCCACTTGTCCAGGATTGGATTGTAGCTGACAGTGACAGCAGGATGTGAAGACGTTGAAATTGACACCGAGATCCCCTCCACCGTCGCCAGACACTGACGTCTCTAAATTTGTGTGCCCATTCAACCTGAAGGAGATGAATGGGGCGTATCCTTTCGTCTATATCTATACCTGCGGATGCGTGTTCTCCCAATCTGGTTTCCGCACAGTGACAAGGTCAACTCCGCCTTCAAAGGACGCATCAAATGGCGATGGAGCCGACGCGGGTGCTGGTGTCGACGAGCAGCTCGACGTTTGCCCTCAATGTGCCACCAAGTTCTCGAGATCTACGGATGTCTTTACGATTAACCCCTCCAAAGAAGAGGAAGAACGTATGCGCATGACGATGGATATTCGCCGTTCTCGAGAACCCACAAAGGCAAAGTCCAAAAAGCGCAAGGCAGCCATCGACGTCCCTGCAGGAGAGAATGGCGTGGTATCCAAGAAACCAAAGGAGGCGTCAAAAATACATTCGTCGTCTCCGGCACCTGTCATCAACCCTGCTGTAGCTGCCACGTCGAAGACGCTCGCTAACAGTCTCGCTGCAGAGGAGGCGAAGAGGAAGGCTGGGATGAGCGACGTGGTCAAGTCGCTCTATCGCTCCCAGTTCGACCAGCCTCGGAAGGAAACGTTTACTACTATGGGTACGTTTACTAGAGTAAGTACTGCAACTTTATCTTCATTGTCGCTTCGCTGATGGTTCTCCCCCAGTATGCATGATCCGTTACATTCTGTAAATTTTGTTATACATTTTCCGGGTAATTTATTTTACCTTTTTCCTGGATATTAATGGGCACGAGACAACAATGGTTCAAGCCCTCGAAAGATCGTCGATCACGCTGGTCTTGTCGGGGTGTGTCTTTCAATGAGCTGAGTTGTGGATGGATTTCTGGCAAGCTAAGTCTGTCTAACTGGAAAAAAATTGCGAAGGGACGCTGTGATTATCTCTGCTTATCCTTCCTTCTACCTCCTTCCCCTTCTCATCTTCTCTCTCCATACCTTAATGTTCGTGTCAGGTTCGTCAAACTGCCTGAAAAACCTCGGCGTCGAATCCCTGAGCTTTGCGAACACGCAACATTAAACAAACTGAGAACACCAAGAAATGTGGTGGTGCGTCCCTCCCGAAAGATGGTAACATGACTGGTCAGTCGCTTTTCTAATGGTTTCCATTCCCTTGCACAAACGGTTTGAATGCGCCTCGCACTTGATCATGACGCACTTCTAAACGTCGGATGGGATTGCTGGAATACTCTGTCAGGGTCTGCCTCTTACATGTCTATCAATGTCCTCAGGGGAGAGGATCATACTCATACCGATGATGCCGAACACTTTATAAATGTTCTAATCGTTCTGCATACGAGAAAAATAACCGGTTTTCTTCTTGTATGCTGGATCACTTTTTAAAGTCTAAGCTCCTAGCAGTGCATCGACGAGGGTTCACTCGTCCGATAAGATCAGGTGGTTATCATGTTGGAAAACGAGCGCACGAGAGTGGACACGGTCGGCTTGACAGTTCGGATCAAACTCGACATCGGTGACTAGGTACACTATGTGGTTTTTGCCTCAACGATACTTTTCATAGATTGCTTAGAGAATGAATCAGTCATTCACCAACAGTTCATCAGTTGTCCTCGATGAATGGTTGGAGATTACGAAGCTGTATGGTCCAACTGCCCGTTGATCTGAGGTATGTCAATGGTTCCACTGTATAATGTTCGTACCTACAAAGTTCAGTGATCCTAAGTATCGTGTATTTGTCGCCCGGGCGAACTGAAGACATGACAATACTAATGAGTGGGGTCGACTGCGTCGGCAGACATTCTTCTCGGAAGGCCGATCATAAGTGTGAATTGAGGCGAAGTCAACTCGAGGTGCTCATTTTGCAGGACCAGCCTTTATGCAGTATTGACAATTTCAGCTGGGGACCACCATCCTACAAGCACCTACAACACTTTATGCATCGCCTTCTGGCCCCATCATCATCCTCAATAACTTCTCATCCATACGAGGAACGAAGTCCACCTCGAACGGGAATGGGCGCGAGATAAGGGTATCGGTATATGCATCAGGATCGATCGGGGCGTCGGGGCGCTCGAAGATGCGAAAAGACCAGAGGAGTAGGGCAAAAGTCATGAACAGCGAGTCGTTCGCGAGGTACATGCCAGGGCATACTCTTCGCATAGTGTACATACAGTCAGCATGTGGCAATGCATCATCTGAAAAGAGGGTATAGAACATACCTTCTTCCATGACCGTAGGGGTAAAACTTCAAGTCAGTGCGGATCTGACCCCGTTTATCGAGCCATCGTTGAGGGTCAAACTGATCTGGGTTAGGGAAGACGTCTGGGTCGCGAGAAATAGCCCTATTGTGTGCATGAGCTGCTACCGAGGAACAGATGGTGCGACGAATAACAACCAGAGACATCCATATAATATCGCTCCAGCCGGAATAACATACCCGCCCTGAAGTTACAGGGTTATTTAGTGGGAACTGTAACTCCATAAGCTCTGAACCATACCCAAACAATGTCCTTGGAGGCCCGGTGAGCAAAGCCTAACTTGAGTCATACATCATCCGCGTCGCCTATTTAGAAGAAATGAACATTACCGTGGGGTATGACAGGTCTCCATCGTGCTGTTTCCAGTATGAATGCTTGTAACTGAAGGAGAGATTCGGCATCCTCCCAAGTCGGTGCTAAACCATGGGAACATCAGCAGTTAGTAGTAGACACGATGAATAGGGATTCGCTGACCTCTGTCTCTTCCAACTACGAGGTCCAGCTCTTCTCGAACACGAGCTTGTGCTTCAGGGTGGCAAGCAGCGGCAAGAATCATGCTCATGATACCAACGGCGCTCTTGAAAGTGGCATACAGACGTCAGCGGTGGCACGATGGCATCACCATAAAGGAGTTCAAGTACCGTTTCCGAACCTGCACCGTACATTGACCCTGCAAGGTACGCCATCTCATCCGTCGGCATCTCGTGTTCATGAATGTGCTCCAATAGCGTTCGAGCGAAGGACGGACCGCAGTCGGTGGTCGCCTGTTGTGCAGGTTAGTAGTTAGAATTCCAGATGTGTCATCGAGTACGACTCGCCATCTCGTTCTTCACGCGTGCAAGCTGCTCTCGAAACAACTTTATTTCATAGCGATGCCAACGATCCATCTCTTCGCCGTAGCGAGGGAAATACCTAACGACCGGAATACGATCCACGAGGTAAGCCCCTGGACGCATAGCTCGCTGAAAGCGCCCAAGAGCCGTGTGGACCCCCATTACCTCTGGATCATCGTTTGATGTCGGGGTGGACTTCCCGTAGGTAACACGAAGAATGACAGAGGCTCCATACCTGCGAAACGACAATATCCTACTCAGTATGCGTTTCCTAGATTCACGGTGGAACCGACTAACCGCAGAGCGTGCGTTTGATGGTTCTTCGGGTCGTTTAGAATATCGATAATCAGGTTCTTGGCATCTTGCATTTGCATGGGCTTGTACTTGTGTATAGACTTCGGCTGCAGATGAATGCTCATGGCCTTCCTGAGGCGGCGGAACCGCTCGTTATTGTGTTCAAGTACCATTCGCAACCCCTTGGAGAGCAGCTCACGAGCTGCGATAGAATGAGGTCGGTCCGCTGTGACTGCGCCATTCTTCTCCATTATCTCTGTGGCTGCCTAGACAGGTGATATTGTCTGACGGAACGCCCTTTCACTTGGCAGTGACGACTCTTACCTCCACACGACCGACGATAATAGTCACTTGGCTGCCCTGTTGCAGTGTGATTACAGGGCCGTACTCCGCAACCCAAGCAGAAAGAGTACGAGCAATGCTAGGAAGAAGATACTCCGTGAGAATAACATGGCACTACGCTGACTTGCACGTACTCTTTGGGAGGTAAGGGATTCTGCCAGAACCAGCGGGCGGGAGGTCCCGGAGGAAGCGGGAGGTCATGTTTGTACGAGACCAACTGCTTCAACTTGACGAGCACCAGTAACAGTGCAGCAACAAGGAATCCGACCTGGACAACGTGGAGCCACTGAAACATCATGGATGTACACTACGTAAGGCGACTTGAATTCTCCTATTTATCAGTTTTTGAGAGGCACCGCAAAAGGTATCACGGAGAGCCGGAGAGCGAATGAAACTACCAAACTAGGTTCGAAGCGAGTCTCCACAATAAACCAAGTCCGCGGATAAGGGGTGATGTATTGGCTGGCTTTCGACGGTTCCACATGAACCGCTCTATTGGAACAACATAACTCAATTGAAAGAGTCTCACGGCAAAGCTTCTGTAGAAACAAGATGGGCAAGCTGTCCGCCATGTGCTGACTATTGCGACCATCTTACCTGTATGGACGACGTCTTGCCCCGTTCGGGAGATAAGACTCGAATGGAACTTCCGGAAAGCCTTACAGTAATGCTGTTCTAGATACAGGACGCGCCAGTAAGACAAGCCTTCCGCTCAGGTCAGTACCACTTCGGACCGTGGCGATTTCTCGAGTTTCGGCCTATATACAATGTTAGGCAATATATTGACCTGGAACACGAATACCCACCTCCTGAAGTCCATTTCGTCGGCCAAATCAACTGCAACACTCGTAACTTGAGTGAGTACGAGCCACGGACGTAGTACAAGTCATTGCTCACCTGTGGCATGCCTTGAGCAAGGGGGTAAAAAAGAAAAAGAAATGTCTTTTCTCCCGGCCACATCGCCGTTATCGTTTCGGCCAAAGTACTCCCGGTCCCCAGGGTGACGAACGAAGAAAATTTGCTGTCATTACAAATTCCACAATACCTAGAGCTTTCAGGCTCCATTATTCCCACTCTCGGTGCGATCGCAGCGCTGAAAGCCGGTTGAAACTATTGACGTGGCCATATCATGCACGGTGGAAGATGGACCAGTAAAAATATCAACTTCGGAGTCGAAGGTTTCCCCAAATAGTTTAAGAGCAGCCAGTTCTTCACGCTTCGAGTGCCGAGTTTCATAGGTCGAGAAAAGCGCACTGAAGGCCTTCAGTGGGTCAGATGTAGTGGTGAATGAATCATAGCAGCACCTTCAAATCCGAACGGGTGACTACCGAATGCAAACTGAATGAGGCGCTTCAAATACAATGCATATTACATAAGGAAGGCAATCCGCTTCAGGCGTGCTTGCTGCTTCCTATCTCCAAACAAGTGGTCTATCGTTGTGGGATCAGCTGTAATGCACTCGTTCAGCCCACTAGATTTTCCTCCTTTTCAGGTCAACAAGTAATATTCTGTTGGACTCTCCGTGGCTGATTTGCTTCAACCTCCCAAGACAATGAGCCAAAGGCTCTTCCAACAGCATCAGACAACCAATACATCTCGTCTACTACACTGACTCTGTGTGCCAAATTTTTTCACACATCTAGTTGGGGTGTCCTTGTGCTGTCTTATGACGATTTGACTGACCTTGGCTTGTTGAACCCTTCAAACCTGGTTTTTCCTCTTCCTTGCTCTTCCCTTGGCTCTTCCCTAGTCAGTCATATTGCTTCCCCTGTCCTGGATTGCTTTGTCCTCGTGTTGTGTGTCCTCCACCAGCCATTAACCTGAACATTTCCAGTGGCACATTATTTGCATCTCACCAGTGCTCCATGACTGATGTGCCATTCCCCCAAACTGTGGACACTAGAGGGCTCACATTCCCACAGATTCTCAGTTGACAAAAGACATTGTACAAGCAAGGTGATCTCATAGTATTACTGCTGCCATGGAATATTATGCTTTAGCCTAGACTAAGAAATGTATATGACAAATTTGAGAACTGAGCAAAAGGAATGGAAGATCATCACAATGACCTTGTAAGCAGCTATGCAAGCAAGGTATATGGTTCCAGAAATGGCAATCATTACTCCCTCATACCACATTACCAAAAAAAAAAAGAAAATACCACTATCCAATAGACTTGAAACCACTACTTTGCAATTTGCAAGCTATTTGCTGGACACCAGCCATTACCAAATGATAATGGGATAGTAGACCAACAAAAAGAAAGCAAAAGCAAAGGGAAAAAGGATCCCCTGACGACACAAGCCTGTACTGCAATAGCAAGGTCATCACGTCCCCGGAGTTGCAAGCAGAGCTCGCGAGGACAAGGGCGGCAAAAATTTGATAACCAAAGAATGGAGGCGGTGCCTCCATAATAGTGGTTAAACTATTAAGAACAGATACTACACTTGATCTAAGCCAAAAGGCCAGAGTGGTAAGGATTTAGGATGTCGAGGAAGGGTTTTTATACGTCCAGAGCCCACGCACAGACCAGCAGAAGCGTTTTTTTCGTGATTTTTAGCCAGTTTCCGCGTTAAGAGACTTGCTGTTGCCTGATATGGACATAAAATTAATAACAAAGCCAAACAAATACCACTCAGCCGTCCTTTGACTGGCACTGTCTGCTTCGCTATCCTTAGTCTCTTTGAAGATTTTCCTTGGTCTAGGCAGGCCCAGGTAGCCCAGTCAACCTCTGACACACTCCTGGGTAGAATTTGTTTAGCCGTTGGTAATTGCAATATGTACTTCGTCATGATCGCAGAGTCCAAATGCACCCCGCACGTCGCAGCAAGCCTCGAGTTCCCAAGAATTGTACAAGCCTTGACATTGTCGCGCAAGGGTTAGCTTTCGTGCTCTTCGCATTGTGCCGTCGTATTGATGTCTATATCGGACACACTTAGGTGAATAACGCGATACAGTCTATAGACTTGAACTCATCCAACACTTTTAACCCTCAGAACCATCAGTTTTTATACATGCAATTCGCCATTCAATATTTTGTCGAGTCTTTAACCTGTACAATCCCTTTAGTTGCTGGGCCCAACCTGAAAAGTCCTATCCAGCAGAACAACGCCACAGTGTTCTATATACTCATAGAAACGATACGGACAACCATCCAAGGATAACAGATAAAGCGCAACTGCAACGTTTTGAATGGGGACCTCAGTGGCGTGCCTGCATTCACTTTCATCCCTACAACAATGCGCGCTGGTTGATTTTAATGCGGTACGATTGACTATTACCCTACCTCAGCACGCCGAGTGTTACCTTTCTCACTGCCCGTGGCGGCGATTCCCTGCGCTTGGTTTCTTAGAAGAAAACAAGGTGCGTAAACAAAACATCCTACAGAGACCTGCATAACATGGCGACTCGTTATCTATTTGTAAATCTTGTCCGCTGAAATCGAAGGCAGATAGGACGGATCTTTTACATCCTCCGGGTTGAAGGGCGAAGTTACGATCACTTCTCAGCCGGTGTAGCTACTGGAGGTTCCGATGGCAGCTCCTCAATCAATAGCGAATTTTCTTTTTTGGGCATATGATTTCCCCGTCGAATCTATCATCATCCGTGAACCTCGCTTTGGGCGCTTTGTGGACTCCAAGGGTTCATCCACCCTTCCAGGTTTCGGTGCGTCACCCACCTTCTCGTGTCTCCACCCACCCGCTCCAGCGCAGTTGATGACGTGCTTTCATGCACTTTATGTCTTCTCACAAGCCCAAATGTGTTGTTGAGATTGTCCACGTTGGTAAAGCCTGCGACAGCTTGGCCTTATCCAACTTCACCGCTGTGAAAGGTACGGAAGTGGATGAGGGGTCCAGGCATATATGAAGAGTGTCATACTCTGCCGTTTCTTCGATATTGGGGCCCTTTGCATCCCGTTGTCTCATAACATGCGATTTCTCTTTGCACTGTCTGCCCTAGGCGTCATTTTGCTCGTGTCGCGACCCGTTTCTGGCTTGGGCTCGTCGTGTTCTGTGCCCCTCGGCGACGGGACTGCATCCCCTGGCGATCCTTACTGGATGGAAACAATCAAGCATCAGGGAACTTCAGCCTTCAATCCCAACCCTGGCACATATCAAGTTTTCCGCAACGTCAAGGACTTTGGGGCTAAAGGTGACGGTGTCACTGATGACACCGCCGCAATCAAGTTGGTGACTACAAATGGTTTCCCTTGGATTGCCACTTCATATGCGTTGCAGTTCAGCAATGACTTCCGGCGGGCGTTGTGGTGGAAACACATGTTCTTCATCTACGTGTGTTTGTCTATTTGCTCAACCGGATACTGAATTGAACCAACTGCGCTAGTGTCACCCCGGCTATTGTTTATTTCCCAAAGGGGTGAGCAATACCTTGACATACATTTGCCTTCGTCCTCACCTTTTGCAAAGAGCGTATCTTGTCTCTTCAGCAATCAATATGTACTACTATACTCAGATGATTGGTGATCCGAAAAATCCGCCTACGCTACTTGCATCCTCCAGCTTCTCTGGGTTTGCTGTTATAGGTGAGTTTAGTCTACGGCAAAGCGTCTGTGACAGACACATCGCTGAATTCTCTAGACGCCGATCCTTACATTCCCAATGGCTACGGTGCGCAGTGGTACACTAATCAGGATAACTTGTATGAAGTATCTCCCCTCGAATTACTACCTCTTGATGCTGAGTGTACTCTAGCCTCCGCTCAGTGCGGAACTTGGTCATTGATCTACGCCAGATTCCTGCATCGTCCTCTGCAATTGGCTTACACTGGCAAGTGGCACAGGCCACATCCCTCATCAATGTTTTTGTGGAGATGTCTACCGCTGCAGGTAATAGCCATCTAGGTAAGCATTGATACGGTTACTGTCTTCCAATGTGTCGAATTGAGGATTTAGGTCTCTTCATGGAAAATGGAAGGTAAAGTTGCTGTGGCAAAAGCGCTTGTCCATCATGTTATTGAGCGCAATAAATATTTTCTGCGTAGTGGTGGTTTCATGGAAGGTACGATGCTACTCGTGTTATAGAAGCAATCATCTTACCTATCTGCTAGATGTCGTTTTTAATGGAGGTAGTCACTTTCTTCTCCGAAAAGAGGAGCACATTAATACATTCGCTCAGGCAAGTATGGCATGCAAGTCGGAAACCAACAGTTCACGATCCGAAATTTGACGGTCAATAATGCCAACACTGGTGAGCTCTTTCACAATTTGTGTGTCACATTTCTTAGTATCGTATCTCGCGACAGCTGTATTTGGAATATGGAATTGGGGTTGGTCGTACAGAAAGCGGGCCAAGTGATATTTTTGTCTCAACGTACCCTTAGGTTTTACCTTTCAGGGAGTTACCATCAATAACTGCCAAGTAAGAATCTTTGAATAACCAAGGACGCGGCTGATAGCTTACGAGTAGGTTGGCTTCGATCTTACTACCGGGGGCACTAGCCAATCAAATCAAGTTAGTCATTCCTTGAGCAACACTTTCCCATTCCCTGACCAACGACATCAGACCGTTGGATCAGAAGCCATCATCGATGCTGTCGTCACCAATACTCCCATTTTTATTCGTACGTCTACCGCAAGCAACGGGAAACTTGGCGGCTCGCTGGTCTTGAATAACATCAAGTTGAACAATGTCCCCATCGCAGTTGGTGTCAACGGGGGAGCCACTGTCCTGGCCGGCGGCACTACGACAATTACGTCCTGGGGACAAGGAAATGTTTTCTCTGGGACAAGCGGCACAGCAACTTTTACGCAGGGTAACATTGTAGTTGCGAACAAGCCGTCCTCTCTGCTGGATACTTCGGGTAGAATATTTGGGAAATCCCATCCCCAATACATAAACTACGCCATTAGCCAGGTTATCAGCGTGAAGAGCCAGGGTGCAACGGGCGACGGTCACACGGATGATACTGCAGCTATCCAAAATGTGTTGAATCAGGTAAGGAGTATCGTTCAAGACTTTATGGGAGTATTGCTTACATGCACCTGGTCATGAAAATGTGCAGTACGCTGGATGCAAGATCATCTTCTTCGATGCGGGCACCTACTACGTTACCAGTACTATCTCTATTCCTGCTGGAACCCAAATTGTTGGTGAAGCGTGGTCCGTGATTCTCGCGGGTGGAAGCGCGTTCCAGAATCAGAACAGCCCCGAAGTCGTTGCCCAAGCTGGTACAGCCGGTTCAACTGGTATGATGGAGATCAGCGACATGATCTTTTCAACTGTGGGCCCCGGTAAGTAAAACTTGCGCTTACCGAGATTCCTCCGTTCAGTTACACGTCTCACAGCCTCTGGTGCCATATTACTTGAATGGAATGTGCATGACCCATCTGGACAGCAAGGTGCTGCCGGCCTTTGGGATACTCATGTTAGGTATGTGACACTATCAGTCCCAAGGCAACAACTTATGCACCCCATGCAGGCTTGGCGGAGGTGAGGGTAGATGTGCGGTGAAGAACCAAACTAACAAGCGTGTTATTTAGCTGCTGGAACCAACATGCAGATCGCACAATGTCCATCTGGATCACAGAACGCCAATTGCCAAGCAGCCTTCCTGGGCATACATCTCACACCAGGGTCCAGCGCATATCTTCAGGTTACCATTTCGTGACATATCTCGTATACGGTATTCCTGAAAAGCTCACCTACAGGGCACTTGGGTGTGGACCGCTGATCATGACCTCGACGCTAACAATAGCCCTCAGACCTCTATTTTCACGGGACGTGGCATTCTCTCCGAGTCAGCTGGCCCAGTTTGGTTGATTGGTACTTCCTGTGGGTATTTCATTGAGCTCAATGACCGGTCTTTGATTATCCGTTAGCTGAGCACGCCGCACTATACCAATATAACCTAGCCAACGCTCAGAACCACTGGATTGGCTTCGCTGAAACCGAGACGGTAAGCTTGGTACGTGTATGTTTTTTTCATCTAAAATAAAATCCCTCTACAGCCATATTATCAACCCGTTCCAGCTGCTCCAGCGCCTTTCAGTAGCCTTTCTACTTACTTTGACCCTACATTCTCTGCTAGCAATGGTATGGCATGGGCCATGTGGGTGCAGAACTCACGAGACATTATTCTATTTGGTGCATAGTACAATGCTCCCCACCGCTGTCGCTTCTAACACGTATTCCGATGCAGGGGCTGGCTTCTACAGTTTCTTTCAAGTAAGTCAATGGTGCGATCATCACACAGCGCGAAGACTAACTGAAACAGAATTACGCCCAATCTTGTGTTAACACGTCGAATTGTCAAGCCCAAATTTTCAATATAGATTCAAGTTCAACGATCACTGTGTACAGTCTGTCGACCGTCGGCGTAACGTATCAGCTCAGCGTTTCGGGGAACGGAGTGGTAAACGAGAGCAGCAATCCAGATGGCTTCCAGGAGACACTTACCACCTGGAGTCGCTAGAGTCCATGTCCACCAGTAGCGAAGTCTCTATCAGAGTGTCGATGCTAAGAGAGTCGGAGTCCTAAATTGTTGTATCATTTCGAATAGCATTGGAAAGCCTGCCTTTCATCTACCAGAACGTGGTTCCTGTTTCCTGTTCACTGTGCACGAATGTTTAGTATAATTAGATGGGGTATTCTAATACAGGATTCTGGCATACAAGTGACTCAAGTCAAGCTGAGCAACTGCATTCGCTCCTCCCTTGTAGCGTATAGCATGACGAAAGGATGTCCCTCAGACTTGCGCTTAATAACCGCCTCCCGCACTTGGTTCGAATATGCGCTTTGTAAAGCCGGCATCGAAGCTACAATGGCTTTCCACGCCTCGTCGTCATGAATCCAGCTGGAGCTCTTCACCAAGCTGTCAAATACCGTACTGGGAACATCAATAACGATCATAGGGACGCCGTTTTGCACGGCAGTCTTTAGTTCAATATTTCGCTCGTACGCTGTGGTCCAGACCATCAGTAGTATCCAGTAGCCTGAAAAATAGCACTTTACCTTTATCGAGTAGTATTTGCTTCACGTGTTTGCGCTGCTTCTTCGTGTCAACAGGAAGGACAAGCTGAACATCATCTCCGGCCGACGTTCCCCCGGGTAATGAGGCATGTAAGACATCATGGTGATTAGAAGCTCCAGACGTCGATGCATCCACACGCTGCTGTTCTGCAATCCGTTGCTGTAGCCAACTGACGAGGTCCTGCCTTGAGACTGAATCAAACTAACATGAGCACCCAAATAGGAGCCAAAAGTGGTCAGCACCTTCGTGTTCTGTCCCTTTCAGAATATTCTTCACTTTGAAGGCAAGCAGATCTCGACGGCCAGCTCGAGGCCGTGGGTACACTGCAAACCTACGGGGTGTCAAGATCCTATCACCAATAAAAGCACACGACCTACAGAATGCCTTCCCGAGAGCAGAGATCCATATGATTCTCATTGTCCATGTCCATTAAGTTCCCTTCGTACATTATGTCGGCGCTGATGTTGTTCTGCCAAAGCAATGAGGCAACTTCTAGTCTGTCCTGTAGGAAACCAGGCTGATAAGATAGGACATAAACGTCACATCTGCGTGGACTCCAGAATCCAAACGACCGTTGTTCCTTGACCAGAGCTTTAACAGACGTGCTTTGATATGTAGCCAGAGCAACCGTAATCTTTTCCAACGCTATTTGAACGGCAACTGCACAGATTTCGTCTGACTTAAATTTAGGTGCCCGATATTGTTTGATGAGGTTATCATATCTGTGGGCTCTGCCTCAGTACGAGGTCATAATTGAACAGGCAAAAGACTCACCTGCCTGCTGCGGCAAGGACATCCACTCTCCTAGTTCGCCTCACAACCTCCAAGCGGAAGCCTTCCCGAAAGTGCATATGATGAGCCCCCCACATTAGGGGATGAAAGTATATCGAGCCACTGAATCCCGCTGCCGATGCATATTGAATGCACTCTTTGATCTCTTCTAGAGCAGGTTTCATCATAGTTGTTAATGAGGGCGAGACCTTGCCAAGTTTTGCAAGCAGTCCGTCAATATTCTCATCTGCGTGCTCTTATCAATACTACGCAGAATATGGAATGTTACGATTAACCTATTTCAGCAAGAATCTCTAGTTCATCCGCTGTGCTTCGCAGGAGACCCTTCTTCAACAGTGATGCTCGCTTCTGGGAAGCTGAAGACTTCGATTGGTTGATTATCTCGATCACAGATGCTCGCAGATCTTCCGGAATACGACTCAGCGCAAGCTCCACAACTGGAAACACGTGCATCAGATATTCTTGGGAAAGGAAGAAAGGACTGCCTACTTCTTGAGTGCGATATATGGATTTCATAACTTTGCGCAAGGTTTGGGAAGCTGTGGAGACAATCATTGAGAAGCATGATCAATTCTGCGCCACCTGCAATGATGCAGCTTGTAACGTCCGGTGTGATAATATCAAATACAGCGGCTTTTGTAACTCTAGGATGACCAGGAACAGCACTACGAAGGATGGTCAGAGATGGCAGGCACAGAGAGGACAACTGTTCACCTAGGTCGATAGATATTGGTGACATGGAAACGTTTAATCCTCTGAACACTGTTACGTGCAGCCAGCCTTGCGAAGGGAACAAGAGCATTATTGGGCAGACAGATGATATCCCCATGCCGGTCGATGAAAGCAGCCTGCGACTGACTATCTTCCGGGCTATTTGAGGGTACAAGAAGTGCCGGATCCATACCGACAGCTCCATGCAGGCGGAATATAGCCGACAATCGGTCTTCTACAACGGTGTTCAGATGGGCATGCTCTGGTGTTTCGGCTTCAAGGTCGTAGGTGTAGCTCCTAACTTGATCGCCAGGTTGGTTGAACAGGGTGGATAGAACACCTTGATAGTAAGGGGAGTCTTTCTTTGCTGTGGAAGACGTCAAGTTGCAAATGGTGTTCCGAGAGGAGCCACACACCCATCATCCGCAGTGCACCTTTGAAGTACTCATCTTCCATCCTAGGTGGCAGGAAGGAACTCTGCGAGAGTTCCAGAGCAGTCGGGCGTTCCCCTGGGTCATGTCGCAGAAGCCATGTGATGACTACCCATTGTCAGCCAAATTTGCATACCAGCGACAGCTGGACGTACTCTGTTTTTGTCGTGTCCGGTGAGGACTCCAATCCCGGGGAAAGTACACTTCGGGCTTTCTCAAATCCTCGATAACGGCAATGCGCTCTGAACCGGTGGAAAACATGTAGTTCATCTCAAAGAATACAATCTGCAATCCTGGTAAGAGAGGGTTTCTGTGAAAAAGCCTTGGTCTTACTCCCAAACTATACATGTCAGCTTTGTTATGGTTACGAGGTCCCCTTCTCCGAGACAATACTTCAGGGGCAATGTACAACTTCGTGCCCACCTCTGGAGAAAAAGAGGATTCAGCAATAAACGGAAGACGAAAGAAGCGCAATACGTTACCAAGGGTCACGTCAGAATCTGAGTGAGTAATCTGTGGTGACAAATCTGAAGGATCCACCGCTGCAAGACTAGACGTTGCAAGACCGAAATCTCCAACTATCTCAACGATGAGCCATATTCATATCGTAAAATGCACTTCGTCACCTTTGCAATCTCCCTTTCCATCTGAAAGACTACTTCAATAGCTATCTTATTGATAGTAAGACTGGGCCATACCAATAAAAATGTTCGTTAACTTGATATCTCTGTGCAACTGCAAGCGGAGTTGAATACAACAAAGGGTTAGCAGAAGTAGAAGAGTCTTACGATGCCCATGCTTCCCATATGTACTAAGGCCTCAAGAATTTGGTAGAATAGCCGCCAAGCTTCCTCTTCAGACAGTCCTTCAGCAACTCTCTGTGAATCATAAGTAAGTTGTTACAATAGTTGACCGATCGGGTGTACCTCTTTCAGAGTCTGGCGCTCCACGAATTCCTGCGAACGGATAAGTAAAAGAAACGATACCATGCTGCCTCGAACCAACCATCTGAATGTATAAAGTACGTGGCACGACAGGTGCGGGCGCCAGGTCGGCTTCGTCAGCGTATTCAGAAGTGAAGAGGTTAGCAAACGCATCATCGCTATCTTCCTCATCCTCATCCTTCTCGTCCTTCATATCCGACTGCGTAAAGTGGATACTCGGAAACGACGACCGGCTTCCTGAACCGTAGTCATCCAAGTCATCCAAATCAAAGCTGAATGGATCCGAGTTCTCCTTCCTCTCGAATGAATGTGGAACAGAGGTTCTCCCTCCTTCGGTTCCCGAACCTGTGCCCGAGTCGTCCTCGGATGAAGGAGCGGCGGAGATGTCGTTGGCCATTTCGACCCAGGTGGTGTAGTACCGCACGATAAACCGATGTGAGAGCTTACTGAGCGCATTGACTTCACGGAAGAGCTTCGTGTCGCTCTGATCTGTGCGGAGACGGATCTTCTTGACTAAGGTATGATGTTAATCAGCAGAATTGAGAAGGACGTAGACTTATGTACCTGCATATATGCGGTTATCGATCTTGTTGCGCGCTTTGACGACTGACCCAAAAGCGCCCCGGCCCTAAGAAATACATAATGAGGATGACAAGCATGGCATGCGGTGCATTGCATTACCAATAGTTCCAGCTCTTCCCAGTCCTCCTTCCATCTGCTGGCATGTCTCGTCCTAGGTGTTGCACGGAAGTAGTCCTTCTCCGGTGACGTTCCATAGATATGGTTATTTCCCAATGGTGTTCTCGGCCCAATGGGGATGGATGGCGTGTTCATCCGTGTCGGAGATGTCATTGGCATCGAAGCCAAGTCCGCGAGCAAGCTCAGACATGTCACATTACTCTTTTTGCTCGTCGAGAGCATATTAAGAGTGCAGGTTTGCAGGGTCGAGGAAAGCGGTGCTATAAAAATGTCGATCAAACTACATACAATCAAGTGTTACGAACTAGAGCGCACCAGCTTGAGCGGCCTCTCGAGGAATACTGAACTGATGCATAACGTCTTGACCATGAAGCATTTGTAGAAATATCACTCCTACGCTGTGGATGTCTCGGCTTCTGGAATAAGACAAAGGAGATTCGAGAACGTCTCTTGAAAGCCTAGCATGGGGAGGTCAGCAAGGCGCTAGTTTGCAACCTTGAGGACCTCACCAAGCCTCAGGTAATCTGAGTTCGTCATTCCCAAACATTAAACCGGCGGAAAAGGGGTTCGACCGATGGAGATCCCTCAAACGGGCATGGTACCCGACTTTACCTATCTTGACGAGCTTTGGGTAGCTGCGATTCTCCCGAGTAGCAAGGTATACACAACATGTATCCAGCCCTGTGGAATATCAATGATGATATAAAAAAGACAACTGGTAACATGCCTCTATGCACCAACTCCTGAGAGTGTACAGCGTTCAGCGCCGAGAGTATCTGACCAAGGTAATCCTAACCATCCACAGCTTGTACAGGCGTGCAATATGAGCAAACAAAGCACATTACCGCAGCTCTGTCTTCTCGTAGGCAGTGACAATCTTCTAGGACGTCCTGCAGTGTGAGCGACGGTCGTTGTTCAGAAAGGATCGCGAGGCGCGGGGGGCCGACGTGTGGAAAAGATAGCTTGACAGCCAGCACACCGATAAGGTTAGGATGCTGGACTTTGATCAAACGCTGGATCTCTGCCTCGACTTGCCCAAGTTTCTTCTTCCCTGAATATCAATGTCAGTGAAAATGCAGCTTACATGAGGGGGTTCGTTACCTTGAGTGGTAGTGTAGTACTCTGCATTGAACTCGACCGTGTGCACTTCCAAAGGAAGGGTCGCATGAACATCGTCACACAAAGGATCAGCAAGGTAAGTGGTCCCAAGGCATTCTAATCGCAATTTTTCCATTCACTGCTTATTGAAATGACTTGCACACGTACCTCTTTTAGGATGAAACATTTTGACTACATTAAAACGTATTCCCCGGAGTTCCACCTCGACAGGGAAAGATTCGGTCAGCGTATCTCCTGCAGAGGGAACCTCCGTCGCATCCGACTGGGCCCGTCTCCTGGCAGCCTTGTACTGCATTTCTTTAGCCATCAGGTGTTTCTGTGCGTCGGCCTGAATCTTTTCTTGAAGCTGTGCCTCAAGTTGCGCTGCAAGCGCCGACTGACGCTCTGCTTCTTCCTCTTCCTTCTGTCGACGTTCCTTTGCATTATACAAGTCAGCGCGTCTGCCAGGTACCGGATATGCACACGTACTCGCTCTTCCTGCGTGGCGCGTCTCGTCATTTCGGTGGCCAACGATCCAGACGCCTCACTTGGAGGCTGTACATGGTCGGCTATCCATTCTTGTGCCGTCGTGATGATCTATAATGGAAAGCGTCGGTCACAGTACGGCGCACGACAAAAGCGTACTGCGCACCTGAAAGACCATCTCTGACCCTCTGAGTTTTTGGGCTTCAGAATGGACCACCTTTGACAGCGCAGCTTCGACATCGTGAGCGATGCCACGTATGGGTCGCTGGACGGTGAATATGGGGGTAGCAAGTGTGGGGTATGTTTTTGGGAATCTGATAGCGTGCTGAGTGGCAGAATATACCCTAGTACGCCATACACTCACTTGACATGAAGGTGAAAGAATACTTTGGGTGCGTGGTATGGATCTGGGTGTACAACTTTGATAATGAATTCGAGAAGCCTGGCTGCAGACTAGCGGTACACGGTCATTTGTGCAAGCAAATCAGGTCGAGAGGAGAAGATAGTACCTTCCATGCCTTGGGAGGTGGTGGCTCAAAGAAATCCTGATCATAAATAGATCTCAAAGCAGTGATTTCGAGTTGTTGGAGTTCTTCATTGGTTTCCATATTGATCGTGTATTATCGATAGACTTAGCAATGAAAACAAGAAAGATTTCAAGCAGGGCTGGACATGGCGGAGGTTCCGTTGGACCTCAGCAGCTCATGCAGCCATCTTCAACTCTGAGTGGTGGTGGGATGATGTGTGTACAAAGTGCAAGCACTGTTTACGTAGGATGCATCATCAATTAGACTCATCAGGAGTCAGCGGTTGTTTGGTCTCATTTACCATTAGCTTCTGAACCTAATATTCACAAACAACCACTACTAGGAAACCCGATTCTGTAGTAAACATACTCGACAATGTCGTTCCCAATATCCCCATGTGCTTCACAAAATATAGACTCTTTTGAAAGTATAACCAGCGAGTCCGCATGATTTTCCCCCTGAAACACATTCTCGATGGTGCTGGACTCGAATGTGTGGGTGGACCTAAGTGGTATCACAAGATGGAAGAGGGAAGTAGTCTGAGAACCAGATGGGTATCGGAGAAGGCGCTTTAGGCAGTTTTTGATCCAGATAGCATGCTCTGCTTCGTAGACGATGTCTGCGCCAAGGACGATGTCAAACGGCTCGGAAAGGACATCAGGAATGGATGCTGAGACTGGAAAAGCAGCCCAGTCCAGAAAATGGCTGACGACGGTGATCGTGCCATCGTCATTCCCTGCAGGGAAATTAGCATCGATATTTGCCTTGAGATTCGCCAAGATCGAGGGATGGAAATCCGTGGACACGACGGTCGCCCGCCGATTCCCCGACGCAGCAACTTGAAGCAATTTCGCAACAGTCAATCCAACCAACCCAGTTCCAGCGCCAAGCTCGAGTATTCGGAGGTCGCCTCGGTGGGTGTCACCGAGACCGAACCGTGCTGGGTGTTCTACGATCATTTCTGCGAGCACACATGCTCCTCCCCACGTTTGCCCTCCAACGCTGGTGTAATCGTGATTCTCGAGGGGTATATCCTTCAGCGGTATTTCTATTCTACCAGCTTCATCAGACTCGAAAGAGAAGATGCGTTGCACAGTACCAGCAGCTGCGACGCCGGCGCATACAGCCAGCAGTGCGGCAGCTTGCTGGATTAAGACCTCGGGGTGAACGGGCTGCTGAAGTGCCGATGCAGAACACGCCTGCGAGTCTGGAGTTGGCTCTTGGATATCCTCCATCCGAGATATCAGTGCAATGAGCCATCGGACTGCATATGAGCGTTCGAAGGTGTCTGACCGGATAAGCTGTATGGCGTCGCTGTCGTCGCTCCAGTGTGACTTCGTTGGCTGGACCTCGCAACGAGCGTGTATCCTTCGAGATCCACGCACTTCAGGGTTATACAGTAGTCTGAGGTATATCAGGGCATCGAGCAGCTGTGCAGACGTGTAGACAGCAATCTTTGCGATCGGGGGGAGATGGGCGGTAGGCGGGTGGATTGTGGTTGGCGGCATGCGCTGAGATCAAGCTGAGATCAACACTTGCTACCAAACCGTCATGAACATGAACTCCAGCCAGTCATCATACACGCCTACCAACTCACAAGCGTCTACGGCTACATACACCCTTCCAAGCCTTCCGTCGAGCTTTTCGACTGCCTCGTTCCTATCTCAGGATTCCAACACCTCCAGCACACTCTCCGACCCAAACTCTCCAGAATCATTCAAACAAAACATACACATCGCCCTTGAACACGTTGCAAGGGTAAACTCTCTTGCACGCACTAGCTTGAACGGGATGTAAGTTGGCATGTGTCCTCTAGGGTCAACCAAACCTTCAGCTTAGCCCTCGGATTCTCAGCCAAAATGCCTATCAAGCTGGCAACAGCCCGGCACAGACGGAAGGTACAGTCACTGCACCCAGACTCTGGCCACGCAGGAATAAGTTGACAACGTGTACTGCGCAGCGGACTTGGCCGCACTCGATCGAAGTTTACGGAGTCTGGCAGATTTCCTGAAGCAAACGGGGGTGGGGGCGTATCCCCTTCCACCCTCTGATCCTCAGTCTGGTGCTTCTCACCCTCCGACGGAGCAACAGCTGATTGCAGATACGAGTCGGGACGTCCAGAATCGCTATGAACAACTGAAGCGCATGCAGGAAAGTAACGGTGTCGCCGCTACTCACCTTTCTGCATTAGATACTCGGCCAAAGCCTTAGTCTTACACGAGGGTTGATCCACATCTGCGGCAGAGGTGTTGCTATGCCAGTCTGAATTGTACTGATGGCACACACCGTGTTCTTGTTAGATCCGAGGACGTCTGTCCTATTACTCGTGTCCTCAATCGAAAATGCGATCTTGCCCCACCCATATACCTAAACGTGTCACGACACACGATACTTGTGGTCGATAAGTTAGGGTTTTCCCTGCTTGCAGGGACATGCTCCACCAGATCGTATCTTGATCGACAAACGATGTAGTGGCGGTGTCTCTAACCTTATGGCAAGAATTACACAAGGTCTCTGTATATATTTGGTGTGTAGTTCTCCACTGAGCGCAGATCGAACGGCGTTATGGGAGCTTCCATACGGCCCACATTGACGACGTCACTAACCATACGTGGACTTGCTGTCATTAGTAGATTTGGTCACAGCCGATATAAATCTGGGTATGTATTTCCATTGGAACACAGCGTGGGCTGACTCAGATCTCCATTGCCTCGCACTTGTTTGTGTAGGGTCGCTCTGATGTCCGTGGTCGTGTCTTTCCCCTGTCTCACCGACGCCAACGGATCATGAGGATGACGTGCGTTTAAGCTTTCCAAGGATTGGGTTCTCGTACCTAGGTCCCGGACCATGGTCGTGTGCATGAATCAAGCTCGACTTGGTTCGTAGTGACATCCGATGCGGAGTCGTCTTGCAACAAGGTTCAGGACTAATACCATGAGGCAAAGTATGCACGACTGGCTCTTTGCATTATCTTACCAGGTACGCGTCATGACTACACTATAACCCCCCCTCGAGAGTGGGGTGTCGAGATCTTGAATTAAAGGGTCACTCACACGTTCAGGGAGAGTGCACTGCATCAACCCTGTGCACTCCAGAAACGATCAACGTAAGAGCACAAGGTCGACGTGGAATATGGGATACGATGGGGCTGGCCTGTGGCTGGCGTGCCACCATCTGATGTGTGCTGCGGAGAGCTTTGATGCTGACTTTTGCGCGAAAATGTCGGAATCGTTTGCATGACCCAGGGGACACTCAAACGACGCGGAGATCTGCCAGTGCCACCAGATCGCCAAACACCACCGAGACAAGAAAAAAAAACCCCCTCATAGTATGATAAAAAAAGAAAAGAGGGGTATTTCGTACAGGCATTCAAATCAAGCTTGGTGTCCCAAGCCCACGGCGGCATCAGTTACACAGGTTAAGCTAGCTAGAACAAACAACAAAAATGGCGGAGGTGGGCGGTGGGAGAGGGGAATCATTTGGGCATGTATCCAAAAAAAAAAAACTCCATTCATCGAGACCCACCACCAACCTAACTTAATGCTACCGTGTAATGCCCATCTTCAAGAACGCGCCAACGACCTCGACCTCGTCGTACCGCCCCGGATTATCCGACGTCTTTTTTCCATGTATATACGCTAGCGTATTGCGGAAGTGCCGTGTGATCGTCTCGGGTGAAGACACGCCTTCTATTCTCTGCGACGGGTGCAAATACGAAGTCAAGTATGCCGGCGAAGAAATCGAATCGATGGACGACGTAATGAGCTCAACGAGCGAGACGACGAATTTGGGTGCGATCTGCCATAGTGGTCAGCTGGAACGACGACACCGCCGCATGACGGTCGGGACATACCGCAGGTGCACCGCGATCAAAGTAGTATAGGTACTGGTCCAGTGTCTCACAGTACAGCTGAACGGTGACAATTTCCTCGGTTGCCGAGTTAGCAATGCGCAGTGCTTTCTGCAGGCATTCCAGTACACGTTTGCTGTCCTGGTGGGGGAACTGACAGCATGCAATTAGACCACAGCCGCAACACGACACAGCAACATACCGCTACGGCCTCCCCGTCCTTTGCTCCATTGCTGCTCTTTTCGCCCTCCGTTTGAGCAACGTCACCATCGCCCTCCTCTGCAGGTGCCTCCTGCCACCAAAGATGGCTCGCCGCATGCACGGCGGTGGCTTGATGTGGTTTCTTTAGCAACTTGGCACCGTGCAGTGCAGCTTTCGTAATCAGCGTATCATACACGTCGACCTCGAATACACGGGACGTCTGCAGTGTACCGATGATGAGCGTGATAGCGGCAAGCTGCGCACGGGACTCCGAAATCGAGTCCTCGTACACTGAAAACGCTTGCACGTAAAGGTCGTATGCGAGATCAGAAAACTCGGATCCACATTCAGACGCGATCTGGGCGGCGAGTAAAAAGAGTCGCAGGGCAGGTGCAGGTGCATCGACCTGGGTGGCCAGAATCGAAGCACACTGGCGCACGAACTTGAGGATGGTCGTCACTTTTGACTGCCAGTCCTCTTCCTGTGTGAGCCCCTCAACGTCAGACACGTCCGCGAATGGAAACAAGGGAAATTACCAAATGCTCCCGGTTCTTAAATCGTCGACATAATTTTATACTCGACGTAATGAGAGCGGGGAACGTATACCGCATACGTTCACCACCCGCCTCAAAGTGCTTTCGTGCTGTCTGCAACAGCTGCATGGCGGGATGGTCAATTAGCAAGTGACAACCGTTGACTTCAATCTCACCCACCTCGAACTGCACATCGAGCGATTCCGCCCTGAACAAGTGGACCATACGTGCGAGCCAGCCCTGCTCCTCAACGACATCGTCCCTCTCTGGAAAGTGCGGCCCCTGTCGCCGTATCTCCTTTGCGGCGCCAACGCCAGACGTAGGTGCAGCGTCGCCCTGGTCCTTAATCAGTACGTGACACAAGTCGAGGACACCGTCGACATCGCGTGGCGTCTCGATGACGGTCTCGTTCTTCAGCACACTTGACACGACAGAGTGTGCGATGGAACGTCGGGTAGAGAAGAGCTGTTGTGAAAGAAGGGGTACGTAGCGCGGGATGGCGAGGAGTGTTAGTACAGACTGGTAAGAATTGATAGGGGCAGCGAGGAGCGCGGCGAGGTTCGCGGCCGTTTGGGGAGCATGGAGGTCAGCACTGGAAACGGGTCATGATGACATGCTACATTTCGAGATGGTGAGGGCATCCATACCTCTTTGAAAACTCTTTGATCTTCTCATGAGCAAAGCCAAGAATTTGGTCCACATATTCGAGTCTGTCAGGGTAGCAGCTAAGCGATAGATTTGTGAGGGAAACTAGCAATGCGGTGATGTCCTGTATGGACAAATCTGGTCTTGCCTATCCACAAAGGTCAGCCCACCTTTACCTGCCTTGCAACACACATACCTTGATAAGCTCGACAACCTGTTTCCAGAAAACCTCAAATAGCTGGACGTTTTCTGGTACGCCCCTGAATTTGTGCACGGGTGCCCCTTCCTTTTCCTTGCCTTTCCCTTCTTTGCTTTCCTCCGAGAGACCATTTACCTTTTCACTCGCCGTGCTCTCTGAAACTGCTTCCTTTTCCACTGAAGCGGCACCGTCCCCCCAGGTCTCCGCGCCGTCCTGCTGTGGTTGCTCCACCCGAGGTTCATTCGCACGCTCACGCGCCAGTCGGACTTTCTCCGCAAGTCGTCGTGCAGCTGCCTCTTCCTGCTTCTTGGTTTCTTCAGGGTCCTCACTCTCCGCCTCCCGTGCGGCATAAGCAGCGAGGCGATCGATGAGAGCAATGACTATCAGCTTGATGTTCACCTTGGGATGAAGCTGGGCTGTAGCAGATAAGAAAGGGCCGAGCGAGTGCAGATGGAATTCATCCGTGAAGACCTATCGAACGACCATTATAAATCCGCCCAGCCAAGGCCTCCAGTGAGATAATGTGAAGTGGTGGCCGTGGTCAGCAGACACGCACCTGTATGACAACCTCCATCAGATATTCTTGCGCGATGACGTCCTTGCAATTGACGACTTGCTCCAGGATGGCGGGGAGAATGAACTTTTGATACATATCCAAATCCACGCCATCGAGCTGGGAAAGACGGACGAGGTTCGTGCCAACGAGTATTCGCAGATCGCGCCGCTCCATTTCGCGCTTCTCACGATCCCGCGAGTGACCCTGGTGTTGAAGACGGACCCAGAGCTTATTCATCTCGATGAAATTGGTGAGGACGAAAGAAATGGAATCTTGGAGGTTCCCTGTGGGTCTGTTGCGACACGCACTGTCAGTGGACTACTCCAATACGCAGTCTGTGAAACTACAGACGCACCCGGGATCTTCACCGATTGGCAGGTGACCCCTTGTTTGCCCACTAAGATAGTGCCTGAGAAAGAGCCCTCTGACGGGGTTCAGCACGCCTCTGCACATCTCTAGCATATCCTTCATGATCTCCTTAACCGGAGCCTCTGGAATCGACATGTACACGGAGCCGACGGTGATCATAAGATAGAGTCGGGGAACTATGTTCCCGGCGTATTGGACAAGCTCGTAAAGGTCAGCGAGGTGGTGTCGGCTTTGGGTGTGCGCATCGTAGAGATAGTTGGATAGGTGTCGAAGAGCATCAAAGACGGCCATATCTGGTGTACTAGTGGTTAAAGTCGCCGGAAATGGTACGGAGCACCGGAACATACAAAGCTCGTAATATTGCTTTGGAGAGAGGGATGACGTGCGCAACTCAGCAAGCATCAAGCTGGCGCTCTTCAGTGCGTCCATGATATCGTCGTTGTCCTGTGATAAGTCAGACTTTGGTTCCGCAGCGCGGGGCGCTGAACGCATACGTACCAGATGTCTCCTCATCTGGGCCGCCTGCAACTTGACCGTGCTGAGATTTTCGCTGAGCAGTTTTCCCTCCTCGACGACCTGCGTCGTCGGTGTGGTCGCCATGATGGACTGCGACGAGTGCGATGGGACCCAAGCCAGAAGTCAGTGTAGGCTCCGTCACCGGTTCACAATATCGGACCCTTCTGCCTGCACCGCAAAATTGCCGGTTATGTAATGCTGTGCTACCGCATATCCTTGTATTCACTACTGCTGCTACCTATGGCTTTACACTTGTTTTACAATTCCATTACGATAACTCGCCAGAGACGGCAAATGTCTCCCCCATAACACGGACGAGTGCCTCAAGGCGATCCGCAGGGACCAGCATTACTCGTCCCCCAACATCGAGACCCACACTCTCCGCATCGCGTGGCGGCGCGTGTGTATGTGTATAAGTCAAAACGTGCGTTGCAAACTGCAACATATCACATTAATTACGATCGGCGACGCGTGGAAGGGAACTGCAAACCTTGATAATCTCTTCATCTTCCGGATGGAAACTGTAAACGCCATCCCTACTTCGTCCTAACTCGGTGTTCCCCGCGGATTTATACCGCTTGGAATTGTGCTGTGCAGCGGCCATGGCATCCTCCTCCTCGGGACTCAGGCGATACACTCGCGAGATGAACAGGTAGTGGGAAAATTCGTAGGCGCCCCCCTACACAAGACTAGCTTTTAGTATACTGGATCAAATGGAAGTTTGATATGGGCATACGTCGGCAATCGCATCCTTGATCTCCTCAACGAGCATGCGATACATGGGTGGAACGACCTGGACGGGCATGTTAATCAAGCGTTCGCATAGGACAAGTCCCAGATGAGCTTGAGCTTGATCCTGGACCCGTGTTTTGGGGGCGAGAAGCGAGGAAAGCGTGGCATGGAATGCAGGTTCTGTCGCCGATTTTGCAAGGATATAGTCTATTAGAGCCTTCATAGCAGGATTGTCCTGTGCACATCCGCTGTTGGTCAGCATATCTGACGTTCAAGAACGACGAAGATGAATAACGGTACCCGATGCGCATCGCAGCTCAGCGCCGTTAAAAATGCGTACGGATCGCCCTCCTCTCCGTCCGTTTTGACAGTGCTCCCTACACCTGTGTCTGCTACTGACAGGATCAGATCAGTAATCCTTCCTGTCTGTAGACTCTCCGCATCGGATCCAAAGAGCTGGATTAGCAGACGGTTGATAGCATGGTAATCGACCTCAGGATTCAAATTGAAGAAGTCAAAGTCGACATTCACGAAGGTGGGTGCCTACTGGACTAGTGGTATCAGTGACGAGAACCCTGCACCACGCCAAGGGTACATACCTCTTCATCAGAAACGTCTTGATCAATGTCCACATCAGCACTCTGTTTTCTTTTTGACATTTCTTGTTATGATCCGAAGCTGGACAAGTGAGCACAAAATATGATACAGTTTGGCTAGTCTCGTCATCCTCCGTTCTGGGGGTGACTGCCTAATATAGAACGAGTGTTGTACTTATGTCACCCAGATGAAATAAAGATACGGCCGACTACGCTATACAAAGCTCAGGCCAAATGACATATGAGCTGCTGATGCTCTCACTCTGCCCATATTGGGCAGTCACCGGGTGACGAGACGACATACAGTTTGGCCAGCATGGCGGCCAGCCAAATGCAAATACAAGCGGACTGCCAACTTCGGCAGTAGGTGGCGTAGGAGGCCTACTAAGTTACAGCCAACGTACGTCGTATATAGGCAAAGCCGCAACGGAATACTTCCTCTGCGAAGTCCACCATGGTCCCACAAGCACGTCTGTTGGCATTTGCGCAGTTCCACTGTTTCAAGGCACTTAATGGGTCGGTCTTGATTCGGAATTTACGCGCAACGTTGCAGCAATTCGATCCCTGTCCCTAATTCGACTCCACCGATGAACATTCGGCGTTCTTCAATCACGGCCAATCCAACACCCGTCCAACGGTCGCATAGGTCCTGCAAGGACCCCGACTCTTTCCAATCTCAGATCAACTCACTATGGACGAAAAATCTAGATCACACTACCCAAAGCTTGCCGTACACATATCTTGACATGCACGCTGGTCACAAGGTACGAATTATGAGGGCTAAAAATGACCAGCCGGGGTGGAACGAGGGGGTTTGCTGTTGGACTCATACCTTACTTCGTACATCTGACAAGTGACCACTGGCACCTCACTGCCCCCACCGAATCGCTCAGAGCGGTAAATCGCGCTATCATTGCAGAACCGCATGGCTTCCTATGGACAGTTGGCTATCAGATGCCCAGCTAGTCTCTTCGACTGATGATGTGGTCAGCAAATATTGGTCATGTAGGTGGTACTTCAGAATTTCCATGGTGCCACCGTTATTTACCGGACCTAATTGTCAATTTGGTTTACAGAGCGGCTAATGAGTAGGTTCTTCGGGGCGCTGGTGCATCATGGCTTGGACAAGATGTTTGACTCAGGTGATTCTTCCAGCCGTCTTATAGCGAAGTATATGGCCATCTGCCGCCCCATGCGAAACAGTTGTCTAGAGCACGAACCGTGCCCTTACATATGGTGGCGAGCTTCCACCTACTTTACACTAAACAGTCCAGGGACAAGAAGGGATGGCCACTCACAGTTCGCTTAGATAATTCTTCCTCAACGCCACCAACCAAGCATATCATTTAAGACCCAGAAGCTATGTACCTCACTTACCTGCCCCTACCCTCTTTCCCCCGCATATCCCGTCTTGTTTTACCAAACTGCCTCCGTTCTTTTTGGTCTTTCCCGCTCTTCTTCTATTCTTCGTAGATAGCCAGACATGGTTGGACGATCACATCACGATCTATATGACTCCGAGGGGACCCATCCCACTCCGTTTTCATCCTTGCTGGTGCCCTCGAACCCAGACATCTCGACGTCAGGGTACGCATAATTTCATCATCCGATGCTGAGGACTTACATCCTTGCCTTCAAATGTAGAAATGATGTTCGGGATGTTTTTATTTCCTGCTTCATGACAGAGGATCAGTTTCAACAACCATCGAGTGACCCATACATACAAAGCATCCTGACAACACCTAACCCCGTCTTGGATACAGAAGATTCATTCTCGGTCATGACATCCTTTGGGGCCACCCGTCCGCAGGCATCATCGATGACGGTAAGTTTGGCCATTGCACGCTTGGGGCCATAAGGATACTTACCAGGTACAGCTCTGCCCCACACAATCTTTCACATTCGTTCCCCCTCTCCCGACGGAGGTTTACAGTTCTCCTTTGACGGCCCACCCGGTGTACCATCCTCCTCCTATTTGTCCGACAGGATGCCAGCTGCACCATGGGGTGAGCGATCATATCATAGAATCAGGTTGTTGACTCAAATACATGGGACTTCCTCTCATCTGTTGATACCCATGCGACGTCATCAAACCCTTTTGTGGATCAGTCGTGCAACCAGGCCAGCCCACATACTCATGTCCACAATGCTTCTGGTCAAGATGGACGCCCAACAACCGTGTCTTTCAATCCGACAGTTGACTCGAATCCTTTTCAAGGTTTCCCTTCCACTCAGGCAACGTCAACCAGCGACTCGTACTACCAGGGCTACCCACACATTCTGCCAGATACCCATAATGTTCCTGGTCAGGAAGGATGCCAAATGTATTCGGGGGTGAGCAATCATGTCATTGAACTAGACTGCTGATTCCAATGCATTACAGGGGTTTCCCCCGTCCACTTCCACGCAGATGCCTACTGCAGTGAAGCCGTCCACGAACCGCACCATGCCATGCGGTTGGAAAGATGAGCATGGGCATATATGCGGCGTCGGTATCACTCATGAGTGTCAAACGCACTTTGCCACTGCCCATGACATTACCAAGTTGTCAGGACGTACTCGGGTCACTTGTAGATGGTGCGACAAGAGCATGACAAGGGGTTGCCTTGTCAGACATATTAGAGAAGTGCACCTGCGGTTTGGGCGCCCGAAGAGAGCACGTACGTACTAGTTCACTTCCTATCATTTTTTTTTTCTCTTGCTACTTTATGGACACGAAGTTCGTACTTTCACGCAAAAACCAGCACCTGGCTGGGTCCAACGTTGGATCACAGGCCCCACCTGATAGTAGGAAAGAATATAGGAATAATTGACAACTTCGGCGTATAAGGGAGAATCCAGGCACGTGACGTAGTAGATTCGGGGGAGCATGATGCCTCCAGCACTTACATTTGACCCGAGCACCAAGCCACTTTGATTGAGCATCTACTATGTATGCAATATGTCTACGTACATTAGGTCTAGCATAGGGTAATCGAGTCTCGGGTTGTATGACCAAACCGTTCACCGGCGAAAGTGATTCACAGCTATTGTGTGCCCCACCCATTACCTCTCACGTGCAGCAAGTAGTGGGTAATATTAAGCACCTAAGCATGGCTCCGACTGTGCAAGACACTAAGCTACATGCTAATTCAGAGACGCAGCTCATGCCTCCAGCAAGTAGACAATAGTGCATCAGCCACTGATCTGTAAGATCCATCGTGAGTGTGCGACAAAATGATGACATCTCGTGCAGGAAACGTCCCTCTAAGTAGTAAAAGGAAAAAGCATGGGCGCAGACTCAGGCAACTGGGGAAGTGTAGATTTTTCGGATAACGATATCGCGTTGAAATGTTGAATGTTGGAAGGCGGCCCAAGAATGGACTCGTGCCCAAAATGGGTGATCCCGGGGGAATTGCAAGTCCATGACCAGCGCCAATACCAGCAGAACTCGCTTAGTTTCCGGGACCTGAGTTGCTTGAATCTGGTGACACGGACGACTGACGATTGAGTTGATGTTGATCACGTTTCGATGAGGTAAAATCATGGAAATGACGACTTGCAGGAACACGGCATGAGGGGGGATTGCTAGGGATTGCTTCCAGAGACAATTTTGAGGATAGCGTTGATTCCATTGACTCTATAAGAGAAACAGAGCGGAAATACTGCTGGGAGTGGGCACAGCTGTTCAAGTGTTGTCCTCTGCAGGTGGTGGTGATACCAATCGGCGTCGTCATGCTAGTCCTAGTACGGGTCATGCTGGATGTGCTGGTTGTCTTCGTTGAGCCTCCGTCATTGTGGTCGTGGGCCACCGTGGGAGTGGCCCTAAGGGTGCCGAGGTGTGCTGGTGGTGGGTATCTTTGTCGAAGTGCAGGAGGTGGCAAATATTGGTAAGTAATCCTCATCGATACTTGTCCGCATTGGCATGCAGTTTGCTGTAAGTTCATTATCGAATATGGTCTCCAACCGTACGAAGGATCCTGTAAAGACTTCCGCCCGCCCGTAAAAGCCAACTCAGCCCACACCTGTATAGGGAGACTGCCTTGTGGGTATTACATAAAGAGCCATCCGTATAAACAATTAGGTCACGGTTAGGCATAAGCCTAGTAGCGTCTCATTCATGATCAGCAGATAATGCTATATGTATAGGAAGGGCGGCCTGAGTAGTGGACAGGAGCTGGAGATCAGGGATGGAATGGGATATATAGAGGGCACTCTCCGTTGCGCTTTGAATTTCCATCAGCGACGAAGGACCTTATGTAATGACTCCAAATCCGTCAAATTGCAAATGGACTGGCCAACATTCTTGAGCCACCGATATACAGGATCATGATGGTTACTGGAACGGTAACTAAATCAATCAACTTTACCCCGGGATATAAGCACGACAGGGCTTGCAACTAACACCGCAACACCCCCTCTGCCCATCGCTGCCAGCAATCCCTTCAATTCCACTATTCCGAATTCTTCGTAGGTGCTGATTCATGTAGCCTCGACCAGATCTTTCACACTCGAAGGTGGTACGTCCTCGAAGACTCTAATGCCCACTACATTCAATGTCGTGTTCACTGATCTTCAGATTGTCCACAGCAACTGCAGTATACTATAGTACCTTGCCCACGGTTCAATGTTCCCCGTTTTCAAGATCTAGAGTGCGGGAGGTTCAACGCACAGGAATGTAGCCCCCCTGCGGCTACGACAGAAGCTGATGCGATGCTGTAGCCACTCACCAATTTCGCTTTAGTCCAAACGTACTCAGAGTCCAGGATCCATTCGACGCCAACGCGTGGCTAGCAAGCAGCGCTCGGGGATCTCCGACTCGAGCTTGTTAAGGGTGCTGTGATAACAGCATGGCAGGGAGGTGCACACCATTGATCGGATTCTGATCCAAACAGTTGATAAAGATGGCTATATTTTTTCCCCTTTCCTTCGGTTTCCAAGCTGTATGCTGAGAATCTGTTATTTTGACAGCAAGTAACAGGTTTCCGTCTGCGGCGGCTCTCTGCCTCATGACATGTATTGGCATATCTGTACATGCCAAGTTGGCCGCGACGATACGAGTTTTGAGCACCAAAAATATTACTGTCGATATCCAGTGGGTGGAACAAGAACAAAAACGACATGTGCTGTTTCAATGTCTTGCTGTATACATCTGACAGTGCCTCACCGTTGGGTTCGTCCGCGCAAGCGATGAACACAATGGAAGATTCCACAAACCTGATACTCATCATGAAATATTGGTCTCTACAGCTGATCCCAATTACACCTTTCCAATGCCGATGCCATTAGCATTGGGTGTCTATCGATTTCTAGAAATATGGTTTCCCCACCATCGCTCGCTTTCGTTAATCGTTCACTTAAAATCAGGTAGGATGACATTCGGATCACCAAGTCAATTTTATGTATAGATCTACTAATGAGCGGTTTCCTCCGGGATGGTTGCGCGCCCTTGTTAACCTGTCATGGTTCTGACATACTTGTCTAAATCAAGTAGATCTTCTAGCTGTATAACCGCGTATCAGAATGCCCCTGCAGGCGAAACACCGGTGTGTAGAAAGCTATGAAATACTAGGACCGTGAACCCTACACAATATTACTGCTTCCATATACATAGTAATGGGGGGCCGCCACGCGTATGAGCATGGCATCATCTTAGTACGTAGCTGGCCTGCTGCTCAGTGTCCGTCTCATTCCGTTCGCACAGGAGCTACTGTCTTTGGCTTTTCGCCAGTCGTACAGCATGTCTTTTAATATTACATATAATAGATCGGTGTGCGGCATCGAAATACTTAGAGCGCTCCAAGCTCCATTGCGCTATATTACTTTGACTGTTTTCTTCGTTATTTTTGATTCCTCCTTCCTCGTCGCAACCTTTGATATCCTCCTAGATATATGGAACGTGGGCGACCACAAAGTTTGCCCTTCCCTCCCGAGGAAAGGCCAAACCCGCAAACATTTCCCCTACTTCTCGAAAATGAGTATATGCGGGGAGATACTATCCAAGGACTCCGACTCAGAAGACCTTTTCTGAGCAACTCTGATCCTTGCACTACTTTTCCCACTGGCGCTGGCGCCCTGGAACCGGAATATTCCCGTTTGACGTCAAGGTACATAATCTCATCATCTGGTGCTAGGGACTCACATCCTTACCTTCAACTGTAGAAATGGTAGCTTGAGTATTCCTCACCAGGTTTGAACCCATCTTCTGGTTCCATGATAAAATCAAGTGGCCAACCTTTTCCTAGCTTCAATCACAATCAAGTGACATATACTATGCGCAAGGCCTATCGACAGCGACTGTACAACTACCACCCCCACCCCTCTCCTATCCCCCCGCTCCGGGACATTTTGTTCCCCCCATCCTCAGTCATGGAGCCCTTCATGGCACCCCACCCAGAGGTCCTTCGACGGTGGTAGGTTTGGCCACTTGCTTGTAACCATAATCTTACCCACACCCCTAGCCTTTCGCTCCTTCTTTTCGAACGGAGTTTTACAACTCTCCATTTACGGTCGTTCCAGTTAACCTCACTCCCCCCGTTGATCTGACAGGAACACAAATGCATTTCGAAGTGAGCAACCATGTCGTTGAACCAGTCTGTTGATTCGACTACATATCAGGGTTCAGGTGTCCATTATGTCCCCGGTCGACGCCAAACAGTCGATTCGTTCAACTGTCTGGAAGTTGACTTGAATCCACTTCAAGGCTTCCCCCCATCTGTAGTATTGACCCAGGAAACATTATCCAGCCACCCTAACTGTGCTGGGAGCCAGTGGAACTATCAGGATAACCCACATACTCCGACGGACAAATCTCCGCCGGGTGCCTATAGTAGTACCCCTTGCGGGGCTAGACACCCAACGGATGCTTGTAGCTCTCCTTCGACTCCCACTCCAATACTATGGCATTTCCCCCAAACCTCCAATACCACATATCATATTGATTTGCAAGGCCGCCAAATGGAGCAAACGTGTTGTTCCTCCGACTCGAATATATTTCAAAGTTTCTACTACTCGTCTGCTTCCACCCAGGCGATGCAACCAAACGACCCAAACCCTCATGTGGACTCTGACACTCCCACCGCCAATTCACATAAAGGCCGCCGCCGAATGGGTCGCAGGCGTGTCATTAACCCAGCTATTGGCTCGAATGCATCTTACGGCTTTTCCCCACCCACTTCCACTCAAGCAACGTCATCTAATAACCCAAACCCTTCTGTGAGCCAGCCAGACTACCAGCCAGATGCCCCAGTCAGCACCGCTCCACCATATGCCAATAATACCCCCTCTACTCCAGCTGAGCCCACGCCTCGTGACGCCATGATCGCTACGCAGTGCGGTTGGGAAAACGAGGACGGGGTTACATGTGGCCATACGATCGATTATGAATGCCAGCTCCATTTTGCGGGCGTTCATGGCATTACAAACTTACCAGCACATTCAATAGTATCATGTCGATGGTGCAAGCCGGATTACAAGATGAGACGGGATTGCTTCCTCCGGCATATTAGGGAAACCCACTTGGGGGTTTCCCGCTCAGGACGCGTAGATCGCCGCCCCGCGTGATATGGTCTCACGTTTTGTTGACCCTCATGTTGGAGACAAGGGGGTCACGGCGTATAATTGTCCAAAGTACATTACATTCCTATGGCTATTTGACACCGCGCCTTAGTACGCTCGTTTCCTTGTAGCGGTTATAGAAATATAGAAGTCTCTCTCTGTTAACTGCTGTTTGTATCTCTGTTGTTGATTCTTTGCATTTCCATTGCTTTCTCATGCTCTTCTAGGCTCCTGGAAAACCATGCCCTTACTTTTGTGTCCATTCTACTCTATGGGAGGGGGTTAGTCTGACCCCAGTCGCTGTGAATTTATTCCCCTTTCCACACGGTTTCGTATTCCTGCATCTTATTCGTCGCTTTCACACAGTTGTTCGCTTGACCCTCGAGCCACTCGCGCTTTGGTGTCTCTACAGTACTTATACTACCACCTGTATCTACCTCGAGCAGCAGCAATCCAATTTCCCTCCAGTGTCCGTATCAACGTCCGAGCCATCAGTATAAACTTTCATCGAGTACAGTTCTCCGTCTACAGTGTCCAGTACTTGGTTTCTCTCTCATCTTTATTATTCCTCGAACGTGAGGTACAGCTAGATGAAGGCGCACCCCCCCCCCCCCTCGGAGGAATTAAAAGCGTCCCCCCGCTCTTGACGGATCAACTCAAATGACAGCCATTTATGCCTGCTGAACAGAACAATAAGTCGTCGCCATCGTGTTGCTGTCGGTGGCGTGTTTGGCGATGCGATGACCTCGGCGATATCACTCACAAAGTTGAAAACACACTGGTTGAGGCATGTATCCGTGTCTGCTTTGGAAGGATACATATGTGGGGGAGCCGGGATCCTTTCGGGAAAGTGGAGGAGAGGGATAGGTGGGTATGTACTGTATGGAAACTTGATTCATTAAGCTGGTGCCCAATCTCGTTAGGTAACGCCTGAGAAGTCACATACCAATAGCTGCAGATTGATGCTTTTGCATGGATGCAATGACCTGGACGAGTATACTGGGCACGCGTTCACAGTGGATGAGCTTGGGCTTGAAGCTTGATCCTGGACCTGGTCTTTTAGGGCGGGAGGCGAGACAGCTGTGGTGTAGAATGCAGATTCTGTTGACGCTTTTCGGCTGCGATCCTCCAAGGTAAGGTACATATGGCCGATCCGGGCTGCCATTTCTGGCTACATTCCAAACCTAAATAAAACTCATGTGAATTTTTGATCAATTGTGACCACTTTCCGGATGCAAAGAGCTGGATTAGCAGACCATTGATAGCATCATAGCATGGTAATCAACCTCGGGGCTCAGATTGAAGAAGTCAAAGTCAACATTCACGAAAATGGGCGCCTACTGAACTAGTGGTATTAAAGGGTACATACCTCTTCATCAGAAACGTCTTGATCAACTTGTGTCTGCAAACACTCTGTTTTCTTTTTGACATTTCTTGTTATGATCCAAAGCTGGACAAGTCCTTGCAGAGTACAAAATCAGCTGGAGGCCAGCCAAATGTACAACAACAAGCGGACTGCCAACTTTGGTGGTAGCTAGCGTGGGAACCGGGCCTGAAAGTCACCATTGTGGTATAAAAGTAGGCATGATTGGCCGCTATGAGCGCCAAGACCCTCATATTCCAGTACTTAGATCTGGACTCCAACCTACTAATCCCGCAGCCGCTTCAAGGCCGGTCGTGATTTGGAATCTTCACGCGACTTAGAAACAGTTCGGTCCGTGGGCGCTGATTTAAATTTGCTTCAACCTCCAAGACTCTAACGTTACAGCACCCACTGAATCCAATGTTTTAATTCACGTGTTCATTAACGATCCGCTGGGGAACATTTTACCATACAAAGTACCGCACCTAACAATTGGCGTGGTCCACGTTTTCCAGCACTTCCAATGGATGCAGCCCCGCGGGCCGCCCACGCCAATGCGACTCCACCCGAATTTAAATCGCCGCTCGGGTCAATCCAACACTCGTCCGTCGGACGCACACGTCTTGCAAGGTCCTTGACCCTTTACAATTACTCCTTATGCACGAAAAATTTAGATCATACCGCCCAGAATTTTCCGTACTCATGCCACACTTGTCACGCTATAGGAGTTGTGAGGGCCAAAACATGCTGACAATGACCAACCAGGTTGAACGGAGGTATGATGGAATACCTTACTTCGTAGGCCCAGCTGACAAGGTACCAGTACTTACTGGTACCTCACTGCACCTACCGAATCACGTCATCACCCCTGAACACTGCTTCCCATGGACAGTTAATCTCGTCGACTGATCACGTGGCCAGCCAATACCTCTTGAACTTTGTCCTACGGTCAACACCCCCAATTTATTAAGTAGATGGACGGCATCATGTTCCGATCACGGGCCATTCCTATTAATCTGTCGCGTCGAATTGTTTATGGATTTACTAATAGATAGGTTCCTCGCGTTGGATGCTGACGCATGTTAGGTTGCCATGGCGTGAAAAGATGTCCGACTCAGGTGAGTCTTCTAGCTGTCTTATGGCGAAGTATATAACCATCTGCCGTTGCATGCGGAACGCTTGTCTAGAGCATGTCCATGAACAAGCGCGGCACACTTACATATGATGGCGAGCTTCCACCTATCGAACACCAAATAGCTCAGGGACAAGAAGGAATGGGCTAAAGTTCGCTTAGATAACGTTTTGTTCAACGTCACCAGCCAGTTTATAAGACGTGTATTTCATTCGAAGCAACTTGGGATTTCCCCCAACTTACCTGCCTTCACCCTCATTTCCCTGCATATCCCGTCTCATTTTCACCATACTGCCTCTGTTCTTTCCTATTATTCTGTCCTCCGTAGATGGCAAGACATATGGTCGTTGGACGATCACATCACGCTCTGTATGGCTCCAAGGGGACCCATCCTGCTGCTGGTGCCTTCGGACCCAGTCATCCAATCTCGACGTACGCATAATATATCATCTGCTGCTGGGGACTCACATCTTTGCCTTCAAATGTAGAAATGATGTTTTGGATGTTTCACCACACGTTACTCCCTGCTTCATGCAACAACCATCGAGTGTGATGACACCTATGTCCGTCCTGGATACTACAGAATATCCATTCTCGACCATGGAATCCTTCTGTGCGACCTGTCCGCAGGCATCATCAATGATGGTAAGCTTTGCCATGTACGTTTGTGGACATAAGGATACTTACCCACTATAGCTCCGCACTACACACCCCTTCGCATCCGTTTCCCCTTTCTCAGCGGAAGTTTGCATCCCTCCTTTGACGGCCGACCCGGGTTGCCTTCGATCTTCTATTTGTCTGACAGGACACCAGATGCATTATGAGGTGAGCGTCATGTCATAGAATCAGATTGTTGACTCAAATACATAGGATTTTCTCCCTTCTTTTTACACCCATGCAACGTCATCCAGTGACTCAAACCCTCCCGTGGACCAGTCGTGCAACCAGAACAACCCATATGCTCTACTAGCTTTCCATAATGCCTCTGGTCAAGATGGGCGCCCAATAACCGTGTCTTTCAACCAGACAGTTGACTCGATTCCTTTTCAGGGTTTCCCTTCCACCCAGGCAATGTCAACCGGCGACTCAAACCCTCTTGTTGGCCAGTCGTACGACCAGGGCTACCCATTTATTCTGTCAGGTGCCCACAATGTTCCTGGTCAGGAAGGACGCGAAACAATCGTTTCAGTCAACGGCACGGTTGGCTCTGATCCGTTTCAGGTCTTCCTCCCATCCGCATTCGCTCAGGCAACATTATTCAGCGAACCTCATACTCCTCCATGTGCAAACGATGTCCTTGGTCCGAAAGGATGTCAAATGCATTCAGGGGTGAGCAATGGTGTCATTAAACTAGATCGTTGATTCAGATGCATTCCAGGGGCTTCCCCCATCCACTTCCACCCAGATAACTGCTGCAGTGAAGCCGTCCACGTGTCGCACCCGCACCGTGCCGTGCGGTTGGAAAGATGAGAATGGGCATACATGCGGCGTTGACCTCACTTATTACTGCCAGGATCACTTTGCGAATGCCCATGGCATTACCAAGTTGTCAGCACGCACTAAGATCACATGTAGATGGTGCGACTCGGGTAAGAAAATGACAAGGGGTTGCTTCGTCCGACATATTAGAGAAGCGCACCTGCGGGTTCGGCGCATGAAGACGGACTAGTTCATCTCTTGTCATATTTTTCTCTCTTGCTATCTTATTGATACTTTGTACACATAGAACCAGCACCTCTTGGCTGGAAATGAACTAACAATAACAATAGTGAATCTGAGCTCTTTCGAATCGGCAGGCATCCTGTTTGTGGAACACGTGCGTGAAAACAAGCCAATCGTCACTAGCAGGACTGCCGTTGAAAACGACACGTAGCCTCCCGTTAGATAACGGTGCTCCGCGGAGAAGCCACGATAGTTCCTGTCAATTTGATACACGCACACGCGGATCTCACACGTGGATGACGAAAAGCGAACAGTTTCCTGGTAAGACATACACAAACAATAGGGTCGTTCAAACCTCGATTTCGCCGGTCGATTTCGCGGTCGATTTCGATTTCGATTTCGATTTCCCAAGTTGAAATCGACCCAAACCGACCAACGTCGATTTCGCTTGACTTCATGCGGCATGGCTCGGCACTGTGTAAGCGGAGTCTGAATGTGGCCAAACTGTTGTCGACACCTAGTTGTAATACTTAGGCACTTGTTCCAACTTGTATGCTCATTTTTGTTATATACCCATGGTTTGCCTAAATAAAGAGGACTATGACACTCCCAGCCGAAGACGAAAAATAGGGAGCCTCAGTCGAGCCTCAGTTAAGTCGCAGTCGCACGTGACTGCTAAATTGGCATAGCGTATTATCTAATGTTGGGATATTCAGCACAAAAACTCTCGAGCACTAAAGGTTGCTATATAGCTTTGCTACAGAATGTGCCAAGTAAAAAATATGACATTAGAATGAGTGGGTACCAATAGAGTAGCATTGATGAAGAGGTAGAATGCAGGTCAAAAAAGTTGAGCATAAGGGGACTTGAACTCATGGCCTGGGCAAAAAGATAATTGGATTTTAACCATTAGGCTATGGGATCAATATTAATCTTAGCAACAACACATCTATGAATAGTTGGCCTCCTTCGGCTATATGCCCATTGTTGCTAATTATTGTATTGGCTTTATTGCCTAACAGTTGACATCTTCAATATTTTTGCCTAGTCCATGAGTTCAAGTCTGCTTGCTCAACTTTTTTTTTGCCTGCATTCTACCTCTTCATTGGTGCTATTCTATTGGTATACACTCATTCTAATGTTTTCTTTTTTACTTGGCTCATTCTGTAGTGAGCTATGTAGCAACCTTGGGTACTCGAGAGTTCTTGTACTGAATATCCCAACATTAGGTAATACACTATGCCTTAATTTGGCAGTCACGTGCAAAGTTTTACTATTAAGTAATTCACACTCCGACGACAGGCAAGTTTGAACCGGTGGTCGAAATCGAGCGAAATCGAGCGAAATCGCGTCGAAACCGGGGGATGTCAAAGTTGGAGACCGATTTCGCCCTTGCCCGAAGTCCCAAATCGAAATCGAAATCGACCGCGAAATCGACCAGCGAAATCGAGGTTTGAACGACCCTAATGACACATACTTCAATGAAAAAAAAAAATCGCCCAACCTTAGACCCATCATCCGACATCACTGTCCGAGTAGTCTTATCTAAGTTTCGCTTGTAGTGCTGCGCCGATGTTGCCGCACTCCATCTCGACATTCCACCCCTTTCGCGTGTCGACCCATGGTTAACCAGTGCATCAATTTCCAACAGAACAGCCAGGTACGTGTGCCGAAAACAGCAAGCCGTTGCAGCTGTGTTAGTACCTGTCGATGGGGCCTTTTCGCGGTGCGATAGCACTCGCAAGTATGGAAGCATACTGATTTCGCATGCATCTTTGTAAAGGACATACAGGTGGTCTGGATCGGGAGATTGGCAGACAGCAAGTACAGCAAGATCAGATTGTATAATGGAATGCAGCCAAACAGCATTCGAGTTCTGAAAAACCAAGCAGAGCAGCGCAGCCTCTACAGCAACTTTTCCCCTCCCACGAAAACGTCTCACGATGCTGCACATATATCTATCGATTGCCTTGCAGTTTCATGATTCCAATAATGGTTCGATTTCACCCTGTGCATTCATGTAGCCAGCTCTTAACACAAGATCCTCGCAAGGTAGAGTTGCATCCTTCAAGACACTGATGGTCATGGAATTGAATGCTGCCGTTCACTGTTTCAGATCATCAATACAACTTCAGTCTAAAGACTGCACCAATGGTTCAATAATTCAAGGTCCGGAATGAGCAACACTGGCCCACAGCAATATCCCACCTCCGCAATGCCAGAAGGTACGGCGGGACTGCGCCAATTTAACTATATAGATACTCACAGTTGCGCCAGCGTGGATATGTTTTGTGGTCAGGATCCTTGTTCGGGCTGGTACTACAAAGCTCCGTGGTCCTTTTGAGTTGTCCGTCAATTCTCGTCGATGTTACCTTTTGTGGGAGGGAGCTGTGATAACAGAATGGATGGTGCGTAGCTTTGACCAGATTCCAATCGAAGTTGAATACCTGGCACAGTTAGGAAGGACGCCAATGTTTTCGTCGTGTGAACCTGCCAAAAAGAGAATAAGTAACGGATTTTCGAGTCCCACACCCGTCGCTTGACCTGCATAGGTGTTCCGATGGAATACGTTGCTGTATAGCATCTGAAGGATGCCTCGGTTTCTCCCGGATCTTGCTGGTAGGTTCGATTGAATGCTGCTATTCGTGGTGGGTGTTTATCCACCTATGTATGACGGGTAGGTTGCCAAGTGAATTTGGTCCTAGATCTACTAACGGATGGGTTCCTCAGATGGGCGCAGGCGCAGCTTCGTGGCTTGGATACTGCTCTAGTTCAAGCCGACTGTATGACTGCAGTGGAATGATCCACCCGCCTATGGAGGCGGAACCCCGGGAAGCGGAAGGTAGAGGTGGTTAAGTCGAAGCAAGTTATGCATGGCCCTGAACACTGCTTCTAAGAACTTACATATGACGACAGGCTTCCACATTGGGCTATGTAATGCGTTCGCCGGCCCGATGTTCACAGGACATACCCTCTGGATTTTTACAGCACATTTTACTGGAGGCACTTAATGATTGGTTTACTACTGCCACAGCGATAAGAATAGATAAAAGGAGAACACATGCTTGGTCCCGACTCCAATGTACCTTTCGTCTACTTTCATATCCTCTTTGCTATACTGCCATCACTTCTTGCTCTTAGGCCTGGTTCACCCCTTGTCTTGATCATTCCTATCCTCCTGGACGTATGGAAGGTGGACAAACATGTCCATCCATGTCTAATTTTATAGAGAGGAGATCAAATGCGCAACCAGTGTCCCCAGTTCTCTTGAATCCCTCCGTACAAGGAGATATCGAGGGGCGCAGGCACTTGGGGAGCGGCTTTGATGATGTCCACCACACTATTCTTTCCACAGGCGTTGGCGGCCCCAGACCAGGACATTCCCTCCCAACATCAAGGTACGTATAATTTCATCTGGTACTGGAGACTCAAATTCTTCTGTAGAAATGGTAGATTGGATGTTCCTCACCAGGTTTGAACCCATCCCCTCGATTCACGATAATACTAAGTGAGTAACCTTTTTCTAGTTTCAACAGCAATCAAGGAGGCCGTACTATGCACAGGGGTTTCCGGTCACTCCCGAGCCCATCCCGGAAGATCCAGAACATAGCCCTATTCTCGGTCGTCAAGCCCTTCAAGGCAGTGCCGCATCTTCCGATGCTTGCCCCCCTTTTCTCAACAGAGATTTACAATCCTCCTTTGATGACTGTCCCAGGTGGGCGCGTTCTCCGAGGTTTCAATATCCCTCCCCCGCTTTCTCTAGAAGGACGCCAAATATATTTGGAGGTGAGCAAGCATGTTGTTGACATTGACCGTTGATTTGAATGCATTCCCTTGTTGAAATCCATCCAGTTAACATCACTCAGCAACTCGTGCCCTGTTGTGAGCCAGTGGTGCTACCAGCTCAATCCGTACACGCCAATTTGCCAGGCACCCATAAAGTCCTTTCCTGGACTGGACACCCAATGGAGACTTACAACGCTCCTTTGATGCCTGTACCAGTTTGGCATGCATTTCGAGCCCTCGACCCAGTTGGCCTTGGAAGACGCCAAATGGATTCAAGCGTGAGCCAGTCTTGTCGTTGATTCCGACCGTTGACTCAATGCATTTCAGGGTTTCCCTCCATCTGCATCCACGCAAGCGACAAACCCTCCCATTAGCCAGTCGTATTACCCGGCCAACGCAGCTTCAGCTGGCGCAACCCCACCAGGCGCTGACCATGTTCCTGCTACTCCAGCAGAACAATCCACACACAACGACCGCATGTTTTCCAAACAATGCGGTTGGAAGGACAGTGATGGGAGTATATGCAACACTGTTATCGGTTATGATTGCCAAGACCATTTTGCCAATGCCCATGGCATCATTCAGCTGTCGAGGTATCGGACCGTCTCATGTAGATGGTGTGAGCCGAAGAAGAGAATGAGACGAGGTTGCTTCCTCCGACATGTCAGAGAAGTGCACTTCAGAGTTTCACGCTCGCAGCGCATAATTCACTAACCAACAAGATATCTCACGTGTAATGTTAGTGTGTGGATTTACATCGACCCAGGAACCATGTTATTCTCTTTACCATTCACTTTTTCATTCCTCTCCTGTAGTAAGCTTTCCGTGTCAGTCACCCTATGCATGGCATCCTTACCCCACTGGGGACCACACCATTCCCTTTTGTATCCCTTGACCTTTTATTATTATTGATTTACACTCCTTTGCTGGCATAGTTTCTCTGCTACCGCGGCTTTTGCTTTGGTGGCGGTCCTGCTCTATCTCAGCGGCCAGGTTAGATCCCGCGCCCTATGCCAGTAGTAGGCAGGGCCCTTTCATTGCTTTGGCTCTATGTTATTTAGCTCTGACTCTTGTTGTTACCTTAGATACCTTGTTTGTTCGACCCCCGAGCCACTCGCGCTTTGACGTCTCTACAGTACTTGCACCACCTGTATTCGAGCAGCAGCAATCTGAATTTCCCCCCAGTTCTCGTATCAACGTCCGAGCCATCAGTACAAACTTTCATCGAGTACAGTTCTCCGTCTACAGTGTCCAGTGCTTGGTTTCTCTCTCATCTTTATTATTCCTCAAACGTAAGGTACAGCTAGATGAAAGCACAACCCCCCGGAGGAATTAAAAGCGTTCCCTTCCCATCCCCACTCTTGGCGGATCAACTCAAATGACAGCCATTTATGCCTGCTGAATAGAACAATAAGCTGTCGCCATCGTGTTGCTGTCGGTGGCGTATTTGGCGATGCGATGGCCTCGGCGATGTCACTCACAAAGTTGGAAACGTGACACTGGTTGAGGCATGTATCCGTGTCTGCTTTGGAAGGATACATATGTGGGGGAGCCGGGATCCTTTCGGGAAAGTGGAGGTGAGGGATAGGTGGGTATGTTCTGTATGGAAACTTGATTCATTAAGCTGGTGCCCAATCTCGTTAGGTAAAGCCTGAGAAGTCACATATACCAATAGCTGCAGATTGATCCTTTTGCATGGATGCAATGATCTGGACGAGTATATCACCACGGGCACAGGCCTACATGTTCCATGGTCAATATGTAGTTAGCTATGTGGGTGCAAGGTCAAGTAAAATAGACATACTAAAATAGATTTTTGCTGTGTGACACCTTGAAGTATAGGTGGAGAATTAGTTGTGGCTTTTACACGACCTTTATGCTTGCTTTTACTCTGCTTTTACTTTAGGTAATTTACATGATGTGCCGCCAGTGAACACAAGGCTTTTGTTTGACCTAGTATATTCATTGTTAGTTACACATTATCCTGGCGAAAATTTGGCTGGTGCCCACTCAGGGACTGGCTTGCAACAAATACAAAGGGATAACAAAGGAAAAAATCATTAAACATACCTGCACAGGCACCAGCCAAATTTTCGCCTGGATAATGTGTAACTAACAATGAGTATACTAGGTCAAACAAAAGCCTTGTGTTCACTGGCAGCACATCATGTAAATTACCTAAAGTAAAAGCAGAGTAAAAGCAAGCATAAAGGTCGTGTAAAAACCACAGCTAATTCTCCACCTATACTTCAAGGTGTCACACAGCAAAAATCTATTTTAGTATGTCTATTTTACTTGACCTTGCACCCACATAGTTAACTACATATTGACCATGGGACAATTAGGCCTGTGCCTGTGGTGTATTGGTCACGCGTTCACAATGGATGAGCTTGGGTTTGATCCTGGGCCTTGTTTTGAGGCGGGAGGCGAGGAAACCGTGGTGTAGAATGCAGATTCTGTTGACGCTTTCCGGCTGCGATCCTCCTAGTAGATAAGGCACATATGGCCGATCCGAGCTGCCATTGTTGGCTACATTCCAACCTAAACACGTGAATTTTTGATCAATTGTGACCACTTTCCGGATACAAAGAGCTGGATTAGCAGATGGTTGGTAGCATGGCAATCAATCTTAGCCTTCTGCCTGGTTCAAAGATGAGTCAAACATTCACAAAAGTTACGTTGGGTGCTTACCAGTGCAGCCAATCAGCACTTTGACATCTTCTTGTTCAGTAGAAGGTTTTTATTCGTGCAACGCCCGAGACAAGGTATCCTTTTAGTCTCTGTCGTCATATCGACTCTTGAAGCCAGTGCACTCAATTGTCAAAGTACAAGCAATTGCCAATTTTGGTTATGGTAGTATGTATACGTCGGTGCCGAATGACTCCAAAATTGGTTGAAGTATATGTTTGTATAACTGGCCCGTTTTTCAACCATACCCATATCTTTGCGTTCATTCCACTATTCCGAAGGCTTCAAGTATCCATGGGGTGGAATCTACATACCATCTTCAATTCGAATTCACCGTCACATGATAGACAAACTCCTTACAGGTACATTTACTTCATCTAAGCCTAGCTGATGCTCACTGAATGGAATGCTATAGCTTGCATGTTTCATATCGTCCATACAACTTCAGTGTACCGAGATACCGCGCAATATCTGGTCGTCGAATTGTTGTTTCCAGGATCGGGATTGCACCAGATTTGACGCACACTACACAGAGACTCGACATGGATCGATGTTGTCACGCCAGAAGTTGATCGACGGTATTGTGGAACCACATCGAGTTGATTATTGGTCCCGACAAGTGTTTTAGAGCCATTCGATGCCAACGCGCACGCGTTTTCACCTTATATCTCCAACTCAGCCTTGTACCTCGAATGTTCAAGGTCCTCGCTCGCGTTGTGCATCATTTCTCATCACTATTACCTCCAAGAAGAGGGTATTGTGGTAACATACCGGACTGTGCGTAGCTTTTAGCGGGCTCTGATGGAAGCTGATCAATTGCGGCAGTTGACTCGATGTGACTGGAGAAGGGTTGGTTGCTGGTGTGAACCTGCTGCTAAAATTGGTACCAAACAGCACGCTTCGAGCACTCCGAACCATTCCTATTTCGGTGCTCGGCCTTCTCAGTGGCCCTACTGTCGTGCCCCCCTGTTCATATATCGCATAACTCAGGGTGAGGCATAACATGGGAGACCCAACGGAGCGCTGCAGGGCTTTCATCGAAAGCCGGACTCTACACATGATCCCTGAGGTTACGGGTTGACCTTCATAGATTGGCCACGTCGGTCCGATTCAAGTGAATCTTCCAACTGTATGGCAACAGACGCGTACAAGCCCTCGCGGGCGTCGCACTGGCTAGTGGAAGGTGGTCCAAAGCAGGTTTGTGAGCATTCGCCAACGCTGCTAGGACTTACATATGATGGCAGGCTTCCTAGGTTATTGGTCACTTACATAACGGGATATCCGATCTCATTATGAACTAGGTAGCGGAGTCGGATAATTCAAATTTCAATCAGCTGTGTTTAGTTGTTCACAGCAGAGTTGTCAGCGCCACTTTTTTTTTTCTACGCCTCCATCAACGATGTAAAGAATATAAAAAGGCTTTTTAACCTCGCACCAAGCTCCTTGGAAGCTAATTTCCGACACCTTCCAACTTCCCCCCGTTTATTCGCGTTGCACGTCCAGTTCATTTCGCATACATTTTTGCCACACTGCCTTCGACTTTTATTATTATTTTTGGTCCCCCCCTCTTCTCTAGGCCTATGGAGCGACCATCACACCGGGATCATTCCTTTTTACAAGAGAGCAGCCTAAACCCACACGCGGTGCCCGTACCAGCAGCACTTATGCATACTCTAGAAGCTCCGGGAGATGTCATCTTTGGCCATCAAGCACCTCTAGACGCCTTGCTTGCGGCATCGACGATGGTAAGTCTGACTCCATGTTTTTATGGTCACAAGGATACTTAGTTAGGTGCAGCCCGGTGCCCCACCACCTGACATTCGTCCCAACGGAACTTTACAACCGTCCTTTGATGGCTATCCCGTTTCGGCGTGTTCAATCTTTCAGCATCCATCTCACAATTGGCCTGGAAGCAGGCCAGATGGATTCGAAGGTAAGCAATCGTATCGTTGATTCTTGACGTTGACTCAAACACATTTCGAAAATTTCCCTTATTCCATTTCACGTCGCCCAACAATTCGAACTCCTTTGTGAGCCAGAAATCACCCCGTATCTTCCGGTCCATCAAGTTCCCGTACTATCCTTCCCAATACCGGACGCGAACGGAGGGGTAAGTTTGGCCTTCTTGTGTTCGTGGCCACAATGTTAATTACCCAACTACAGCTCAGCGTCTCACATACAACGGAGGTTCGCAACCCATTGGCCACCTTTCCACGCCCCCTCGCCCATGAAATCGCCCAAGGCGTCACACTCGCATTGCCACCGATGGTGGTAAGTGACTCCCACATGCTTGTGGCCACAAGGCCACTTACCCAGGTATAGCCCAGCGCTGCACACCCCGCGCAGGCTTCCTCTTTGCGACCATACCAGGTTAGCATATCTTGCTAATATTCATTTCCCCTCTCCTGGGCTTGACTGTCGACTCAAATGTATTTCAGAGTTTCTCCCCATCCACATCCACCCTGGGTTACCCAAACCCTGTTGGCCAGGGGTATTCCCAGGCAAACCCACCTACTCCGTCAGGGAGCGATAATGTTTCCCGCCAAATGCATTCGAGTTATGCCGTTCATCCGACCGTCCACCCGGATTTTTTTCAGGGTTTCCCCCCGCCCACCTCTACCCACACGTCGTCTATCATGCCATCTTACCGTATCGAGCAAAAGCCATGCGGTTGGAAAGGCGCAGACGGGAATATCTGTGGCAAAATGATAGATTCTGATTGCCAGAACCACTTTGTGGTGCATGGCATCGTTAACTTGCCGGCGAATGTCATCGTCACCTGTGGATGGTGCATGTCAGATAATAAAATGACAAGGGGCAGCATTCTCAGGCACATCAGAGAGGTCCATCTGGGAATTCCACGACAGAAGAGGACATGAGACCTCCCAGCCTCGCGAATCATTTCCTGTTTTTATGTAACTTCACGATAAAAATGGCTGGTTTGCGGCGAAATCCCGAGATCAGTGAGTCAATTTGTCGCCCCTGCTGCCATCTACGTTTCTGATCAATTGTTAGAAAACAAAGCGGCCTCTGTTGAACCCTATCGTGATGTCACTCCTTTGGTTTGGGCGATGCTTGATCCGAAAACGTTATGGTGCTGTTGTCGAGTGTGACCCTCATTCACAGTACCCGTTCACTACATCATAGCATTGTCGAACCCCCTGCGTGACTACGTACTGTATATACCTCATAAGTACTCATTGACCGTCTGAGTATGTTTCAGTGCCCCTCTGTCAACCTAGATTCCCTTTCAGCTCATTTTTTATCGTCTCGCACGCCTTGTTCATCTAGTCCTGTTGTTACTTGGATTGATTTTTGCACTGGGGGAAGTGGGAGCCGGGGTGGTCTAGCAGTTGTTTTATTTCCCTCACACTCGGGGAAGTGCTGGTGGAAATCTTCAAATCTGCAAAATCGTCGAATTACGCTACAGGCTTGCTGAGTTTTTGAATACTCAGGAGGCACCCCGATTGGATAGGGACGAGGTTTACGACAAAGCTTAACCAAATGGGAACACCTACCTTATTTTGTGCACTTTTGCGTGGCCACGTTTTGCAGATAAGCCGCTGATTGTCACCTTGTTGGTATCTGACCCGTACAATCACAAACATGTTTGGAATGCAACCGCCACATGGTCTTGGCCGCAAAGATGATGCCAATGTTAGCTGCCGGTCCAATGACTGACAACAATAGTAAGGGAGAACAGATCAGTGGCAATGCAGGACGGCCTACTACTAGTCTCGTAACCAGCCGTTGCGCGGACTTCGAGGAACTTCCGTGCGAAGATTGAGGTCCAACTCGATCAGCAGGGCGGATGGATCCGAAACCGTGGGAGGCCGCCACTCGTGCTGCCAGGCTCGTCGGCTAGTATGTACTAGTGTTGCCACTCGAGGTGACTTCGCCCTGGTTCACGTCAGACTCTCCGCGTTTTGCATCGGCGTTGCCCGATAAGACAGGGTGCAAGTACAACAAATTATGCTCGCCGTGAACAGACTCGGAGAACGGTCACTTTCATGGATGAAAGTGAGGCACTTACTGTAAAGCTGGACATCGATGGACGTGCATATCTCCATTGAACCTTTGACTATGCCAGACTTGTTGTACAGCATAGTAGAACGCCCGAAGTCATCCAAACACAATGGGACTGCCAATTTCGGTTAAAATTACAACCAAAAGTAGGTGTTTGGGCAGTCCCACTGTTGTTCCTGTACACATCCTCTCGCTATTTGATAGAGATTGAATCGATGATGATCCATCAACCAACTTCGTGTTCACACCCAGCATCTGCTAAGAGCCAGCACTCGTACTCCGGTAGCTCTGTAGTCCCACTGTTCCCCTCTACTTCAAAGAAGATCGTTCTATCGGATCTATGCACCATTTAGGAACTTGATGGTTCGAATTCCAAAAAGGCGTTGATCTCCGTGCAAAAGGTCCTCGACAAGGTAGATCTTTGTGGTTCTTTATCTTCTTCGAAGATTGTCGTTTGCTGAATTCAGTGTTGTAATGCACATGTTTCCGATCATCCACTGTATGATTCCAGTCTATTGAAGTATTGCACCTACAATTCAGTTTTATTTGTTATCTGGGAGCGCTCGAGGTTTGGTTGTGTTCCTTCCCTCTTGCTCGGCTCATCGGTGGGAATAGGTGACCCTACACTGCAATGTATAGACACCAGACGCAGTACTGCGGTATTTCAGCCAGATCCGCGTTAAATCGACTACTGGTTCCGCAGACACTTTTGGACGGCGCTGGGTTTTGAGGGGATCTCCGCCCATCTCCGTCCTTACGGTCGATTGAGTTCCCGTCACTGTTGCCTTTTTTGGGAGGTTGTGATAACAAAACGGAGGTGTGTTTTCCCCAAAACCCAATCAAAACAGATCAACTGAGGCAGTTGAGGAGGTGCTATGTAAAATGGGGGCGGTCTTTTGCACACCAAGTCGGATGCTGGTGTGAACCTGCCAATTGGAGAGCAAGGAATGTGTCCAGCACTGCATCCATCTTTCAACTATCCATTTTGCGCGGGGTTTGCAAAGATGTTCCAGTCCAAAACGATGGCCTCCCGTGCCACATTACGTGCAGAACTTATCTAACATACCAGGTTCATTACGCCGATACAGATTTTGGCGGACAAAAAGGACTGACGATAATTGAATGGCTCGAACTAGCACCAAAAAGGGGTATGCTGTCGCAATACCTTACTTGAAACGTCTGGCCCACGTTTTTTCCGCACCTTACTGCAAGGTTCTATCATCCCGAATTGCCCAGGGCAGTGAATCACATGGCAGAGTTGACGGACTGATAGCATGCAAAACAATCTGGCTTCCATCGTGGAACCCCCCCAATTACTCTCCTCAGATACTGATGGCATCTGTAATCTGTGTCTATCACGTACGTGATACCCCATGACTTCTGGAATATGGTTATCTTACCTCCGCTCGCCCGATTCACCATTTACTTAGTAACATAGAGCATGATGCTCCGGACGACAGACACGATGCTCCTGTTAACGGCCCTTTATAGATCTTCTGAAGGCTGGGTTTCTTTTGGATGGCCGCGGGCTCGGGATAACTTGGACACATTGGTCTGACTCAAGTAAATTTTCCAACTGTATGGCCACGAGGCAAAGCCACCCGCCCGTGCGCACGCAACACCGACCAGGTATGGTGGTTCAGGGTTGGGTCAGTCCATGAGTATGCGCCACACCATGCTTAGGCGTACAAATGGTCAGGTTCTCTCCTTTCCAAGCAGACGGGCTAATAGAGTTTGCTTACACATATTATTCTGCCCATACAGCAAGATTGGCATTCACGCTGGTTCGTTCAACACTGCCACCGCCGTCGTAGAGTGCATATAAATGAGCTGGGACTCACTAAGCTCCCCTTGGATGTGCATCCCGTCTAATTTCCGGCACCTCCTTTCATTCATTGTCATTCACTCGCCCGTCCAGTCTCTTTCATATATTTTCGTCATTACCTTCTATCCTTTGTGTTTCCCGCTCTCCTTCACTTCCCTTGCTCGGATCTCTCCAGGCACATGGCGCGTAGACCATCTCTGCCCCCTTTCCTAGAGGAATGGGCAAACACGCAGGCAGCAACCCGACTTCTCGAAAGTCCGCAAACACAAGGCGATATCCAGCGAAGCGGGGACTTCCTGTGCCACTCCGCGGACATCCCTTACACGTTCTACCCCACTATTGCTGGCCCCGTCGATCCAGGAAATTCCTTTCCGGTGTCAGAGTATGTATAATCTCACCCCATCCTGGACTGGCCAGCAACTCACATTCTTACCTTCAACTGTAGAAATGGTAGCTTGGATGTTACTGTCCAGGTTCGAAACCCATCCACTCCCTGTTGATTGTAACGAAGCGAGAGAATAAATGACTGAAATTTTCCTAGCGTCAACAACAATCAAAGGGCTCGTTCGCACTAGGCAGCCCGACAACGCCTCTGCTCCCACCATGGCCTCTTGAAGATGCTCCTTCCTCCCTTCTCGGTTATCAAGCCAATCTGTCCTATCCAGTTGGGGTCCCATCGGCGATTGTAAGATAAATCCTCAAGTGCCTGTGGGGACAAGTATACTTATCCAGGTACAGCCCAGGACCCCCTACCCGCCGGCGTTTACCCCCTCTGTCCCAACGGAGGCTTACAACCCTACTTTCACGACCACTCCAGCTTGGCACGGATCCCAAGCCTCTAGTTTGAGTGGGCCGGAAGGAAGCCAGGGTTTCCCTGCACCTTCCACTCAGCTAACCTCACCGACCGGCCAAAGGACTCAATGGTCGTATCTTGCCAATCCATATCATCCGACCGGCGAAACTCCACCTAGCATCTGTGATGCTCCTACTCCAACGGATTCATCTGCACCCTGCGATCGCACCGTGCGCAAACCGTGTGGCTGGAGAAGACCGGATGGCACTCTATGTGGCGCCGAAGTCACTTATCAATGCCAGGGCCATCTCGCCATGGCCCATGGGATCACGAAGTTGTCTGGAAAAGCACCTGTCTGGTGCAAATGGTGCCGCCCGGACCACCAAATAAAACGTGATGGTCTCCTCCGACATGTCCGGGAGGTGCACCTGGGTGTTCCACGGTCAAAGAGGGGGCATGCGTAGTTTACCTCCAGGAGTGATACCATGCTATAACGGTAGTGTGTGGATTTACATTGATCTCAAGACCCCGCTGCGCTCGTTTTGTATGCCTTTACTTTCTTCATCTTTTCGCGCCTCATCGTGTCTTGGCTTACTACTAACTTCAGCTTATTCTTGTTGTCCTAGCAAGCTCAACAAGGCTATGTTGCATTCTAGTTGTGCCTGATGCATTGCATGCCAATTCTATGACCATTAATGTCTAGCTAAATAATAACCACTGTCTATACTATGAGTTACATGCCTGTTATATGTAATACGGGAAACTGGGGTCTACGTTTCTGGGCTTCCGTGTGGTACGATAGTCCGCAGCTGAGCAGGAAGTGAGCGGTCCGACCAGCAAGTTTACTAGTAAAACACATGTGGGTCTAACCCAACTCAGATCAGGAACAAAATGAAAAGGGGGCCTCGATTATGTACTCACACTACACGCCAGAATTCTAAGTTTAATTGACCGCACCACTCGTCAGCCGGACATATGCAAGACGACCTATACCTAGTATCAGCCCGTCTGGGTCAGTCTATGTCAGTATCCCATTTTGTAATAGGCTCAAAAATGACTCAAGCGGCAACTCACCTCGGAAGTAGTAAACAAACACTGAGATGTTGCCTAGACTCACGATCAACCAATTGTCAAGCTTCGGTGTATACGATAGATGCTACTGCCTGGTAATCTACAAATAATATGGCATACGCACTTGCATTCCCCCGCTCTTTCCGCGCTCCCACTTTCTGTGGGTCGTGGCAAGTGGTCTTGAAGAAAAAAACAGTGAATTAGCGGAATAGGGACCAAATGAAAACCACGAGTTCTCTACCCTGAGGCTTTGAAATTCGAACATTATCGCAGATACACAGGAAGCACTGTGGATCCTCACCCTTCCACGCCCGCTCTGAGGATCTCGTTCCGGACCTCCGGTCAAATCTATCCGAAGTCGCGGTACAGAACAGCTGCGGAATACCCACTTGCAGGCGGGAATGCCTTCTTGGAAAAGTAAATTAAACCAAAGGACGAAGAAGAAGAGGCCCGAGTTGGTCCGCATCGATGGAGTTGCCAGTCGCGCCCCTGATGCCTTGTCAGGAACCGGATGTGATCTGGCTTGATGAAAGGCTGCAGCGCCAAATGGTGATATATCAGGTAAATCAGCGGTCAGAAGAAGTTGACGTACGGCAAATTGGCCACTGTCACCTTATTGCATGGGGTTGGACCAAGGAATCCAGAGCTAGATCTCATAGAACATTCGATATCTGGCCATTACCGCCTGGGCCCCCTAGTCAGCTGTGGAGATTGCTTCTGGGACGAACGTAAGTATGACATCGCCACCCTGTCTTCAGGTTCCAGTGTTCGCTCGGCCACCGCTGTCAAGCCCTCCCATCCATGACGTGCTCTTTGTACATTCCTGGTTAGGAGGGAGCAAAGGTCGTCCACTCAAAGAGCCCCAAGAGTCAATCGGAGGTGTCCATTCCGACAGAAGTTGGTCAGATATGGCACAGAATCTGATGCAGTTCCGGTACTCGGACCGCCATATCTACAGCTCAGAGGCTGCGACAATAGGTGTGTACTAGGGTCGGATTGCAACGTGTGGGAGTCCCGACAGTGCGTGTCATAGGTGTGCATGCCTTTCATAATGATCTGCACAACACAACAAGCGTCTTGTAGTACGTACTTGACGGAGCCCTCTCATTGGCCCACCTATGAGCGTCCAAGTGAGCGCAAAAGATGTCTTACAGCATCATGATGCCCATCCAAACAGAGGTTTAAGCCATTCCATGCGCCGCATCTCCCTGCTAGATATTAACAAGTGTGACAGCTATGAAATAGAATATCACGTCTTCTCACAAAAGCTGGCACCGTAGCAATCGAATCCGAGCCTCGATTCCGAGGTGATCGCGCCACTCCCGTCAAGTACTATGCTCCTCGGCCTAGGGGCAGTGACATTTCGCCTTGATGAATTTGACACTATCAAGACTCGGAGGGCATTTCAGACCCCACGCAGCTTTCTTTTCACTCACGTGTAGGCCTCCCCCCTACCGATTTGTTCCCGGAAACGTAGGCAGAGGCAGGGCACAGCATGTGGACTTCGTAATCAGATGCTACCAAAGTATGTCTTCCAGATCCTAATGGCAGCTTCTTCCCACTCACGCGTAGCCTCATGTTTCCAAGTACTGATTTATTCTTGACAGCGCATCGGCATATGGAATGCAGGTAGGGCATGACCTACCCAATCGCGGGAAAATCAGTGAGCGTTGATTGGCGTGCCAACGCTCTGAGAGGTGAGGACACCATACGGCATAGGGAACTGCGCTGCATGATACATGTAGTCCGCAAACAAGTCCGTGATACCAGGTGATACCTGTGTACGTATCGTACATGTCCATCGAAAGAAATGATGGATTCGTAAAACCATGACAAGGGCGAGTGCTTACCATAGGGCTGGACTCTCCGCGAACTCTGGAGAAAAGATAAGCCCCCTCATCCGCCACCCACCCTTTTCGCATGCCAGCCCATTGTTAACTAGTGCATTCAGATGACAACCAGCAGTGTGTGCCAAATAGAACAGTCAGCCGAGGCGGCTGTGTCGTTGTCGTCTTTAGCGATGCAATGTCCTCGGCGATAGCGCTCACAAGGATGGAAGCTCATTGATCGTAGCATGCACCCGCTTTGGAAGGATATACAGACAGGTCTGGATCGGGCGATATAAATAACGTGTGTACCGACTCCCGAGTGGTTTGAATGGGCAGCGAATTCGTGAAGACGGTATGCACCACGAACGAGTTGAACGTATCCCTTCTTTCAGGAAGGTGCAAGTGAGTCAGACAGGTGTTCTGATAAGATTTAGTAACCATGGGGAAACTTAGCTCTAATTCTTAGCCAAGGTGACCAACCTGCACAGGTATTAGTAAGCCTGATGGTCGCAGTTCGACTTGCCCACCTCTGTAGACAACGGACGGAGCATCCACAGCGTCAACTATCCTTGCTCATCGGAGACGTTTATTAAGATCTTCAATTACCACGTGGCCAAGCATGTCGACTGCAGGCTGGTGCCAACTACATATAGTTATGGCTAATACCATGACATGTCATTCATATGAAACGTACCTCTACTCCGTGTTGATCATTACCTTGACCCCCGTAGTATCCGGTCGTGCAGGACAGCGAGATCGGTCGAATCTGGTATCCAAGGGAATGGCACAGGATCAGATAATACTGGCCATGTGCTTGGGGGGCGTAAAGAGTGATTGCGCAATGCCTCGCAGTCTACAATGTCCAGAATCCTAAGTTGGTTAGTTGCATCATCCGACTTTGAAGGTACACAGTGTGACAAGCTTAGTTACAACGCACATTGTTCGCCCCGACTGACTGGTCAAACCATCAATACTGCCGATAACTTTTTCCACAAAATGCGTGGATGGGCTATCCGCTGGAAACACCCTCGAACCAATCAACGTCACTGCGTCTGTGATGGGCCTCATTCTCGTCAACTTCGAGAACAATATCCCAGAAACACGTCCTTATTCTCGGATCGTAAGCAATGCATAGTGGCCAATGTTTCTCCTCCGACATGCGAATGAAGAAGCGAGTAAATCAACAAGGAAACTAATGCGGGCACCTCACATGTACAAAGAAGATTCAGCACATAGTTCTTTACTGTTTCCCGTAATATAGGCACGTTGAGAAGATAGTCCAGGAGTGTAGGCGCGCAATCGAGTGCGGATACGAGGCCATACACAAGGTATGCCCGAAGAAGCGGTAAAATGTTTGAGGATTGAGTCGGAATCACGGAGGTGGTACTAGTAGCTGCTCCTTGGGGAGATGCCATGTTCGTTGACACCTTGAACTTTGGGGGCTTTGGATAGGCCATTGCACCCGCCCAATTACCAACGCTCCGGTCCAAGCAGCACATGCTGTAATGATTATTGGGTCGAAAGAACTGAACAACAGACGGTTGAAACGTTGATGGTCGACTAGTCTCACTCCCAGCCGTTGTGGGGACTTCCGGCCGGGTTTAAAGAATGAGAACAGGATCGTCCTTTTCGGTCAAATAAATTTGAATGTCCGACCGGAAGTCCCCACAACGACTGGGAGTGAGACTAATGCTCGACCTCAATTCAAAAGTCGAGGCGCACGAGATTACGTCAGCATTGGCAAGCCGAGTCGACAGCGCTGAGAAGATGACACCAACCTACTTCACATTCGCCCAGATCCGCCACTTGCCAAGAGCCAGTACATCCTGTTCTGGTGGAATCATGTGGTCCCACCATTCCAAAGGAACTCACGGTACCATAGAATCTAAGCACCGTTCAATAACCACGGCGTGGATCTCCGTACACATGCTACAAGATCCTACAAGGCAAATCTTCATGGTTCTGGCCTCTTCCAAGACTGTGACGCTCACTGAATTGTTTACGATCGTCCCTACAAGTTTACTGAAGTACTCCACCTACGGTTCAGTTTTGTCTCGCAACTTGCAGTACGCGAGGCTTTGTTACGTTCCTTCCCTCTTACTTGGCTCATCGGCGGGTATGCTGCAATGTGTAGACGCCAGATTAGTCGCACTTCTGTATTTCAGCCAGGCTGCTTATTGGTCCCGCAGGTTCTCATGAGTCAGAGTCAAATTTCCTCGCCCATAGTGCAATGTGTGGGAGTTTGTGGGTCATGTCACGGGGATCTCCGACTCGAGCATAGGCTATTCTGTTCTTCCTTGAATTAACTGAATTGTCCATCAGTTCTCATCACTATTGGAAATTGTCACATTGTGATAACAGAATACAAGGCGCGTTACTTTGACCGGATTTCGATTAAACTGATCAGTTGTGGCAGTTGAGAGGGGGGGTGCTGTGTAATATGCTTCACTCGCCCAATTCGCGTGGACCTGCAAATTGGAACAGGTTTCGAGTACGGCAGACCTGCGGCAGACAGCCAATTCTTCCATTTCGCGCTGAATAGGTGACCAATCCAAACGGTACCTTACCCTGCCGCTGTGCAGGATACTTCAAGTTAGTCACACCGATACGATTTGGCAGGGCCAAAATTACTCACAGTATACAATTGGGTCGAACAAGCCCCAGACCCCGGATAGAGGTCTGGTGTTGGAAAATTTAGTTCATACACCCGATAAGTGCCCACTTTCTTTCCGCACCGCTGCTCGGTTCGACTGCACATTTTGCCAGCTCAGGGATGAATCACATGGAACCTAGTGGTGGGATGGCACGGAAAAGTTGTTTGGCTTCCATGATGGAAAGCCAGGCTCCACACCTGATTTCCAATTACACTCCTCGAATACTGATGCCATCAGCAGTCTGTGTCTATCACGTACATGATATCTATGATTTCTGTAAATACGATCGCATTACCACCGCTGGCCTATCTTGGCCGCCAATATTTAGAAACAGGTGAGATGATGTTCTGAATGATGGATGCAATCCTTGTTGATCCGCCAGGCGTCTCTTTGCAGATCTTCTGATGGCCGAGTTCCTTTGGCATGGGCGCTGTCATGGCTTGGGCACGTCGGTTGGTTCAATTGAATCTTCCAACTGTATGGCCATGAGGAAAACATTCTCAGAACACCGGCCGATAGAAGGTGGAGGTGCTGCAGGGTTCAAGTGTGCTCATGAGTGTGCGCCACAGACCGTCTGGGCTGGCCTTCTCTTTTCCAAACCGATAGGTTGTTAATTTGCTTACGCATACTGGTCTGCAACCTGTACAACATTATTATGGGGTGTATCCCGTCTAATTTCCGACACCTCATTTCATTCATCGTCATTCCCTTGCACGTCCATATATTCTCACTATAATGCGTTCGTGCTTTTATATCATTTGTGGTCTCCTCCCTCTTGTCCTTCCCCCCGCTCTGATCTCGTGTGGATATCTAGACACATGGAGCGTAGCCCAGTACACCCCAGTCAGTCCCCTTTCCACGGGGGATGGCCAAACGCGCACGCAGTGGCCCGACTTCCCGAAAGTCCGCCTACACAAGGCGATATCCACAGGAATTTGCCATGCGATCGCGAGGGTGTCCCCTACACTTCCCATCCTACTATCGCTGGCCACGTTGGTCCAGGATATTCCTTGTCGACGTCAGGGTATGTATAATCTCACAACCCAGTGCTGGCCAGGTGCTCATGCCCTTACCTTCAACTGTAGAAATGATGACTGGAATGTTCTTGACCAGGTTCGAACCTCATCCACCTCTGGTTGAAATTTAAAGAAGCAAGAGAATAAGCAACTAAAATTTTCCTAGCTCCAACAGCAATCAAGGGGCCCGTACGCACTGGGCGACCCTACGTCACTTCTGCCTATTCCGGAGACTCTGAGGAATGCTCTTCCCTCCTTCGGTCATCAAGCTCATCAGTTCAGTCCATTCGGGGGGGCGTCCGCGATGGTAAGTTAAATCCTCAAGTCCTTGTGGCTACAAGCATTCTTATCCAGGGATAGCCTTGGACTGCACACCCCCCGTCACTCTCCCTCCCTATCTCAATGGGGATTCACAACCCTCCTCTGACAGTTTGCCATACCTCCTGTCCGATTGGTCTAGGAGGGAGCCAAATGCATTGGGGGGTGGGCAATCCTTTCGTTGAACCTAATTATTGACTAAATGAATTTCTGGATCTTCTTGCATCTTTTCTCTGGGTAAAGTCACCAAGCGACCAAAACAACCAATGGACCTCTCCTGCTAACGCGTATGCTCCGGCCGACGAAATTCCGCCCAATGATGAACCATATACGCCCGACTATGATCGCACCGTGCAGACACTCTGCGGCTGGAGATGCCAGGATGGAACTCTATGTGGCGCCACTGTCACTTATCATTGCCAGGGCCATCTTGCGTCGGCCCATGGAATTACAAAGTTGTCTGGAAAGACATCTGTCTTGTGTAAATGGTGCTACCCGGATCACCAAATCAGACGGGAATGTGTCCTTCGACACATCAGAGAAGTACACCTGGGTGTTCCACGCTCGAGGAGCACACATAGTTTGTCTCCAGGAGTAATATCGCGCTAATAGTAGTGCATGAATTTACACCGACTCCGGGGGCCGCGCAATTCACCGTTCATTTCATTTTTGTATACCTTTTATCAGTTTTGGACCTCATAGCATTTTCAGGACACTGCTAACTACAGCCTTTTCTTCCTCGTCAGTCCTAGCGAGTTCTACAGGGCTGCATTGCATCCAGGCTGTACTTGATGCTTTGGATGCCAACTTTATGCTTATTAGTAACAATCATCAATGGTCTCATTGTGTATGAGTATGCCTTATTAGGAAAAATTGTTTGCATGTCTTGATGAGCTTCAAATCCCTGTAATCTCCCGGTGATCATACTCCGGCCGGAGTCAGTAACATGAGTAAGATTGCTGGGCTTAACCCAACGATACAAGCAAGTCCAGCCTCGTCTCTCGCAGGCGTGGGCTGAGTGCGACCTACGTTGGTTGGGATGGGCCGAGCGTTAGCTCGGCGGGGACAAGGCAGGTGGAGCCGCTCGGGTGGGCGGGACACCTGGTTGTCTGTAGGTCGCACTATGATGACTATGAATGGGTGACATTACTGGCCGGTGCAAGTGAA
>Ga0307516_10000179_pt1 | contig 81933 bp, 67 predicted proteins | sample 19_EM_MG_FD_203310 | JGI IMG/M metagenome (GOLD analysis project Ga0307516, IMG submission 203310) | Populus trichocarpa ectomycorrhiza microbial communities from riparian zone in the Pacific Northwest, United States - 19_EM | ecosystem: Host-associated > Plants > Roots > Unclassified | place... | reverse complement strand
GTGGGTTCAAGTCGATGTTCGACTTCTGTGCCCGCGTGGACCGCCAGCGCATCAACAAGCGCGTGGTGGAGGCGCTCATCAAGGCTGGGGCTTTTGATGCCGCCAACCCGCTGGGCATCGAAGGCCGAGCCTCGCTGCTGGCCAGCGTGGGGTTGGCTTTTGAGTACGCCGACACGCAGATCGCCCATGCCGACCAGGTGGGCCTGTTCGACTTTGGCGACGACTCGCATGCCTCATCCACCCAGGAGCCGGACCTGGTGGCGGCCGTGCCCTGGAGCGTGAAGGAGCGCCTGGCCCACGAGAAGACCGCCATCGGCTTCTACTTCTCGGGCCATCTGTTCGACGAGTACGAGCCCGAGGTGCGGCAGTTTGCGCGGCGGCGCATTGCCGACCTGCTGGACTCGCGCGAGCCGCAGTTGCTGGTGGGCATTGTCACGGACCTGCGCGTCGTCAACGGCCAGCGGGGCAAGGTAGCAATCTTCAAGCTCGATGACAAGACCGAGCCCATCGAGTCGGTGGTCAACGAGGAACTGCTGATCCCCAATACGGCCTTGCTGCGCGAGGACGAACTGCTGATCCTGCAAGGCAAGGTGCAGCCTGATCGCTTCAGCGGCGGCGTGCGCCTGAACGTGCAGCAGATCTGGGACTTGCCTGCGGCCCGTGCGCGCTTCGGCAAGTACCTGGCCATCGCGGTGAACGGCCGCGTGCCGCCGGTGGCGCAAGTGGTGGCGGAGTTCCCGGCCCGGCAGGTGAGCACCGAGCAAGGCGACCTGGTGCAAGGGCTGTCGGTGCGGCTGCAACTGCAGCGCGAAGCGGCCTATGGCGAGCTGGACCTGGGCGAGGAGGCGCGCTTCTGGCCGTCAGACGCGGCGCTGGCGCGTTGGCGGGAGAGTGCGCAGGGTGGGGCGGCGCAGGTGGTGTATGGGTGAGGCAATCAGGTCGCCGGTGTGGCCAGATGTTCGAGCTGTGTGACCCAGCCGTTGAAGCGAAGGCAGGCCTGGCGAATGGCGGCCAGACCGATCAGTTCCACAATGTCCGGGCCATGTAGTTTCTTGTCGTAGTGGGGGTATTGCGCCTGGAGGCGGTGCGAGGGACTGGTTTCCAGCCGATCGTTGATGGCCTCGGGTAGCCCGCATTCATCCAACGCGTCTTGCAAGGCAACCAGGTGTGCAGGCTTGCCGCCCATCCGCTCGTTGGCTTGCGCCGGACTGGCGAACAGCAAGGCTTCAAACTCGTGCAGTTGCACGTAGGGGGTCAGCCGGCGTCGTCGGTCGGCAGGCACGCTTGCCGCGATGGCGGCTTCGAGCGCTTCTACACCTCTGCCCCCACGGCGCCTGAAGCCGTAGAAGTCATACAAGGTGGTGACGTGGGCAAAGCTGCCCAGCAGGGGTGGCAAGGCCCGTGCAATCTTGTCCAGGCTGACGTTGCCGCCGATGTCCACCGGCTTCACGTCGACCCATCCACACTGAAGCAGATGCGGCGCCAGGACCCGGCTCACGAACTCGCGTTCGGTGGCTCCTTCCACACTGATGGCCAGCCGGGTCATTCCGGGGTGCCCCCCAGCAGGTTCTTCTCCCAAAGATCGCCGGTCCGGTAGTCGTCCATCCACTCCTTGACCTGCTCTTCCTTCAGGCGCTGGAACATGGACTCGCTGTTCTTCTGGTCGACCACGATGATGTCGTCCCAGCCAAACTCGTTGGCCAGGGTGACGGACTGGGTCGAGGCAATGATCTGGGTGGCGTGGCTGGCCGAGCGCATCATGGCTGCCAGCAACTGGATGGCGTAGGGATGCAGGCCCAGTTCGGGTTCGTCCAGCAGCAGGATGGTCGGCAGGTTGGGTTGCAGCAGCAGCGTGGCCAGGCAGATGAAGCGCAGGGTGCCGTCCGACAGCATCGTGGCGTCGAAGTAGTCGTCGCTGCCCTTGTGCTTCCAGCGCAGGCGGATCAGGTCGTTGGGCTCCTTCGTGAACACGAAATTTTGAAAGAAAGGCGCCACGCGCTGGATGGTGCTGACGATCTTCTTGTAGGCATCCTGATGCTGACTCTGAATGCCATGCAGGAATGCGGCCAGGTTGTCGCCTTGGGGCATCAGCCGGTCGTTGGCGAAGAGGCTGTACGTGCCTTTGACCTTGGCCGTGTCGCTGGTGTCGTGGAAGTGATAGACCTTCCAATCCGAGATGTGTCTTGCGACGTGCTGGGCGGCGGCCGCCCGGCCCGGCGCGGGCAGTGCGGATTCCAGGTCGCCGGCCTGGGCCAGCGGCTTGGCCTTGTGTCCTCCTTGGTACCCGATCTCATCGCCGTGGAACCAGGCCGTCTCCCTGGCAAAGACCAGGCCATCATCCGTGGTGGGCACCAGTTCGGCCCCGTAGCTGTTGGGCGGAAAGTGAAGATTGATCTTGATCGAGCCGGTGGTCTTGCGCCCGAAGTACAAGGTGCGGTCGGCCCCGTTGAGCTGGGTGCGCACGTGCAACTGCAACTCCTTCTCCTGCAGCTTGTTCATGAACTTGAAGAAGCTGATGAAGTTGGACTTGCCGGCCCCGTTGGGGCCGATCAGGATGTTCAAGGGTCCCAGGTCCAGGTCGAGCTGGCGGATGGAGCGAAACCCCTCCAGCTTGATGTGCTGAAGCCTTCCAAGCTTGCCCATGTCAGCCGTCCTTCCCGATGCGTTGCGCGAAAGTCCCTTGCCGGGCTTCGTTCTCGTCTTCCATCGCGAAAATCTCCTGGCACCGTCGGCGCTGCCCGCCCTCTGCATTGAGGAGCCTGAAGCATGGCTGTATTTTGCAGCGGCCGGCGCAAGCGGCGGGCCGCCCCCGCCAACTGGCAGGCGTGGCCCGCAAGGCCTCTTCCTCCCTTCCGTCTACTTGAACGTGATGCGCGAAGCCACCACGGTGGTCCCGTCGGACGACAGCGACCCCTTCACCTTGACGTTCACGCCATCGGCGAGGTCCGCCTCCGCGCCGTTGACGAAGTTCACCGTGCTGCTGTAGCTGACGGTGGTTTCGTTTACCACGAAGGTCAGCGCCGTGGTGTCCAGCGCGCTGAGGGCGCCGCTCAGCGTCACGCGCCCATGGCTGGCGGTGTCGCGCACCGTCACCGTGGTGGCCACCAGCACGCCGTCCACCAGGGCGCCGGTCACGTTGACCCGCGCCCGCTTGGCCAGTGCCGCCTCATTGACGAAGGTGGCGTTGGTGGCGTCCACCACCAGCCCGCACAGCTCAAACGCGGTCTGCGAGGTGAAGCGGGTCACCACGCCGTCGATGTCCACGTTGCTGCCGTCCTCCACGAAGCGGCGCTCGGCCTTGATGCGCGAGGCCACCCAGGCGCCATCCACCTGTGTGGTGGCCACCGCAGCGCGCACTACCGAGCCATCAGCCAGGCCGCTGGGCAGGTCGGCGTCGGCGATGTCGGCAAAGCTCACCAACTGGCCGCCGATCTGCAGCGTGCGGGCGGTGGTGTCCAGCGCCCTCACCAGGCCACGCAGGCGGAAGGCATCCACCGCAGCCTTGAGCTCGATGCGCGTGGCGGTGGTGATGCCGGTGCTGGCGTCGAAGATGCCGTAGACCTTGAGGATGCTGCCCACCGTCACGCTGGCCAGGCCGTCCGCAAAGTCGTCGCCGAACACGGTGCCGGTGCTCACCTGCACCGTCTGGCCGATCACGGTGAGCTGGCTGGCGTCGGTGTTCACGGCATCCACCAGACCCACCAGCGCGCTGCTGAACGCGATCTTGGTGGCGCTGGCCGAGCGCGAGGAGGTGGCCGCCTGGGCGGACTGGATCTCCACCTCCATGCCCAGCTTGAGCGCGGAGCGCGAACTGCTGCGGTCGTCGTCGTCCACCACCGAGGCGCTGGCGCTGTCGAACACCAGGCCATTGACCACGATCGAGGTGCCGGAGTCGAAGCCCTCGATGGTCCCCGCGGTCACGGTGGCACTGGCCTGCGTGCTGCTGCCCTCGTCGCTGCTGCCGCCGCACCCGGCCAGCAAGGCCGCGCCCAGCCCCGCTGCCACTGCAAACCGCCACATGCCTGCCAGCCCCGGCAGGTACGGATGCTGCCATCCCCTTGTTGTGCTCATGCGCCTCACTCCTTGGTCGATTTCGGCGGACATTGCCCGGGCCGCCAGGCCGGCCTTGCCATGCAGCAAGGTCGAATCGAGTATGGGAGCGGGGCGGCGCTTCACACGGTGACGGGGCATGAGGCTGCGTAACGGGACACCTGGGGCGCCGGGGTGCGCGCAGGGCACCCTACCGGCCGTCCACCCAGCCGCGCCGCTGCGCGGATACGGGCCCGCGGCCGGTACATTTCGCGATGCAAGCCAACGCCCTGCGCCGTAAAGTAGTTTGAACAAGCTTGTCAGGGCTGGTACAGAGTCCCCGGGGTACCGGGCAGCAAGCAGCATGACCTTCGGCAGGATCTCGCTCCATGTGGTTCCCACAACAAGACTGGCCGGGCCGTCCCCAGCAGCCCCGCCATGCATGACTCCCCCCTGACCGGCCTGGTCCTCAGCGGCGGCGGCGCACGCGCCGCCTACCAGGTGGGCGTGCTGCGCGCCGTGATGCGCCTGCGCCGCGAGGCGCTCACCGCAGCCGGCTCGCTCACCTTCATGCGGCGCAACCCCTTCGCGGTGATCACCGGCACCTCGGCCGGGGCCATCAATGCTGCGGCGCTGGCCTGCCATGCCGACGACATGGAGGCCGCGGTGCAAGGCATCGCGCATGTGTGGGAGAACTTCAATGCCGAGCAGGTCTACCGGGCCGATTCACTGGGCGTGATCCGCACCGGCGCGCAATGGCTGACCATGCTGTCCATCGGCTGGGCCATCCGGCGCTGGCGCCGCGCCCGCCCGCGGTCACTGCTGGACAACGGGCCGCTGATGGAACTGCTGCAGCAGGTGGTGCCTTTCGAGCGCCTGCCGCGGCTGCTGCGTGGCCACCACCTGCATGCGCTGGCGGTCACCGCATCAAGCTACACCTCGGGCCTGCACGCCACCTTCTACGAAGCCGGCAGCCCGGTGGCGCCGTGGGTGCGCTCGCAGCGCATCGCCGTCAGCGGGCCCATCGGCGTGCAGCACCTGCTGGCCTCTTCGGCCATCCCCTTCGTCTTTCCGGCCACCACGCTGACATTGGAAGGCGAGCCCGAATGGTTCGGCGACGGCTCCATGCGCCAGACCGCACCCATCTCGGCGGCCATTCACCTGGGCGCGCAACGCGTGCTCATCATCGGCGCCGGGCGCATGAACGAGCCGCCGGGGCGGCGCGTGCGGGCCGACGGCTACCCCAACCTGGCCCAGATCGCCGGGCACACGCTGGCCAGCATCTTTCTGGATGCGCTGGCGGTGGACGTGGAGCGCATGCAGCGCATCAACGCCACGCTGGCGCTGCTGCCGCCGGAGGCCCTCCGGCACACGGCGCTGCGCCCGGTGGAAGCGCTGGTGATCGCCCCCAGCCAGCGCCTGGACGACATCGCCGCGCGCCACCTGGGCTCCATGCCGGGGCCCATTCGCACGCTGCTGCGCGGCGTGGGCGTGTCCGGCTCGGGCAACGATGCACGCGGCGCAGCGCTGGCGAGCTACCTGCTGTTCGAGGCGCCCTATACGCGGGAGCTTATTGCGCTGGGCGAGGCCGATACGGTGGCGCGGCGGGAAGACGTGGCGCGGTTCTTTGGCTGGCGCAGTGGGCCCGGGGCGGAGGGCGCGGCGGTGCAGGCGGACCTGGTGCAGCAGCCGTAGCGGGTGGCGCTGCCGTGCCCTGGTCAGCGAGCGGATGCCGCTGGCTCCAGGGCCGGTGCCGCATAGCCGACGCCGTTGACCGTCAGCCCGGCCGCTGACAGCTTGGCCGCGCTCGCGGCGCCCAGGCCCTTGACCCGCCCGATCAAGTCGGCCCAATCATTGAACGGGGCTTTTTCCCGCTCTGCCAGGATGCGGGCGGAGGCACCGGGCCCGATGCCCGGCAGCGATTCCAACTCGGCCTGGCTGGCCTGGTTCACATCCGGCGCAGCCTGGGCAGCGGTGCCCAGGACCAGAATCAACAAGCCTGCGAGCAGGCCCCGCAAAGTTCTGGTCCCCATGGCTCAGGCATCGTCCCCCTTGAACTTCTTCAGCCCCTTGAACACCAGCGGCGCCACCAGCGCCACGATCGCCAGCCCCAGCAGGAAGGCCGAGCTGGGATGCTTGAAGAACACCAGCCCATCGCCCAGGCTCATCTGCAGCGCACGGCGGAACTGCGCCTCGGCCATGGGGCCCAGGATCAGGCCCACGATCATGGGGGCCACGGGGTAGTCCCAGCAGCGCATCAGGTAGCCCATCACGCCAAACACCACCAGCAGCGACAACTCGGTGGTCGATGGGTTGGCCGCCACCGTGCCCATGGCCGCAAACACCAGGATGGCCGCGTAGAGATACGGCTGCGGAATGGCCAGCACGCGCACCCACAGGCCCACCAGCGGCAGGTTCAGCACCAGCAGCATCAGGTTGCCGATGAAGAAGCTCGCGATCAGGCCCCACACCAGGTCGGGGCTGTTGATGAACAGCAGCGGCCCGGGGACGATGCCGTATTGCTGGAAGCCCGCCAGCATCATGGCGGCCGTGGCCGAGGTGGGCAGGCCCAGCGCCAGCAGCGGCACCATGGTGCCGGTGGCGGCGGCGTTGTTGGCCGCCTCGGGCCCGGCCACGCCTTCGATGGCGCCGTTGCCGAACTGGTTGGGTGCCCGGGCCAGCTTGCGCTCCACCGCGTAGGACAGCAGCGTGGGCACCTCCGCCCCGCCCGCCGGCAGTGCGCCGATGGGGAAGCCCAGGCCGATGCCGCGCAGCCAGGGCTTCCATGAGCGGCGCCAGTCGTCCATCGTCATCCACAGCGAGCCGCGCACGGCCTCGATCTTCTCCTGCACACCCGTGAACCGCGACGCCACATGCAGCGTCTCGCCCATGGCAAACAAGCCCACGGCCAGGGTGGTGATGGACACGCCGTCCAGCAGCGCCGGTACGCCGTAGGCCAGGCGCGCCTGGCCGGTGAGCTTGTCGATGCCCACCAGCCCCAGCACCAGCCCCAGCACCAGGCTGGTCAGCCCGCGCAGCACCGAATCACCGAAGGTGGCTGACACGGTGACGAGGGCCAGCATCATGAGCCCGAAGTAGTCCCAGGGCCCCGCCTGCACGGCCAGGTCCACCAGCAGCGGTGCCAGCAGCGCCAGGCCCAGCGTGGCCAGCGTGCCGGCGACGAACGAGCCGATGGCCGCGGTAGAGAGCGCCGGCCCGCCGCGGCCGGCCTTGGCCATCTTGTGGCCTTCGATGGCGGTGGCGATGGATGCGGCCTCGCCCGGCGTGTTGAGCAGGATGGCGGTGGTCGAGCTGCCGTACATGCCGCCGAAGTAGATGCCGGCAAACATGATGAGCGAGCCGGTCGGGTCGAGCTTGAAGGTCACCGGCAGCAGCAGCGCCACCGTGAGCGAGGGGCTGATGCCGGGCAGGATGCCCACCAGCGTGCCCAGCAGCACGCCGATGCCGGCGAACATCAGGTTGCCCGGCTGGGCCGCCACGGTGAGGCCCAGCCACAGCGCGGAAAAGGTTTCACCCATGGTTGTTCAGTCCCTCAGCCCATCAACAGTCGTTCGAGCGGGCCGGCCGGCAAGGCCAGCGACAACACCCGGGTGAAGAACAGGTACACCAGCGCTGCAAGCACCGCGCCGATGCCCACCGACTTGGCCGAGATCTTCTCGCCGAAGCCCCGCGCCGTGCCCACGAACAACCAGGCAGAGCCAATCACGAAGCCGCCACCCAGCTGCAGCATGGCGATCAGGCCCAACAGCGCCGCCATCACCCAGGCCAGCGAGGCATGGTTGCCGCGCTGCGTGGCCGGGGTATCCAGTGCGCGCCGCTGCCAGGCCGCCACCCCGTGAGCCACCGCCAGCGCCACCACCAGCACGGCCACCAGCCGCATGGGGGCGGAGGGGCCGACGCCCACCACGTTGGGGGGCGGCAGGCGGGCGGCGTCCAGCCAGATCGCCAGCGCCAGCAGCAGCAGCCCCGCGCCGATGGCGGCCTGCGTGCGCGGACGCGGGCCGGAGGAGGTGTCGGTCTCGCCGCTCACTTGACGAGCCCGATGGAGCTGAGGATGGCCTGGACGCGCGCCTGGTCGGTCTTGAGGAACGCGGCGAACTCGTCGGCGTCGGCGTAGGAGGCTTCCCAGCCGCGGGTCTTGAGCACCTGGGCCCAGTTGTCGGACTTGACGGCCTTGCTGATGGCGGCCGACAAGGCGGCCTTCTGCGCGGCGCTGATGCCCGGCGCGGCGACAACGCCGCGCCAGTTGACGAATTCCACGTCCAGGCCTTGTTCGCGCAAGGTGGGCACGTCCACGCCGGCCATGCGTTTGCCGGTGGACAACCCCAGCGCGCGCAGCTTGCCGGATTTGATCTGGCTCTCGAACTCGTTGTAGCCCGAGATGCCGGCGGTGACGCGCCCGCCCAGCATTTCGGCCAGCGCTTCGCCGCCGCCGGAGAACGGCACGTAGTTGAGCTTGGCCACATCGCCGCCGGCGGCCTTGGCCACCAGCCCGGCCAGGATGTGGTCGGCGCCGCCGGCCGAGCCGCCGGCCCAGACCACCTTGGAGGTGTCGGCCTTCAGTGCGGCGGCCAGGTCGCCGACGGTCTTGAGCGGTGAGTTGGCCGGCACCACGATCACCAGGGCGTCTTGCGTCAGCCGCGCCAGCGGCGTGACCTGGTCCAGCCCCACGGGGGCCTTGTTGGTGAGGATGGCGCCCACCATCACCGCGCCCATCACCATCAGCTGGTTGCCGTCGCCCTTGCTGTTGTTGGCGAACTGCGCCAGGCCCACCGTGCCGCCGGCGCCGGGCACGTTGATCACCTGCACGCTCTTGGCGGCACCGGTGGCGGTGAGCACCTGCTGCAGCGAGCGCGAGGTGCTGTCCCAGCCACCGCCGGCCCCGGCCGGGGCCATGATCTTGAGTTCGAGCGCCGGCTGCGCAAAGGCGGTGGCCGCGGTGAATGCCAGGGCGGCAGCGACCGCGGTGCGGCGTGTGAAGGTCATGCGTGTCTCCAGGGGGTCGGTCGGGTGAATGACGCGGGCGATTGTCTCTGCTGATTCTTGCGGAGAAAGGGGCTTGCTCATGCCGTAGCGGCATCGAAGGCGATGAACCAAGGGATATCCGCGTTCGGGCAAACCCGGATTTCTGAAGCCGGCGAGCCGCTCGCCAAAGCGGCTGCGGGGGGCATCACGTCAAGGGAGCGCTTTTCACAGCTTGGCGGGCACCGCCCCCGCCAGCCACTCCACATACCGCGCCACCCCCGTGGCCACGTCCACGAACGGCAAGTCGCAGCCAGCCCCCCGCAGGCCGCTGAGATCCGCCTGTGTGAAGCTCTGGTACTTGCCCTTCAGCGCCTCGGGGAAGTCGATGTACTGCACCAGCCCTTGCTGCACCTGCTCGGCCAAGGTCAGCGGCGGCAGGCCGGCCAGGCGGCGGCTGGTGTTCACGGTGGCCTCGGCCACGTCGTTGAAGGGCTGCGCGCGCCCGGTGCCCAGGTTGAAGATGCCGCGCCGCTCGGGGTGCTGCAGGAACCACAGGTTCACCGCCACCACGTCGTCCACATGCACGAAGTCGCGCGACTGGGTGCCCGGGGCATAGCCGCCGTACTCGCCGAACAGCCGTACCGCGCCGGTGTCGCGGAACTGCTGGTGGTGGTGGAAGGCCACCGAGGCCATGCGGCCCTTGTGCTGTTCGCGCGGGCCGTAGACGTTGAAATAACGGAACCCCACGATAGGCACCGGCGAGGCCGCCAGCACGCGCCGCACCACCTGGTCGAACAGCAGCTTGGAGTAGCCGTACACGTTCAGCGGCTGCTCGCAGGCGGGCTCTTCGCGGAAGCTGGTGCTGCCGCCGTAGGTGGCGGCCGACGACGCATACAGCAGCGGCGTGCGCTGGGCAATGCAGGCGTCCAGCAAGGTCTTGGAGCAGCGGTAGTTGGTCTCCAGCATGTACTTGCCGTCGTGCTCCATGGTGTCGGAGCAGGCGCCCTGGTGCAGCACGGCATCCACATGGCCGAAGTCGCCGCGCGCGAAGCGCTCGTAGAACTGGCTGCGGTCGAAGTAGTCGCTGAGGTGGGCACCCAGCAGGTTGCGGTACTTGGGGCCGTCGGTGAGGTCGTCCACCGCGATCACGTCGTCTAGCCCCAAGGCATTGAGCCCGTGCACGAGGTTGCTGCCAATCATGCCGGCCGCGCCGGTGACCACCACCTTCATGCGAACAACTCCTCGTAGCTGACGGTGGCCGTGCCGAACTTGCCCACCACCAGGCCGCCAGCCCGGTTGGCCATGGGCATGGCCTCGCGCGGGGTCAGGCCGCAGGCCATCAGCGCGGCCATCACGGCGGCCACGGTGTCGCCGGCGCCGGTGACATCGAACACCTCGCGCGCCTGCGCCGGCACGTGGGCGGCGCCCTGCGCGTCGAACAGCGACATGCCTTCTTCCGAGCGGGTGAGCAGGATGCCGTCCAGCTCCAGCTCACGGCGCAGGTTCTGCGTGCGCTCCAGCAACTGCGCCTCGCTGCCCCAGCTGCCGATGACCTGGGCCAGCTCGGCCCGGTTGGGGGTGATGATGCTGGCGCCGGCATAGCGCGCGTAGTCGCTGCCCTTGGGATCTACCAGCACCGGCTTGCCGGCCGCGCGGGCCAGCCGGATCATGCGCTGGATGTGTGCCAGGCCGCCCTTGCCGTAGTCGGAGAACAGCACCGCGGCGCCTTGCGGCAGGGTGGTCTCGTAGAGGCCGAACATGGCGTCCAGCACCTCGTGCTCGGGCGGCTTTTCAAAATCCAGCCGCAGCAGCTGCTGGCCGCGGCCGATGACGCGCAGCTTGACGATGGTGCGCAGTTGCTGGTCGCGCTTGAAGAGCGTGTCCACGCCCTCGGCCTCCAGCAGGTGCTCCAGGCGGTGGCCGGCTTCGTCTTCGCCCACCACCGTGATGAGCGTGGCGCGGGCGCCCAGCTTCTGCACGTTCAGCGCCACGTTGGCAGCGCCGCCCAGGCGCTCCTGCTCGCGGTCGCTGTCCACCAGCACCACCGGCACGGGGGCCTCGGGCGAGATGCGCTCCACGGTGCCGAACCAGTAGCGGTCGAGCATGGCGTCGCCCACTACCAGCACCCGGGCGGCGGCCAGGCGGTCGCGTGTTGGGGGCGGGGCGGGGGCCGGGGTGGCCAGGCCCAGGGGCGGGGTCGATGTTCGGGTCACAGTTCTTCCAGGCGTTGCGGCGGATAAGTGTCCCAGCCCAGGCAACCGGGACATTGCCAAAAGTAGTGCTGGGCTTCAAAGCCGCAGGCCGCGCAGCGGTAGCGGAGCAACGGGCGTGCCGCGCGGTCCACGGCCTGGGCGACACGCTCGCGTACGCTCGGGTCCAGGTCGGTGCTGGCACGCAGCCAGGCCAGCGCGGCCGAGGGCGTGGGCTGGCTCTCCAGGTGGTCCAGCAGGCGCCGGCTCTGGGCCTGCGGCTGCGGATCGAGCAGCAGCATGGCGTTGAGCAGGTCCATGCCGGGGTGCTGCGCGTACTGGGCCTGCAGGTTTTCCAGGGCACCGGCGGTCTGGCCGCAGGCCAGCGCGCTGCGCGCAAACTCCAGCGCCACCAGCGCAAAAGCGGCCGGGTTGCGGGTGCGCAGCTCGGTCCACTCGCGCAAGGCCGCGGCATGGTCACCGCGGCGCGCCAGGCGCTGGCCGGCCAGCACCAGCGGGCGGGCCGCCTGGGGCGCGGCCTCGCGGGCGTGCAGCAGCGCAGTGGCGGCATCGTCGGGCTGCTGGCGGGCATCGGCGGCCAGGGCTTCTTCACACCAGTAATGCGCAATGCGGGTGGCGAACGAGCCGGTGCCCGAGCGCTCCAGCTTGCCGGCAATCTCGATCGCCGCATGCCAGTCGCGCGAGCGCTCGTACAAGCCCAGTAGGGCCAGCCGCGCCTCGGTGTCGAAGGGCGTGGCCTCCAGCGCGCGGTAGGCCTGCTCGGCCCGGTCGAACAGGCCGGCGCGCATGAAATCTTGTGCCAGCGCATGCTGGGCGCGCTCGCGCTCGGCACGCGGCAGGTCGGCACGCTGCAGCAGGTGCTCGTGCACGCGCACGGCCCGCTCGTATTCACCGCGGCGGCGGAACAGGTTGCCGAGCGCGAAGTGCAGGTCCGAACTGCCGGGGTCCTGCTGCACGGCCTCGATGAAGGCGTCGATGGCCTTGTCTTGCTGCTCATTGAGCAGCAGGTTCAGGCCCTTGAAGTACGCGCGCGGCGTCTCGCTCTCTTCGCGGCGCCATTGCCGCAGGTCAAAGCGGGAGGCCAGCCAGCCCAGTGCAAAGGCCAGCGGCAAGGCCCACAACAACCACTGAAAGTCAAATTCCATCGCGGCTGGGTTGGGTCAGGGGGACGTCGGGGAGGGGCGGCAGGGCGCTGGTGTCGGGCGGCGGAGGCGGGCCGGCATCGGCCCGCTGCACGGCGCGGCGCTGCCGCCACCAGCCCGGCAGCATGGCCAGCACGCCCAGGCCCACGCCCAGCCCGAAGGCGGCCAGCACGACAAACACCATCGGCCCGCGCCACTCGCGACCGAAGAAGCCATTGAGATGGGCTTCGTGCTGGTTGTTGAGCGCAAAGGCAAAGAGGAGCACGAAGAGGGCGGCCCGGATGAGCCAGACAAGGGCACGCATCGCGCGGCGATTCTATGGGTTCTTGTGCAAGGTTGGGTTCGGCCAGGCAGACACACCTGGAACCATCGCCTGCGCTCCGTCCGGGATCGGGACTTGCCCCGCGGGGGAACCGGCCTGTGATGCGTACAACGCGTACATTCTGCACGCACCCGGCGCCGGTACACCACCGTGCCGGGTGCTGACACGTACAGGAACCGCATTGACTGCCTTGCCCACCCCGTTGTCCCATGCCCATGCCGGCCTGGTGGCGGAATATCGCGCCGTGCGCGAGCGATCGCTGCAACTGGCCACGCCCTTGTCGGCGGAAGACTGCCAGGCCCAATCCATGCCGGATGCCAGCCCTGTCAAGTGGCACCTGGCGCATGTCACCTGGTTCTTCGAGACCTTTGTGCTGGAGCGCTTCGAGCCCGGCTTCGAACCCTTCGATGCGGCTTTTCGGGTGCTTTTCAACAGCTACTACCAGGGCGTGGGGCCGCAGCACCCGCGTGCGGCCCGCGGCCTGGTCACGCGGCCGGGCCTGGACCGCGTGCTGAGCTACCGGCGGCACGTGGACGAGCGCATGGCGGCATTGCTGGCGCGGCGGGCGGAGCCGGAGTTGCGGCAGATCGTGGCGCTGGGGCTGCATCACGAACAGCAACATCAGGAATTGATGCTCACCGACCTGAAGCATCTTCTGTCCTGCAACCCCGCCCGGCCCGCCTATGTGCAACGCTGGCCGCTGGTGCAGGTGCTGCCGCATGGGCTGCGCTGGTTCGCCATGGAAGGCGGCTTGGTCGAGATCGGCCACGACGCCGGGGCCAATGGCCCGTTTGCCTTCGACAACGAGAGCCCGCGCCACCGCGTGTGGCTGGAGCCGTTCGAGCTGGCCTCGCGGCCCGTGACGCATGGCGACTGGCTGGCATTCATGGACGACGGCGGCTACCGCCGCCCCGAGCTGTGGCTGTCCATGGGTTGGGACTGGGTGCGCAGTGGCGCACGCATGGCGCCGCTGTACTGGCATGAGGTAGATGGTCGCTGGCACACCTTCAGCCTGCAGGGTACCGTGCCGGTGGACCCGCACACGCCGCTGCCGCACCTGAGCTACTTCGAGGCCGATGCCTATGCCCGCTGGGCCGGTGCCCGCCTGCCCACCGAGGCGGAGTGGGAGCACGCGGCGCGCCGGCTGCGTGGCGGCACCCGCGGCCATTTTGCGGACCGCGGCGCGTTCCACCCGCTGCCTGCGGCGGGTGGCGTGGCCGACGAACCCGTGCAGATGTTCGGCGACGTGTGGGAGTGGACGCAGTCGTCGTACGCAGCGTACCCACGCTTCCACCCGGCGCCTGGTGCGGTGGGCGAGTACAACGGCAAGTTCATGTGCAACCAGTACGTGCTGCGCGGCGGCTCCTGCGCCACGCCGGCGGGCCACATCCGGGCCAGCTACCGCAATTTCTTCCCGCCTGAGGCGCAATGGCAGTTCAGCGGCCTGCGCCTGGCGCGCGACGCCTGAGCTGTGAGCACCCGGCACCGGAGTACCGGCGCCACCCGCCGAGCGGGTACTCAGCCGCCTTGGGGCGGCCCGGCGCCGGCTGAGCTGTGAGCACCCGGCACCGGAGTACCGGCGCCACCCGCCGAGCGGGTGCTCAGCCGCCTTGGGGCGGCCCGGCGCCGGCTGACCCACCACGGCAGCCAGTCACTGCACCGTCGGCGACCCCGGCGCCTGGTCGGCCTGCGGAGTGAACAGCCCGCTCACGTCGATGGTGTCGAAGTGGTATTGCAGCCCGCAGAACTCGCACACGATCTCGACGTTGCCGCGCTCGGCGATGATGGAATCCAGTTCCTCGCGCCCCAGCCCGCGCAGCATGCGCGACACGCGCTCGCGCGAGCAGGTGCAGGCAAAGCGCGGCGCCTGCGGCTCGAAGCGGCGCAGCGGCTCCTGCCAGTACAGGCGGCGCAGCAAGGTGTCCACGTCCAGCGTGAGCAGTTCCTGGCGCGTCAGCGTGGCGGTGAGGTGAGCAATGCGGTTGAAGTCCTCGTGCACGCCGATGTCGTCTTCGTTGCGGCGGGTCCCGGCCAGGTTGCCCACGCCCTGCACCGGCAGGCGCTGGATCAGCAGGCCGGCGGCCATCTGGTCGTTGGCCGCCAGCACCAGCCGCGTGTCGAGCTGCTCGGACTGCAGCATGTAGTGTTCCAGCACCTGGCTCACCTGCTGCAGCGGCTCGCGCTGGTCGCCGTGCAAGGCCACGATGCCCTGGTAGGGCTGCTGCCCGGGCTGGCGCTCGGCCGGGTCCAGCGTGATGGCGCAGCGGCCGCGGCCGTGCAGATTGACCATGGCTTCCAGCCCCGCGCCCTCAGGCACCGGCGCCATCACCTGGGCGGTGGCGCGCAAGGCCAGGTCCGGCTGCACCTCGGCCACGGCCAGCTTCACCGGCCCGTCGCCATGCACCTGCAGGATCAGCGAGCCGTCGAACTTGATGTTGGCGTGCATCAGCGTGGCGGCGGCCGCCAACTCGCCCAGCAGCTCGCGCACCGGGGCCGGGTAGGGCGCGGACTGGCGCCGCTGCAGCAGCTCCTGCCAGGCGTCGGTGAGGTGCACGACCATGCCGCGCACGGGCAGGCCTTCGAACAGGAACTTGTGGAGGGCGGACATTAGCCTCTTAGCCAATCTGCTTGAGGTGTTGACGATAGTGCAGTGCGCGCTGCACATAGCTGAGCGCGGCCAGGCGGAACCGGCCGATCTGCTCCGGCGTGAGTTCGCGCACGGCCTTGGCGGGAGCGCCCAGGATGAGGCTGCCGTCGGGGAACTCGCGGCCTTCGGTGACCACGGCCCCCGCGCCCACCACGCAGTGGGCGCCGATGCGGGCGTGGTTCAGGATCACGGCCTGGATGCCGATCAGCGCTCCGTTGCCCACCGTGCAGCCATGCAGCATGGCCTGGTGGCCGACGGTCACGTCCTCGCCGATGTTCAAGGGCACGCCCGGGTCCACGTGCAGCACGGCGTTGTCCTGCACGTTGCTGCCGCGGCCGATGCGCAGGTCCTCCGCTTCGGCGCGCAGCACCGCGCCGAACCACACGCTGACGTCGGCCGCCAGGTGGACGCGGCCGACGACCTGGGCACTGTCGGCCACCCAGGCGGATGCGTGGATCTCGGGACTGTATTCACCGAGCTGATAGATCGCCATGGCCTGCCTCCCGTGAGGGCGTAGGGTTGCAAGAGTGGGAGGGAGATTCTATGGGGCCGAGCCGAAGCAGCCTGTCACCGCGGCGGCCACGCAGACCGCAGAATCGGGTCTTACCCACCCAGGAGACCCCCATGGCTGCCACCGCCGAACCGCTGCAACGTGGCCTGATCGCCCCCGACTTTGCGCTGCCGGGTGTCGATGGCCGCACCTGGACCTACGCCCAGGCCGCCGGGCCGCGCGGCCTGCTGGTCATGTTCATCTGCAACCACTGCCCGTACGTGAAAGCGGTGGTGGACCGCATCGTGCGCGACGTGCAGGCGCTGCGCGAGCTGGACGTGGGCGCGGTGGCCATCAGCAGCAACGATGCATTGGCCTACCCCGAGGACTCGTTCGAGCGCATGGCGGAGTTCGCGCGCGAGCACCGCTTTGAGTTCCCCTACCTGTACGACGAGTCGCAGCAGGTCGCGCGGGCATATGGTGCCGTGTGCACGCCAGACTTCTTCGGCTTCAACCACCTGCGGGCGCTGCAGTACCGCGGCCGGCTCGACAGCTCGGGCCGCCAGCCGGCCGGGCCTGACGCGCGGCGCGAGCTTTACGACGCCATGGCCCAGGTGGCCGACACTGGGCGTGCGCCGGAGGCGCAGGTGGCCAGCATCGGCTGCTCCATCAAGTGGAAGGCCGCGTAGGCCACGCCCGCACCCATGGCCTGCCGCGGCCGCGGCAGGATCCACCCGACGGAAAGCGGCGCCGGCCCTCCCGCCGCCGGGCGCCCGCCGACGTTTTGCGCCATCCGGCCTGAATCGCCCGCGGGCGGCTGGCGCGTGGCGCCCGCGCCGTGGCCGCAAGGGCCGGCGTTACGCCTGCTTGCCATCGGGCCGGGCTGCGCATGCAGAAGGTCTCAATTGCCGCGGCGGCATTGGCTGAGTCCTTTCTCTTCTCACGGAATTTGAGCCGTCGTGGTATCCAGTTGTGCTGACCGCGAGCGAGTGCCAAGCCCCATTGGCCGGCGCTGGTTCGCAGATGGCTTGGTGTTTGCTATAGCACTGACACGCTGGCGCTGCCGGTCAGACATATTCAATCCTGACACAGTCGCCATTCCAGGATTGAGCCGGTTGGTCGCGATGCCGCATCCATTCCATTGAGTGGTGCGGAGTGGGGCGGAGTGGTGCGGCCGAATAAACAGTTTTCAGGGAGATGCAATTGCATTGCAGAGTCAAGGCGCGTGGTGCGTCGCGGGGCGCATGGCGTGGGGCGGCGGGCTTCACCCTCGTCGAAGTGGTGGTCACGGTGGCCGTGGTGGGCATCCTGGCGGCCTTGGCCTACCCGGCCTATTCCGACTACGTGCTGCGGGGCCGCGTGGTCGATGCGACCCGTGCGCTGGCGGCCATGCAGTCGCGCCTGGAGCAGCATTACCAGGACAACCGCACCTACCTGACCACCAGCGCCGCGGCCAGCCCGTGCGCCGCCAGCGTGACGGTGAAGTCGTTCACCGTGTCCTGCCCCACGCTGGAGGCCGGCCGCTACACGATCCAGGCCAAGGGCAGCGGGTTGACCGACGGGTTCATCTACACGCTGGACTACCAGGACGTGCAGACCACCAAGGTCCCCGGCGTCTGGGGCGGATCGACCAGTGCGTGCTGGATCCTCAGGCGCGGCGAAGCATGCTGACCCTGCGGCGCCGCCAAGCGTTCTCGCTGGTCGAGCTGATGGTGGTGATCGCCTTGCTCGCCTTGCTGATGATGGCCGCCATTCGCCTGAACCGGCGCGAGGTGCCGGCGGAGGATTGAGCGGGCGTGGCCAGGGCCAATCGTCGGGCCCCGGCCTACAGCGAACGCAGGAAGTTCAGCAGGTCCTGCTCCTCCGTGTCCGACAACTGCAGGAACTTGCGGACCGGTTCATTGGCCTCGGACCCAGGGCTGGCATGCGCCAGCACGGCTTGCGAGATGTCGGAGGTGCGCCCATCGTGCAGCAGGAACAGGCGCTGGCCCACACCCCACAGCGGCGTGGTGCGGAACTCCCGCCCGCCGGCCTGGCCTTGCACGACGCCGTCCGCCAGCACGTCGCCCATGTCGTGCAGCATCAGGTCGGAGAACAGGTTCACGTCCTGCTTGCGCAAGGCCGCCACGGTGGCGCTGGCCGTGCGCAGGGTGGGCGTGTGGCACAGCGTGCAGCCGGTGCTTTCGAACAAGGCCTTGCCGCTCTTGATGGAGGCGGCCCCGCCCGGGGTGTTGGCCGATGGCGTGGCCGGCGCCAGGAAGCGCATGAAGATGGCGAACTTGTCGGGTGAGGCCAGCCCCTCCACCGCCGTGGCGGCGTTGAGGTCGCCGATGTCGTTGGGCGTGGGGGCCAGCTGGCAGGCCGGGTCCTGCTCGCGTTCCACCGGGAACTGCAGGCTGGTGATGCCCATCTCCACGTTGTAGGCGCCGCCGGCGAACGTGAGCAGCGAGACCTGCTGGGCCTTCCAGCCGAAGCGGCCGATGGTGCCGTCCGTGGCATTGCGGTTCGGGTGCCCCTTGATGCCCAGGGCCAGCCGGGCCGCTGCGCTGGCGGCCTGGGATGCGAGGATCTCCTGGTCCGGGATCTGTTCGACCAGGCCATTGCCGAAGAGCTGCAGCGGGATGCGGAACACGATGTTATTGGCCGCAATGGCGGCCGCGAAGTCCGGCTGCGCCAGGGAGCAGCCCGGCGCATCGGCGCGGCCGGTGATGGTGAACAAGGGGTGCGGCGTGCCGTCGAGGCTGCCGTCGGCGTTCTTGACGAAGCGCGGCACCAGGGCCGGGCCATTGCGGGTGACGAACGGAGGCAGCACATTCCTGGCGCCGTTCAGCGTGGCGAAGGCCACCTCCGGATTCACCGTCGGGCTGGTGCCGCCGGTGGCTGGGTGGGCGTGGCAGCCGCCGCAGTTGTCCAGGTTCATGGTCGGGCCCAGGCCGCCCTCCACGTCTTCGGCGCTGGTGAAGTCATCCTTGCTGAGGTTGAATGCTCTCAACTCGCTTGGCGTGAGCCCCTTCAATGCCGCACCGGTACCTGCCGCCGCGGTGCGTGGGCCGGGGTCCCTGGCGGTGGCGGCCGCATGGGCCGAGATCAGCGTCACCAGCTCAGCATCCAGGGGGGCTGCGGCTGGTGCCTCCGCGGCGGGCGGCGGTGCGGCCGCCACCTCGTCGGACGACGAGTTGCAGGCAGCCAGGGCTGCGGCCACCGAAGCGGCCAGCGCCACGGAGAAGGTGAGCTTGTGCATGCAGGAATCCCTTTGGAGAACCGATGAAAGAAGGTGCGATGCCCTGATTGCTTTCATTCATGCGGCCATGCAGCTCGCCTTGATGCATGGAAGAACCTGACGTTGTGATGAATGTGCCGCATTGATGGAATCATTCACTTCTTTTCGTGAATGACAAACCATGAATGGCGTATCGTTTGTGAAGTTATGTCAAGCTGAATGATTTCTCATTGGTGAAGTGCAATGAGTCATGAGGGCGTGCATTGCGCGCGATCAAGCTGACTCGACACAGCCTTCGATGAAATCAATCCGCGGAATTGAGGTTCTATTGAAGACGAGCCTCAGCCGGCCCCCTGTGCGGAACAAGAGTTGTGCCGCGGTGCGTCGCCATCAGCTGGAGCGGGCCATGGAACCAAAGCCATTTCGGTGGCATACCGATACCCATGCAATGGGAGGGCGACGGCATCGCATGCTAGGGGCGGTTAACTTAAGTGCAGCTTAAGCAGTCCGGCGCACTTCAGCGGAATGCACCTGCCGGCCATCCGAGGTCCACAGAATTGTCACAACCTTCCCGGTACGGGGCACCGCGGCCGGATCGGCCTGGAGATGGGGCTCCCCAGTGTCCCGGCCATATGGTGAGGTGAGCCGTGCTTTTGTCACAAGACCCGAACCCATCCTCCGATAAGAAGGTCTGCAGGGTGCCTGATCCAGGAATACGCACGCCGGGCTCCGCGTAGATTGCGAATCCTTGTTGTGCCGCATCAAAGGAGACCCATCTTGCGCCTTCACGCCTTTTTGCTTGGCCTGGCTGCAGCCCTGGCCACCTCCCTCTCATTCGCCGCCGACGGCGTGAGTGACGCCGAGATCCGCATCGGCATGGTCAACGTGCAGACCGGCCCCGCCTCCGGCCTGGGCCGCGGCATGCGCAGCGGCGCCGAGGCCGTGTTCAAGGCCGTCAATGCCAAGGGCGGCGTCCACGGCCGCAAGATCAGCCTGGTGGTCAGCGACGACGGCTACGAGCCCAACCGCGCGGTCGACGAAACGCTCAAGATGATCGAGGAGCAGAAGGTCTTCTCGCTGTTCGGCTACGTGGGCACGCCCACCGCCAACGCGGTGCTGCCCATCTTGAAGGAAATGGACGTGCCGCTGGTGGGCGCCTTCACCGGCGCGATGAGCCTGCGCCAGCCCGTGACCCGCCAGGTGTTCAACGTGCGCGCCAGCTATGACGACGAGGCCGAGGCCCTGGTGGCGCATTTCATCGCGCAGGGCGCCAAGTCGGTGGCGGTGTTCTACCAGGACGACGGCTTCGGCCAGGCCGTGCTGTCGGGCACCGAGAAGGCGCTGAAGAAACGCAATGCACAGGTCGCCGCGCGCGGCACCTTCCAGCGCAACACCGTGGCCGTGCGCACCGGGCTGGCCGCCCTGCTGGAAGCCAAGCCCGATGCCGTGGTGATGGTGGGCCCGTATGCGCCGCTGGCCGTGTTCATCAAGGAGGCCCGCGCGGCCGGCCTGAAGTCGCAGCTGGCCACCGTGTCCTTCGTGGGCACCGACAACCTGGTCACCGAAGTGGGCAAGGACGGCGACGGCGTGGTCATCTCGCAGGTGGTGCCGTTCCCGCAGGACAACGACCTGCCGATCCAGCGCGAGTGCCGCGAGGCCGTGTCCGCCAATGGCGGCGAGGCGCTGGGCTTCGTCAACTTCGAAGGCTGCATCACGGCCCGCGTCATGGTGGCGGCGCTGGAGCGCACCGGTGCCGTGCCGGAGCGCGCGGCCTTGCTGGCAGCCATGAGCGCCATGAGCGCGGTGGACCTGGGCGGCCTGACGGTGAGCTTCTCGGCGGACAACCACCAGGCGTCGAACCAGGTGTTCCTGACGCAGATCCGCGACGGCAAGATCGCGAAGCTGAAGTGACCCCTTCTGCCGGCTGGAGCCTTTTATGAAGATCTCGCATCGCCTGGTGGCCTTGTCGGCGGTTTCCACTGCTGGGCTGCTGTGCGTGGCCGGCGTCAGCTTCGTGTCGGTCACGTCCATTCAGCGCGACCTGCAAGGCCTCACCTCGCATGCCGCGCCACTGCAGGCCAAGACGCTGGAGATCCAGGAGCGCACCGAGCGCCTGATGGGTGGCCTGCTGCGGCTGAGCCTGGCGCGCAGCACCGAAGAGGCGGCCCGCGCCGGCGGCACGGTGGGTGCCGACATGCAGGCCATTGAGCAACTGCGCCGCGAGGTGCAAACGCTCGACCCCAAGGCGCAGTTCGAGGACGCTGAGTTCCGTGCCGCGCAGGAGCAGATCGCCCGCGCCGTGCAGCAGCGTCTGGCCGACGAAACGTCCTACCGCGCCGAGAGCGAAAACGCGCGCGCCACGCTGAGCAAGGCCGAACAGGCGATCAGCGCGACCCGTGCGTCAGTGAGCCAGATCGGCGTCGACGCCGGCCGCGCAGCCGACCGTGCGCAGGATGCCGCGCGCCGCTTTGCCGCCGTCACCAAGCTGGCCCTGCAGGCGCAGACGCGCCTGCGCGAGGTGGCGCTGGTGGTGAGCGAGGTCGACATGGCCAGCAACCGCTTTCGCCTGGGGCCGCTGAAAGAGAAGCTGAAGGCCGCGACCGACAGCATCCTGCGGCTCGAGGTGCAGGCCGGCGACGAAGACTTGCTGCAGGAAGTGCGGGCCGTGGCGGCCAAGCTGCACGAGGCCATCGTGCGCGACGGCAGCGGCCTGCTCGCGCTGCGGGCCAACGTGCTGGCCAAGCAGGCCGAGGCCGAGGCGGCCTACCAGGCCCAGCGCCGCGCCGTGCTCGGCCCGGTGGACGAACAGTCGCTCAAGCTCGGCACCTTGATCGACAGCATCGAGGTGCAGTCGCTCAAGCAGCGCCAGGCCCTGGAGGCCGCGCTGCGGCTGCGCAACGAACCCGGCGGCGTGGTCGCCACCAGCGAGGAGGTGTCGCTGTCCATTCGCGACATGGTGGGCAGCCTGCGCCTGCTGATGCTGGCCGACACCGGCGCGGAGGCCGAAACCGCGCACACGCAGATGCGCGCCCAGGCCGGGCTGCTGAACACGCACATGGCCGGCATGCGCGCCGGCCTGCTGAAGATGAACCGGCCGGCGCTGGCCCAGCAGGTGGACGAGGCGCTCAAGGCCATGGCTGATGTAGGCCAGTCCGTCGACAAGGTGGCAAAGACCAAGATCAGCCTGCTGGCCAGCCAGACGCGCATGGCCGAGTCGCTGGCGCACCTCAAGCAGGTGGCGGCGCGCCAGGCCTCGCTGGGCGAACTGCAGGTCAAGAGCGTGACGCAGCGCCAGGCGGACGTGAGTGCCGCGGTGGACGCACGCGTGGATTCGTCGCTGACCCTCATCCTGGGCATTGCCGCCGGCATCATCGCGGTGATCGCGGTGCTGAGCTGGCACACCGTGCGCCGGGTCACGCGCAGCCTGGATGACGCCGTGCACGTGGCCGAAGAGGTGTCGCGCGGCCGGCTGGTGGCGGTGCCGGCGGGGCGAGGCAATGACGAGATGACCCGCCTGATGGCGGCGCTGGCGTCCATGGTGGGCACGCTGGACGGCATCGTCGGCAACATCCGCGGCGTGTCGCAGCAGATCGACCTGGGCACCGACGAGATCAGCCGCGGCAACCAGGACCTGAGCGACCGCACCGAGCAGCAGGCCAGCCAGTTGCAGCAGACCGCCGCCTCGGTGGAGCAGCTCGGCGCCACCGTGCGCCAGAACGCCGACTCGGCGCGCGCCGCTACCGAGCTGGCCGAGGCCGCCAGTGCCGTGGCCGCGCGCGGCGGCGCCATCGTGGGCGAGGTGGTGGCCACCATGGACGGCATCCAGGACGCGTCGCGCCGCATTGCCGAGATCATCGGCATGATCGACACCATCGCCTTCCAGACCAACATCCTGGCGCTGAACGCGGCGGTGGAGGCTGCCCGCGCCGGCGAGCACGGCCGCGGCTTCGCGGTGGTGGCCAGCGAGGTGCGTGCCCTGGCCGGCAAAAGCGCCGAGGCGGCGCGTCAGATCAAGGGCATCGTGAGCCACAGCGTCGAGCGCGTGGAGGCCGGCTCCACGCTTGTGCGCCATGCCGGCTCGACCATGGGCGACATCGTGGAGCAGGTGCGCAAGGTGAACGCGCTCATCACCGAGATCGCGCGGGCCAGCGAGGAGCAGGCCGGTGCGGTGAGCAGCGTGGGCTCGGCCGTGAGCCACCTGGACGAGATGACCCAGCGCAATGCGGCGTTGGCGGAGCAGAGCACCGCCGCGGCCATGAGCCTGCGCTCGCAGGCGCAGGGCTTGACGCAGGCGATCGCGGTGTTCCGGCGTGAGGGGGCGGAGGCCGCAGCGTAGCGTGGCGCCCGCCACGGCCCGCGCCGACGCACTGCGCAAGCTTCCCCTCAGCCGGTCAGTACATGGAGCGCCTGCCGGTAAGGGGTCAGCTCGGATGCAGGTCGCTGCCGGCCTCATGACGCGTTGGGTAGTCGGTATCGCCCCGCTCTTCGCCTTGATAGAAGGTCGATTTGTCGGCCTTGTTAGAAGATTCCATTTGTGTTGGCGCGCGGAATGTTCGGCGCAAGCCATGGCGCAGAGTTCTCCGGAGTGCCGACAATCTGCAGAGTCTCCCAATGTTCGATGGCCTTGCCGTCGGCGTTCATCTTGAAGATGTCCACTCCGGCAATCCCCGTGTCGTCCGGATCATCGTTGAAGATGTTGAGGAAGTTCGAGTGAACCCATACATAGTCACCCGCTGCAATGATGCGGCGACCCACCCACTTGGCGAGTGGGCGCTCCTTGAGGATTTGTTCGAAAAATTTCGACAAACCTTCTGCGCCGGTGGCAAGGAGGGGATCGTGCTGGATGTATCCGGGGTCCAGGAACTTCGCCACGGCTTCTTTGGGTTGCCTTTGATTGATCATCACTTCGTGAAGGTCCACAATGTGCTTCATATTGCGGACCGCTTTTCGATCATTGGCATCGACGATCTCAATCATTTTCAATCCTTTGTTGACGGGGTGTCGTCGAGAAAAACATAAAGGCAATGGATGCGGCCACCCTTGAAATGCGCGACATCTGTGCCGGTGACTGCGCTGGGGCCGTTGGGAGGGCCCACGCGCCACTGCAAGCGCCCCACATCGTGGTGGCCCGTATGCGCCTTTCGAGACGAGCGGGCCTGGGAGAACAAGGTTTCCCGCGGCCGGTTCAACGTGCACTGTCGTGGAGACTGCGCGTCGATGCATCAGCCCTGCTGATCGCAGTTAGCCGAGTTTCACGAGATTCAAAATGGCCAGTGGGCCGCCAGGGAACTGCACGAGCCGGCCTTCATTCACTCCCCCCAGGTCGACGGGTGCAAAGCCCAGGCGCGTCATCAGGTCGCTGATGGTCCTCTTCGCCTCCACGTCTTGTCCTGACAGGAACAACACGCGACGGCCGCCCTCGGCTGCCGGGGCCGCGTTCAACACGGCTTCGACCAGGTGGTTGAATGCCTTGACCACGCGGGCACCTGGCGCCAACTCAGCCAGCACTTCGCTGGAAGCCCGGCCGCCGAGGTCGACGGCCCGGTACGACGGGACTTCAACGGCATTGTTGGCATCGACCAGGATGCGGCCATTCCAGGGGCCAAGGCCCTTCAGCGCTGCGGGGAGGCGGTCCCAATTGACAGCGACGAACACCACGTCGGCCTGGGCTGCCTCCTCTGCGCTGACGGCCTTGATGTGCGGGCCCAGTTCCGTGGCCAGGGTCTGCAGCGACTGCGGCCCACGGCTGTTGGCGATGGAGGCGTTGATGCCGTTGCGGGCGAGTTTGCGGGCAATGGCCGAGCCGATGGCTCCGGCGCCGATGATGCCGATGTTCATGACGTGTTCCCTGAGTGACGAGGTAGGACGACTGGTCCTGCTGAGTGGGACTCTAGGGACTCCCGTTATCCAGCGATAGTTGTGGCTGGCTAGAATCAGTTTCAAGCATTCATTGAAGCCGGAGCAATGGAAAGCCTCGCCAACCTGGAGTCCTTCGTACGCAGCGCTGAAACCGGCAGCTTTTCGTCCGCGGCGCGCCGGCTGGCGCTGACACCCGCCGCAGTCAGCCGCAACGTTGCTCAACTGGAGCGCAATCTCGGTGTCCGGCTTTTCCAGCGCAGCACGCGTGGATTGACCCTGAGCGAGGCGGGTGAGCGGTTCCTGCTCTCTGTGCAAGGTGGGCTCGACAGCATCCAGGGTGCGATTGCCGACGTCACCACGAACGCAGGGCAGCCGGCCGGCGTACTCAAGCTCAGTGCGGCACCGGGTTTCGGGATGGATTACCTGCTGCCGCTGATGCCTGCCTTCCTTGAGCGCTATCCGGCAGTGGTGCCGGACTGGTTCTTCGACAACCGCCCCTTGGACTTGATTGCCGGCGGTTTCGATGCGGCCATCGGCGGCGGTTTCGAGTTGCGGCCCGGCATGGTGGCGCGCGAATTGGGGCCCATTCACCTGATTGCGGTGGCATCGCCGGCGTTCCTGCGAGGCAAGCGCCGGCCCAAGGATCCAGCCGGGCTTGCCGATCTCGCCAGCGTGGTGATGCGTTCGCCGCTGAACGGCCGCGCACGCACGCGGGTCATGCGCAACGGCGCCGGGGCCGAGATGATGGCGGTGCAGACGCCGGTGATGATGGTCAACGATCCGGACGCGGTCTGCCGTGCGGCGCTGCTGGGCCTTGGCGTGGGCCTGGTTTCCCTCCTATATGCCGCGCCGCATCTGGAGAGCGGTGCACTGGAGCGGTTGCTGCCGGACTGGTATAGCGACTTGGGGCCACTTTCGCTGTACTTCGCCAGCCAGAAACTGCTGCCAGCCAAGACGCGCGCCTTTATCGACTTCGTCACCACGGCGTTCCACGAGCAGAAGCTGGCGCAACTCCTGTCTGCCCGGGCCCGGGCCCAGGCAAGCGGCAAGGCGCGGGCCTGACGCGCGCGCCGGCCCTGCCGGAGGCGACGCGGCGCACCACATCCCCTCACCCGGCAATCACCACTTCATTTCGCCCTTGTTGACCTTCGCGCCGATGTCCAGCGCCATGCCGAGGCCGGCTTTCGGGTAGGCCTTCTGCATGGTGGCGATCAGCTCCGCGCCGTTCTGCGCCTTTGGCAGCTCGGATTCGAATCGCACCAGGTAGTCGCGGGTGTAGCTGATGGCACTCTCGTCCAGGGCCGTGCCGGCGGCCATGTGGCCAGGCACCACCAGGGCGGGCTTGAGCGCCTGCATCTCGTCGAGCTGGGCCAGCCAGGCCTTGCGTTCGCTGGGCTTCTGGGTGTCGGCCGTCCAGACGTGCAGGTTGCCGAACACCCCGATGTTGCCCACGACGGCCTTGATCGACGGAATCCACACATAGGGCCGGTGCGCCAGTTCACCCGTGGTGCCGCGCACTTCAACCGCTTCGCCGTCCACCGTCAGCTTGGAACCGGTGAGGGCCTCGGGAACGATGGGGTCCTTGGGCGCATTGGCACCCATCTTCGGGCCCCAGAACGCCAGCTTGCCGGCCAGCTTGGCCTGGATCTTCTCGCGCACGGCCGGGGTCGTCAGCACCTGGGCCTGGGGGAACAGCCCCTTGAGCGTCTCGGCACCGAAGTAGTAGTCCGGATCCGCATTGCTGATGAAGATGGTCTTGAGCGTCTTGCCGCTGTCCAGCACGTTGGCGGCCACGCGCAAGGCATCGGCACGGGTGAAGCCGGTGTCGATCACCAGGGCTTCGGTCTTGCCGCTGACGACCACGGCGTTGACATGGAAGCTGCCGGCCTCGGCGTTGTAGACCTTCACGGTCAGCGGGGCGGCGGTTTGGGCGCCGGCGCCATCGGCGGCGATCACGCCGAAAGCCAGCAAGGGGAGGATCCGGCGCGCAAACTTGACGGGGGATAGCATTTCAGTCTCCTGGACAGTGGGTAAGGACGAGGAGACTGTATTGGCGCTGTTCAGGTTGATAAACGCCGATTGATGCGATTGTTTGTTGCGCGCTTCGTGCGAATTGCCTTCAGCCGAGCAGGCGGCCGGCCGTGGGCGCCGGCCGCACCGCAATCACCCGCCGCCCTCCCAGCGCCCGTGCCCGCAACTGCCCGCAGCCGCCTTCCACGTCCTGCCCGGCCGACTGGCGCAGCTTGGTCAGCACGCCGCGCTGGCTGAGGTGGCGCGCCATGGCGGCGGCCCGCTCCCAACTGGGACGCCGGAACGCCAGCCCCTCCACCGTGTTGTACGGGATCATGTTCATGATGGCGTACTTGCCGGCCAGCAGCCGCACGATGCCGTCCAGCTCCGCGTCGCTGTCGTTGATGCCTTCCAGCAAGGTCCACTGGTACTGGATCGGGTAACCGGTGGCGCGCGCATAGCGTTCGCCCAGTTCCACCAGCTCGGCCGGGTCCATGCGCGGCGCGCGCGGCAGCAGCTGCTCGCGCAGGGCCGCCTGGGTGGTGTGCAGCGACAGCGCCAGCGCGGGCTTCACCGGCGACTGCGGCAGCCGCTCGAACACGCGCGGATCACCCACGGTGGAGAAGACCAGGCTCTTGTGGCCGATGCCGCCCAAGGTGCCCAGCAGCTCGATGGCCTCCATCACGTTGTCCAGGTTGTGGGCGGGTTCGCCCATGCCCATGAACACCACCTTCTTGACCACCCGCCGCGTGCGCGCCAGCACCACCTGCGCCACGATCTCGGCGCTGCCCACCTGGCGCAGCAAGCCCTCGCGGCCGGTCATGCAGAACACGCAGCCCACCGCGCAACCCACCTGCGACGAGACGCACAAGCCGTCGCGCGGCAGCAGCACGCTTTCGACCGCCTGGCCGTCGGCCAGGTCCACCAGCAGCCGCGCGGAGCCGTCTTCGCCCGGGTGCTCGGAGCGCAGGCGGGCCAGGCCGGCCAGTTCGTCCATCAGCGCGGGCAGGGCCTCGCGCAGGGCCTGCGGCAGCACGTGCTCGGGGCGGCGCCGGCCGCTGTCCTGCGGCAGGGCCTGGGCCCACAGGCGCAGCACGCGCTGCTCGTGGCAGGGTTTGGCGCCCAGGGCCCGCAGGCGCTGGCGCAGGGATTCGATGCGCATGGGCGGATTGTGGCTCTGCACGGGGCTCCAAGCCCACGGCAAGAGCCGTGCGCCCGCCGGCCCCCCTGAGCCCGACAAGGGATGGCCGGCTGCCGCTTCGCCCCGGGGGCAGGCGCTTCGCATCGGGCGAGCCTGCCTTCGCCACTTGAGGGACCATGGATCTCGCTGCGGGTTCATTGCGTGGGGCGCTGTGCCACTCCACCGTGCTCTCGATACCGCTCGGGTCCCTGCTGATTTGCCCTTGGCCCAACAGGGAGGCCGACTGACAAGGGAGTGCATCGTGCCAAAGCCTTTCGGTTTTCACTTTCCGAATCCGTTCAACGGATGTTTCGGGCCGCCGGCTTCGCCTGACACTGGCGGGACAGCCAAGCCTCTTGACCGTCCTTTGCCAAGCCCGGGAGCAGTGGCCGTGGGAATCACCCCGCGGGCCGGCCGGCCGGCACTTGGGGCGGAGGGTCAATCCGGAGCGTCCAGCAGCGGATCTGCCGCTGGATCCGGGCGTCGACCCCGCGTCGCCCTGGAGGCGTTGCCGCGCCCTGAATGGGAAGGGCGGGGGGGCGAGGTCCCGGCGCAGGAGCGCCTGCAACTGCCCAAGCCAGGCGAGGGCCTGCACCATGGTGCGCAGCCGGGAGATGGCCGCTCCGCCGCCGGGCAGCGGCCTGCCAGTGCCTTGATCGACGCATCCCCAGCCTTGTCCTCCTGCTCACTGGACCTGCTGTGCAAGGCGCTGCCCGACGGCGGAGCGGCCATCTCCCTGCTGCGAAACAGCAAGGCGCCGGCTCCGGGTGAACACAAGCCCCTGGACAGTAAGCGATTCGGCAGCTACGAGCGATTCGGCAGCTTCATGGCCGATGTGTCGGAGGATGTTGCCACTCTTGCAGACCGAGCCGGGCCAGGTGTCTCACTGGCCCATGTGGCAGAAACCATGCGCATGGCCGTGATCAAAGGGCAACTGGGGGCGGATCTGGGCCCGGGCGACAAGGTCAGGCTGCTTTACGCGCTCTACGGGGTACACCGGGCGGCTGAAGCGCAGGCCGCGCTGGCCCCGATGCTGGCGGCCACCCCCGGCTTCCAGTCCCTGCCGCCGAAGCAGGCCTGGCGGATGTTGCTGGATCAATCGGCCTGGGGCGACGGTCGGCATGCTGGTTTGCGCTTCGAGAACGAACCGGGCTACCTGGGGGGCATGTACAACGGATTGAGCCGGGTGCTGCAGGCGCATCAGCAGGGGCTCATGTTCGATGCATCCATGCTGGAGGACCTGCACGATGCGGCCACCCAGGGTGTCTATCGGGAGATGGTACTGGATGATGTGGATGAATCTTGGACAGGCTTTATAGGCGCCTTTCGGGCGGCCGCTGAACGTACCCGGCCGGCAGTCGTGGCGGCATCGCCGCAGCATGCTCCGGGCGATGCTGCGCGGGACATGTACGACCTAGGGCAGGGGTTCAGCGATGGGGACTCGGTGCGATTTGAGATCAAGGCCGTCAATGTCACCCGTGACGGTCTTAGGGAGTTCTTCGCCGACCAGAAGGCCCTGCACCGGGAAAGCCAGCGGTGCACGATGGTCCGCCCGCTGGTGGAGGAGCCGGGCTACTGGGAACCGTTCAAAAAACACGAAAAATGGGACAGGAAGAGCCGTCTGCGGCTCGTGCCCCCGCCCTTGGGGCGATCCGCGATCAAGGCCAGGGCCGAGGCCATCATTGCCCGCTATCGGAAGGCATGGAAGGCATTGCCGCGAGCGGCGACCGAGAATGCCAAGTTGGCCGTGATTGCCGAGTGCGTGCGGCGCCTGGAGCAGGCTCATCTGTTCACGGACGGCAATTCGCGGACCACCGGATTCCTCGTCCTGAACAAGCTGCTGCTGGAGAACGGCAGCAGCCCCGCCATGATCGCGGACCCGAATCGCTTCGACGCGTTTTCGATCAATGAGCTTGTGCAGGAGATCAGGCAGGGCCAGGAGACATTCGCCGCCCATTGCCTGGCATAGACGTAGCGGCGGATCTCCGAGGCGTGGCCTGGCCAGCGCGTGGGTCACGCAGGGCTGGCGGTCGACACGCATGCACGGGCCCGGGTTGCGCCGGTCACACCGGCGCCGGATTGCGCTCCGTGAAGCCACCCTGGTGCCAGTACGGGTAGGCCGGCGTGGTGCGGCTGGCGGCATCGAGCCGCGTCATCTGCTCGGGCGTCAGGCTCCAGCCCACCGCGCCCAGGTTCTGGCGCAACTGCCGCGCATCGCGCGCGCCGATCACCACCGTGGACACGGTGGGCCGCTGCAGCAGCCAGTTGATGGCGATCTGCGGCACGCTCTTGCCGGTCTCCTGCGCCACCGCGTCGAGCGCCTCGACCACGCGGTACAGCAGTTCGTCCGGCACCGGCGGGCCGAACCCGGCCGTCACCGGCAGGCGGCTGGTGGCCGGCAGCGGCTGGCCGCGGCGAATCTTGCCGGTCAGGCGGCCCCACCCCAGCGGGCTCCACACCACCGCGCCCACGCCCTGGTCCAGGCCCAGCGGCATGAGTTCCCATTCGTAGTCACGCCCCACCAGCGAGTAGTAGGTCTGGTTCGCCACGTAGCGCGGCAGGCCGTAGCGCTCGGCCACCGCGAGCGACTTCATCAAGTGCCAGCCGGAGAAGTTGGAGACACCCACATAGCAGACCTTGCCGGCGCGCACCAGGTCGGCCAGCGTGCCCAGGGTTTCCTCCGCCGGCGTGGCGGCGTCGAAGCCGTGCAGCTGCAGCAGGTCGATGTAGTCGGTGTCCAGGCGCTTGAGGGCGGCGTCCACGGCCTGCACCAGGTGGTAGCGCGAGGAGCCCACGTCGTTGGGGCCGGGGCCGCTGCGGAACGTGGCCTTGGTGGAGATGATCACCTGGTCGCGCCGGCGGCCCTTGAGGGCGGCACCCAGGATGCTTTCGGCGCTGCCGGCAGAGTAGACGTCGGCACTGTCGAACATGTTGACGCCGGCCTCCAGGCAGATGTCGACCAGCGAGCGGGCTTGTGCCACGTCGGTGCTGCCCCAGGCGGCAAACATCTCGCCCTGGCCGCCGAAGGTGCCGGTGCCGAAGCTCAGCACCGGGACTTTGAAGCCGGATCTTCCCAGGTGGCGGTATTCCATGTGTGGTTTCCTTGTGCGGGGTGCACGCTATCCGCAAACCGCCGCCCCTGGCTGGGCCAGGGGCATGGCGCCTGATTCAGCGCGTCTTGAGGTAGGCCGCATACAAGGCGGCCTGCGTGTCGCGCAGGTCCCGGCGCCGCTGCACGATCTCGCGGTGGCGGCCCTGGCGCTCCAGGTTCAGCAGTTCCAGCATCAGGCGCAGGGCCCGTTCGGGCGCGGTCTGGCGTAGCGGCTGGGCCTCGGCGAGAAGGTGGGCCAGGGCGGGTTTTTCGGTCAGCACCCAGGCCGGGAACCAGGCCAGGCCGGTGTCATCGTCGGCCTCGGATGCGTCGGGTTCAAACTCGGGCTCGAACTCGGCGTCGAAACGCCGGCGCAGCGTGTCGATCGCAGGGTCGGCCAGCCGGCGCGTGAGGGTGTCGAAGCGGCCGGGTGCCAGCCACGCCAGCTCGGCCAGCAAGGGCCAGACGATGTCCAGGCCGGCGTGGCGCCAGCGCGCCTCGGCCATCCAGGCCAAGGGGGCCGGGGTGCGGCGCCAGGCCTGGATGCGCGCCACGGCATCCATGGCGGCCGGCCAGTCGCCGGCCAGCAGCCACAGCGGGACGGCATGGTCGTCGCTGCACTCGGCGCGAAACGGCAGCGGCGCGGCGCGCTGCGCCAAGTCACGCCACAGCCCGGCCAGCCACGCGGCGGCGGTGGGCGGGTCGAAGCTGCGGTGGGCGGCGGGGCCCACCGTGTCGGCCATCCGGCGGCGCGCTTGGTGCAGCGCTTCGTGATCGCCGAAGGCAGGGCCCGGGCTGCGCTCCTGCGCCTCGATCAGCAGGGCCAAGGTGGCCAGGCTGGCGTCGTCCGGATACTCCTCCTGCAGTTCCCCCCAGGAGGCCTGGGCAGCGGCCACGTCGCGCTGCTCCAGCGCTGCCAGCACGTCGTTGCGCAACATGAGGTCGCGGCCGTGGTCGAAGATGTCGAGTTGCATGGTGGCCAAGTCGAGTCTGCCGCACTGTACCGTGCCAAGGCCCCCAGGAAACGACTCGCCGGGCCGCCCTGGGGGCTCTCTACAATGACCGACCGCCAATCCCTGAAGCACATCCATCCATGGCTCACTACACCGCTGAAGTTCTCTGGCTCCGTGGCGACCAAGGTTTTCTGGGCAACCGGTACAGCAGGAAGCACGTGCTGCGGTTCGACGGTGGCATCGAGGTGCCCGGTTCTTCGTCCCCGCAGGTGGTGCCGGTGCCGCTGTCCGAGGCGGCCGCGGTCGATCCCGAAGAGGCCTTCGTGGCCTCGCTCGCCAGCTCCCACATGCTGTGTTTCCTGGCCATCGCGGCCAAGCGCCAGTTTCGCGTGGACCGCTACTTTGACCCCGCGCAAGGCGTGACGGAGAAAAACGCCGCCGGCCGGCTGTTCATCTCGGTGGTCACCCTCAGGCCGCAGGTCACGTTCTCGGGCGACCTGCTGCCCTCGCGCTACCAGATCGACCAGATGCACTACGAGGCGCACGACGAGTGTTTCGTCGCCAACTCGGTCAAGACCGAGGTGCGCTGCGAGCCCTTGCACCTGTCGCTGGACCTGCGGCTGGATGATTGACAGGCTGTGAGCACCCGGCCCCGGAATACCGGTGCCACCCGCCAAGCGGGTGCTCAGCCGCCTTGGGGCGGCCCGGCGCCGGCTGAGGCCCCGCCCGCGGACACGACCCTGCGGGGCCGTGCGCTGCAGGCCTTGCACCTGTGCGATCCGCGGCAGAAGGTGGATGCGGTGCAGGCCCTGGCCCGCGAGTCGGTGGAACTGCCGGTGGATGCGGACACCACCTGGTCCGACCCCGGCGGCCTGCCGGGCCGGCCACCGCAGATGGTGCTGGTGCCGCCGGCACACCTGGCGCGCCGCTCGCCCTTCACGCTCGCCGGCCGGCAGGCCTTGCTGCATGCCTTGGCGCACATCGAGTTCAACGCCATCAACCTGGCGCTCGACGCGGTGTGGCGCTTCGCCGGCATGCCCGAGGCCTATTACCGCGACTGGCTCCTGGTGGCGGCCGAAGAGGCGCATCACTTCAGCCTGCTGTGCGAACACCTCGAATCCCTGGACTGCCGCTACGCCGACCTGCCGGCGCACGACGGCCTGTGGGCCATGGTGGAGAAGACCCGCGGCGACGTGCTGGCGCGCATGGCGCTGGTGCCGCGCACGCTGGAGGCGCGCGGGCTGGACGCCACGCCGCCCATGCAGGCACGCCTGCAGCAGGCCGGTGACCACCGCGCGGTGGAGATCCTGGCCGTGATCCTGCGCGACGAAGTGGGCCACGTCGCCATCGGCAACCACTGGTACCGCTTCCTGTGCGCGCAGCGCGGGCTGGACCCGCTGGCCCACTACGCCGAGCTGGCGCGCCGGCATGAGGCGCCACCGCTGCGGCCGCCGTTCAACCTGGAGGCGCGGCGCCGCGCCGGGTTCACGAGCGAGGAACTGGCCCTGCTGCGCCGCCCCGGCGATCCGTAGAGCGCAATCAGTAGAGCGTATAGCCGATGGTGTCGATGTACACCACCCCGCCGATGGGCGCGGTGGGTGTGTACACCGTGAGCCGGTCGCTGGTGTAGAGCTGCTGGCGGTCGATCAGCGGGTCGGAGAAGTAGATGCCGTCGCGGGAGACGTCGATCAGGCGCCAGTTGGTCCAGTTCGCCGAGGCAGAGGCCGAGGCGATGCGGATGTTCGGCAGCACGGCGTAGAGGTTGTCGCTGGACGACACGGCGAGCTTGCCGCGCCAGGTGCCTTGCACGCGGATGTTCATGGGCTGGCGCGTCCAGACCCCGTTGGTGTCGCGCCAGTAGTGGAAGAACTCGCTCTTCGTGCGTGCACTGTCGAAGTTGGCATCGTCGGGCTGGTCGTCCGGCAGGTGCGACAACAGCACGTGCACGCGGCCGGCGTGGTCCACGATCATGTGTTCCTGGTTGATGAGCCCGCGGTTCTGGCCGATGGCCCAGACTCGCACGTTGCTGTCCAGCGCGATGGGGGCGGTTTCGGCCTCGCCCACGAAGTCACCGAAGTTGCTGTACCAGGTGCGGCCGAAGTCGTCGCTGTTGGCGTAGAGCAGGTCCTGGTTGGTGGCGGCATTGGGGGTGGTGCGCCAGCACCAGGCCGCATGCAGGCGCGTGCCCTCGAACTCCAGGCTGTGCAGGTAGGGGTTGACGTTGGTGGCGATGCCGGCAATGTAGGTGCCGATGCGGGTCCAGGTGGCCGTGTCGCCGTCGTACTCCCACAGCACCTCGTCGCCGCTGCCGGCCGCACCAAAGCGATAGGAGAGCAGCATCCTGCCGTCCGGGGCGGTGAGGAAGCGCGGGTAGGTCACGTTGTCCACGGCCTGCGTGCCGAGGGAACTGGTGATCGGGCCGAAGCTGGCCGTCTGCCAGGGCACCGAGGGGGGTGAGGTCATCATCCCGGCCACCGAGCTGACGTAGTGCAGGGCGCTGGAGTGGTGGTCGAAGGCGATGTGCAGCCGCCCATCCCGCGGGCTCACGCCCAGCGAGATGGTGCTGTGGGCGTCGCCCGAGGTGCCGGTGTAGCCGGGGGCCATCTCGGTGTACTCCCAGGGCCCGTCGCCGGTGGGGCGGCGCACCAGCACCACGCGGGTTTCCACGTTCCAGAAGGCGGAGTACTGGTAGCCCTGGTAAGTGAGGATGCCGTCCTGCTGGAACGATTCACCATTGAGGTAGCCGCCGAAGGAGATGGAGGTCTCCCCGTCCCGGGCCATCTGGCCGATGACGCGGAACTGGGTGATGGGCACCGGCGTGTCCTCCAGGCCTTCCGGCGGGGTTTCCAGGCAGCCGGTCAGGCCCAGGAGGCCAGCCGCCTCCAGCAGGAACAGGCGGCGGCCGGGGCTGGGCATGGCGGGGGGGGTGGGTGAGGTCATGTCGGGCTGTCCTTGGTGCGGCACAAAGGCGTCGTTCAGTCGGTGTAGGAGGCCATGAGGCTGATGCTGCGGCCCGGCTGCAGCGGGATGAACCGGGTGTCGGCGGAGGGGCCGAAGAGGCGCTGGTCGAACACGTTCTGCAGGGCGGCCTTGACCGTCCATGAGCCGAAGGCGCCGTCCCACGACAAGTCGAGCTGGCCGCCGCCGGGCAGGGTGATGGCGGCGGGCCGGTAGTACGGAAAGCCGATCAAGGTGGACGAGGCGGCGTGGAACGCCACGCCCACGTGGCTGTCCCGCGCGAAGCCGTCGTCCAGGCGCACGCGCGACAGCAGGTACAGCGCACGGCTGGGCACCTGGGCCGCCTTGGTGTCCACCAGCAGGTCGCCGCCGGCGCCGTCGATGGTGCGCAGGTAGGTGAAGCCCAGGCTCAGGTCGATGCGGGGCACCGGCCGGCCGGACAGCTCGAACTCCAGCCCGTCGGAGGCGCGGCCGGCGGCAATGGTGGAGTCGAAGGTGTTGAGCAGCTTGAAGTTGGCCTGGCGGATGCGGAAGACCTCCACCGTGCCGGCCAGTTGCCGGTTGGCAGAGGAGAACTTCAGGCCGGCCTGGAGCTGGCGCGTCACCGAGGGCGGGATCGGCGAGCCGTCGTTGTTCTGTTCCTCCGGCAAGGTCAGGTTCGCTTCGGTGGTTTCCTGCGCCCCCACGTAGAGGGCCAGGGTGGGCCGCAGCTGGTACAGCAGCCCGGCGTCCCAGTTGGTGGCGGTCACCGGCAGGTAGTTGCGTGGCGCGATGGCCGCGCCGTCGCCCAGGCGCTGCCGGAACTCGTCATGCGTGGGCGTGCGGGCCCGCTGCACCGCCGCGCGCAGCCGCAGCGGGCCGATGCTGGCCTCGTCCTGCAGCAGCAGCGCGGCCTTGCTCTCGCGGATGTCCACCTTCAGCGGGCCGCCGCCGTCCTGGATGTCCACGCCGTCGGTCACGGCGCGCCAGCGGCTGGCGTCCAGCCCCAGCAGAACCCGGTGCTTGATCGCGCCGTGGCTGATCTCGCCCACCAGGCCCCACTGCGTGCTCACGTTCAGCGAGCGGCTGTTGCGGTCCTGGGGGGCGGTGAAGGACTGGTGGCGCAGCACGTCGTCCTTGAACGATTCGACCATGCTGTTCACGGTCAGGTTCCATCGCGGCGACACGTCCCAGCGCAGGTTTACGCGGGCCACGTTGGCGGTGAAGAACTGCCGGTCCGCCGGGTCGGCCGGCGCGCGCGCCGTGCGCTCGGCCGGCAGGTCGACGGGCACACCGTCCACGAACTCGTAGCCGCCGCGCGCGGCCGGCGCGGGGGTGTCGCGGTGGCGTTCGGACTGCAGGGCCAGCGTGCCGGTGACGTTGCCCAGCCGGACCGTGCTGGTGGCCAGCAGCCCGGCGCCGGCATTGCGGTCGTAGCCGCCTGCGGTGCGGCCGGACTGGGTGCCATACCCGGCCAGGCGCCAGGACGCGTTGTCGCTCCAGGGCCGGCCCACATCGGCCGTCAGGCGCACGGTGCCGCTGTCGCGCGAACTCAGGGACTGCGAAACCGAGGTGAACTCGTAGGGCTGGGCTTCCTTCAGCACCAGGTTCACCACGCCGCCGCGGCCTTTCCAGTCGGCCACCGCGTCGATCACGCCGCTGGGCCCCTTGGGCACCTCCACACGCTCCAGGAAGATGTTGTCCGGTGCCAGGCCGCCGCGGATCATGCGCAGGCCCGACAAGGCGTAGGCCGCCGGCATGCCGCGCACCGTGAGCGAGGGCACCGAGAGACCGGTGGAGCCGTAGTTGTCCACGCCACCGGTGGACACCAGGCTCGTCACCATGCCGGGCACGAAGGCCGCGGCGTCGGTGATGTTGTTGCCGCCCTGCAGGGCCAGGGCTTCGGACGTGAGCACCGAGATGGCCTGGGGCACTTCGGCCAGGGGCGTGTCGGTGCGCGTGGCCGACCAGCTGCGCAGGGCCCGCAGGCCGCGGGATTGCGCCGAGCCGGTGACCACCACCTGCGGCAGCCGGGCACTGTCGTCGGCGGGGGCGGCCTTGGCAGGGGCGCTGGCGGCGGTCGCGACAGCGGGCGGGCTGGGCGGGGCCGGGGCGGCGGCCACCACGGTCACGGTGCCGCCGGGGGTCACCTCCACGGCCAGGCCGCTGGCCTGGATGGCCACGCCGAAGGCCTGCCGGGCCGTGAGGCGGCCGCGGATGGCCGGTGCGGCACGCCCCTCCATCAGTGCAGGCCGGAACGAGACCACCACGTTGCAGCGGCGCGCGATCTCCAGCACGCTCGCCTCCATCTGGCCGGGCGGGAGGTCGAGTTCGCATTCGTCATCGGCCGCGGCCCGTGCGTGGCCTGCCGACAGGCACTGGGCCAGCGCGGCCGCCAGCGAAGGCCAGAACGCGCGGCTGAGCGTGTGTGTCATGTCGAGGGTGCCAGGGGCAGGGCCTGTGCGGCGTGCCGCTGAGGCGCGGGCCACGATGCCGGGCGGTGGGTGCCGAAGGCGAGGTCAGTTTGCATAGGTGGCCGTCAGGCTGATGCTGCGTCCCGGCTGCAGCGGGATGAAGCGGGAGTCCGCGGAGGGGCCGAACAGGCGCTGGTCGAACACGTTGGCCATGGAGCCCCGGATCCCCCACGAGCCGAAGACGCCCTCCCAGGACAAGTCCATCTGGCCGCCGCCCGGAAGGCCCAGGGCCAGTGGTGGGTAGTACGGGTAGCCGATCAAGGTGGCCGAGGCAGCATGGAACGCCACACCCAGGCGGTTGTCCTGTCCGATCACGTCGCCGATGCGGATGCGCGACAGCAGGTACATCGAACGCTGGGGAATCTGGCTGGCCCTCGAGGTGACGAACTGGTCGCCCACGGTGACCTGGTCGGTGGTGCGCAGGTAGCTGAAGCCGAGGCTGAGGTCCACGTAGGGCACCGGCCGGCCGGTCAGCTCGAATTCCAGCCCATCGGACGAGCGGCCCGGCAGCAGGTCGCTGGCGTAGTTGAGGAGCTTGAAGGTGGACTGGCGGATCCTGAAGGCCTCGAACGTGGCCGACAGCCGGCGGTCGGTGGTGCTCAACTTGAGCCCGGCCTGGACCTGGCGCGTGGTCGACGGCGGAATCGACTGTCCGTCGTTCAGCTGGCCAGGCTGGACCAGGCTCGCCTCGGTGGCCTGCTGCGAGCCGGCATACACGGCGAAGGTGGGCCAGAGCTGGTAGAGCAGCCCGGCGTCCCAGTTGGTGCCGGACACCGGCAGGTAGACCAACGACCGCTCGACGGCGCCGGTGGCGATGTCCCGCCAGGTTTCGCGGTGCGATGGGGTGCGGGCACGCTGCACGGCAACCCGCAGCCGCAGCGGGCCGGCACTCAATTCGTCCTGCAGCAGCACGGCCGCCTTGCTCTCCTGGATGTCGACGCGGATCGGGCCGTCTCCCCCCAGGAAATCAACGCCGTTCGTGGCCGAGCGCCAGCGGCTGGCGTCCAGCCCGAGCAGGATGCGATGCGTGACCAACCCATCGGCGACCTCGCCCAGCAGCCCCCATTGCGTGTTCAGGCCCGCCGAGCGGCTGTTCCGGTCCTGGGGCGGCGTGTAGGGCTGGTGGCGCCGCAGGTCGTCCTGGAACGACTCGGCCATGCTCTTGATGTTCAGGCTCCACCGCGGCGACAGGCTCCAGCGCAAGTTCAGGTGCACGGCGTTGGCCGTGAGGAGGTGCCGGTCGGTGGGATCGGCAGGAATTTGCGCCTCCCGCTTGGCGGGCAGGTCCGTGAACACCCCGTCGACGGGGGTCTGCCCCCCTTGGGCTGCGGTGGGCGGCGCATCGTGGCGTCGCTCCGAGTGCAGCGTCAGCAAGCCGCTGAAGTTGCCCGAGCGCAGCGAGCCCGTGCCCAGCAGGCCGGCGGCAGCGTTCCGTTCATAGCCGCCGGCGGTGCGGCCGGACCCTTCGGCATAACCCAGCAGCCGCCACGCGGCCTGCTCGCCCCAGGGGCGGCCGACATCGGCGCTCAGGCGCACCGTGCCGCTGTCGCGCGAACTGAGAGTTTGCGACAGGACGCTGTGACTGCCCGCGCCGGGCTCCTTGAGCACCAGGTTCACGAGGCCGCCGCGGCCTTTCCAGTCGGCCACGCCGTCCACGATGCCGCTCGGCCCTTTGGGCACCTCGATGCGATCGAGAAAGAAGTTGTCCGGGGCCACCGCGTCGCGCAGCATGCGCTGGCCCGACAGGGCGTACGCGGCCGGCATGCCGCGCACCAGCAAGGAAGGCACCGACAACCCCGTCCCGCCATAGTCTTCCACGCTGCCAGACACCAGGGTGCTGACCACCAGGCCGGGGACGAAGAACGCGGCATCGGTGATGCTGCGGCCGCCCTGAATGTCCAGGGCCTCCGCGGTGAGCACCGACACCGCCTGCGGCAGCTCGGCCAGGGCCGTGTCCGTGCGGGTGGCCGACCAGCTCCGCGCGGCCCGCAAGCCGCTGCCCTGCGCGGAGCCGGTCACCACCACCGGCGGCAGCTTCGCCATGGACTGGGTGTCGGCCGGTGCTGCCGCGGAGTCAGCGCCGGTGGCGGGGGCCTTGCCGGCCGGCACAGCCGGGGCCGTCGCGGGCTGCACGGTGACGGTGCCGCCGGACGTGACCTCCACCAGCAGGCCGCTGGCCTGGGTGGCCAGGCTGAAGGCCTGCCGGGCCGTGTAGCGGCCGCGGACGGCCGGGGCCATCTGCCCCAGCATCAGAGCGGGCCGGAACGAGACCACCACGTTGCAGCGGCGCGCAATCTCCAGCAGGCTGGCTTCCAACTGACTGGGCGGGACGTCGAGTTCGCATTCGTCATCGGGTGCTGCCACTGCCTGGCTGGCCCAGAAGCACTGGGTCAGCACGGTTGCCAAGGACTGCCAAACCGCGCGGCCGAGCGCGTGGTGTTTCATCGTTGTTCCATGAGGCCATCGAATGGGGCCATTGGAGGCGCTGGCCGGGATGCCGCGTAACCGGAGGCACCGGTCCGCGTGCGGATCCCTTCGGATGGAGATGCCGCTTGCATCTGCGTGGAGGTCTTCCCTCCCCAGCCGTTCCCTTGTCCGCGGGCCGGCCATGGTTCAATCGCGCATTGCTGCGAACCGAACACCAGGGACTGGACATCATGCAAATGAAAAGGCTGTGGATCGTCGCGCTGCTGGGGCTGGGGGTGGTGCTGTTCTTCGGCCTGGACCTGGGGCGTTTCCTGAGCCTGGAGGTGCTCAAGAGCCGGCAGGCCGACCTGGCCGCGCTGTACCGCGAGCAGCCCTGGGTGGTGGTGGCCGCCTTCTTTGCGGCGTACGTGGCCATGGCGGCCACTTCCCTGCCCGGTGCCGTCCCCATGACCCTGGCGGCCGGTGCGGTCTTCGGGCTGCCGGCGGGCACCCTCATCGCGTCGTTCGCCTCCAGCATCGGCGCCCTGCTTGCCTTCCTCAGCGCGCGCCACGTGCTGGGCGACTGGGTGCGTGCGCGCCTGGGCACGCGGCTGGCCGACATCGACCGCGGCATCGCGCGGGACGGTGCGTTCTACCTCTTTACGCTGCGCCTGGTGCCGCTGGTGCCGTTCTTTGCCGTCAACCTGCTGATGGGCCTGACGCGCATGAAGTCCTGGACCTTCTACTGGGTCAGCCAGCTGGGCATGCTGCTGGGCACGGCGGTGTACGTGAACGCGGGCACGCAGCTGGCGGCCATCCAGTCACCCCGCGACATCGTCTCGCCGGGACTGCTGGGGTCCTTCGTGCTGCTGGGGATCTTCCCGCTGGTCGCCCGCAAGATCGCCGCGGTGCTGCAGGCCCGCAAGGTCTATGCACGCTGGGCCGCGGACCGGCCGCGCCGCTACGACCGCAACCTGGTGGTCATCGGCGCGGGCGCGAGCGGGCTGGTGGCGTCCTACATTGCCGCGGCGGTGAAGGCCAAGGTGACGCTGGTGGAGGCGCACAAGATGGGCGGCGACTGCCTGAACTACGGCTGCGTGCCCAGCAAGGCGCTCATCAAGACGGCCACGCTGCTGCGGCAGATGCGGCACTCCGCCGACTACGGCATTGCGCAGGCGCAGGCCACGGTGGATTTTGCGCAGGTGATGGCGCGCGTGGCGCGCGTGGTCAAGGCGGTGGAGCCGCACGACTCGGTGGAGCGCTACACCGCCCTCGGCGTGGACGTGGTGGCCGGGCATGCCCGCATCGTCAACCCCTGGACCGTGCAGATCGCCTGCGCCGACGGCAGCACGCAGACCCTTACCACGCGCGGCATCGTCATCGCCACCGGGGCCGCGCCCTTTGTGCCGCCGCTGCCGGGCCTGGCGGAGGTGGGCTGCCTCACCAGCGACACGCTGTGGGGCCTGCGCGAGCTGCCGCGGCGCCTGGTGGTGCTGGGGGGCGGGCCGATCGGCTGCGAACTGGCGCAGTGTTTTGCGCGCCTGGGCTCGCTGGTCACCCAGGTGGAGATGGCGCCGCGCCTGCTGGCGCGCGAAGACGAGGACGTGGCGGCGCTGGCCCGGTCGGCCCTGCAGGAAGACGGCGTGCTGGTGCTCACCGGCCACAAGGCCTTGCGCTGTGAGCGTGAGGGTGAGGGCGCGGGCGAGCGCAAGTTCCTGGTGGTGGAGGCGGCCGACGGCACCCGGCGCATCGAGTTCGACCAGCTGCTGTGTGCCGTGGGGCGCGTGGCGCGGCTCAAGGGCTTTGGGCTGGAGGAGCTGGGCATCCCGGTGGGCCGCACGGTGGAGACCAACGAGTACCTGGAGACGATCTACCCCAACATCCTGGCCGCGGGCGACGTGGCCGGCCCCTACCAGTTCACGCACACGGCGGCGCACCAGGCCTGGTATGCGGCAGTGAATGCCTTGTTCGGCGGCTTCCGCAAGTTCAAGGCCGACTATCGCGTCATTCCATGGGCCACCTTCATCGACCCGGAGGTGGCGCGGGTCGGGCTGAACGAGCAGGAGGCCAAGGAGAAAGGGGTCCCGTACGAGGTGACGCGCTACGGCCTGGACGACCTGGACCGGGCCATTGCCGACAGCGCGGCGCGCGGCTTCGTGAAGGTGCTCACGGTGCCGGGCAAGGACAGGATCCTGGGCGTCACCATCGTGGGGGCGCATGCCGGCGACCTGCTGGCCGAGTATGTGCTGGCCATGAAGCACGGGCTGGGCTTGAACAAGATGCTGGGGACCATCCACACCTACCCGACGATGGCGGAGGCCAACAAGTACGTGGCTGGGGAATGGAAGCGAAATCACCAGCCGGTGCGGTTGCTGGAGTGGGTGGCGCGCTACCACGCCTGGCGGCGGGCTTGATGCTGGGCTGTGCCGCTATTTGCGCTCTGCTCTCGTTGTTTGAGTGAGAGCCCGCCGGCCGGGCGAATACCGGCGGGCTCTCTCAAAGTAAGAGAGAACACCGCGCGAATAGCGGCACGGACCGACCCTGCTGTCTGTCGAGCGCCCCAGCCTACAGATGTGCCCGCAGCGGCGCCGGCGTGCGATAGCGCACCGTGCGGGGCTCGTCGCCCAGCATCTCGTGCAGCAGGTTGCGCACCGCCGCGCCTTCGATCTCCGGCGCAAACCGAGGGGCCTGTGCCTCGCAATGCCGCGCCAGCATGCGCAGGAACGGTTCGTCGCTGGACACACGCTGCAGCAACTCCGCCAGGGCTTGCGCGTCACCCGCGTCGAAGAAGCCTTCGTAGTCGATGCCCAGCAGGCCTTCGTGCACGGGCAGGCGGGTGGCCAGCACGGGCACGTGCGAGCACACGGCGTCCACCACCGCCAGCGCCGCGCCGTCTACCGCGTCGCAATGCACCACCGTGCGGGCGCGGGCGATCCAGCGCCGCATGTCGTAGGGCGGCGGCTCGCCCAGCCACTGGTACTGCTTGTGCTGGGTCTGCGTCTGGCGTGCGGCCTCGGCCAGGTCTTCGTGGTAGGCCGTGCCCATGTGCAGCAGGCGCACCGGCGAATCCTGCGGCAAGGCCTGGATCGCGCTGAACAAGGTCATGGGGTCGCTCTCGGCACACAGCGGCGCGGCATGGGCCACGTCGAAGCGCGTGCGGGCCTTGTTGCGCATCACGCGCCGCGGGGCCGAGGGCTCGATCACGCGGGCCCGGGCTTGCTGCGAGTCACCCAGCCGTCCCAATGCGCCGGGCTGGCGCACGATCAGGTGGGTGGCATGCGACAACGCCGCGCAGGCGCTCGCATTGGCGTCGATGTCGCGCGCCACGTCGCTGCCCGTCAGCACCAGGGCCAGCGGCCGGCGCGGATGGGCATGCGCGAAGCGGGCCACCGATTCGGCGCTGCCACTGGCATGAAGAGCAATCAGGACCTCGTCGGACGCGCCGGTCCATTCGGGTGCCACGGCGACATCGGCCACCGGTTCCAGCCATTGACGCCATCGCTCGGCAGTGACGGCGACGCCGTCATGCGCGCGCTGCGCCACGGGGCTGACGATGCATACGCTAGGTTTGGATGCCATGACGAGGATCTTGGCACGTTGGATGTTGCAACGCGCTTCGCGTCGTAACTTCGTACAGGAATTGGCAAGGGACGCCATCCCGCCAATGGATGCCTTGTGGAGTGCCTTGCAGGGTGCCGTCTGCGGTGCCCGCCGCCCGGCTCTAGCGCAAGCGCGGTGTGCCTGCAAATCCCGCGATGAGAAGCGGGTCACGTGAAAGCGTTTCCAGCAGGGCGGCCGTAACCAATTCGCCCAGGGCGTTTCAAAGGCTCACAAGGGTGGGCCGGGCCGCCCTTGTGAGCCGGGCGCTCGTTTGTTCAGAGCCCTTCGACGATCTGCTTGCGCTTCTGCTCATACTCCTGAGCGGTGATCAGGCCGGCGTCGCGCAGGCGTTCGAGCGTCTTGAGCCGTTCGCTGATCTCGCGGAAGCGGGCGTCGGCCGGGGTGGCCGGGGCCGCCGGCTGCACCGGGCTCACGGCTGCGGGGGACGTTGCGGGGGCCGCTGGCGCCACCTTGGCGGCCGCGGCGGGCGGCGCTTGCACCTGCACTTGGGCCAGCGTGCCGGGCCGCAGCACCGCCCAGTCGGCGCGCGACAGCGTGCCCGCCGATGCCGCAAGCTGGAGCGTCACCGGCTCGGCCAGCGGCGCGGCGCGGCGGCCCGGCTCGAAGGGGATGACGGGGCCGCCGGCCTTGAACTGGTCCTCGAAGGGCTTGTGCGCCAGCCCCACGATCAACTGCAGCCCGGCGGCCGTGTTGAAGAGGCGCCCGGTGGTCACGTCGCGTGCCGCGAGCAGGCCGAAGGCCGAGTGCTTGCCGGCCACCGCGAAGCTGATGTCCTGCTGTGCCGTGGCACGGTCGAGTGCGGCCACCAGGTGCGGGACGATGTCTTCGAGGTCGTCCTTGTTGAGCAGGGGCTTGGTGCCCAGGCGCACGGCGCCCAGCATCTTGGCGAGGTCTTCCTCGGTGATGTCCAGCGGGTGCAGGTTGGGTGCGGCGCCGTCTTCGGCACGCTCGATGCGCACGTAGTTGAAGGTGCCCTGGTGCACCATGGCCACGGTGCGCGGCGCGGCCGTGTCGCGGCTCACCTGCGGCACCAGCGCGGCGCCGCTGGGGCCGCCGTTCTGGGCGTGCAGCGATGCAGCCGCCATCAGGCCGGCCATGCCGGCAGCCAGTGTGCAAGACCGTGCCAGGCCGCGGAGCCGCGGGGCGAAAGAGGAGTGTGGTCGCATGATGAGGGGTCCGGGACGTGGGGGAGGCGGAGGCAGTATGCCAAGCGGCCGTGCCAGGGGGCCTGGGGCAAGCCCCGGTCCTGCGCGGCCACCCGGCCGCTACTTTGCGAACACCTGGCTCAGGTCGCCGAAAGCCTTGAACTCCAGCGCGTTGCCGGACGGGTCGAGGAAGAACATGGTGGCTTGTTCGCCCACCTGGCCGCGAAAGCGCACATGCGGCTCGATGATGAAGCGCATCCCGGCCCGGGTGAGCTTGTCGGCCAGGGCCTGCCAGGCGTCCATGGACAGGATGGCGCCGAAATGCCGCACCGGTACCGCGTCGCCGTCCACCGCGCTGGTGCGGCTGTGGCCGGTTTCCTCAGGGGCGAGGTGGGCCACCACCTGGTGGCCGTAGAAGTTGAAGTCCACCCACTCGCTGGAACTGCGGCCTTCCGGGCAGCCGAGCAGTTCGCCATAGAAGCGCCGCGCGGCGCCCAGGTCGTGGACGGGGAACGCGAGGTGGAAGAGGGGCTGGGGTGTCTGCATGGGGCCTCCGCGGGAGTGCCCCATTGTCACCGTGCGCGAATCAGAAGGTCTTGGCCACCCCGACCTGAAAGAACGTGGCGCGGAACGGCTCCAGGCCCGGCGACCCATCGCCGCCCAGGCGGTATTCGGCCCGCTGCTCGTAGCCTTCGGCCTTGAAGTCGAACGACCAGCCCCAGCCGACCCGGATGTCGGCCTTCAGCCCCACCGTGATGGCACCATACCCGGCCAGGCGCTGGTCGGTGGAATAGAACTCCTGCGCCGGCGCCTGCGACAGGTCAGGGTTGTTGGGGTCCGGGTCGCTGTAGAAGTTCGCGGCCCGCTGCGTGTAGTAGCGCAGCAGCGGCGTGATCGTGACGGGCCCGAGGGCCTGGGCCCATTCGAGTTGCCACGTATTGGCCTGCACGCCGAAAGTGTCCACGTAGTAGCGGAATGACGGGCGCAGCGTGGCGTGCAAGGACTCGAAGTGGTGGTTCCAGCGCGCCAGGATGGCGGTCTGGGTGCGTTCGCCGGGGCGGGTGTCCAGGAACTGCACGCCGTTGACGATTGCGAACTTGTACGGGTCGTTGAAGAACCCCTTGCCGTTCGTCACGGTGAGGTTCATCTGCAGCAGGTCGCGCGGAGACATGGCCTGCGTCAGGGCCAGCAGGAATTCATTGGTCTCCTTGCGCTCGTTCAGCAATTCGCCATTGCCGGCCAGCGCAAAGATCTTGTCGTACGAATGGCCGTAGCCGATGCTGAACGTGGTGTTGTTGTCGTCGCTGGAGAAGCTGGCATTGGCCGCAAGAGCCAGCGAGCTGTAGTCGTTCTCGGTCGAATAGCTCGCGCTCAGCCCATAGCTGGAACGCCGGCCGTAGTAGGTGACCCTCACGTCACCCGCCTTGCGCAGGTCGGACATCGAGGAACTGGAGATGATGGATGTGTGCTCGCGCGGCGTGGCGCCGGAGAGCGAGTCCACCACGGCGGAGCCTTCGATGGACCACTTGGAGGACAGCGGCACCAGCAGGTACGCCGAGGGTGCATCCACCGTGATGCGCTTGAGCCCCGTCTGTTCGTCCTGGTAGCGCAGGTACTTGAGGCCGATCAGGCCTTTTTCCGGGGCACTCTCGGCATGCACGGTGCCGGCCCATACCCCCGGCAAGGCCATCGCAGCCAGGACCACCGAACGGGTGGCCGTGCGACGGGGCAAAGATGAATCAGTCATGCGGGCATGTTCCTCGGGTTGGCGTGGTGTGTCATACCCCTGTCTGCGTGTTGTGCCGTGCCGTGTCGCGCGCCAGCACCACGCGGCATGTTTTTTTGGGATCAGTTGCAGCCGCAGCCGCCGCCGCCTACGCCATAGCCGCCGGATGCGCTTTCCTTGCTTCCGTAGATGTGCTGGGTGAAGCGCTGGTCGAGCGCGTCGCCGCCCATCACCATCTCGGGCTTCGCCAGCAGGCCCTTTTCCCAGGGCTGCGGTGGCTTGATGAGGGAAGAGCAGCCCGTTGCCAGCCCCGCGGCGGCGATCACGGCGGAAAGCGTCAGGATGCGCAGCAGCGAAGTCTTCATCGGGTCTCTCTCGAAGCTTGCTCCGGGCTGCGGCAGCCTGGGGCAAGAAGGTGGTAAAGAGCGGGGTTGTCTTGCGTGGCGCCGCAGTGGGCCTGGCATGGCGGCCGGCTGGGGCCGCGTTCACGGTCTTCGTGGGGTGGTGGCCCCACGCTCCGTCATCGCTGATTTGCCCCGCCTGCTCTCACTGGTGTGAGCCTCCTAGCTCTTCCTTAACGCTGTTGCCGCCGGCGGCGCAGCCCGAGCACGGCCAGTGCGAGGGCGCACAAGGCCAGCAACATCGGATCCACCGAGGCGTTGTTCGGATTGATGATCGAGCAGCCACCGCCGCCGTCGTTGGCATCGGCATTGATACCTGCGCCGGACAGTTCCACCGCCAAGTCGGTGCTGTTGGAATTGACGGTCAGGGTGGCGACCCGGTTGCCGGCGGCCGTGGGAGTGAACTTCAGCAGGACCGTGCAGGTCGCGCCGACCGCCAGGGTGCCTGCGGCCACACAAGTGCCGGCGGCATCCACGGTGTACTCGGCGGCATTGGTGCCGGAGAGCGCGAAGGCCGTGGAGGCGGAATCAAAGGTGAGGTTGGCCTCGCCACTGTTGGTCACCACCACGGTCTTGGTTCCGCTGGCCGTGTTGAGCAGCTGGCTGCCGAAGTTCAGGGTGGCGGCATCGGCGGTGGCAAACGGCTCGGCGGCTTGCGTGGCCGTGCCGTTGAGGGTGACGACCACGGGTGCCAGGGCGGTGGCCGCAGCGGGGGTGATCTGCAATTGCGCGTTGCGTGCACCGACCACCGCCGGGTCGAACGTGATGTCCACGCTGCACGAAGCCTTGGCGGCGACCGTGGTGCCGTTCACGCACTGGACACCGGCCGTGGGGGCGGCCAGCTTGTAGTCGCCGGGGTTGGCGCCGGTGAGGGCCACGGCCGTCAACGGCAGGTCTGCACCACCCGTGTTGGTGACCAGCACGTTCTGTTTCCCCGAGGAGCCGCCGCCGATGGAGCGCCGGAAGGTCAGGGTCTGCGTACTCACGCTGATGGCCGGGACTTGATTGGCCGCGGCGGGATTGGCAATGTAGGCCGCCAGGTCGGCGGCTTTGGCGGCCGAGACCTCGCCTTTGGTGCCGGGGCCGCAGAAGCTGATCATGCCGCCGAAGCGTCTCTGGTCGGGATCGGCGCAGGCGGCCAGGATCCGTGCCGGGTTGTTGGCGCCGTTCTTGATGCTCTGGGCGTTGAGATTCGGATCCTGGCCATGGCAGACGAAGCACAGTGAGTCGGTGCTTTCATAGAGGATCTTGCCGTTGGCGGCGCTCTGCGCCAGGGCGGCCGACCCCAGCACCATGAGTGCGAGTCCGGCACCCGCGCGAAGCATGCCTTGGGCGGAAAGGGGCAAGCAGTTGAACGTACGGTCACTCACGGTGATTACCTCACGACGAAGTTGTAGTAAACAGACCGGTCCAAGCGGGACCGACCCAGAGCCAAACGAGATTCATGGCCGAATGCAGCACCACGACTGGACCCAGACTGCGCTTGCGTACATACAAGGTGCCGAGCACCAGCGCGGGAACGAACACCCACGCGGCCAGGAGCCAGGAACGCGTGAGACCGTGCATGAGCGCAAATGCCATGGCGCCACCTACGGTGCTGGCCAGCGGCTGGATGCGCTGCCGCAGTAACCATTCCTGCAGGCCGGCCCGGAACACCACTTCTTCAAGCACCGGGGCGATCACCAGCAGCAGCAGGCTGGTCCAGGGGGCATGGCCGGTGACGAGGCCGGCCCCTGCAATCAACGCCACGGCAAGCGCCGCCACCGTGCCCGATGGCAGGCGGTGTCCGGTGCTGGATGCAGGGGGTTGTGCAATGCTGGCTGTCACAGGGGATCGCTTGGGTGTGCCTGCCGTGTGGCGGCAGGAGGAGGCTCGTCGCGGTGGTTCCGAACAAAGTCGGTGGCCGCCGACGAGATCGTCTGGGGGCAGCCGGTTCCATTGCATGATGCACATTGCACTGCCGCAGAACTGTTCGGATTCGTATGGCTTGTGCAAGCTGGCGTTACGGCTTCCCTCGCTCCAGGGGATGGAGGGTCCTGCTGAAGCGGGGCAGGTCCCGATCCGGTGCTGTTCATGGTGATACCGTTGTCATGCTTTGAAACGTCGGCCAGGATCCGGGCGCCCCGACGTGCCCTGCGTCGAACCCGGGACAATGCGGCTCCAGTTGTCCCTGACGATCTGCCGCCGAAGATCGACATCCGCCCACCAGACTGACCGCCCAGGAGAGGGGCCATGCCTGAAAAGAACGAATCCATCGAGCCGTCCCGCGAGCAGTGGCTCCAGGCGGCTGCCAAGTCCGCGCCGGGCGGACGCATCGACGCGCTGAACTGGACCACGCCCGAAGGCCTGGTCGTCAAGCCGCTGTATACCGCCGCCGACACGGCCGGCTTGCCGCACACCGACACCTGGCCCGGCCAGGCGCCCTTTGTGCGCGGCCCCCAGGCCACCATGTACGCGGCCCGGCCCTGGACGGTGCGGCAGTACGCGGGTTTTTCTACCGCGGAAGAGTCCAACGCCTTCTACCGCCGCGGCCTGGCCGGCGGCGGGCAGGGCGTGTCGGTGGCCTTTGACCTGGCCACCCACCGCGGCTACGACAGCGACCACCCGCGCGTGGTGGGCGATGTGGGCAAGGCCGGCGTGGCGATCGATTCGGTCGAGGACATGAAGATCCTGTTCGACGGCATCCCGCTGGACAAGGTGTCGGTGTCCATGACCATGAACGGCGCGGTGCTGCCGGTGCTGGCCGGCTACATCGCCGCGGCCGAGGAGCAGGGCGTGGCGCAGGACCAGCTGAGCGGCACGATCCAGAACGACATCCTCAAGGAGTTCATGGTCCGCAACACCTACATCTACCCGCCGGAGCCCAGCATGCGGGTGGTGGGCGACATCATCGAATACACCGCGCGCCGCATGCCGCGCTTCAACTCCATCTCCATCTCCGGCTACCACATGCAGGAGGCGGGCGCCAACCAGGCGCTGGAACTGGGGTTCACGCTGGCCGACGGCATGGAATATGTGCGCACGGCGCAGGCCAAGGGGCTGGACGTGGACGAGTTCGCCGGCCGGCTGAGCTTCTTCTGGGCCATCGGCATGAACTTCTACCTGGAGATCGCCAAGATGCGCGCGGCGCGGCTCCTGTGGTGCCGCATCATGCAGCGCTTCGGCGCCAAGAACCCCAAGAGCCTGATGCTGCGCACGCACTGCCAGACCTCCGGTTGGAGCCTCACCGAGCAGGACCCGTACAACAACATCGTGCGCACCACCGTCGAGGCGATGGCGGCGGTGTTCGGCGGCACGCAGTCGCTGCACACCAACTCGTTCGACGAGGCCATTGCGCTGCCCACCGAGTTCAGCGCCCGCATCGCCCGCAACACCCAGCTCATCCTGCAGGAGGAGACCCACATCACCAGCGTGGTAGACCCCTGGGGCGGCAGCTACATGATGGAAAAGCTCACCCAGGACATGGCCGACAAGGCCTGGGCGCTGATCGAGCAGGTGGAGGCCATGGGCGGCATGACGCGCGCGGTGGATTCGGGCTGGGCCAAGCTGCAGATCGAGGCCAGCGCGGCGCAGACGCAGGCCCGCATCGATGCCGGCCGCGACGTGATCGTGGGTGTCAACAAGTACAAGCTCGACAAGGAGGACCCGCTGCAGACGCGCGAGGTGGACAACCACAAGGTGCGCGACAGCCAGATCGAGCGCCTGCGGCGCGTCAAGGCCAGCCGCGATGCCGCCCGGGTGCAGGCCGCGCTGGCGGCGCTGACCCATTGCGCGCAAAGCGGCGAGGGCAACCTGCTGGCGCTGTCGATTGACGCCATGCGCGCCCGTGCCACGGTGGGCGAAGTGAGCGACGCGCTGGGCGAGGTGTGGGGGCGCCACCGCGCCGACACGCAGATGGTGACCGGCGTCTATGCGGCGGCCTATGACTCGGCCGAAGGCTGGGAGAAGCTGCAGGCCGAGACGGCGGCCTTTGGCGCCGAATACGGCCGCCGCCCGCGCGTGATGATCGCCAAGCTGGGCCAGGACGGCCATGACCGCGGCGCCAAGGTGGTGGCCACTGCCTTTGCCGACCTGGGCTTCGACGTGGACATGGGGCCCTTGTTCCAGACCCCGGAGGAGTGCGCCCGGCAGGCGATCGAGAACGACGTGCACGCGGTGGGCGTGTCCACCCTGGCTGCGGGGCACAAGACGCTGGTGCCGGCCATCATCGAAGAGTTGAAGAAGCAGGGCGCGGACGACATCGTGGTCTTCGTGGGCGGGGTGATTCCGCAGCAGGACTATGGTTTCCTGTTCGATGCGGGGGTCAAGGGCGTCTACGGGCCCGGCACGCCGATCCCGGCGTCGGCCAAGGACGTGCTGGAGCAGATCAAGCGGTCGCTGGCGGGTTGAGAGGTTGGGCGGCGCGATGGACCTCAAGACGCACCCGGGGGCGCCCCGATCACCCAGCGTGGGTATGGAGGTCACCCCGCTGGCCCAAACCCTCCTCGCCTCCCCCAACCCAGCCCAGCGCCGCGCCATCGCCAAGGCCATCACCCTCCTCGAATCCACCCGCCCCGCCGACCGCCCGCGCGCCGACGCCCTGCTCGATGCCTTGCTGCCCCACACCGGCAAGTCCTTCCGCCTGGGCCTCTCCGGCGTGCCCGGCGTGGGCAAGAGCACCTTCATCGAAACCCTCGGCCTGCAACTCATCAGCCAAGGCCACCGCGTCGCCGTGCTGGCCATCGACCCGTCCTCCACCGTCTCAGGCGGCTCCATCCTGGGCGACAAGACGCGCATGGAGCGCCTGTCCGTGCACGAGCAGGCCTTTATCCGCCCCAGCCCTTCATCGGGCACCCTGGGCGGCGTGGCCGAGAAAACGCGCGAGGCCTTGCTGGTGTTCGAGGCCGCCGGCTACGACTTCCTCATCGTCGAGACCGTGGGCGTGGGCCAGAACGAAGTCGCGGTGGCCGGCATGACCGACATGTTCGTGCTGATGCAGCTACCCAATGCCGGCGACGACCTGCAGGCCATCAAGAAAGGCGTCACCGAACTGGCCGACCTGGTGGTCATCAACAAGGCCGACCTCGACGAGACCGCCGCCACGCGCGCCCGCGCCCAGATCACCAGCGCCTTGCGCCTGCTGGGTCCCCACGGCCACTCCGCGCGAGCGGGGCACGACGCTGCCCCCTGGCAGCCGCGCGTGATCCAGCTCAGCGCCCTGCGCGGCGGCGCCGGGCTGGACGAGTTCCATGCCAGCCTGGCCGCGTTCCGCCAGCAGCAAGCCGCCAGTGGCCGCTTCGACCAGCGCCGCCAGCAGCAGAACGAAGCCTGGATGTGGGAACGCATCCAGGCCGGCCTCACCCAGCGGTTCCGCAGCCACCCCGCCGTGATCGAGCAACTGCCGCTGCTGGCGCTGCAGGTGCGCGAAGGCACGGTCCCCGCCTCCGTGGCGGCCCGGCGCCTGCTGGACGCGCTGGACCGACAATGACCCTGAGAGGCTGAGCCTCTGACATCAAAAACGAGGAGCCCACCCCCATGCACGACATCATCGAACAGCTCGAACGCAAACGTGCCGCGGCCCGCCTGGGCGGCGGCACGCGGCGCATCGAGGCCCAGCACGGCAAGGGCAAGCTGACCGCCCGCGAGCGCCTGGAACTGCTGCTGGACGAGGGCTCGTTCGAAGAGTGGGACCTGTTCGTGGAACACCGTTGCGCCGACTTCGGCATGGCCGAGCAAAAAGTGCCGGGCGATGGCGTGGTCACCGGCTACGGCACCATCAACGGCCGGCTGGTGTTCGTCTTCAGCCAGGACTTCACTGTCTTCGGCGGCGCGTTGTCCGAAGCCCATGCCGAGAAGATCTGCAAGGTCATGGACCAGGCCATGAAGGTGGGTGCTCCGGTGATCGGCCTCAATGATTCCGGCGGCGCCCGCATCCAGGAGGGTGTGGCCTCGCTGGGCGGCTACGCCGAGGTGTTCCAGCGCAACGTGCTGGCCTCCGGCGTGATCCCGCAGATCAGCCTGATCATGGGCCCCTGCGCCGGCGGCGCGGTGTACTCGCCGGCCATGACCGACTTCATCTTCATGGTCCGCGACAGCTCCTACATGTTCGTCACCGGCCCGGAGGTGGTGAAGACCGTCACGCACGAGGAGGTGACAGCCGAGCAACTGGGCGGCGCCGACACGCACACCACGCGCAGCGGCGTGGCCGACCTGGCCTGCGAGAACGACGTGGAGGCGCTGCTGATGCTGCGCCGCCTGTTCAACTACCTGCCGCTCAACAACCGCGAAGCGCCCCCGGTGCGGCGTGGCCCCGACGGCGGCGACCCGATCGACCGCATGGACCTGTCGCTCGACACCCTGGTGCCCGACCACCCCAACAAGCCCTATGACATCAAGGAGCTGATCCTCAAGACGGTGGACGATGGCGATTTCTTCGAGCTGCAGCCCGACAACGCGCGCAACATCGTGGTGGGCTTTGCGCGCATGGACGGGCAGACCGTGGGCATCGTCGCCAACCAGCCGCTGGTGCTGGCCGGCTGCCTGGACATCAAGAGCAGCATCAAGGCGGCGCGCTTCGTGCGCTTCTGCGATGCGTTCAGCATCCCGGTGATCACCTTCGTCGACGTGCCCGGCTTCATGCCCGGCACCAGCCAGGAGTACGGCGGCATCATCAAGCACGGCGCCAAGCTGCTGTATGCCTACGCCGAATGCACCGTGCCCAAGGTCACCGTGATCACGCGCAAGGCCTACGGCGGCGCGTATGACGTGATGGCCTCCAAGCATCTGCGCGGCGACGTGAATCTGGCCTGGCCCAGCGCCGAGATCGCGGTGATGGGTGCCAAGGGCGCGGTGGAGATCATCTTCCGCGACGACAAGGGCGACCCGGCCAAGCTGGCCGCGCGCGAGGCCGAGTACAAGGCGCGCTTTGCCAACCCCTTCGTGGCGGGCGCGCGCGGCTACATCGACGACGTGATCCAGCCGCACGAGACGCGCAAGCGCATCTGCCGCTCGCTGGCCATGCTGAAGAACAAGAAGATCGACAACCCGTGGCGCAAGCACGGCAACATTCCGCTCTGACCCTCCCCCCACCATGTTCAAGAAGATTCTGATCGCCAACCGGGGCGAGATTGCCTGCCGCGTCATCAAGACCGCCAGGAAGCTGGGCATCCAGACCGTGGCGGTGTATTCCGAGGCCGACCGCGACGCCCGCCACGTGGAACTGGCCGACGAAGCCGTGTGCATCGGGCCTGCGCCCAGCCGCGAGTCGTACCTGGCCATGGACAAGATCATCGCGGCCTGCAAGCAGACCGGTGCCGAGGCCGTGCACCCCGGCTACGGGTTCCTGTCCGAAAACGAAGTCTTCGCGCGCCGGGTCGAAGAAGAAGGCGTGGTCTTCATCGGCCCCAAGCATGCGGCCATCGCGGCCATGGGCGACAAGATCGCGTCCAAGAAGCTCGCAGCCCAAGCCGGCGTACACATCATCCCGGGCTGGAACGAGGCCATAGCCACGCCGGAGCACGCGGTGGAGATTGCCCGCGGCATCGGCTACCCGGTCATGATCAAGGCCAGCGCAGGCGGTGGCGGCAAGGGCTTGCGCGTGGCGTGGAACGACAAGGATGCTTCCGAGGGCTTCGACTCCTGCCGCAACGAGGCGCGCAACAGCTTCGGCGATGACCGCGTCTTCATCGAGAAGTTCATCGAGCAGCCGCGCCACATCGAGATCCAGGTACTGGGCGATGGCCACGGCCAAGTGCTGTACCTGCATGAGCGTGAGTGTTCCCTGCAGCGCCGCCACCAGAAGGTGGTCGAAGAAGCGCCGTCGCCCTTCATCAGCGACGCCACGCGTCGCGCCATGGGCGAGCAGGCCGTGACCTTGGCGCGGGCGGTGCAGTACCAGAGCGCCGGCACGGTGGAGTTCGTGGTGGGGCGCGACCAGGGCTTCTACTTCCTGGAGATGAACACGCGGCTGCAGGTGGAGCACCCGGTCACCGAATGCATCACCGGGCTGGACCTGGTGGAGTGGATGATCCGCGTGGCCGCCGGCGAGAAGCTGCCCTTCACGCAGGAGCAGATCCCGCGCCGCGGCTGGGCCATCGAATGCCGCATCAATGCCGAGGATCCCTCGCGCAACTTCCTGCCATCCACCGGGCGGCTGGTGAAGTACCTGCCGCCCGAGGAAACCTTGTTCGCGGCGGGGCAGGGCGCCCAGCCGGGCATCCGCGTGGACACCGGCGTCTACGAGGGCGGCGAGATTCCCATGCATTACGACTCCATGATCGCCAAGCTGGTGGCCTATGGCAGCGACCGCGCCGACGCCATCGCCCGCATGCGGCAGGCCTTGAACGCGTTCGTGATCCGCGGCGTGAGCAGCAACATCGAGTTCCAGTCGGCCTTGCTGGGCCATGCGGACTTTGCCGCGGGCGAGTTCGACACCGGGTTCATCGCGCAGCATTACCCCCGAGGGTTTCGCAGCGAACAGGGCCAGCACCGCGACCCGGGGTTCCTGGTGGCGCTGGCCGCGGCCGTGGATCGGCGTTTTCGCGCCCGCGCCGCAGGCATCAGCGGCCAGTTGCCCGGGCGCGATGCGCCCACACGCGAGGAGTACGTGGTCATCGTCAAGGGGCCGCAAGGGCAGCATATGCACCATCCGGTCACCGTGCAGGGCAACGGCGGGCTGGCTGTCAGCGTGGGCGTCGGGCCCGATGTGCGGCGCTACGAACTGGCCAAGGACTGGGACTTCGGCGGCATCCGCGTGCTGGGCACCTGCAACGGCATGCCCTTCGCGGCCCAGGTGGAGCGCCAGGGCGTGTGGCTGCGCATCGCGCAGGACGGTGCCAGCCTGCACGCGCTGGTGATGTCGCCGCGCGGCGCCGAGCTGGCGCGGCTCATGCCCTACAAAGCGCCGCCCGACACGAGCAAGTTCCTGCTCTCGCCCATGCCGGGCCTGCTGGCCGCCGTGGCCGTGATGCCCGGCCAGGCGGTGCATGCGGGCGAGCGGCTGGCGGTCATCGAGGCCATGAAGATGGAGAACATCCTCACCGCCGCGCAGGACGGCACCGTGGCCGAGGTGCTGGCCACCGCGGGAGAGAGCTTGGCGGTCGATCAACCCATCCTGAGGTTTTCATGACCCCATCCCGGCCATTCCGCATCCTCGGTCTGCAGCAGATTGCCCTCGGCGCGCTCGACAAGACGCTGCTCAAGGCCTTGTGGGTGGACCGCCTGGGCGTGCCGGTGACGGGCCATTTCAGATCCGAGCGGGAGAACGTGGACGAGGACATCTGCACCCTGGGCCGCGGCGCGCATGCGGTGGAGGTGGACTTGATGCAGCCGTTGGACCCGGGCCGCAAGCCCGCCGTGCAAACCCCGGCGCTCAACCATGTGGGCCTGTGGGTGGACGACCTGGCGCTGGCCGTGCAATGGCTCACCGAACAAGGCGTGCGCTTTGCGCCGGGCGGCATCCGCACCGGTGCGGCAGGGCACCCGGTGTGCTTCATCCACCCGCGTGCCAGCGATGAGTTCCCGGTGGCTGGCGAAGGCGTGCTGGTCGAGCTGGTGCAGGCGCCGCCGGAGGTGATCCTCGCCTTGGGTTGACTGGACCACACCACACAGAGGAAACCGTGCCATGACCCGCTACCAGGACTTCCACCGCCGCTCGCTGGAACAGCGCGACGCCTTCTGGGCCGAGCAGGCCAGGCTGGTGGACTGGCACCGTCCCTTCGACACCGTGTGCGACTACACCCGGCCGCCGTTTGCCAAGTGGTTTGTGGGCGGCCAGACCAACCTGTGCCACAACGCGGTGGACCGGCACCTGGCCGATCGGGCCCAGCACCCCGCGCTGATCCACGTCTCCACCGAGACGAACGAGGAACGCGTCTACAGCTTCAGCGAGCTGCACGTGGAGGTGCAGCGCATGGCGGCCATCCTGCAATCCCTTGGGGTGGGCGAGGGCGATCGTGTGCTGCTGTACATGCCCATGGTCCCGCAGGCCGTGTTCGCCATGCTGGCCTGCGCGCGCCTGGGGGCCATCCACTCGGTGGTGTTCGGCGGCTTTGCAAGCATGAGCCTGGCCCAGCGCATCGACGACGCGCGGCCCAAGGTCATCGTGAGCGCCGACGCCGGCTCGCGCGCCGGCAAGGTGCTGGCCTACAAGCCGCTGCTGGACGAGGCCATTCACCTGTGTGCACAGCCGCCCGAGCATGTGCTGCTGGTCGACCGCGGCTTGGCGCCCCTGCAGCGTGTCGAAGGCCGCGACGTCGACTACGCGACATTGCGCGAACACCACCTCGCCGCGCAGGTGCCGTGCCGCTGGCTGGATGCCACGCACCCCAGCTACACGCTCTACACCTCCGGCACCACCGGCGTGCCCAAGGGCATCCAGCGCGACACCGGCGGCTACGCGGTGGCGCTGGCCGCCAGCATGAAGCACATCTTCTGCGCCCCGCAGGACGGCCAACCTGGCGAGACCTTCTTCTCCACCAGCGACATCGGCTGGGTGGTGGGGCACAGCTACATCGTCTACGGCCCCTTGATCGCCGGCATGGCCACGCTGCTGTACGAGGGCCTGCCGATCCGCCCCGACGCGGCCATCTGGTGGAGCCTGGTCGAGAAGTACCGCGTCACCACGATGTTCAGCGCACCGACGGCGGTGCGCGTGCTCAAGAAGCAGGACCCGGCGCTGCTGAAGAAGCACGACCTGTCGTCCCTGCGCGCGTTGTTCCTGGCCGGCGAGCCGCTGGACGAGCCCACCGCCACCTGGATCGCGCAAGCCCTGGGCAAGCCCGTGATCGACAACTACTGGCAGACGGAAACCGGCTGGCCCATCCTGGCCCTGGCGCGCGGCGTGGAGCCCGCTGCCAGCAAATGGGGTTCGCCGGGCGTGCCCATGTACGGCTTCGACGTCAAGCTGCTGGACGAGACCACCGGCGAAGACCTGCAAGGCGCCGGCAAGAAAGGCGTGGTGGCCATCGAAGGCCCGCTGCCGCCCGGCTGCATGCAAACCGTCTGGGGCGATGACGCCCGCTTCGTGAAGACGTACTGGTCGGGCATCCCCGGCCGCAGCGTCTACAGCACCTTCGACTGGGGCATCCGCGACGAGGACGGCTACTACTTCATCCTGGGCCGCACCGACGACGTCATCAACGTGGCAGGCCATCGCCTGGGCACGCGCGAGATCGAAGAGAGCATCGCCAGCCACCCGAACGTGGCCGAGGTCGCCGTGGTGGGCGTGGCCGATGCGCTGAAGGGCCAGGTGGCGATGGCTTTTGCCGTGCTGAAAGACCCCACCCGGGCCGCCGGCGAGGCGGCCTCACTGCGCCTGGAGGGCGAGATCATGAAGCGCGTGGACGAACAACTCGGCGCCGTGGCGCGCCCGGCCCGCGTGCGCTTCGTGACGTTGCTGCCCAAGACGCGCTCAGGCAAGCTGCTGCGCCGCGCGATCCAGGCGGTGTGCGAAGGGCGCGAGGCCGGCGACCTGACGACGATCGAAGACCCGGGGGCGCTGGAGCAGGTGCGGGCCGCGGTCCGGTCGGCCGGGTGACGGCTTTTCCGAGGGCTTGCCGAGGGCGGTGGGTCAAGGCTCCAGCGTCTGGAACCGGAGGTGCGGCACCAGCGGGTAGAGGTGCGAGATGAGCACGTGGCCTCCCTGTGGCCCGCTGCCTGTTCCGGAGTCCGGTCCCGCACCCTGGTGCCAGCACAACGAGTAGCGGCTTTTGGTCACCTGCGTGGGCCGCTCGGTGTGGTGGACGGCGTCGCTGTAGCCGCGCGCGATGGGGTCGGCCCGCGAATGCGTGCACTCGCGGTTCGTGGGGCCTTTGCCGTCGACCGTCACGAGGGCTGCCGCGGCCGCGTCGAATTCCGCCCGCGAGCGTGCCGCGAACAGGCCCGGGCAGTGCCGCACGGCGTCCTCGTAGATGTCGCAGACGGCCTCCACCATGTGCCCCAGCGAGTGGTAGCCACCCGCATAGCCGGTTTCGTCCCGGGCCCGCCGGTGCAGTGCCGCGTTGTCCGGTTTCACGTGTTTCTTGATGGCGCGCTTCAAGGCCCCGGGCTGCTGGCGCTGCTCGTCGGCCGGCTCCAGCAGGCCGGCCAGTGCAGGATGGCGCTTCAGGGCTTTCCGCGCCTCCTTGATCTGGCTCTCCAGCCCGTCCAATTGCTCACGCTGCGCGGTGCGCTGCGCCCGCGCTTCTTCCCGCTCCCGGCGGGCGCTATCCTGCGCGCGGCCCCGCGCCGCCGCGGCTATTTCGTAAGCGGCCTGCAACTGGCTCTCCTGCTGGGTCGCCAATTGGTCGGCCTCGGCGGCGATGTCGAGCCGGCTCATGGCGGCTGTGCACTGCGGGTCCAAGTCGGCAAGGTCACCGCGTAGTTTCAAGATTTGCGCCTCCCGATCCGGTCCGGTGGGCTCCGTGGTGGTCTGCGTGATCGCTGCGGGGTTCGCCGGGGCAATGGCGGGTGCTGCCGTCCGAGTGGCGTCACGGTCTACCTCTTGCAGCGCCTGCAGCCCGACCTGCTCGGCCTTGCGCTGCCCTTCCATCGCCTGGATCTGCCTGATGTTCGCACCCAGGTCTTTCTCGCAGGCACCCAGTTGGCGTTCCAAGGCCTGGGCCACTTCGTCCTGTGCCTGGTAGTTACTGGCAATGACGGACAGGACCTGAGTGGTCCGCCGGAGCAGGCCGGCCTCGAGTTCCCCGCGGTGCCGGGCAAGCAGCGCGAGCACTGTCGCAGCGGGGAGGAAGGCTGCCCTGGCGCCGGCTTGCCCTCCTCTTTCCCGGCGGCGCGCTGGAGGGGGTGCGTTGGGGGCGCCGCGGGCGAGCACATGCAGCAGCTTGGCCGTCAAGCTGCCAAGGGCTGAGGAGATCGCGGGCTTCAGCAGATCGTCGTTCTGGGCCAGGCTGTTGGTCACCATGCGTTGCAGGCCGACGGCCTGCATATTTCTTGACAGCAGGATCTCCCATAGTGGTTCGAAGGGGAGGGACGTGTCGCCTGCTGCTGCCTTGTGCAAGGCGGACAGGAGGGCGCCGCAATGGTCGCCCTCCAGCAGGTGGGGACGCAGGCGCGGAACGCGGGCGTCGTCCAGCTCGGTGAAGCACGCCAGATATTGGTCGAACGACGGGTTTGCGCCAGCCGGCGTCGGCGTGGGGACGTCCGGTAGGTTGAAGATCTCCTGCAGCTTGAGCCTGTCGGCCTGGGCCTCCTGGATCACAACAGGCAGGGCCCCCTCTGTCGTCGTCAGCAGGGTCTTCGCAGCCCTGCGTTGTTTCTCTGCTGCACTTTTGGCGGCTTCGAAGCTTGGGCGTACTTTGCTCACGAATTGCTCGCGCAGGCTCCCGATCTGGCGTTCGAGTTCGGCCAGCCGTGCTTTCGCCTCCTTGGTTTGTGCTGATGCTGGGGCTGCCTCCGGGGCCGGTTCAGTTCGGCCCTCGGCGGATGGCGGGTGCGGCGCGCTGGTTTGCGAAGCCGGTGCTATGGAGGTTTCGGCTTCGTGCAGGGCCAACTGCTTGTCGAGCCGCTGCCGCACCTTCGCCAGCTTGTGTTTGATCCGCGCCAGATCTTCTTTCCTGCGGGCCAGTTCGGCGTGGCAGTCCTGTCGCTGTGCCTTGGCCTGTTGCAGGCCGCCATGTTCCAGCCGTTCGAGGGATTCAGCCACGGCGCCGGAGGTCGACGACGAGGGACCGGCCGCCTCCATCGCCTGTGCGGCCAGCAAGGCCTGGGCACGTTCTTGCTCCAGGCCCAGCAACCGGCCGGCCGCCTGCCGCAGGCCATCCAGGGTGGCCAGGGCCTCGGCGGTGGCGGTCGTCGGGGCGAGGGGCTGCACAGCGGCGCTGGGCAGGAGATGGGGCATGCGTTGCGGTGATCCCGTGCGCGGGCGCCGTTGCACAGCCTCGTTCTGAAATGTTGCCGAGGGTGCCGTGGTCAGCGGCTGCGTGCCGCCAGGGCGCTGGAGCGCTGCCACCGGGCCGCGGGGGCTGCGCGATTCATGTGTCGCGGCCGGAAAGGGCGGCTGCGGGACCTGGGATGATGAACTGGGTCGGAGAGGGGCAGTCATGACTGAATCGGGTGCGGTGGGGGCAGCCGGTGAGGCGCCCGGCCGGCCAGTGTCCCTGCCCCTGGCGGCTCATGCCCGCCGGGACCGAACGGCGGCACGGCCGAACGAAAGCCGGATCCGGCGAACTGCCAGCAGCTTCGCCTCGGTAGAATCCATGCCCCTGTCGCTTCACTGCCCTGGACCCCGATGACCGGACGCACGCTCTACGACAAGCTCTGGGACGAACACGTCGTCCACTCCGAGGACGACGGCACCGCCGTGCTGTACATCGACCGTCACCTCGTGCACGAGGTGACCAGCCCGCAGGCCTTCGAGGGCCTCGACTTGGCCGGGCGCCGTGTCTGGCGCCTGAGCGCCAACCTGGCGGTGAGCGACCACAACGTCCCCACCACCGACCGGCGCGAAGGCATCAAGGACCCCATCTCCCGCCTGCAGGTCGACACGCTCGATGCCAACTGCGACCGCCACGGCATCACCCAGTTCAAGATGAACGACCGGCGCCAGGGCATCGTGCATGTCATCGGCCCGGAGCAGGGCGCCACGCTGCCCGGCATGACGGTGGTGTGCGGCGATTCCCACACCTCCACCATCGGCGCCTTCGGTGCGCTGGCCCACGGCATCGGCACCAGCGAGGTGGAGCACGTGCTGGCCACGCAGACGCTGCTGGCCCGCAAGGCCAGGAACCTGCGCATCAAGGTCGAAGGCCGGCTGCAGCGCGGCTGCGGCGCCAAGGACATCGTGCTGGCCATCATCGGGCGCATCGGCACCGCCGGCGGCAACGGCACCACCATCGAGTTCGCCGGCAGTGCCATCCGCGCGCTCAGCATGGAAGGCCGCATGACCGTGTGCAACATGGCCATCGAAGCCGGCGCGCGCGCCGGCCTGGTGGCAGTGGACGACACCACCGTGCAGTACGTGCGCGGCCGGCCCTATTCGCCCAAGGGGCTGGAGTGGGACCTGGCCGTGGCGCACTGGAAGACCTTGCACTCCGACCCCGACGCAGCCTGGGACGCCGAGGTGGAACTCGACGCCACGCAGATCCGGCCGCAGGTCACCTGGGGCACCTCGCCCGAGATGGTGGTGTCCATCGAAGACCGCGTGCCCGACCCGGAGCGCGAGAAAGACGCCAACAAGCGCGCCGCCATGGAGCGGGCCTTGCAGTACATGGCGCTGGAGCCCAACAAGCCCATGGCCGACATCCTGCTCGACAAGGTCTTCATCGGCTCCTGCACCAACAGCCGCATCGAAGACCTGCGCGAAGCCGCAGCGGTGGTGCGCCGCCTGGGCGGCCGCGTGGCCAGCAACATCCGCCTGGCCATGGTGGTGCCTGGGTCCGGCCTGGTCAAGGAACAGGCCGAGCGCGAAGGCCTGCACGAGATCTTCACCGCGGCCGGCTTCGAATGGCGCGAGCCCGGTTGCTCCATGTGCCTGGCCATGAACGCCGACCGGCTGGAGCCGGGCGAGCGCTGTGCGTCCACCAGCAACCGCAACTTCGAAGGGCGCCAGGGCGCCGGTGGCCGCACCCACCTGGTCAGCCCGGCCATGGCGGCCGCCGCGGCCATCGAAGGCCATTTCGTCGACGTGCGCCGGCTGGTCTGAGGGCCTTCCCCATGCAAAAATTCATCACCCACCAGGGCCTCGTGGCGCCGATCGACCGCGAAAACGTCGACACCGACGCCCTCATTCCAAAGCAGTTCCTCAAGTCGATCAAGCGCTCCGGCTTCGGCCAGAACCTGTTCGATGCGGAGCGCTTCCTCGACCCGGGCGAACCCGGGCAGGACCCGGCCTCGCGCCGGCCCAACCCGGATTTCGTGCTCAACCAGCCGCGCTACCAGGGCGCGTCCGTGCTGCTGGCGCGCAAGAACTTCGGCTGCGGCTCCAGCCGCGAGCATGCGCCGTGGGCCATCGAACAATTCGGCTTCCGCACGCTGATCGCCCCCAGTTTTGCCGACATCTTCTTCAATAACTGCTTCAAGAACGGCCTGCTGCCGCTGGTGCTCAGCGAGCAGGCGGTTGCCAAGCTGTTTGACGAAGTGCATGCCTTCGTGGGCTACCAGCTCACGGTGGACCTGCCGCGCCAGGTGGTGATCAAGCCCGACGGCACTGAACTCGCGTTCGACGTCCAGCCGTTCCGCAAGTTCTGCCTGCTCAACGGCTTTGACGACATCGCCTTGACATTGCGGCACGCGGACAAGATCAAGGCCTTCGAGGCCGAGCGCCTGGCGCGCATGCCCTGGCTGGGCCAGCGCGTCATTGGCTGAGCAGCTCTGAGTTTTGCAGACCAGGAACCCCATGAAGATTGCAGTGCTCCCCGGTGACGGCATCGGCCCCGAGATCATGGCCGAGGCGCTGAAGGTCTTGCGCGTGCTCGACCTGCCGCTCACCCTGCAGGAAGCGCCCGTGGGCGGCGCCGCCTACGAGGCCCACGGCCACCCCTTGCCGCCTGCCACGCTGCAGTTGGCCCAGGAGGCAGATGCCGTGCTGTTCGGCGCGGTGGGTGACTGGAAGTACGACAAGCTGGAGCGTGCGCTGCGCCCGGAGCAGGCCATCCTGGGCTTGCGCAAGAACCTGAACCTGTTCGCCAACTTCCGCCCGGCGCTGTGCTACGAGCAGCTCACGCATGCCTCCAGCCTGAAGCCCGAGTTGGTGTCGGGCCTCGACATCCTCATCATCCGCGAGCTGACCGGCGACATCTACTTCGGCCAGCCGCGCGGCCGCCGCCTGGCACCCGATGGCCCCTTCGCCGGCAGCGAAGAAGCCTTCGACACCATGCGCTACAGCCGCCCGGAGATCGAGCGCATTGCGCATGTGGCGTTCCAGGCCGCGCGCCAGCGCCGCAAGAAGGTCACCAGCGTGGACAAAGCCAACGTGCTGGAGACCTTCCAGTTCTGGAAGGACGTGGTCACCCAGGTGCACGCCCAGTATCCGGACGTGGAACTGGAGCACCTGTACGTGGACAACGCCGCCATGCAGCTGGTGCGCGCGCCCAAGAAGTTCGACGTCATCGTCACCGGCAACATGTTCGGCGACATCCTCAGCGATGAAGCCGCCATGCTGACCGGCTCCATCGGCATGCTGCCCTCGGCCTCGCTGGACGCAAAGAACAAGGGCTTGTACGAGCCCAGCCACGGCAGCGCGCCCGACATCGCCGGCCAGGGCGTGGCCAATCCGCTGGCTACAATCCTGTCCGCTGCCATGATGCTCCGCTTCTCCCTCCACCACGCTGCTGCGGCCGATCGCATTGAATCGGCCGTGCGCGATGTGCTGGCGGCGGGCTACCGCACCGCCGACATCGAGTCCGCAGGCACGCGCCGGGTCAGCACCCGTGAAATGGGTGATGCCGTGGTGGCCGCTCTGGCCGGCACCATCACCAAAACAGGCACCATTAAGAGCTGACAGCTCCACGGTTCGCCTCGCCCCAATGCTCCATGAGCGGCGATCCGAGCCGCGGAGCAGGATGCTTTCACATCACTTGAAAGAAGGGCGAACGACATGACGACATGCGTGGGACTGGTGGGTTGGCGTGGAATGGTCGGCTCCGTGCTGATCGACCGCATGCAGCAAGAGGGCGATTTCGCCCTCATCGAACCGGTGTTCTTCAGCACCAGCGCGGCTGGCGCACCGGTGCCCGCGGCCCTGGCGCCCCTGGCGAAGAACGAAACCCGGCTGCACGACGCGAATGATGTCGCGGCGCTCAAGCGTTGCGACATCATCATCACCTGCCAGGGCGGCGACTACACGAAAGAGGTGTACCCCAAGCTGCGCGCCGCCGGCTGGAACGGCCACTGGATCGATGCCGCCTCCGCGCTGCGCATGAAGGACGATGCCCTCATCGTGCTCGACCCGGTGAACCTGCCGGTCATCCAGTCGGCCCTGGCCAAGGGCGGCAAGACCTGGATCGGCGGCAACTGCACCGTGAGCTGCATGCTCATGGGCGTGGGCGCCCTCTACAAGGCCGGCCTGGTGGAGTGGATGAGCACCATGACCTACCAGGCCGCGTCCGGTGGCGGCGCGCAGCACATGCGCGAGCTGCTCACCCAGTTCGGCACGCTCAACGCCGAGGTGCGCGCCCTGCTGGACGACCCCAAGAGCGCCATCCTGGAGATCGACCGCCGCATCCTGGCCCGCCAGCAAGCCATGGGCGGCGCCGAAACCGAACATTTCGGCGTGCCGCTGGGCGGCTCGCTGATCCCGTGGATCGACACCGACCTGGGCGATGGCATGTCGCGCGAAGAGTGGAAGGGCATGGCCGAAACCAACAAGATCCTCGGCCTGGGCCCCGGTTTCAGCCAGCCCGCCGTGCCGGTGGATGGTCTGTGCGTGCGCATCGGCGCAATGCGCTGCCACAGCCAGGCCCTGACCTTCAAGCTCAAGCGCGATGTGCCGCTGGCGGACATCGAGGACCTGATCGCCAATGACAACCCGTGGGTAAAACTTGTACCCAACAACAAGGCGGCCACCGTGAAGGAACTCACACCCGTGGCCGTGACCGGTACGCTGAACATCCCGGTGGGACGGTTGCGAAAAATGAGCATGGGTTGTGAGTATTTAAGTGCATTTACTGTCGGCGATCAGTTACTGTGGGGTGCAGCCGAGCCGTTGCGTCGTATGCTTAGGCTGTTGTTGGACTACTAGGATCGCTCCTGTTCTGACGTTGCCTATGGGCAACACGGCAAGGGGGAGTACGCTGGTCCGTTCGAAGGCATGAACGTCAGTCACTGCATGAGCTTGTCAGCGTATCTTCTTGATGCTATTGTGATTTCCGGTATTTGGGGCCTCCGGCAGTGCGCCGTCGGCAAATCATGCGCAGGTTCGCCTGTGTGACGTCGTTGGGAGACGCCTTGAAGACAAATCCGAAGCATGCTCGCTTTGCTCTCGGTCGCGTGGCCCAGGCTGCTGCGATGTCGGCTGCGTTATTGGCCGGTATTGATGCCTGGGCGCTTGGGCTGGGCCGATTGAACATCCAATCCGCGCTGGGCGAAGCCTTGCGTGCAGAGATCGAGATCACCAGCCTGTCCGAAGAGGAAGCAGGCAATCTCAACGTGAAGGTCGCGTCGGCCGAGACCTATCGCATCGCGGGCGTGGAGTACAACTCCGTGCTGCCCACCGCCGAGATCACCTTGCAGCGCCGTGCCGATGGCACGCCGTACCTGCGCGTCGTCAGCGATCGCGCAGTGCAGGAGCCGTTCGTGGACGTCATCCTCGAGATGCAGTCCAACACCGGCCGCTTGGTGCGCGAATTCACGCTGCTGTTCGATCCTCCCACTGGCGGCCGTCCCGCCACGGCGGTGGCTGCGGCAGCGCCCATCATCGCGCCCGCGCCGGCGCCCGAAGGTGGCAGCACCGAAGTGGCGGCGGCCAGCACGGCGGTCGAGCCCGCCAGCGGCGGCGACGCCGTGCCGACCCGGGCTCCGCGAGCCGTCGGCCGTGCCGCGGCTTCCGGCAGTGCCGGCAGCGGTGCCCAAGCCGCCGCGCCGCGTCCGCGCCGCGAGCGCCCGGCGCCTGCTGCAGCGGCGGCGGCCCCTTCGCCATCACCCGCGCCAGGGCAGGATTTCGCCGGCAACGAGTACCGTGTACGCAGTGGCGACACCTTGTACCGCATTGCCGCGCGCACCCAGCGCTCGGGCATTTCGCTCGACCAGATGCTGGTGAGCATGTACCGCGCCAACCCGCAGGCGTTCATTGCCAACAACATGAACTTGTTGCGCTCCGGGGTGGTGCTGAACGTGCCTTCCGCGGACGACGTCAAGAGCGTGACGACGGCCGAAGCCAAGCAGGTGATCCAGGCGCAGAGCACTGATTTCTATGCCTACCGGCAGTTGCTGGCCAAGAGCGTGCCCGCCGCGCGCGGCAACGAGGCGCCGCGCCAGAGCGCGGGCCGCGTGCAAGCCGAGGTCAGCGATCGCCGGGAATTGGCTGCCGTCTCGCCCGACCAGTTGAAGGTCGACAAGCCCAAGGCCCGGCCCGGCTCAGCGGATCCGGTGGATCAGCTGGTCAAGGACGTGGAGCGCAAGGCGGCGCGCAGCCGCACCACCGAACTGGCGCGCAACGTCGATGATTTGCGCAAGCTGCAAGGCGCCTCGGCCTCTGCCGGGCCCGGCGGCAGTTCGCGCAGCAACAGCCTGGCGTCGGCCGCCGCCGTGGTGGCCACCGCGCCGCCCCCGCCCCCGCCGCCTCCTCCTCCCCCCCCGCCACCCCCTCCTCCGGCCTCGCTGCCGCCGCCACCGCCACCGCCACCGCCACCGGCGGTGCCGACGGAGCCCGCGCAGCCCCCGCTGGTGGCTGCGGCCCCTGCACCGGCTCCCGTGGAAGCCCCGGCCCCCACGCCCGAAACCGCTGCGGCAAGTTCAGCCGCGCCGGTCACGGCGGCTACGCCGGAAGCCGGCTTCATCAGCGGCCTGCTGGACCGGCCTTTGACGCTGGTCGGTGCCGGGGCCCTGGCTTTCCTGCTGGCCGGCCTGGGTTACTGGGGCCTGCGTGGACGCAAGAAGCGTGACGGTGGCGAAACCTCGTTCCTGGAAAGCCGCTTGCAGCCCGACTCGTTCTTCGGCGCCAGCGGCGGCCAGCGCATCGACACGCGCGACGCCACGGGCAGCCCGTCGTCCATGAGCTACTCGCTGAGCCAGCTCGATGCCATCGGCGACGTCGATCCGGTGGCCGAGGCCGATGTGTACCTGGCCTATGGGCGCGACCTGCAGGCCGAGGAAATCCTCAAGGAAGCCATGCGGTCCACGCCCGACCGGCTGGCCATCCGCACCAAGCTGCTGGAGGTCTATGCCAAGCGCCGCGACACCAAGGGCTTCGAACAGTTGGCCACGCAGTTGTACGGCCTGACCAGCGGCCAGGGCGAAGACTGGGCCAAGGCGCAGGAACTGGGCAAGTCCATCGATCCGGACAATCCCATGTACCAGGCCGGCGGCCGGCCCTCGGGCCCCCCGCAAAGCTCCAGCGCTTCCAACCGCGACCTCATGGGCGTGAGCACCATGCCGCAGTCGGTGGTGCCGTCGCCGTCGCGCTTCCAGGCCAGTGTGGCGGGGGCAGACAGCGAAGCCGGCGGCGCAGTGGTGGCGCAGGATTCCAGCATGGACCTGGACCTGGACATCTCCCAACTGCCCGACCTGGACGAACCGCCCGCCCGTGCGCCTTCCCGTGCCCCGGCAACGGCCAAGTTCAGCCTGCCCGATCTTCCCGGCATCCCCTCGTCGCGTTCCTCGTCGTCCACCTCCAGCAGCGGTTTCGACATGGGCGGCATTTCGCTCACGCTGGAGTCTTCGGCACCCGGCGGCTTGCAGATGGACCGGCTCGATTCGGCGCCGAGCGACGGCGGTGGCGGCAGCCCGCTGGTACGCAAGATGGAGCTGGCCGAGGAGTTCCGTCAGATCGGCGACATGGAAGGTGCCCGCGACCTGCTGCAGGAAGTGGCCGACAAGGCCAGCGGCGCGCTCCGGGCCAAGGCCCAGAGCATGCTGGACAGCCTGGTCTGAGTCTGAGTACGGCGGAGCGCCAACTTCCAGAATCAGGAGCCACCCGTGAGCGGGGCCATGCGCATGGCCCTCGGACTGAGTTATCGAGGCGGCGCCTACACGGGCTGGCAGAGCCAGCCCGATGGCCGGGCTGTGCAAGACCATGTCGAGCGGGCACTGGCCCGCTTCGCGACCGTGCCTGTGCGTACGGTGTGCGCAGGCCGCACCGACGCCGGTGTGCACGCGCTCAACCAGGTGGTGCACTTCGAGACCGAGGTCCGGCGTGACACGTTTGCCTGGGTGCGTGGCACCAACGCCTACCTGCCGGACGACATTGCCGTGCAATGGGCGGCCAGTGTGAACGATGAGTTCCACGCCCGCTATGGCGCCCAGGGCCGCCGCTACGCCTACCTGCTGCTGGAGTCGCCGGTGCGGCCCTCGATGGACCGCGGCCTGGTCGGCTGGACCTTCCGGCCACTGGATGCGCAGGCCATGCGCGAGGCGGCCGACCAGTTGCTGGGCGAGCACGACTTCTCCGCGTTCCGGTCCTCGCAATGCCAGGCCAAGAGCCCGGTGAAGCACATGCGCAGCATCGACATCCGCCGTGTCGGGGCGTATTGGCGCTTCGACTTCGAGGCCAGCGCTTTCCTCCATCACATGGTTCGCAACCTCATGGGCTGCCTGGTGGCGGTGGGCACCGGCGTGCGCACGCCGCAATGGCTGGCGCAGGTGCTGCAGGGCCGCGACCGCTCCAAGGCGGCGCCCACCTTCGCGGCCGAGGGCTTGTACTTCCTTGGGCCCGACTACGATCCTTCCCACGCCTTGCCTCGTCGCACGGCGGCATTCGACTGGCTACCGGGCTCGGCATGAGCATGCATCTGTATTCAGCGCGCACGCGCATCAAGATCTGCGGCCTGCGCCGTGCGCCCGAGGTGCGGGTGGCCATCGAGGCGGGCGCCGATGCCATCGGCCTGGTGTTCTACGACAAGAGCCCGCGCTACGTGAGCGTGGACGAGGCGGCACGCCTGGTGCAGGACCTGCCGCCCTTCGTCACGCCGGTGGGCTTGTTCGTGAATGCGCCGCTGGCCTTGGTGCAGCGGGCCTGCCGGATGATCCCGCAGTTGCAGTTGCAGTTCCATGGCGATGAGACGGCCCTGATGTGCGAGTCGTATGGCCGGCCCTACCTTCGCGCCGCGCGCATGGACGCGCAGTTCGATTTGCTAGACTTCTCGGCTCGATTCGCCAGCGCGCAAGCCCTCTTGCTGGATGCCAAGGTTGAGGGTTATGGTGGCGGCGGAAAGGTCTTCGATTGGTCACTCATTCCTCCCAACGTTCCCAGTCCGCTCGTTTTGTCTGGTGGGTTGAATCCTGCCAACGTCGTCGACGGGGTGCTTCGCGTGCGGCCATGGGCCGTTGACGTGAGTTCCGGCGTCGAATCCAGCAAGGGCATCAAAGATCCCGAACTGATCCGCCGGTTTTGCGAAGCCGTCCGCGAAGCAGACGCCCGGCGCGACCAGGGCGACAGCGGATATTGAGCCGGCCATCCAAGCCCGGCTCCTGAGGGCACTCCTGATGTCTGACTATCACCAACCCGACGCAAGCGGGCACTTTGGCGTCTATGGCGGCACCTTTGTCGCCGAAACCTTGATCCATGCGCTCGACGAACTCCGGGCCGCATACGACAAGTACCGTGACGATCCGGAGTTCACCGCCGAATTCAAGCGCGAACTCAAGCATTTCGTGGGGCGGCCCAGCCCCATCTACCACGCCGCGCGGCTGAGCCGCGAGCTGGGCGGGGCGCAGATCCATCTCAAGCGCGAGGACCTCAACCACACCGGCGCCCACAAGGTGAACAACACCATCGGCCAGGCGCTGCTGGCACGCCGCATGGGCAAGCCGCGCGTGATTGCCGAAACCGGCGCCGGCCAGCATGGCGTGGCCACCGCCACCATCTGCGCGCGCTACGGCATGGAGTGCGTGGTGTACATGGGCAGCGAGGACATGAAGCGCCAGTCGCCCAATGTCTACCGCATGCATCTGCTGGGGGCCACCGTGGTGCCGGTGGAGTCGGGCAGCAAGACCCTCAAGGACGCGCTCAACGAGGCCTTGCGCGACTGGGTCACGAACGTCGAGAACACCTTCTACATCATCGGCACGGTGGCGGGCCCGCACCCGTACCCGGCCATGGTGCGCGACTTCCAGAGCGTGATCGGCCTGGAGTGCCTGCAGCAGATGCCCGAGATGATCGGCCGCCAGCCCGATGCCGTGCTGGCCTGCGTGGGCGGCGGCAGCAATGCCATGGGCATCTTCTACCCGTACATCGACCATGCTTCAACCCGGCTGATTGGCGTTGAGGCAGGCGGCCAGGGCCTGGCCTCCGGCAAGCATGCCGCCTCGCTGTCGGCCGGCACGCCGGGTGTGCTGCACGGCAACCGCACCTACCTGCTGCAAGACGCCAACGGACAGATCACCGAGACCCATTCCATCTCGGCCGGGCTCGACTACCCCGGCGTGGGCCCGGAGCATGCGTACCTCAAGGACATCGGCCGGGCCGAGTACGTGAGCATCACCGACGACGAGGCCCTGCAGGCCTTCCACCGCCTGTGCCGCACCGAGGGCATCATCCCGGCGCTGGAGTCCAGCCATGCCGTGGCGCATGCCATGAAGCTGGCCCCCACGCTGCGCCCCGACCAGCACCTGCTGGTCAATCTGTCCGGCCGCGGCGACAAGGACATCGGCACCGTGGCCGACCTGTCCGGCGCCGAGTTCTTCTGCCGGCCTTCGTGCCGCGGCCAGACCGTCAAGGGCGGTGCGGAGCTGCAGGCCGCGGGGGTGTCGCGATGAGCCGCATCAAGGGGGTGTTCGACAAGCTGGCGCGCGAGCAGCGCCGCGCGCTGATCCCCTACGTCACGGCCGGCGACCCGTTTGCCGACATCACGGTGGACCTGATGCTGAGCCTGGCCCGCGCCGGGGCCGACGTGATCGAACTGGGCGTGCCGTTCTCCGACCCCATGGCCGACGGCCCGGTCATCCAGCGCGCCAGCGAGCGGGCGCTTGCAGCCGGCATTGGCATGCCGCAGGTGCTGGCCATGGTGCGCGAGTTCCGGCAGCGCGACGCGGCCACCCCGGTGGTCCTGATGGGCTATGCCAATCCGATCGAGCGTTATGGCATCGATCGTTTTGTGGACGCCGCCCACGGCGCCGGGGTGGATGGCGTGCTGGTGGTGGACTACCCGCCGGAAGAATGCGAGCCCTTCGTGGCGCGCCTCAAGGCCGCGCAGATGGACCCGATCTTCCTGCTGGCGCCCACCTCCACCGATGCACGCATGGCCGCAGTGGGCCGCATGGCCAGCGGCTACGTGTACTACGTGTCGCTCAAGGGCGTCACGGGGGCCGGGCACCTGGACACTGCCGCGGTGGCGGCGATGGTCCCACGCATCAAGTCGCACGTGCGGCTGCCGGTGGGCGTGGGCTTCGGCATCCGTGATGCCGAGAGCGCCGCGGCCGTCGGCAGGGTGGCGGATGCCGTGGTAATCGGTTCCCGTATCATCCAGTTGATCGAAAACGAATCACGCGAACGGGTCGTTACCGTCGCATCCGACTTCGCCGGCGGCATCCGCAAGGCGCTGGACCGCTTGCCACCGATAGACCCCCCTCGGCAAGCACTTCGACAAGGAGGCCTCGCATGAGTTGGCTAGACAAGCTGTTACCCCCCAAGATCCAGCCCACCGACCCGGCCGAACGCCGCTCGGTGCCGGAGGGCTTGTGGGTCAAGTGTCCCTCGTGCGAAACGGTGCTCTACAAGGCCGACCTGGAACAGAACATCAACGTCTGTCCCAAGTGCGACCACCACCACCGCATCGGCGCCCGCCAGCGCCTGGACGCCTTCCTCGATGCCGAGGGGCGCTATGAGATCGGCCAGGAGGTCCTGCCGGTCGATGCGCTGAAGTTCCGTGACAGCAAGAAGTACACCGAGCGCCTGAAAGAAGCGCTTGAGTCGACCGGCGAGACCGATGCGCTGGTGGTGATGGGCGGCGCGGTGCACAGCATCCCGGTTGTGGTGGCCTGCTTCGAGTTCGACTTCATGGGCGGCTCCATGGGCTCGGTGGTCGGCGAGCGTTTCGTGCGCGGCGTCGAGGCCGCTTGCGAGCAAAAGACACCTTTCATCAGCTTCACTGCCACCGGCGGCGCTCGCATGCAGGAAGGCCTGCTGTCGCTGATGCAGATGGCCAAGACCAATGCGGCGCTCACTTTGCTGGCCAAGGCGAAGCTGCCCTACATCAGCGTGCTCACCGATCCCACCATGGGCGGCGTGTCGGCCAGCTTCGCGTTCCTCGGTGATGTGGTCATCGGCGAGCCGCGTGCCCTGATCGGCTTTGCCGGCCCGCGCGTGATCGAGAACACCGTGCGCGAGAAGCTGCCCGAGGGCTTTCAGCGGGCCGAGTTCCTGATCGAAAAGGGCGCGATCGACATGATCGTGGACCGGCGCCAGTTGCGCGGCACGATTGCGCGGGCGCTGGCCATGCTGCAGCGGCAGAGCGCCGACGCGGTGGCCTGAATGTGGGCACCCGGCGCCGGCTGAGACCTGGCGCCGAACTAGTGCAGTGTTTCGTTCTGTTTGCCACTTAACCGAGAGTTGGCGCGAATGACCTTCTGCAGGATGTCGCGGGCGCTCTTGGTCCAAATGAATGGCTTGGGATTGGTGTTGTGATGCGCGATGTACTCGTTGATGGCGCCCTCCAACTCGGCCACGCTCGTGAACACGCCTCGGCGAAGCCGCTGGTTGGTGATGTCCCGGAAGAATCGCTCCACCATGTTCAGCCACGAAGCCGAGGTTGGGGTGAAGTGCATGTTGAATCTCGGGTGCTTGTCCAGCCATTGCTGCACGACCGGGTGCTTGTGGGTGGCGTAGTTGTCGGCGATCAGGTGCAGCGTCTTGCCCTTGGGCGTTTCGCGGTCGATCTTGCGCAGGAACTTCAGCCACTCGGCATGGGTATGGCGCTGCTGGCACTGGCTGATGACTTGTCCGTCGAGCACGTTGAGCGCTGCGAACAGCGTGGTCGTGCCGTGGCGCTTGTAGTCGTGCGTCATCGTCTGCGCACGGCCCTTCTTCAGCGGCAAGCCCGGCTGCGTGCGGTCCAGGGCCTGCACTTGGCTCTTCTCGTCACAGCACAGCACCAAGGCGTGTTCAGGCGGCGACATGTACAAGCCGACGATGTTTTCGAGCTTCTCGACGAAGTTCGGATCGCGCGAGATCTTGAATCCCCGCACGAGGTGCGGCTTGAGCCCGTTGGCCTGCCAGTGCCGCATGACGGTACTGGGACTGACCTTGAGCACCGCGGCCATCTTGCGCGTGCTCCAGTGCGTGGCCGCCTCGGGAAGGGTCTGCGTGGTCAGCTCCACCAACTTCGCCACGTCGAGCTTGACCGGCGGCGCCCCGCGCGGCAAATCGCGCTCGATGCCCCCCAACCCCGACTCGATATAGCGTTGCCGCCAGCGTCCCGCCGTGACCCGGTCAACGCCCAGCTCCTGGGCGATCTGCAGGTTCTGCAGGCCTTGCGCGGCCAGCAAGACGATGCGTGCCCGCTCGGCCAGCCGAACGCTGCTCAACTTGGAATGAGCCAGCCGGATCAGCTCGGCTTCCTCTTCCTGGCTCAGTTCAATCGCAGGGGCAATTCGCACTTTCGGGCTCCGGCTCAATCGGTAGTAGAGCATTGGAGTCACGCCGGCCAATTAAGTTTCATCAACAATCAAACACTACACTAGCGCCGAGTTGATCTTTGAGCGATCGGGTCGGTAACGGCTCGATCGCTGCGCGTTTCCATGACCCTTCCCAACACCTTGCCCCGGTCCTTGCCAGAGTGGCTGGCTCATTGCGAGCGGCTGCATCCCGTCACCATCGACCTCACGCTCGACCGCGTGCGGCGCGTGCGCGAGCGCCTGGGCCTGGACCTGCAGGTGCCTATCTTCACGGTGGCCGGCACCAATGGCAAAGGCTCCACCTGCGCCATGCTGGAAGCCATCCTGCTGCAGGCCGGCTACCGGGTGGCGGTGTACACCTCGCCGCATCTGATCCACTTCGAAGAGCGGCTGCGGCTCAACGGCCAGGCGGTGCAGGCGGCAGCCTTGCTGCCGCACTTCGAGGCGGTGGAGTCGGCGCGCGGCAGCGAGTCGCTCACGTACTTCGAGTTCACCACGCTGGCCCTGCTGCGCTGCGTGGCCGCCCAGCCGCTGGACGCGGTGGTGCTGGAGGTGGGCCTGGGCGGCCGGCTCGACGCGGTGAACGCGTTCGACACCGACTGCGCCATCGTCACCAGCATCGGCATCGACCACGAGGCCTACCTGGGACCGGATCGCGAAAGCATCGGCCGCGAGAAGGCCGGCATCATGCGGCCCGGCCGGCCGGCCATCGTGGGCGACCCGGCGCCGCCCGCCAGCCTGGTGCAGCACGCCCAGGCCATCGGTGCCGACCTGTGGCAGTTCGGCCTCGACTTCGACTACCTGGGCGACCGCCAGCAGTGGAGCTGGCGCGGCCGCACGCGCCGCAACCCCGCGCTGGCCTACCCGGCGCTGCGCGGGGCCAACCAGCTGATCAACGCGTCGGGCGTGCTGGCGGCACTCGAATCCATGAATACGCGCCTGCCGGTGCCGGCGCAGGCTGTGCGCAGCGGCCTGGCCACGGTGGCCTTGCCTGGGCGGTTCCAGATCGTGCCCGGCCAGCCCGCGCTGGTGCTGGACGTGGGCCACAACCCGCATGCCGCCGCGTCCCTGGCCGTCAATCTGGACCAGATGGGTTTTTATCCGCGCACGCATGCGGTGTTCGGGCTCATGGCCGACAAGGACGTGGCCGGCGTGGTGGAACCCTTGCTGCCGCTGGTGCACGCCTGGCATTGCACCGACCTGCCCATCGCCCGTGGTGCCCGTGCCCAGGCGCTGGCCGACGCGGTGCGGGCCGTGCAGGCGCGGCAGAAGCCCGAAGAGCGCGCACCCGTCACCTGCCATGGCGACCCGGCCGCTGCGCTGCAGCATGTCCTGGCCCAGGCGGACCCCGCTGATAGAATTCTCGTTTTCGGTTCTCACCACACCGTCGGAGGTGTGATGCAGCAAGGGCTGCCACGCTTGGCGGCCGCTCATCTGGGCCGCTGATCCGCGGGGTCGCTGATCCGACATGGCATTCCTACGGAGCGCCGTGCAAGAGCGCCGCGTACGCAACAACGCCATCGCGCGCCACACGACATGGGCTTGTTTTCCTTCCTGAAACGCGGCGACCGCAGCCGATCCGGCGCAGAAGCGGTGCCCCCCAGCCGCTCCGACGTGGATCAGCTGCGCACCCGCGCCCGGCGCCGCCTGGTGGGCGCCATGGTGCTGGTGGTGGCCGCGGTGGTGGGTTTCCCCCTGCTGTTCGAGACCCAGCCGCGTCCCTTGCGAACCGACCTGCCGATCCAGATCGTGCCGCGCGGTGCCGTCACCGTAGTGCCCGTGCCTCCACCCGTCCGTACGGCAGAGCCTGCCTCCGCGCCGGCGCGCAACGACCTCCCCGCGGACAACAAGCACGACGAAGTGGCCAGTGCCGCCTCCGCACCTGCGTCGGCAGCTGCCGCGGCCAGCGCCACCGCGGTGGCGGCCGCACCCGCTGCCGACCCCAAGCCCGTGAACCCGGCTCCCCCGCCCACCCCTGCCGCACCCATGCGGCCAGCCGGGGAGGCTGCGCGTGCCCAGGCCGCGCTCGAAGGCCGTGACCCCGCACCGGCCAAGCCCGTGGAGCGCACGCAGCCTTCAACGAACCGCTTCGTCGTGCAGGTGGGCGCCTTCGCCGAGGCCGACACCGCGCGCGACGTGCGCGGCCGGGTCGAGAAGCTGGGCCTGCGAACCTACACCCAAGAGGTGGACACGGGGTCCGGCCGGCGCATCCGCGTGCGGGTGGGCCCGTTTGCCGAGCGGGAGCAGGCCGACCGCACGGCCGCAAAACTCAAGGCCGCCGGCCTCTCGGCGGCGGTGCTGACACTGTGAACCTGATACTGTGAACCTGGTACTGTGAACATTAGCGCGATCAATCCTGTCGATGCCGGCCTGCTGGGTGTGCTGGCGTTTTCTGTCCTGCTGGGCCTGCTGCGGGGCATGCTCATGGAAGTGCTGTCCCTGCTGGGCTGGCTGGTGTCCTGGTATGCCGCGCAGTGGTGGGGGGTGGAGGCGGCGCAGCACATTCCGCTCGGCACACCCGGCGCAGACCTCAACCGCGTGGCCGGCTTCGTGGCCACCTTCATCACCGTGCTGGTGGGCTGGGCGCTGCTGAGCTGGCTGCTGCAAAAGCTCATGCGTGCCTCGCCGCTGAATGCGGGCGACCGTGCGCTCGGTGCGCTATTCGGTTTCTTTCGCGGTCTGCTGGTGGTGACCGTGATCGTGATGGTGGTGTCACTGACGCCGTTTGCCAAGGCGCCGGTATGGCAGGACTCGATCGGTACCCGCTGGTCCCGGGGTGCGATCGCTGTGTTGACTCCCGTGCTGCCGGGCGACTGGGCGCAGCGTGTGGCCAAAGCAACCAAGGACTGACTCTATGTGTGGCATCGTCGGCGTGATTTCCCGAACTCCCGTGAACCAGCTCCTCTACGACGCGCTGCTGCTGTTGCAGCACCGCGGCCAGGACGCTGCCGGCATCGTCACGGCCATGGACGAGAAGTTCTTCATGCACAAGGCGCGCGGCATGGTGCGCGACGTCTTTCGCACCCGAAACATGCGCGCGCTGCCCGGCACGGTGGGCCTGGGCCAGGTGCGCTACCCCACGGCCGGCAACGCCTACAACGAAGAAGAGGCGCAGCCCTTCTACGTCAACGCGCCCTTCGGCCTGGTGCTGGTCCACAACGGCAACATCACCAACGCGCATGCGCTCAAGAGCGAGCTGGCCGCCATCGACCGCCGCCACCTCAACACCGAGAGCGACTCCGAGGTGCTGATCAATATCGTCGCGCACGAGCTGGACCTGGCCGCGCGCGAGCAGGTGCTGTCGCCGGCCACCATCTTCAAAGCCATCGGTGCCGTGCACCGGCGCCTGAAGGGCTCCTATGCCGTGGTGGCCCTGATCGCCGGCCATGGCTTGCTGGCGTTCCGCGATCCCTTCGGCATCCGCCCGCTGTGCATCGGCTCGCAGGACACGCCGGACGGGCCGCAGCTGATGGTGGCCAGTGAATCGGTGGCGCTCGAAGGCACCGGCCACCGCCTCCTGCGTGATGTAGCTCCCGGCGAGGCGGTGTTCATCGACTTCAAGGGCCGCATGTTCACGCAGCAGTGCGCTGCCACGCCGGCCTTGCACCCCTGCATCTTCGAGTTCGTCTACCTGGCGCGGCCCGACTCCGTGCTGGACGGCGTGTCGGTCTACCACGCCCGGCTCAACATGGGCGAGACGCTGGCGCAGCGCGTCATCTCCACCATGCCGCCCAGCGAGATCGACGTGGTCATCCCCATCCCCGAGTCGAGCCGGCCCTCGGCCATGCAGCTGGCACAGAAGATCGGCAAGCCCTACCGCGAAGGCTTCGTCAAGAACCGCTACGTGGGCCGCACCTTCATCATGCCCGGGCAGTCGGTGCGCAAGCGCTCGGTGCGGCAGAAGCTCAATGCCATCGGCATGGAGTTCCGTGGCCGCAACGTGCTGCTGGTGGACGATTCCATCGTGCGCGGCACCACCAGCAAGGAGATCGTGCAGATGGCGCGCGACGCCGGCGCCCGCAAGGTCTACATGGCCTCGGCCGCGCCGCCGGTGCGCTTTCCCAACGTGTACGGCATCGACATGCCCACCAATGCCGAGCTGATCGCGCATGACCGCAGCATCGAGGAGATCCGCCAGTACATCGGTGCCGATGCGCTGATCTACCAGGACGTGGACGCGATGAAACGCGCGGTCGGCTCGCTCAACCCGCGCCTGAACGGCTTTGAGGCGTCTTGCTTCGACGGCCACTACGTCACCGGTGACGTGAGCCAGGAAGACTTCGACGCCATGCAGGTGCAGCGCAGCCTGCAGCTCGACGAAGAAGAAGACGGCGTGCGCTCGCGCCTGGCGCTGCAAGGCATTGCGGAGGCTTCATGACGGCGGACCCGCGCAAGCGCCTGCCGCGCACCGACCTGCCGGCCGGGCTGCACATCGACACGCTGGCCGTGCGCGAAGGCCTACCGGCCTCGCCCTGGGGTGAAAACTCCGAGGCCTTGTTCCTCACCAGCAGCTTCGTGCACCCCGACGCCGCCACGGCCGCGGCACGCTTTGCCAACGAGGAAGAAGGCTTCGTCTACAGCCGCTTCTCCAACCCCACCGTCATGATGATGGAGCGGCGCCTGGCCGCCCTGGAAGGCACCGAGGCCTGCATCGCCACCGCCAGCGGCATGGCCGCGATCCTGCTGCTGGTGATGGGCCTGCTCAAGGCCGGCGACCACATCGTCTGCTCGCGCAGCGTGTTCGGCAGCACCATCCGCCTGCTGCAGGGCGAGTTCGGCCGCTTCGGCGTGCAGAGCACCTTCGTGTCGCAGACCGACCTGGCGGAATGGCGCGAGGCCATCCGTCCGAACACCAAGCTGCTGTTCGCCGAGTCGCCCACCAACCCGCTCACCGAGGTGTGCGACATCCGCGCACTGGCCAAGATGGCCCACGATGCCGGGGCCTGGCTGGCGGTGGACAACTGCTTCTGCACGCCGGTGCTCACGCGCCCAGCGGAACTGGGTGCCGACGTGGTGATGCACTCCGGCACCAAGTACCTGGACGGGCAGGGCCGCGTCATGGCCGGGGCCTTGTGTGCCAGCGAGGCGCTGGTCACCGAGAAGTTTATGCCCGTGCTGCGCAGCGCCGGCATGAGCTTGTCGCCCTTCAATGCCTGGGTGGTGCTCAAGGGCATGGAGACCTTGTCGATCCGCGTGCGTGCGCAGAGCGAGCGTGCCTTGCAACTGGCCCGCTGGCTGGAGGAACAACCCGCCGTGAAGCGCGTGTTCCATCCCAGCCTCCCGTCCCACCCGCAGCACGCCTTGGCCATGGCGCAGCAGTCGGGCCTGGGCGGTGCGGTGGTGTCCTTCATCGTCAAGGGCGACGACCCGGCCACGGCCCGCCGCAATGCCTTTGCCGTGATCGACGCCACCCGCGTCTGCTCCATCACCGCCAACCTGGGCGACACCAAGACCACCATCACGCACCCCGCCACCACCTCGCACGGGCGCCTGACCGAAGAACAACGCCAGGCCGCCGGCATCACCCAGGGCATGATCCGCGTCGCCAGCGGGCTGGAGCATGTGCCGGACATCCAGGCCGACCTGCAACGCGGCCTCAGCCAGGTGCACGCATGAACACTCCCCAAGGCACCCCGGCCCGCAAGGTCCGCACCCGCATCGCCCCGTCGCCCACGGGCTTTCTGCACCTGGGCACGGCGCGCACGGCGCTGTTCTCCTGGGCGTTTGCCCGGCACTTCGGCGGCGAGTTCATCCTGCGCATCGAAGACACCGACGTGGCCCGCTCCACGCAGGAGGCGGTGGATCAGATCATGGAGGCCATGACATGGCTGGAGCTGGGCTACGACGCTGGCCCGTTCTACCAGATGCAGCGGCTCGAGCGCTATGCCGCCGTGATTGCGCAGATGCTGCAGGCCGGCACTGCCTACCGCTGCTACAGCTCGCCGGAAGAGCTGGACCGCATGCGCGAAGCGCAGCGCGCGCGCGGCGAAAAGCCCCGCTACGACGGCACCTGGCGGCCCGAGCCGGGCAAGACCTTGCCGCCCGTGCCCGAAGGCGTGCCACCCGTGGTGCGCTTCCGCAACCCGTTGGAGGGCGAGGTCACCTGGGACGACCTCGTCAAAGGCCCCATCACCATCGCCAACCGCGAGCTGGATGACCTCATCATCGCGCGGCCCGACGGCACGCCCACCTACAACTTCTGCGTGGTGGTGGACGACCACGACATGGAGATCACGCACGTGCTGCGTGGCGATGACCACGTCAACAACACGCCGCGGCAGATCAACATCCTGCGCGCGCTGGGGGCCGAGCTGCCGCGCTACGGCCACGTGCCCATGATCCTGGGGCCTGACGGCGACAAGCTCTCCAAGCGCCATGGCGCCGTCAGCGTGACGCAGTACCGCGAGGCCGGCTACCTGCCCGAGGCCATGCTGAACTACCTGGCGCGCCTGGGCTGGAGCCATGGCGACGAAGAGCTGTTCACGCGCGAACAACTGGTGGCCTGGTTCGATGGAGAACACCTGGCCCGCAGCCCGGCGCAATGGGATGCCGCCAAGCTGAACTGGGTCAACGCGCACCACCTCAAGCTGGCCGCCGATGACCGCCTCGCCACGCTGGTGGCCGCGCAGTTTGCAGCGCGCGGGCACGAGGTGGCGGCCGACGCCCGCCTGGCGGCCATGTGCGCGCTCTTCAAGGACCGCTGCGCCACGACCTCCGAGCTGGCGGACTGGCTGAAGATGTACGTCGTGCCGGTGGCTGCATCGCAAGCCGAACTGGCCATGCACCTGACCGATGCCGTGCGCCCCGCCATGCTGGCCCTGCGTGAACGGCTGGCGAGCGTCGACTGGGACAAGGCCGCTATCCAGCAGGCCATCAAGGACACCATCGGCACCTTCAAGCTGAAGATGCCCCAGGTGGCGATTCCCGTGCGCCTGCTGGTGTGCGGCCGGGCCCAGACACCGTCGATCGATGCGGTGTTGGCCCTCTTCACGCGCGAGACTGTGCTGGCACGGTTGCAGGTGCTCTGAGTGTTTCGCTATACTCGCGGACTCGCTTGGAACAGCATTTTTCTGAGCCGAAAAGTTCGGTTCAGAGGTGTTCAGAAGCAGGGTACCGTGAAGTAGCTTGTGTGAAGTAGTTTGGAGTTCTTGGGGGTATAGCTCAGCTGGGAGAGCGCTTGCATGGCATGCAAGAGGTCAGCGGTTCGATCCCGCTTACCTCCACCAAGACTTCACGGGCATCCGCTTCGAGTTCAGGGCAAAAGTTGTTGTAGCGTTATCGAGTACGTGACCCCTTCGTCTAGAGGCCTAGGACACGACCCTTTCACGGTTGTAACAGGGGTTCGAATCCCCTAGGGGTCGCCAGCACAAGCTGGCGCATAGCAGTAGCAGTAAGCGTCGGCACCACGTGCCTGCGTATGGAGTGGTAGTTCAGTTGGTTAGAATACCGGCCTGTCACGCCGGGGGTCGCGGGTTCGAGTCCCGTCCACTCCGCCAACAATATCAACGGGTTGCAGCAGAAATGCTGCAACCCGTTTTTCTTTGGTGGGTGCCAGGGGTAAACCGGGGCTTGGCAGGTTGTGAGACGGAAGGGGACGCAGTCACACCGTCACGTGATGCCGCGACTTGGTTGCTGCCGTGGTTGGGGAGCAGGTCAGGGCAATTGCACACTACTGCTGACCAGGATCCCGCTACATCAATTGCAACGTGCGGCGTGAGCACCATGATGCCCGTCGTGTATCCGAGATGAAATCCTGCCAGCCGATCCTCTGTATGGTAAGCGTCTAGCCGCGGCATCTTGAGCTGAAGCGCATGACACTCGACCATCGCGTTCATGGCGAACATGATGGTGGTGATCTGTCAGGCAGCGAGGGCATGTCTCGCCCGCTGCTTGTGGGTTGG
>Ga0307516_10000178_pt1 | contig 81997 bp, 56 predicted proteins | sample 19_EM_MG_FD_203310 | JGI IMG/M metagenome (GOLD analysis project Ga0307516, IMG submission 203310) | Populus trichocarpa ectomycorrhiza microbial communities from riparian zone in the Pacific Northwest, United States - 19_EM | ecosystem: Host-associated > Plants > Roots > Unclassified | place... | reverse complement strand
TACCTGCGCGTGATGGGCGCGCGGCACATCGTCGAACGCAGCGAGCTGTCGCTGCCCGGCAAGCCGCTGCAGAGCGAGCGCTGGGCCGGGGTCGTCGATTCGGTCGGCAGCCACACGCTGGTCAACGCACTGGCGCAGACACGCTGGAACGGCGCGGTCGCCGGCTGCGGCCTGGCCGGCGGCAGCGACCTGCCCGGCACGGTGATGCCGTTCATCCTGCGCGGGGTGACGCTGTACGGCGTCAATTGCGTGTTCCAGCCCAACGCCGTGCGCGAGCAGGCCTGGGCCCTGCTGGCCGAGCACCTGAAGCCGATGCAGCTGGCGCAGATGACGCACGAGGTGGGCTTGAGTGATGTCGTTCAAGCCAGCAACGACCTGCTGGCCGGCCGCATCCGCGGCCGCACCGTGGTGGACGTTCACCGATGAGCGACAGCCACGAACACGACGACGAAACCCGCATCGTCGTCATCGACGACTACCCGGACGCGGTGGCCTCGCTGGTCGCTGCGCTCGAAGACCATGGCTGCAACGTGCGCTCGGCCAGCGACGGCCTGAGCGCGCTGGACCTGATCGAAAACTTCAACCCCCATTGCGTGCTGCTGGACATCCAGATGCCCGGACTCGACGGCTTGACGCTCGCCCAGCGCCTGCGCGACCGGCACGGCAACGACATCGTGCTGATCGCGATCACCGGCGGCAGCCCGGCCGACAAGACCGTGGCCGCGACCTTCGACCTGGTCGACCACTGGTTCACCAAACCGATCGACATCCGCAAGCTGATGCAACTGGTGCGGGCGGGCTGAGCCACCGGCAGACGCTTGGGGTTGCCAGCGCTCGAGCCGCCTCAGGGCATGGCGCGCTCGGCAACGAGATTGCCGGACTGGAAGTATTGAACCCGGATCTTCAGGTTCTGCAACTCGTCGCTGGACAGTTTCTTGCTGCACGAACTGTAGTAAGCAGTCGCCCGCCCGAGGCAAGTGGCTTGGTCACCATGTGCTTGCGCAACCGTATCCAGCTTTGTTTCTTGCGGATTGAAGCCCATGTAGGGACAGTAGTTCGCCGTCACCACGCATCCGTGCGCAGCCACCTTTTCGCCAGCCTGCGCTGTTTCCAGCAGGAAACGCGTCTTGGCCATCTGTGGCGTGCCTGCGGAGTACTTGCTGCACGACGAGAACCAACTCTTGGCCCTGGCCGAGCAGGAAGCCATGTCGTTATGGGCGTTGGCGTCTGTGTCGGGAAATTCATAGCGGTCCGCCCGATTCATTCGCGGGCAGCTGTTGACGGACACGAAGCAGCCTTGCCTCAGGTCGACATCCACCACCGTTCTCGGGTTGTTCAGATACTCGTCAATCTCGCCGACGGGGCAGCCGTACGTCTTGTCCGGCCGCGCGAAGGCGTAGTTCTTGAAGAGCGCCTTGGCTGAATCGTAGGCCCCGTTCGGCGAATTCGAACCCATCACCACCCGGTTGCCGCTGACGAAGATGTCATGGTTCGGACACTCCAGGTCTTCAGGCTCGGACCAACTGACCCAGTTGTAGACGGCCGACCAGTTCCTGTTGTTCACGAAGGCATTGTTCAGAACCTTGTTGTAATTGCTGCGATTGCGGAACTTGACGACATCGCCGGCTGCGATGTTGGAGAACGTATTGCCGGAAATCTCGTTGTCGGTGGACCAGTGCGCTGCATAGATCGCATGAAGGCCCACCGAAAGCGGGTCGTAGTCGGCGACACGGTTGAATACGTTGCCTCGAACGACATTGTTGTGAGTCATCCAGAGGCTGAGCGCAGCGTAAGCAGCGTCCCCATTGAATACCCACTTGCTGCCGATCCTGTCGAAAACATTGGATTCAATCAAAGAACCTGCGGCACCGAGATTTCTAGCCGGCGAAGCACCTCTCAGCTGGATCGCGGAGGTCAGATAGTTGGTGATGAACAGATTCTTGACCGTGACGTTGGTCGGCTCCTGGCTGTACCGAACCGTCAGAAACGTCTTGGCGGTACCGGCTCCATCGAAGATCGGCTTGTCAAGCGTACTGGCACCTTGGATGCTCAGCGGCACGACACCCGGCACGAAAGTCCAAATGACGCTTTGGCCTGAATAGGTCCCCGAACCAACATTGACCGTGATCGAGCCATGCACACCGGGCTGATAGGCCGACATGGCGGCCTCCTGTGCCTTCACGAGCGTCAGCACAGGCGCTTGCGCCGACAGGCCGGTGTTCTGATCCGACCCTTGCGGATCGACGTAGATGTCGAGGCGCGCCGTCTGCGCCGTGGCCTGTACGGGCCATGCGGCCTGCAGCATCACGAAGGCCATCGCCGCAAGGCGATGGCGCCAATCTGAATGGTTAGATGCACGTTTCATACTTACCTCTCCCTGGCCACGTCGGCCGTTATAAGAATCGTTCGAGCAGCCGCTTCGAATGCCGGTCCAGCGCCAGCAGGTTCGGCACCTTGAAGACGATGCCGTGGCCGCTGGTGATCAGCAGCGCGGCGTGGCTGTTCGGCAGGCGGCGGATGTCTTCTTCGCCCTTGAGCACCAGTTGGGTCGCGCCACGGTCGGTTTCGACGTCCCAGGTGCTGGGGGTCGAGAAGGTCGACACTTTCAGCAGGCGCTTGATCTCGGGCGTGAACTCGCGGCTGGCGAGCTCCTCGTCGAGCAGCGTACGGATCTGCTGCGGCAGCGCGGACAAGCGTGGCACCCAGGCCAGTTCGCGGCCCTCGGTGCTGACGATTGACAGGCCATCGTCGGGTGCGCCGATCGGGAATGCGCGCACCGGCGTGACGCCTTCGTGGACCGCGCCGTCGCCGCCGATGAAGATCAGCCGGCCTCGCGCGTCGCGCGACAGTTGAAACTCGCCCATCTCCGATGCCGAGGCGTTCATTGGCTCACCTCTGCATGTGCCGACGGCTGGGGCAAAGTGCTGGCGATCAGCACCGCGTCGTGGTCGGTGCCTTCGTCGTCGCTGCGCTCGGCCTCGGCCTTGCGGGCCTGGGCTTCGTACAGCCGCCAGTAGGCGCCTTGCTGGGCCATCAGCTCGTCGTGCGGGCCCACCTCGACCACCTCGCCGCGGTCCATCACGACCAGCCTGTCGGCCTTGCGCAAGGTCGACAGGCGGTGTGCGATCGCGATCGTCGTGCGGCCTTTGACGAGGTTGTCGAGCGCCTTCTGGATCTCCTTTTCGGTCTCGGTGTCGACCGCCGAGGTGGCCTCGTCGAGGATCAGCAGGCGCGGGTTGATCAGCAGCGCACGGGCGATCGAGATGCGCTGGCGTTCACCGCCCGACAGGCCCTGGCCGCGCTCGCCGACCAGCGAGTCGTAGCCCTGCGGCAGCCGCAGGATGAACTCGTGGGCATGCGCGGCGCGCGCCGCGGCGACGATCTCTTCACGCGTCGCCTCGGGCTTGCCGTAGGCGATGTTCTCGGCCACGGTGCCGAAGAACAGGAAGGGCTCCTGCAGCACCAGGCCGATGTGGCGCCGGTAATCAGACACCGCGAAGCGCCGGATGTCGATGCCATCGACCAGGATGCGGCCGTCGGTCACGTCGTAGAAGCGGCAGATCAGGTTGACCAGCGTGCTCTTACCCGAGCCGCTGTGGCCGACCAGGCCGATCATCTCGCCCGGCTTGATCTCGAGGTTCAGGCCGCGGATAACCGAGCGGTTGCCGTAGCGGAAACCGATGCCGTCCATCGTCACGCCGCCCTGCAGCGCACCGCCGGGCAGTTCGCTCAGCTTGATCGGGTTGGCGGGCTCCGGCACGTTGGACACATGGTCCAGGATGTCGAAGATGCGCTTCGCACCGGCCGCGGCTTTTTGCGTCACCGAGACGATGCGGCTCATCGAATCCAGCCGGCCGTAGAAGCGGCCGATGTAGGCGATGAATGCCGTCAGCACGCCGACGGTGATCTGGCCCTTGCTGACCTGCCAGATGCCAAAGCCCCAGACGACCAACAGGCCGATGTCGGTCAACAACGAGACCGTCGGGCCGAACAGGCTCCAGGTCTTGTTCAGCCTGTCGTTGACGACCAGGTTCTGCTTGTTGGCATCGCGAAAGCGCCCGGCCTCGCGCGCCTCTTGCGCGAAGGCCTTGACCACGCGGATGCCAGGGATGGTGTCGGACAGCACGTTGGTCACGTCGCCCCAGACGCGGTCGATCTTCTCGAAGCCGGTGCGCAGCCGGTCGCGCACCATGTGGATCATCCACGCGATGAACGGCAACGGCAGCAAGGTGACGAGCGCCAGCCAGGGGTTGACCGAGAACAGGATCGCCGAGGTCATGCCGAGCAACAGCACGTCGGTCGCGAAATCGAGCGCGTGCAGCGACAGGAAGACCGAGATGCGATCGGTCTCCGAACCAATCCGGCTCATCAAGTCGCCGGTGCGCTTGGCGCCGAAGTAGTCGAGCGACAGCTGCAGCAGGTGCTCGAACGCGCCCACCCGCAGGTCGGCCGCGATGCGCTCGGACACCACCGCCAGCAGCCAGGTGCGCGCCCAGCCCAGGGCCCAGGCCACCAGCGCCGAGCCCAGCAGCCCCAACAGCAGCAGCTTCACATAGCCGGGGTCGATCTTCTGCCCGTTCTGGAACGGGATCAGGACATCGTCCATCAGCGGGATCGTCAGATACGGCGGGATCAGGTGCGCCCCGGTAGAGGCCAGTGTCAGCAGGAACCCGCCCAGCAGCTTCCATTGATAGGGCCTGGCGAAGCGCCACAGCCGCAGCAGCACCCAGGTCGATGGTGGCTCGGTCAGCTCGCGGGTGCACATCGGGCACTCGTCGCTGTCCGGCGGCAGCGGGGCCCGGCAGCTTGGGCAGCGGGTGGGGTCGTCGCCCTCCGGCGCCACACCCAAAGCGCGCGCTTGTTGCAACTGTTCGAAACGTTTGACCAGCCTCAGCGCCTGGACATTCGCGCCCAGCGTGAAGCGCCAGCGGGCGATCAAACGGTGCTCGTCGGCCAGTTCAAGCGTGCCGACGCCCGCATGGTCGTGGTGCCTAAGCGTCAGCGTGGGCGTCAGGTCGTAACCCTGCCAGCCCCCCTGGGTGCCCACGCGCGCCAACAATGCACGCTCGCTGAGCACCAGCAGGCCGGTGGAAAAGTGCAGGTCCTCGTCAAGGTCAACCTGGAGGCTGGCGAGCACGTTGTCCCCGGCAGCCAGGGGCGCTGCCTCAGGGGCAGCCGGGGTGTTTTGTTGGTATTGCATGCTGAGCGCGGCATTTTCCTTGAAAGCGCGGCAGGCGCATCCCCCGTGCCAGCCCCAGGCAGCGGGCCGGTCGCGGCGGGCGCAAAATTCGTTCCTCGCGCCACCGTCGGCAACTAGCGCTCCCTGGCCTGCCCCACCCCTGTAAACCCATCCATGACCGCCCAGAAGAACGATATCCAGCTCCAGCGCATCACCTACCTGCGCGGCCCCAACATCTGGACCTACCGCTCGGTGCTCGAAGTCTGGCTCGACCTGGGCGAGCTCGAAGACCATCCTTCCGACAAGCTGCCCGGCTTCACCGACCGGCTGCTGCTGCTGTTGCCGGCGCTGGCCGAGCACCACTGCGGTGTCGGCGAACGCGGCGGCTTCCTGCAGCGCCTACGCGAAGGCACCTGGGCCGGCCATGTGCTGGAACACTGCGTGATCGAGCTGCTGAACCTCGCCGGCATGCCCACCGGTTTCGGCCAGACCCGTTCCACCAGCCAGCACGGCGTCTACCGGATGGTGTTTCGTTCGCGCAACGAACAGGTCGGCCGCACCGCGCTGGCCGAAGGGCATGCGTTGCTGATGGCGGCGATCAACGACAAGCCGTTCGACGTGACCGCCGCCGTCGCCAAGGTGCGCGACGCGATCGACGACTGCTACCTAGGCCCCTCCACGGCCTGCATCGTCGCGGCCGCCACCGACCGCCGCATCCCGCACATCCGCCTGAACGACGGCAACCTGGTCCAGCTGGGCTATGGCGCCCGCCAGCGCCGCATCTGGACGGCAGAGACCGACCTGACCGGCGCGATCGCCGAAACCATCGCCTGCGACAAGGACCTGACCAAGAGCCTCCTGACCGCCTGCGGCGTGCCGGTGCCCGAGGGCGAGATCGTCGACAGCCCGGCGGCGGCCTGGCGTGTGGCACAGGACTTCGACCAGCCGGTCGTCGTCAAGCCGACCGACGGCAACCACGGGCGCGGCGTGACGCTCGACCTGACGCAGGAAGCCGACGTGCACGCCGCCTACGAGGTGGCCGCACGCCACGGCAGCGAGGTGATGGTCGAGCGCTACATCCCCGGCCAGGAGCATCGCCTGCTGGTCATCGGCGGCCGTGTCGTGGCCGCTGCCCGCGGCGAAACCGCCTGGATCACCGGCGACGGCCAGCACAACGTGGCCGACCTGGTCGACCAGCAGATCAACAACGACCCACGCCGCGGCACGACCGAAGACCACCCGCTGAACCGGCTGAACCCGCGCGAAGACGGCGTGATGCTGCTCGACCTGCAGCGCCAGGGCCTGACGCCCGATTCGGTGCCGCCGGCCGGCAAACGCGTGCTGGTGCAGCGCAACGGCAACGTCGCGATCGACTGCACCGACGACGTGCACCCCGAGGTCGACCACTATGTGTCGCTGGCCGCACAGGCCGTCGGGCTGGACATCGCCGGCATCGACGTGGTGGCCGAAGACATCAGCCGCCCGCTGCACGAGCAAGGCGGCGCGGTGGTCGAGGTCAACGCCGGCCCGGGCCTGCTGAGCCACCTGAAGCCGGCCGTCGGCAAGCCGCGCCCGGTCGGCCAGGCCATCGTCGAACAGCTGTTCCCGAGCGACGAGCATGACGCGCACCCGGGCCGCATCCCGATCGTCGGCGTCGCCGGCACGCGCAACACCGATGTGATCGCCCGCGCGATCGCGTGGCTGGTGCACCTGTCGGGCCGCCACACCGCTTTGGCCTGCCGCGGCGGGATGTTCGTCGGCCAACGCCGCACCGAGCCGGCCGTCGCCAAGAGCGCCGCCTACTGGGAAGCCAGCCACCGCCTGCTGATGAACCGCGATGCGCAAGCCGCGGTGTTCGAGAACGGCCCCGCGCTGATCCTCGACGAAGGCCTGCCGTACGACCGCTGCCATGTCGGCGTGGTGACCGATTTCGACGGCGCGCAAGACCTGAAGCGGCACGATGTCAGCGAGTCCGACCAGCTGTACAAGGTGCTGCGCACGCAGATCGACGTGGTGCTGGACGACGGTGTCTCGGTGCTGAATGCGAACGACCCCCGCATCACCGAGTTGGCCGACCTGAGCGACGGCGAGGTGCTGTACTACGCGATCGACGGCGGTGGCGACGCCCCGCAGCTGCTGCGCGACCACAGCCTCGACGGTGGCCGGGCCGCGATCCTGCGCAATGGCCGCGTGATGCTGATGACCGGCGCCAGCGAACACGCCGGGCCCGACCTGCACGGCATCCTGAAACGCCATGGCCATGGCGGCGCCGGCGAGTTGGCCGCGCTGTCCGAGGCACTGCTGGCCGCGGTAGCCGCGGCCTGGGCCTTCGGCATCTCGCCCGAGTTGATCGCTGCCGGCGTCGAAACCTTCGACCTTGGCCCGGCCCGCGCCTGAGTTTTCGGAACAGAACAAGACCTGACGACACCGCCCATGGAAATCTCCCGCACCCGCACCCTGCGTGGCCCCAATCTCTGGAGCCGCCACACCGCCGTCGAAGCCATCGTCACGTGCACCGAGTCCGAGCGGGCGTTGAGCACGCTGCCCGGCTTCGAGGCCCGGCTGCGTGCCCTGTTCCCCGGCCTGGGCGCGCTGCGCCGGCGGCCTGAAGAAGCCTCGCTGGCGCATGTGCTGGAAGCCGCCACGCTTGCGCTGCAGACGCAGGCGGGCTGTCCGGTGACCTTCAGCCGCTGCACGGCGACTGTCGATGCCGGCGTCTACCAGGTCGTCGTCGAGTACAGCGAGGAAAAGGTCGGCCGCCAGGCGCTCGAAGCAGCTGAGGCGCTCATCCGCTCGGCGCTGGCCGAGGAAGGTGTGGCGCCGTTCGACTGCGACACGACGATCCATGCGCTGCGCGAGCTGGACGAGGACATCCGCCTCGGCCCGTCGACCGGCTCGATCGTCAACGCCGCGGTTGCACGCGGCATCCCGTTCCGGCGTCTGACCAGCGGCAGCCTGGTGCAGTTCGGTTGGGGCTCGAAACAGCGCCGCATCTGGGCCGCCGAGGTCGATTCGACCAGCGCCGTGTCCGAATCGATCGCGCAGGACAAGGACCTGTGCAAGACGCTGCTGCGTGCAGCCGGCGTGCCGGTGCCGCTGGGCCGGCCGGTGGCCAGCATCGAAGACGCCATCGCCGCCGCCGAGGAGATCGGCGGCTGGCCGGTGGTCTGCAAGCCGCAGGACGGCAACCAGGGCAAGGGCGTCACCGTCAACATCACCGACACCGAAGGCCTGGCCGCGGCCTACAAGACGGCCGAGGAGATCGGCCACCCGATGGTCGAGAAGTTCCTGCCCGGCAGCGACTTCCGCATGCTGGTGGTGGGCAACAAGCTGATCGCCGCCGCCCGCCGCGACCCGCCGCAGGTGTCGGGCGACGGCGTGCACACCGTGCGCCAACTGGTCGACGCGGTCAACGCCGACCCGAAGCGCGGTGACGGCCATGCCACGTCGCTGACCAAGATCCGCTTCGACGACATCGCCGTCGCCCGGCTGGCGGTGCAGGGCCTGACGCCCGAGTCAGTGCCGCCCAAGGGCCAGCGCGTGATCCTGCGCAACAACGCGAACCTGTCGACCGGCGGCACCGCAACCGACGTGACCGACGACGTGCACCCCGAGGTCGCCTCGCGGGCCGTGGCCGCGGCCCGCATGGTGGGCCTGGACATCTGCGGTGTCGACGTGGTCTGCGAAACGGTCATCCGCCCGCTCGAAGAGCAGCACGGCGGCGTGGTCGAGGTCAACGCCGCACCGGGCCTGCGCATGCACCTGTCGCCGTCGTTCGGCAAGGGCCGCGCGGTCGGTGAGGCAATGATCAACCACCTGTATCCGCCGGGTGACGACGGCCGCATACCGGTCGTCGCGGTCACCGGGACCAACGGCAAGACGACGACGACACGGCTGATCGCGCACCTGTTCGGCGCCAGCGGCCTGCGCGTCGGCATGACCAACACCGACGGCGTGCACGTCAACGGCCGCCAGATCGACTCGGGCGATTGCTCCGGGCCGAAGAGCGCGCGCAACGTGCTGATGAACCCGCAGGTCGATGCCGCAGTGTTCGAAACCGCGCGCGGCGGCATCTTGCGTGAAGGGCTGGGCTACGACCGCTGCCAGGTCGCAGTCGTCACCAACATCGGCGCGGGCGACCATCTGGGGTTGAACTACATCACCACGGTCGAAGACCTGGCGGTGCTCAAGCGCGTGATCGTGCAGAACGTGGCGCCCACCGGCTACGGGGTGCTCAACGCCACCGACCCGCACTGCGTCAACATGGCCCCCACCTGCCCCGGCGGCATCATCTACTTCGCGCAAGACCGCCACCACCCGGTGCTGGCCACGCACCGCGCGCAAGGCCAGCGCTGCGTCTATGTCGAGGGTGACCAGATCGTCGTCGCCGAAGGAAACTGGCGCGAGTTCGTGGCGCTGCGCGACATCCCGTTGACGCGCCACGGCACGATCGGCTTCCAGATCGACAACGCGATGGCCGCGATCGCCGCGGCCTGGGGCGTCGGCCTGAGCTGGGACGCGATCCGCTCGGGCCTGGCCAGCTTCGTCAACGACGCCGACAACGCGCCCGGCCGCTTCAACGTGATGGACTACCGCGGCGCGACGCTGATCGCCGACTACGGCCACAACCCGGACGCGATGCGCGCGCTGGTGGCCGCCGTGGCCGCGATGCCGGCCAAGCGCCGCTCGGTCGTCATCTCGGGCGCCGGCGACCGGCGCGACGAAGACATCCGCGAGCAGACGCAGATCCTGGGCACCGCGTTCGACGAGGTGATCCTGTACCAGGACGCCTGCCAGCGTGGCCGCGAAGACGGCGAGGTGCTGGCGCTGCTGCGCCAAGGCCTGGAAGGCGCCCAGCGCACCCGCCACATCGAGGAAATCACCGGCGAGTTCATCGCGATCGACACCGCGCTGAGCCGGCTCGAGCCGGGCGACCTGTGCCTGGTGCTGGTCGACCAGGTCGAAGAGGCGCTGGCGCACTTGGCCAAGCGGGTCGGGGAGTAAGGCCCCCACGAGCCCTTCCGGGCCCTGCCCCCCGAGGGGGCTCGCGCAGCGGACCGGCCAAGCCGGATCCGCGCACGCCACTTGAAAGACGGCTGCCCTGCGGGCGCCTGTAGTGGCGCGCACGTTGTTCCCCCTCCGTTCGGGCTGAGCTTGTCGAAGCCCAGGCCACAGCTCTTCGGCAACACCTTGGCATTTCGTCCGGGTTTTCGGCGCTTCGCTCCGCCAATCGGACGCTTCATCCTTTCCCGGATCGATTCCGGGTGGGCTTGCCGCTATGGTGCAGTCGCCCGCCAAGCGCCCGCCACCCAGAGGCGCTGGGGGCCTGTTAACGCACAAATCACGGCCGCGATTTGTGCGTTAACAGGCCCCTGTGGTCTCGATCCGGCGCCGCCATCCGCGGCGCCATTTGCTATTTGGAAAGTGCCTGCTGATGAAAACCCTGAGACTGTCGACGCTCGCCGTCCTCGTACACCTGGCCACGGCCAGCTTCGCCGCCGCCCCCGTGGCGGGCCTGGACCGCCCGGGCTTCGACCCCGCGGTGCGCGTTCAGGACGATCTGTTCCTGGCAGCCAACGGCAGCTGGATCAAGACGACCGACATCCCCGCCGACAAGGCCGAGTACGGCACGTTCATCAAGCTGCGTGACCTGTCCGACGAACGGGTGAAAGGCATCGTCGAGGCGCTGGCGCAGCAAAAGCATGCCGAAGGCAGCGTCGACCAGAAGATCGGCGACTTCTACGCCGCCTACATGGACACCGCGGCGATCGACAAGGCCGGCCTGGCGCCGCTGAAGCCGCAGCTCGATGCCGTGGCCTCGCTGAAAGACAAGCGCGCACTGGCCGAGCTGATGGGCCAGTGGCAGAGCGTCGTCAACCTGCCGATGAACCTGGGCGCCGGCCAGGACTTCAAGAACCCCGGCATCTACATGTCCTTCGTCTTCCAGGGCGGTCTGGGCATGCCCGACCGCGACTACTACCTGAAAGACACCGAGCGCTTCCAGAAGGTGCGCGGCGCCTACCTGGCCTACGTGACCAAGCTGTTCGAGCTGTCGGGCGATGCCGACGCCGCGAAGCACGCCACGACCGTCTACGAACTCGAGAAGAAGATGGCCGAAGCCCAGTGGGCCAAGGTCGACAACCGCGATCCGAAGAAGATCTACAACCCGACCAAGGTCACCGCGCTGGCGCAGCAGGCGCCGGGCATCGACTGGCCCGCGCTGCTGCGCACGGGCGAGATGCCGACGCTGGATGGCGTGCTCGTGGTCGGACAGCCCAGCTACTTCAAGGCCTTGTCCGGCCTGGTGAAGAACCAGCCGCTGGACACCTGGAAGCTGTACATGAAGGTGCGCCTGCTCGATGCCATGGCGTCGCAGTTGCCCGCCGAGTACCGCGAAGCGAGGTTCGCGTTCTCCGGGCGCGCCGTGCGCGGCCAGACGGAAGACCTGCCGCGCTGGCAGAAGGCCGTCACGGTGCTCAACGGCGCGATGGGCGAGGCGCTCGGCCAGGTCTATGTGCAGCAGTACTTCCCGCCGGCCCACAAGGAGCGGATGCTGGAGCTGGTTCGCAACCTGCTCGCGACCTACTCCACCTCGATCGACGAGCTCAGCTGGATGTCGCCGGAGACGAAGAAGGCCGCGCACGAGAAGCTGGCCAAGTACGGCGTGAAGATCGGCTACCCCGACATGTGGCGCGACTACGCCGCGCTGTCCATCAAGGCCGGCGACGCGATCGGCAACGACTTCCGCGCCTCGCGCTTCGAGCATGTCCGCCAGGCCCAGCGCGTGGGCAAACCGGTCGACCGCAAGGAATGGGGCATGACGCCGCAGACGGTCAATGCGTACTACGACCCGAGCATGAACGAGATCGTGTTCCCGGCCGCGATCCTGCAGCCGCCGTTCTTCGACATGTCGGCCGACGACGCGATCAATTACGGCGCGATCGGCGCGGTGATCGGCCATGAGATCAGCCACGGCTTCGACGACCAGGGCAGCCAGTTCGACGGCAACGGCGTGCTGCGCAACTGGTGGACCGACAGCGACCGCAAGGCCTTCGATGCGATCACCGCGAAGCTGGTCGACCAGTACGCGCAGTACGAACCGATCCCGGGCAGCAAGCTCAACGGCAAGCTGACGCTGGGCGAGAACATCGCCGACCTGTCGGGCCTGCAGATCGCCTACAAGGCCTACCTGCGCTCACTCGGCGGCAAGCCGGCCCCGGTGATCGACGGCTATACGGGCACCCAGCGCTTCTTCCTCGGCTGGTCGCAGGCCTGGCGTGAGAAGACCCGCGACGAGCGCAAGCTGCAGCTGGTGACGACCGATCCGCACTCGCCGCCGGAATTCCGCGCCAACGGTGCCGCGGTCAACCACGACGGCTTCCACGAAGCCTTCGGCACCAAGGTCGGCGACAAGATGTTCAAGGCCCCGGAAGAGCGCATCCACATCTGGTGATGCAAGCCGGCCGGCCCGTTCCAGGGCCGGCCGGTGACTCCCGGCTCGCGTGGGCACGACTAGCGCCCGCGCAACCCGAACAGGTTGCCGAACGGATCGACGAACTGCGCCATTCGCCGGCCTTGCTCGATCGCCATCGGCCCGCGGTACAGCGTCGCACCCAGCGCCTGGGCGTGCGCGCGCACGGCGTCGAAATCGTCGACCGGCCAGTAGACGACGCTGCCGGCCTTGCCGCTCGTCGCCTTGGCGTCGGCAGGCACGAATTCGAGCTGCACACCGTCCAGCAGCAACAGGTCGAACGCCTGCGGCTCGCTCAGGTGCACCGGCTGCGCGGCCGGCCACAGGCGCTGGTACCAGGCGCGCGCGGCGTCAGGATCGGCGCAATGCATCATCACCGCCATCGCCGGCCGACTGGCCACCACCGGTGACCGCCCCGGCAGCGGGCACACCATCCAGGTTTCGTCTTGCCCTTCGCCGTCGACCCAGGCGGCTGCCGGCTCGGTGCCCCAGGCCACGAAACCGAGTGAGCGGTACAGCGCCAGCGCGGGTTTGTTGCGGGCATGCACGCCCAACATCACCTGGCGCAGGCGCGGCTCGCCGGCGACCTGCGCCAGCAGGTGAGCGACCAGGGCCCCGGCCACGCCCTGGCGCCTTGCCTCGGGTGCGACGTACATGCCCCAGAGCGTCGCTTTGTGCGCCATCTTGGCCATGGGTTCGCGGCCCAGGCCGGCCACACCCAGCAGCGCGCCGCTCGGTGCGAAGGCACCGTAGACACCGAACACCCCCTCGCCGCCCAGGCGCGCGGCAACCGCCGAGACCGGTTCGCCGGCCTCTTCTTCATGGCTGGAGGCGAACGCTGTGGGGCATTCGAGCAGACCTTGCAGGCGCAGGGCCTGGAAGGGCGCGGCATCGTCAGGGCCGAGGCGGCGGATGAGCGCCGTCATGCCGGCACCTCCGGCCGGCACCACCGAGTGATCTCGGTTGGCGCCTCGAGCAGATAGCGCGGTGACTCGGCCTGCAATTCATCGCGGCTGCCATGACCCCACAGCACGCCGGCAGCCGCCAGGCCGTTGCGGTGCGCGGCGACCATGTCGACCGCCCGGTCGCCGACCATCAGGCTTTGCTCGCTGACCTGGCCGGCGGCACGCAGCGCAGCGATCTGCTGCCATTTGTGCACGCCGATCTCGCCGCCATCGACAAAACGGAACAGGTGGTCGAGCTGGAACAGCGCGAGGATCTTGCACGCGAAATCGCGCCGCTTCGAGGTGCACAGGCCCAGCGGCAACCCGGCGTCGGCCAGCGTCGTCAACGCTTCCGGGATGCCGGCGTAGAGCAGGTTCTCGGCATAACCGATGTCGCCATAACGCTCACGGTATGTGGCCACCAGCGCGTGGATCGTGGCGTCGTCATCGCGGCCAGTGATCACGCGAAAACTCTCGTCCAGCGGCGGCCCGATATAACGCGAAACCGCGCCCGCCGCCAACGGCATGAAGCCATGGCGTTCGAGCGCGTGGTTGATCGAGCGGCCGATGCCGAGCTGCGGGTCGCTCAACGTGCCGTCGAGGTCAAAGAGGATGAAGTCATGGGGCATGAACCGGCAGTATGCCGCCATGCCCCAACCCTGCTCCTAGGCGCTCCGAAGGACCCGCCGCCCCGCGGAACTGGCTTTGCCAGTCCGCTGCGCGAGCCCCCTCGGGGGGCTTCGCCCGGACATGAACAGTCCTGAGGACTGTTCGTGCCTGGCGAAGGGCCGAGCCTCCGGCTCGGCGCGGCCTGCAAGGCAGCCCCTGGAAGGGGCGTGGGGGCTCAATCTCAAGGCTTGTACAGCTTGATTTCCTTGTTCCAGCGGTACAGGTTGGTCGCCTGCGTCGAGTAGACGTGCATCTCGACGGTGTGGTTGCCGAGAGCCACGCTGGTGAAGGTCTGGTAGTTCATGACCTGGTATCCGCCGCCGGCGCGGATGATGCCGTTGAACGGGCAGTTGATGTAGCCGCCGTCAACCATCATGCAGATCGCTGCCGCGTTTTCGGTGGCGACCGCGCCCAGTTGCGCGTTCATGTCTGCAGCAATCGTGCAGCCGGCCGCGTTGGCGCAGTTCACCGTCAGCGCGGTGCCGACGACGTTGAAGCCCGGGTTGATCACGACGCCGGTGGCGTCGGTGTCGAAGTAGGTCTTCTGCAGCTTGTGCACGGTCCCGATCGCTTCCGCCGAGACCTTCTTGGTGGAATGCACGCCCGGGGGCTCGCCGCCGGCGTAGGCGCTGAAGGCGAAGGCGGCCGTGGCGGCAGCCACGGAGAGCTTGGCAAGATACGACATGGAAACTCCTGAATTGCTGGGAAGGGGGGACGCGGTGGGCTGAAGCCCTTCTTGCGCCGCCGGCCGGCATGAATTGCGGCAGGCGTGCGCATTGTTGTGAAGGGCTCTCTCGCGCGGCATCCTTCATCCGCAGGGGGTGCACCCCTTGCTCGTGGGGCCCCCAACCAGGGGGTTCCAGCGGCTACAGCTTGTGCTCCCAGCTCAAGCGGATCGCCGTTCCAGTGCGCAAGGACTCGCTCTGCCGATAGCTCAGGCCATCGACATCCACGCGGGCCGGTGTCACCTCGCGCTGGTGCAGCAGGTTGTTCAAGGCCAAGCGCCACTGGCTGGCGTCGTCGGGCTTCCACTGCGCATACAGGTCGAGCAGGCGCTTGGTGGGCGTGCCGCCCCAGCGGTTGATCGACTGCCTGACCTCGCCGCCGCCTTGCGCGTTGAAGTTGCCGCCCAGGGCCCAGACGCTGCCATCGGGCCGGTAGTCGGCGCCGAGGTTCAGCGCCCAGGGCGTTTGCCGCGCAAGGCGGTTGTCGGGCCCGGGCACGGCGTCGACATGCGATTGGTTCCAACCCAGGTTGGCACGCAGCTCGACCGGTGGCGCTTCGGCCCAGCGCTTGCGCAAATCCAGCTTGGTCTCCAGCTCGACGCCCCAGACGCGCGCGACGCCCTGGTTCGAGCGTTGCTGCACCCAGTGGGCCTCGTTGCGCGCGTCTTGCACCAACGTCAGCTCGTCGAGGATCACGTCCTGGATGCGCTTGGCATAGGCCGACAGGCTGACCATGCCGGCGGGGCCGAGGTAATGCTCCCAGGCCAGGTCCAGCCCCCAGGCCAGCTCGGGCCGCAGGTCGGGGTTGCCTTGCAGGTCGGGCGTGGTCGGGCTGTTTTCGTTGGCGACGAAACGGCGTGGCATCAGCTCGCGCGGCGTCGGTGCCTTGTAGGTGCGGCCTAGGCCGAAGCGCAACTGGTCCTTGGACTCGGGCAGCTTCCAGACCGTGCGCAGCACCGGGCTGAAGACGCTGGTCTGCCGTGTCACCCCATCGAACACATTACCCTCACTGACCGAACGCAGGCCTTCCCAGCGCAGGCCGAGCGAGGCGTTCCACTGCGCGTCGATCGCCCATTCGTCCTGCGCGAACAAGGCCAGGCGCGTGACCCCAGCCTGATAGACCTCGTCGAGGTTCTCGACCGGCAGGCCATGCGGCAGCGTCTTTTCCCGCTGGATGCGGTCTTCGTCGCGTTGGCCGTACTCGCCGTCCCAGCCCAGCGTCAGCGTGTGCGTCTCGCCCAGCGGCCGGCGGTACTTGCCGGCAGCGCTGGCACCCTGGTCGACCGCGACCGAGTGCACATGCGCATCGCGGATCGGCGTACCGTCGGCGTCCCAGCCGTCGAACTCGGCTTCTGAGGCGCGCCGCGCGTAGGTGCCGCCGAGCTTCGCGTCGATCTTTGCACCGTCGTCGAGCTGGCGCGTCCAGTTCAGGCGACCGCGCCATTGCACGATGTCGGCGACGAGGTACAGGTCGTTGCGGCCGAAGACCGGGTCGTCGCCGGCCTGCGGGTGACGCCGGTCCAGTGCACCGCCGGTGCTGCGGCGCACGCGCAGCAGGTGGTCGGTGCTGAGGTTGTCGTGATCGTTCGGCGCATAGCTCAGCCGCGGCGTCAGGTTCAGGCTGTCGCTGCGGTCGAACTCACGCTTGTCGGTCGTGTAGGCCTGCACCAGCTTGTCATCGGCATCGGTGGCGCGCAGCGTCAGCTGCATCGGCCAGACCTGGTCCTCGCTGACCAGTCCGAGCCCCAGGCCCAGGGGCCATCGCGGTCACCGATGTTGCCGTCGACCGAGGCGGTCGGCCGCTCGAGCACGCGCGCGCCGGCCAGCTTGATGTCGCGCTGCGCGGTGCGGGCGGTTCGGCGCAACACGATGTTGACGCTGCCGGCGATCGCCTGGGCGCTCTGGTCGACGCTCGGGCTGCGCGAGACCTCGACCCGCTCGATCAGCTCCGGCGACAGGCTTTCGAGCGAAAAACCGGGCGGCACCGGCTCGCCGTTCAGCAGCACCTGGGTGTAGCCCCCGCCCAGGCCCGACATGCGGATCTCGGCGCCGCGGCCACCGGTGGTGCTGACGGTGATGCCGGGCACGCGGCGCAGCGCGTCGGCCAGGTTGCTGTCGCCTTGTCGCAGCAACTCGTCGCGGCCGACGACGACCCGCGCTTCCAGCGCGTCGCGCCGGGCCTGCAGTTCACCGGCACCGCGCACCTCGACGCGTTGAGTGGTGGGCGCCGCGTCGGCGGCGGATTCGGCGCCCGCCGGCGTTGCGGCGCCGACAAGGCAGGCGGCGGTCAGGACGGAAAAACGAAAACGGGGCGGCAGCAGCAAGGCGTCGTACAGCACGTGAAAACCCTGATCGGGTGAAGTAGGTGCCGCGATTGGACCGACACTGATTGACGTCGTCAATCTTGATCAACTTCATCAATATATGAAGCAGCGCACGCGCTCGATCCGCCCTTTCGTCACCGAATTGCTGGGCGCCGACGAAGCAGCGCGCCGGCTGGGCATCACCAAAGCCACGCTGTACGCCTACGTGAGCCGCGGTCTGCTGAACGCGCTGGCCGACCCTGCGGACCCGCGTGCCAGCCGCTACTCCAGCTTCGAGATTGACCAGCTGGCCCAGCGACGCGGCCAGGGCCGGCGCGGCGAGCAGCAGATCGGCGCCACGCTGACCCAAGGCTTGCCGGTGCTGGACTCGGCCATCTCCGGCATCGTCGACGGGCAGACGATCTACCGGGGCCGGCCGGCCCCCGAGATGGCCCGCGAGGGCGCGAGCCTCGAAGACGTGGCCCGTTGGTTGTGGCAGTTCGAGCCGCACGATCCGTTCAACGACGTTGCGCCGGTGCTCGGCGACGCCTGGGCCACCAGCGTCCAAGCCACCACCACTTGGCCACTGGCCGAACGCACGCAGGCGCGTTGGGCGATGGCCCAGGGCGACCTGCACGGCCCGGCCTGGCTGCCTGACGGCGAGGTCTTGGCTCACGCCTGCGGCCAGCACCTGCGCGCCGCGCTGGCCTGCTTCCTGGGCCAAGCCCCTTCGGCCCAGCCTGCGCACGAGTTGTTCGCAACGCATTGGGGCTTGCCGGAAGGCGCCGCCGACCTGGTGCGGCAAGCGCTGGTGCTGTCGGCCGAACACGAGATGAGCCTGATCGCGTTGACAGCGCGCCAGCTCACTTCGGTCGGTGCCTCGCTCGGCGCCGCGCTGATGGGCGCTTTGAGCTATCTGGGGGCCGCGTTCAACGGCGGCGACAGCACACGAGTCGAAGCCTTGTGGGACGAGGTGATGGCGCAACCCGACGAGGTGGCGGCAATCAGCGCACGGCTGGACCGCGGCGAGACGCTGCCAGGCTTCGACCACCTGTACTACCCAGCGGGCGACCCTCGCGCCGTGGCGCTGCTGGCGCTGGTCGAGCAATGGGGCGCCGCGGTGCCGATGGTCGCGGCGGTCGAGCGGATGACCGGCTGGAAGCCTTCGCTGGACTTCGGCCTGGTCGCTTTGCGACGTGCGCTGGGAGCGCCGCGCGAAGCATCGACGGTGCTGCTGATGGCGCCGCGCTGCGTCGGCTTCATCGCCCATGCGTTGGAGCAGCGCCGCAGCGGCGAGCGCATGTGGGTGCGCTCGCGCTACATAGGCCCGTAGGCTCGGGCCGTGCGCGGCCCGAGACCGCTCAGGGCTTGTAGAGCTTGAATTCCTTGTTCCAGCGGTGCAGGTTGGTGGCCACCGAGGTGAAGACGCGCATCTGCACCGTGTGGTTGCCGAGTGCCACCGAGGTGAAGGTCTGGTAGTTCATGACCTGGAAGCCGCTGCCTGCGCGGATGATGCCGTTGAACGGGCAGCTGACGCTGCCGCCGTCCACGATCAGGCAGATCGCAGCGGCGTTCTCGCTCGCCGCTGCGGCCAATTGGGCATTCATGTTGCCTGCGATGGTGCAGCCAGCTGCGTTCGCGCAGTTGACATTCAGCACAGCGCCGATGTCGTTGTTGCCGACGGCCAGCGCGGTGACCGTGCTGTCGGTGTCGAAGAAGGTCTTCTGCAGCTTGTGCGAAGTGGTGATCGCCATCGGCGACACCCTGCTGACCGCCTTCGATCCGGGCGGCTCGCTACCGGCCTGAGCGCTGACAGACAAGACCAGGGCTGCAGCGGCAGCCAGCGAGAGCTTGAGGGTTTGGGACACGGGTACCTCCAGACTTGGTATGGCACGAACAAGCTGCCGCGGGCCCGAGGGCCCACGGCCCACTGCCGCCATGGGTTCGACGGCAGGCCGTGCATGTTCGAAGGCGCGCCGACGCGCGTCACCCCCGCAGACAGCAGGGGGTCTGTCCCTCTTTCGCGGCGCGCTCCCCCTCGTTTGAAGCGGACCCTGTCCGTTCAGGTCACGCTCGCTGCTGCCGGCACCGGCGTGCGGATCAGGTGGTCGAACGCACCCAGCGCAGCCTTCGCACCATCACCAGCGGCGATGATGATCTGCTTGAACGGCACCGTCGTCACGTCACCGGCGGCGAACACGCCCGGCACGCTGGTCTGGCCCTTGGCGTCGACGACGATCTCGCCGTGGCGGCTCAGCTCGACCACTCCCTTCAGCCACTCGGTGTTGGGCACCAGGCCGATCTGCACGAACACCCCCTCGAGCACGACCTTGTGCGACTGGCCGCTCGCACGATCGGCGTAGACCAGGCCGTTGACCTTCTGGCCGTCGCCGGTGATCTCGGTCGTCTGCGCGTTGGTGTGGATGGCCACGTTCGGCAGGCTCTTCAGCTTGTTGACCAGCACCGCATCGGCGCGCAGTTGATCAGCGAACTCGAGCAGCGTCACGTGCTGCACGATGTTGGCCAGGTCGATCGCCGCTTCGACACCCGAATTGCCACCGCCGATGACCGCCACGCGCTTGCCCTTGAACAACGGGCCGTCGCAGTGCGGGCAGTAGGCCACGCCCTTGTTGCGGTATTCGGCTTCGCCCGGCACGTTGACGGTGCGCCAGCGCGCGCCTGTCGACAACACCAGCGTGCGGCCCTTGAGCACCGCACCATTGGCCAGCCGAACCTCGTTGAAGCCACCGGGCTCGGCGGCCGGCACCAGCTTGTCGGCACGCTGCGCGTTCATGATGTCGACCTCGTAGTCGCGCACATGCTGCTCCAGCGCGACGGCGAACTTCGGCCCTTCGGTCTCGCTGACCGAAATGAAGTTCTCGATCCCCATCGTGTCCAGCGTCTGGCCACCGAAGCGCTCGGCGACCACGCCGGTGCGGATGCCCTTGCGTGCCGCGTAGACCGCGGCCGCTGCCCCGGCCGGCCCGCCGCCGACGATCAGCATGTCGTACGGGTCTTTCTCGGCCAGGCGGGCGGCGTCGCGTGCGGCGCTGCCGGTGTCCAGCTTGGCCAGGATCTGCTCGACGCCCATGCGGCCCTGGCCGAAGGGCTGGCCGTTCAGGAACACGCTGGGCACCGCCATGATCTGGCGCTGCGTCACCTCGTCCTGGAACAGCGCACCGTCGATCGTCGTGTGGCGGATGCGCGGGTTCAGCACCGCCATCAGGTTGAGCGCCTGCACGACCTCGGGGCAGTTCTGGCAGGTCAGCGACATGTAGGTCTCGAATTCCCACTCGCCGTCCAACGCACGGATCTGCTCGATCAGCGCCGCGTCGACCTTGGGCGGGTGGCCGCCGACCTGCAGCAATGCCAGCACCAGCGAGGTGAATTCGTGGCCCATTGGCAGGCCGGCGAACCGCACCCGCGCGGCTTCGCCCTGTTCGCCGATGGCAAACGACGGCGTGCGCTCGGCGTCGTCACGTTCGACCAGGCTGACCTTGGGCGACAACGCGGCAACCTCGCCCAGCAAGGTGCGCATTTGCTGCGACGTGTCGCTGCTGTCCACCGAGGCGGCCAGCACGATCGGCTTTTGCAGCTTTTCGAGATAGGCCTTCAACTGGGTTTGCAGGGCGGTGTCCAACATATTCGGCTCCTTGGAATTTCGGGCAAGGCTGTCCCACTCGGCTTGGCAAATACCAAGCCGCGGCGCAGCGGCAGGGGGTTCAAAAGGCCCGCGCGAGGAGCGCGGGCCGGTTCACTGAAGAGTTAGATCTTGCCGACGAGGTCGAGCGACGGGGCCAGGGTTTCAGCGCCCGGGGTCCACTTGGCGGGGCAGACTTCACCCGGATGCGAAGCGACGTACTGGGCGGCTTGCACCTTGCGCAGCAGCTCCTTGGCGTCGCGGCCGATGCCGTTGTCGTGCACTTCCATCAGCTTGATCTCGCCTTCCGGGCTGATCACGAAGGTGCCGCGCAGCGCCAGGCCCTCTTCCTCGATCATCACTTCGAAGTTGCGGGTCAGCTGGCCGGTCGGGTCGCCGATCAGCGGGTACTTGATCTTGGCGATCGTGTCCGAGGTGTCGTGCCAGGCCTTGTGGGTGAAGTGGGTGTCGGTCGACACGCCATAGATCTCGACGCCCAGGGCCTTGAAGGTATCGTAGTTGTCGGCCAGGTCGCCCAGTTCGGTCGGGCAGACGAAGGTGAAATCGGCCGGGTAGAAGTACACGACCGACCAGTGGCCCTTCAGGCTGGCTTCGGTCAGGTCGACGAACTTGCCGTGGTGGTAGGCGGTGGCCTTGAAAGGCTTGATCTGGGTGTTGATCAACGACATGGCAGTGATTCCTTCTGTAAAGCAGGGGTTGAACGGATGAGTTGAATGTTAGGTGCGCCGCAGCATTTGCATGATTGATTGATCTGATTTTTCCCATTGAGAGGATCTATTGAGCGTCGCCCTCCCCCTCGAATCCGACCGCTGCCCGCGCTGCGGCGGCGGGTTTCACTGCGGTGTCGCCGACGCCAGCCCTTGCGCATGCAGCACCTTGCGGCTGAGTGAGGACTTACAGTCAGCCTTGCGTGACCGATACACCGGCTGCCTGTGCCTGAGTTGCCTGCAAGCGCTCAGCGCAAGCGCAGCGTTGGAGCCGACCGCGGCCCCGGCACCGCCGGGCGAAGCGTCCGCACGGTAAAGCGGGTCAAGCGGCTGGCCTGCGGGCCGATAAGCCGACAAGCACCAGCGGCAAGCGTGGTGCCTGTCCGCCATTGCCCGTTTTGCCCGCCTGATGTCCCGTCCGCCCTTGTCCACCGACGGTGCTCCTCCAAGCCCCGTCTCCAACAGCGAAGCCCTGGCCGCGGCGCTGGAGCGCCTGCCGCAGGCCGGCGAGGCGGTGTGGCTGCGCGGCTTGCTGGGCGTGGTGGCGGTGGTCCTGCTGCTGGCCGCGTGGGCCTTCGTGGCCGCGGCCGACACCCTGGCCGTGTCCAGCGCCGGCGACGCCGAGGCGCTGAACCTGGCCGGCCGCCAGGTCTTCCTGGCCGAACACCTGGCCGCTGACGCGCTGGCCGCCGGCAACGGCGTGGACAGCGCGCTGCCGCTCGAAGAGACGCTGGACAAGATGCGCGACGACGCGGTCCGGCTGTACGCGCTGCGCGGCGTCTGGGGCATCGACAACGAAGAACCCGAACACTGGACGGAGCGGCGCGAGCGGCTCTGGGGTGCGGCCCAATCGCTGCAAATGGCGCGCGAGCGGGGTGACTCCGAGCTCGAGGCCTACGTGGCACGGGTGCAGGGCGAATCACGCCAGTTCATCGACGCGATGGAACATGCGGTGGGCCAGCTGCAGAAGCTGGCCGAAGATCGCCACCGTGAAACCCGCCACGCCCACGCCATTCTGGTCGGTCTGCTGGCGGTGGGCATCACCGCGCTGCTGCTGGGCTTGGGCGAGCCGCTGGCGCGTCGCATCCAGCGTCACCACGCCAAGCTCGCGGCGCAAACGCAGCAGTTGCAGCGGCTGGCCCTGGTGGCTGACCGCACGCAGAACGCGGTGGTGATCACCGATGCGCAGGCACGGGTCGTGTGGGCCAACGCCGCCTTCACCCGCGTCACCGGCTACAGCCTCGAAGAAGCCTGCGGCCATCGACTGGCTGCATTGATGCAGGCCAACGACACCGACGACGGATCGGCCACGCTGGCCGCGCTGAACCGCGCCCTGGACGAAGGCACGCCGCTGCGGGTCGAGCTGCTCAACCGCGGCAAACATGGCCGCAGCTGCTGGGTCGACCTGGACATCCAGCCCTTGCGCAACGAGGCCGGCGCGCTGACCGGCTTCGTCGTGGTCGAAACCGACATCACCTCGCAGGTCGAACGGCGCCAGTACCTGGACGCGATCCTGCGCGCGCTGCCCGCCGGCCTGCTGGTGCAGGACGCACAAGGCCGCATCGTCGACGCCAACCAGAAGGCCGAACAGCTGACCGGCGTGCCGCGCGACGAACTGATCGGCCGCGAGCGGCTCGACCCGCGCTGGGCCATGGTCAATGCCGAAGGCCAACCGCTGCGGCCGCTCGATCTGCCGTCGATGGTCACGCTGCGCACCGGCCAGGCCCAGGAAGACCAGCCGATCGGCGTGCGCACGCCCGAAGGACAGCGTCGCTGGCTGCGCGTCAACACCCAGACGCTGAGGGGCCCCGATGGCTCGCAGCAAGGGGTGGTCACCTGCTTTCTCGACGAGACCGAGGTGCGCGCCCAACGCAACCTGCTGCAGACCACGATCGACGGCGCCGGTGTCGGCACCTGGGACTGGGACATGCAGACCGGGCGCATCGCCTACAACGACCGCTGGGCCCGCATGTTCGGCTTCGGGTCGGACGAGGTGCCCCGCACGCTGGACGGCTGGCAGAACCTGGTCCACCCCGATGACGCGGCGCAGGCCCGACTCGCGCTGCGCGCCCACCTGGCCGACCCCGACGTACCGTACCGCACCGAGTTCCGCATGCGGCACCAGTCGGGTGACTGGCGCTGGGTGCTCGCAGCCGGCGCCGTGATCGAGCGCGGCTCCGACGGGCGCGGCCGCCGCATGGCCGGCGTCAACGTCGACATCCATGCCCGCAAGCGGCTGGAGCAGGCCTTGAGCGACGCGGCCCTCACCGACACGCTGACCCAGTTGCCCAACCGCGCCGGGATCCAGCAGGCGCTGGCCCGTTGCGTCCAACGCGTACACGCGACCGCGGGGGCTGTCTTCGCCGTGCTGTTCATGGACTTCGACCGCTTCAAGCTGGTCAACGACAGCCTCGGCCACGACGCCGGCGACGAGCTGCTGCGCCAGATCGCCAGCCGCGTGAAGCTGGCGCTGCGCCCCGGCGACGATGTGGCCCGCCTGGCCGAACTGCCCGAGGTGGCCGGCCGCCTGGGCGGCGACGAGTTCGTCGTGCTGCTCGAACGCATCACCCAACCGGGCGACGCCACCTGCGTGGCACAGCGGCTGCTCGATGCGCTGGCCGCGCCTTACCAGGTGGCGGGCCGCGCGGTGCATTCGAGCGTCAGCATCGGCATCGTCACCAGCGATGTGTCGTCGGCCAGCGTCGAATCGGTGCTGCGCGATGCCGACACCGCGATGTACGAGGCCAAGCGCCGCGGCCGCGGCCGCTATGTGGTGTTCGATCCCGAGATGCACCGCCGCATCCGCCACGCGATGGACCTGGAGGCCGACCTCCGGCAGGCCCTGCAGCAGGAGCAGCTCTACGTCGTCTACCAGCCCATCGTCGCGCTGGCGGACCGCCGCCCGGTCGGGCTGGAGGCGCTGGCGCGCTGGCACCACCCCAAACGCGGGCTGGTCTCGCCGGCCGAGTTCGTGCCGCTGGCCGAAGAGGCCGGGCTGATCGAGCAGTTGGGCGAATGGGTGCTGCGCCGCGCCTGCGCCGACCTGGCCGCGTGGCAGCACCAGATGGGCGAAACCGCGCCGCAAACGGTGGCGGTGAACCTGAGCCGCGCCCAGCTGCGACCCGGCCACCTGGCCGCCGCGGTGCGCGCCGCGCTGAACGACAACGGCCTGGCGCCCAGCGCCTTGCGGCTGGAGATCACCGAGACGCTGGCGATGCAGGGCGACTCGGCCCAGGCCGTGTTGGCCGAGCTGCGTGCGATGGGCGTCAGCCTGGCGCTCGACGACTTCGGCACCGGTTATTCGTCGCTCGCGTCACTCGACCAGTTGCCGATCGACACGGTCAAGATCGACCGCGCCTTCGTCATGAAGATGGTGCACAGCTCGTACCAGACGGCGCTGGTCAAGTCGACCGTGCAGGTCGCCGACGCGCTGGCGTTGCGGGTGGTGGCCGAAGGCGTCGAGACCGAGGCCCAGGCCGAGACCCTGGCCGCGCTCGGGTGCCACGCCGGCCAGGGCTACCTCTTCGGCCGGCCGATGGCGGCGGCCGACTTTGCCAACTGGTGGCAGGATTCTGAGCGGCACACCGCTCAGAATCCTCGCCTTCGGTCGAACATGGACTCCTCCGAGCCCTCTCCAAGCGGGGGCTCCAGCGAGCAGGACACACCCTCCCGACCTCCCTCCGAGAGGGAGGCCCAGTCAGTTTGACGATGGGTCTTAGCTTGGCTTACGCAACGTCCAGAGTGTGTAGCTGCCGGTGCCGCTGGACTGGTTGATGCGCCAACGGTACTTGCCGGCGCTGGCGTTGTAGCTGAGCTCTTCGGTCGAGCTCGGGCCGTCGCTGCCGGCCACGCGGTCCCACTCGCCGGTGCTGCTGTTGTAGCGGCCGAGGATCAGGTCGAAGTCGGTGCCATCCGGCCCGCGCAGCCACGCCGACAAGGTGCCGCCCGCGTACTGGAAGCCTTCGGCGCTCGGGTGCAGGTTGACGCCGTTCGAGCCACTGAAACTGCCGGGGTACTTGTCGCAGCCGGCGCCGGTGCAGGGGTCGTCAGGCGGCGGGGTCTTGCCGTGCCCATAGTTGATCAAGCCCGACTGGCCGGCGTTGACGCGCTTGCCGTTGCGCTCGGCGTAGCCGCTGTAGGGCTGGCTGCCTTCGTGCCAGACCCAGCCGCCGATCAGCTTGTTGTCGACCGCCTCGGCCGCGCCGCTGTCGCGCCACAGCGTCCAGTGCACGTGGTCGCCGCTGGCGCTGCCACCGCAGGGCAGTTCGACACCGGTGTGGCCGATGAAGGCCCCTTCGAGCAGCACCTGGCCGTTGCTGATGTTGGCCTGATCGCGCGTGTGGTAGTAGCCGGTGGCCCAGCCGTTCTTATGGACCAGCTTGATGTAGGGCCAGCGCGAGTTGGTGCAGTACTTGTAGGCCGTGCCCTTGCGCGAGGCCAGCACGCGGGCGTCACCGCCCCAGAAGTCGATCGCGTTGTAGGGCCGGCTCGAGCCGCTGTCCCCGTGCACGCCGGCCGTGCCCCAGACCGAGCCCTCTTTCTTGAAGGGCATCCCCAGGCCGACGTCGACCGCGAGCGCCGATTCTTCGCCTGCGGCCTGGCGCGCGCGGATCGCGACCAGGCGCTCGGCGAACAGCTCGCGCTCGGCTGCGCTCATCACGCTGGCAGGCGCGGCCTGCGCCAGCGCGTTGAAGCGCTCGGTGTCTTCCAGCGCGACCTCCCAGCCGCGCGCCGTGTGCTTGGCGATGAACAGCACCGCCACCGGGCCGGCATGCACGTCGGCAGGCACCGGGAAATAGACGCCGCCGAACGTCCAACGGAAATCGGCCGACTGTCGCTGCGTCTCGACCACCGGCGTGGTCACCTGGCCGTAGCTCTGGCTCACCTGGCCGCCGTGGGCGGCAAGCGCGGCATGCTGCACCGCTTGTTCAAGCCCGGCGTGGCGCGGGGCGATGGTGGTCTCGGCGTTGCCCCGCGCTTGGTCCGGCGTGGCACTGGACTTCGCGCTGCCTTCATCGGCCGATGCGGTGGCGGCAAGAGCGGCCAAGGTCCACGCAGCGATGACGGGAATGGGATGTCTCATTCGGTTCTCCTCTCTTGAGTCTCTTGTGCGGGGCAGGCTCGCCCCGCAAGGCACCATACAAGTGCACAACGGCACCTGCGGGTGTCGGTCGGTTTGAATCCGTCTCGATGTGTACCGGGCGCGGCCGGCAACGTGACCAATGCGCGTGTCGGGGCGAGCGATGCGCAGATTTCAGTCCCGCCTGGCAAGCGACCTTTTCAGCCTTGCTCATACCCGCGCCGTGGCCCGGGACATCGGCGTTGGGCCACACGAACGGACCACACTGCGCGGTTCACCACGTTGTGGCCACGACCCGCGCCACGCCCCACCCAGGGAGACAAAGCATGTTCGACTCACTGCGGACCGATCCCACCTTCCACCCGTCGCCGCGCCTGGCGATGGAGGCCGAACGCGAGCGCATCGCCTACACCGCGCTGCTGTCGCCCGATGGCTCCAAGCCCGACGCGCTGGCGGTGGTCGACATCGACCCCGGCTCGGCCACCTACGGCACGGTGCTGCACCGGCTGGACATGCCGTACTGCGGAGACGAGCTGCACCACTTCGGCTGGAACGCCTGCAGCTCGGCGCTGTCGCCGATGTCCGGCCATGCTTTCATCAAGCGGCGCTACCTGGTCATTCCGGGCTTGCGCTCGTCACGCCTGTACATCGTCGACACCCAGCCCGACCCGACGCGGCCGACGATCGCCCGCGTGATCGAGCCCGAAGAGGTCATGCGCAAGACCGGCTATTCGCGGCCGCACACGGTGCACTGCGGGCCGGAGGGCATCTACATCAGCACGCTGGGCGGTGGCGGTGCCGACGGCACGCAGGGCCGGCCGGGCGTTTTCCTGCTGGACTGCGAGAGCTTCGAGCTGCTGGGCCAGTGGGAGATCGATCCCGGCCCGCAGAAGCTGCACTACGACTTCTGGTGGAACCTGCCGCGCGACTACATGGTGTCGAGCGAATGGGGCCTGCCGCCGCAGTTCGAGAACGGCATCGTGGCCGAAGACCTGCTCGCCAACCGCTACGGCCACCACCTGCATTTCTGGGAGCTGCGCGCGCGCCGCCACGTGCAGACCATCGACCTCGGCGCCAACCACCAGATGGCGCTCGAGATCCGCCCGGCGCATGACCCGTCGAAGGAGTACGGTTTTCTCGGCGTGGTGATCGACACCAACAACCTCGAAGGCTCGATCTGGACCTGGTACCGCGAAGGCGGCAAGTTCCACGCGAAGAAGACCGCGGTGATCCCGCCCGAGCCGGCCGATCCCTCGCTGCTGCCCGCGCTGCTCAAGGGCTTCGGCGCCGTGCCGCCGCTGATCAGCGACATCGACCTGTCGCTCGACGACCGCTTCCTCTACGTCGCCTGCTGGGGCACCGGCGAGCTTCGGCAGTACGACGTCACCGACCCGATGAACCCGCGCCTGGCCGGCAGCGTGCGCATCGGCGGCATTGCGCGGCACACCCCGCACTCGAACGGCTCGGCCTTCGGCGGCGGGCCGCAGATGGTCGAGATCAGCCGCGACGGCCGGCGCGTGTATTTCACGAACTCGCTCTACAGCAGCTGGGACCAGCAGTTCTACCCCGACGGCGTGCCGGGCCGCCAGGTCCTGTGCCATGCCGGCAAGGACGGTGGCCTGCGGCTGGACGACAACTTCGTGGTCGACTTCGGCGAGGGCTACAACGCGCACCAGATCCGGCTGCAAGGCGGCGACTGCTCGACCGATTCGTTCTGCTACCCGTCGGCCTGAGCGCGCAGTGGCCGTGGCCAACGCAACGCTGTGGGCGGGTGTGATCGCCATCGGCCTCTACCACGGCCTGAACCCGGCGATGGGCTGGCCGCTGGCGGTGGCCAACGGCCTGGGCGAACGCCGGGGCACCGCCGTGTTCGGCACCTGGCTGCCGCTGGGCACCGGCCACCTGCTGGCGATGACGCTGGTGCTGGTGCCGTTCACGCTGCTGAGCTGGCTGCTGCAGTGGAGCAGCGAGATCCGCATCGCCGCCGGCAGCCTGGTGCTGCTGTTCGGCGCTTCGCGGCTGCTGGCGCGCCGCCACCCGCGCTGGCTCGTGCGTGTACGGCCGTCGCAGTTGGCGCTGTGGTCGTTCCTGATGGCCACCGCCCACGGCGCTGCGCTGATGCTGCTGCCGATCCTGATGGGCTTGTGCGAGACACCCAACGCACCGGTCGACAGCTTCGGCCACGGCGGCATGATGGCGTTGATGCGGGCCGGGCTGGGCACGGCGCTGGTGGTCTCGCTGGTGCACACGGCAGCCATGATCGGCTCAGGCCTCGCCATCGCCTGGGTCGTCTACCGCTACCTCGGCCTGCAGGCGCTGCGGGCCGCCTGGCTCGACCTTGATCGCGTGTGGGCGATCGGTCTGATCGTGTCCGGCATGGCGGCCATCATCTTCGCGCGTTAGCTGGCTCAGCCCACCGTGTGTAGAAAGCGCCGCAGGTCGGCGCCGAGCCGGGCCAGGTTCAGTGGCTTGGTCCAGTACTCGCTCGCACCGGCCGCCAGCGCCGCATCGACCGCCTCCGGCATCGCGCTGGCCGACAAGGCCACCACCGGTGTGCCGTTGAGCAGGTCTTCTGCGCGCAGTTGCTGCAGCAGCTCGGTGCCGTGCATGTCGGGCAGCTGCATGTCGAGCAGCAAGAGGTCGAAGTGGGCCGCACGCCCACGCGCCTGCGCCAGCTGCGCGAGGCCGGCCTCGCCGGTCGCGGCACTGCACAAGGCCACCTTCGGCCAGCGCATCAGGTATTCCTCGACCAGCATCAGGTTCACCGGGTTGTCCTCGATGTAGAGGATCGACCCTTCGAGCGTGTCTTCGGCCGACACCGAAGCGCCTTCGACGTGGTCCGGCCGCGCCAGGCGACGCAGCGAGTCGGCAGCGCTGACGCGCGGCAGCCGCACGCTCATGCGGGTGCCGTGCCCGACTGCGCTTCGCGCGCTGATCGTGCCGTTCATCTTCAGCACCAGTTGCCGTGTCAGGTGCAGGCCGATGCCGGTGCCTTCGACCATGCTGCGTTCGCGCCCGAGGCGGTTGAAGGGTTCGAACAGATGGGTCAGCTGGTCTTCATTCATGCCGACGCCGTTGTCGACTACGTCGATGCTCAGCGTCTCGCCTTCGTCGACCACCTCGACCCGCACCTCGCCCCCCGGCCGGTTGTACTTGCAGCCGTTGGACAGCAGGTTCAGCACCACCTGGCGCAGCCGCGTCGCGTCGGCCCGCACCGCCAGCTTGACGGAGGCCAGGGTGTGCACCTGGCGCAGCTGCACCTTGTGCCGCGCCGCCAGCGGGGCCGCCACCGAGAGCGCCGTTTCGATCAGCGGCTGCAGCAACACCGGCTCCAGCCGCATGTCGAGCTCGCCGGCCTCGATGCGCGAGACATCGAGCACATCGTCGATCAACGCCAGCAAGTGCCAGCCGGCGTCGCGCATCAGCGCCAGGTGGCGGTGCTGGCGCGTGCTCATCGGCTCGCGCGGGTCATCGCTCAGCAGCTGGGCAAAACCCAGCATCGCATTCAGCGGCGTGCGCAGCTCATGGCTCATGCGCGACAGGAACTCGGTCTTGGCCTGACTCGCGACCTCGGCCACGATGCGTGCTTCGCGCGCGGCCTCGGCGGCCAGCCGCTCGGTCAGATCGTGGATCACGGCGGTCATCGTCATCCCGGCCCCCTCGCCCTGGCGCGACACCACCGCCTCGAACGCAAAGTGCTCGCCATCGGCCCGCACGCCGTAGAGCAGGCGGTCGTGGTCCAGCGTCGCCTGCTCGCGGCCGCTGTCGAGAAAAGCCTGCATGCCGCGGCGGTGCCGCTCGACCAGCTCGGGCGGGATGAAGGCGTCCAGCGGCTGGCCCATCACCTGGGCCGCGCTGACGCGGAACATCTCGCAGGCCGCGCGGTTGAACATCACCACCCGCTGCGAGGCGTCGAGCGTGATGATCGCGTCCAGCGCCGAGTCGACGATGCCCGCCAGCTGGCGTTCGCGGGCCTGCAGCGCCTGCTCGGCCTGCCGCCGGGCGGTGATGTCGTGGCTGATCGTCAGCACCGCCGGCTGGCCGTCGTAGTCGATCAGCTCGCCGTTGACCAGGATGATGCGTTCGGTGCCGTCGGTATTGACCACCTTGGCCTCGAAATCGCGCACCTGCCCCATGGCCTGCATCGCCGACATCAGGCGCTGGTAGTCCTCGTAGGACATGCCCAGCCCGAGCTCGTACAGGTTGTGGCCGAGCAGTTGCTCGCGCGAGCGGCCCACCCGCTGCGCAAAGACCGGGTTCAGGTCGAGCAGGCGGCCGTCGTTCAACGTGCGCACCGCGATGCCTGTCGGCGATGCTTCGAAGATGCTCTTGAAGCGCCGGTGGTCGGTGGCGGCCTGGCGCTGCGCTTCGAGCCGCGCCTGCTCGCGCTGCAGGTTGTCCAGCGCGAAGGCGAGGTCGTCGGTCAGCTGGCGCAACAGGTCGACCAGGGCGTCGTCGAACCAGTCGGGCTCGTCCACATGCAGCAACAGCACCCCGACGATGGTGCCAGCGCAGCGCAGCGGGAACACCGCCAGTGCCTGCACGCCAGCAGCCTCTGCCTGCTGGTGCCAGTCGGCGGCGTGGGCGTCCACGCCAAGGTCGTTGCAGACGACGGGCAGGCCGGTGAACAAGGCGCGGCCGGTCAGGGTCTGCGCAAAGCCTTCGGCCTGCGGGTCGCGTCTGGCCGGCATCGTGCCGAACAGACGTTCGGCCGGGCCGGCCCAGGCCTCCACGACCAGTTGGTCGCCGACCGTGAGCCAGGCGCTGGCGATGCGCGCCTGGCCGGCATCGACACAGGCGTCGCAGGCCTCGCGCAACAGCTCATCACGCGGCGCGCGGTGGATGATCGCGCGCTGGGTGCGCGACAAGGCGGCCAGGAAGCCCGACAGGCGTAGCACCTGCTGCTCGGCGCGGCGCCTGTCGGTGATGTCTTCGCCGATGCTGGCCCGGCCGACCACCAGGCCACGCTCGTCGCGCAACACGGTGCTGCTCCAGCGCACCAGGCGATGCTCGCCGGTGCGCGTCAACAACGTCGCCTCGTTGTGGGCTGGCAGGTGGCCATCGCGCAGGGCCGCGTGCCACGCCTCGCGCTCACCCTGGCTGCCGCGCGGCATGCAACGGTCGCCGAAGTCGACGCCGGACAGTTCGTCCAGCCGCCAACCGGTGCGCTGCAGGAAGAATTCGTTGCAGTAGGTGATACGGCCTTCGCGGTCGGCCGCGATCGCCAGCAGCTCCACCGTGTCCAGCATCTCGCGGAAGCGCCGCTCCGACTCGGCCAAGCGGGCCTGCGCACGGTCGCGGCCGTCGAGCATGCGGTTGAACTCGCTGGCCACGGTACTGAACTCGCCCGGCAGGCCTTCGTCGGCGCGGGCCTGCGGCTCACCCTCGGCCACCGCCCGTGCGGTGGCCGCCAGGTGGGCCAGCGGTGCGACCAGCCGGTGCGACAGGCGCCAAGCCAGCCACAGCACCAGCACCGACAGCAGCCCCAGCGCCAACGCCGCCTGTCGCGCCTGGTTGCGCGCCGGCTCGAGCACCGCCTCTTCCGGCACCCCAGCCACGACCGTCAAGCCCCAATGGCCCACCGGCGCGGTGGCGTAGAAGCGCCGCACGCCATCGACCCCGACACCCAGCCCGCGACCCTCGGGTTGCTGCTGGCGAAAGCTCTGCAGCCGCGTCGATTCGTCATGGCCGATCCACTTGGCCGGATCGGGATAACGGCCGATCACGATGCCCGCGCTGTCCTGCAACACCACCGTGCTGCCTTCGGGCTCGGCATGCCGGCGCCAGCCTTCGGACCAGGTCGTGAGGTCCAGCGTCAGCATCAGCATGCCGATCGACCGCCCGTCCGGCCCCGCCACGCTGCGCAACATCGGCAGCACCAGCTTGTCGGCCACCGGGCCCCAGCGAGGCCGCCCCAGCATCAGCCCGGTGCCCTTTCGCGCGGCGATGAATTCGGGAATGTCGGCCAGCGTGGCCGGCATGCCCGCGTTGTCGATCGAGGCGCAGAGCACCCGCCCGTCGGGGCTGACCAGGCCCGCGTTGGCCAGCAGCGGGTCGACGCGCACCAGGCCCGCCAGCAAGGTCTGGCAGCCGGCCACGTCGACATGCTGGATCTCGGGCCGGGCACCGAGAAAGTCGAGCAGCTGGCGATCGCGCTGCAAGGTCGCGTCAATTTCCTCGGCCAGCATCTGCGAACGCTTCTGGGCGCTGTCGAGGACCCGCGCTTCAGCGGCCTGGCGGTCGTGGAAAATGTCGAGCGCCAATGCCAGCAGCCAGGGCAGGGTGACCACCCCGACCAGCAACAGCAGTCGGCCTAGGAAGGTGCGCGCGGGTTTCATGGCGGGCGCCACGACGTCGAGCAACCCTCAGCCGCCCGGCACCGCAGCCGTCCGAGGGTAGTGCAGCCGGCCGGGCAGGACAAGGCGGTGCACCCGGCCCGTGGGACAAGTCGCGATGGGCCGCTGTCAGTTGTCATCACTGGGCATCCATCCAGTATGCTGGCGGGGTGTCCGCCGTCGTCAATGCCCTTCCCCGCCCTGCCCGCACCCCGGCCACTGCCGGCCGGGTCGACCCGCTGGCCCAGCTGAACGACGATCAGCGCGAGGCCGCCACCCATGGCCGCGGCCCGCTGCTGGTGATCGCCGGTGCGGGTGCCGGCAAGACCACCACGCTGGCAGCGCGCGTCGTGCAGTTGGTGCTCGACGGCGCCGACCCGAACCGCTTGCTGCTGCTGACCTTCTCGCGCCGGGCGGCGCAAGAGATGCAGCAGCGGGTGGCGGCCATGCTGCAGGCGGCGCTCGGCCTGTCGGCAGCCGCCGCGCCGCAGCTGCCGTGGGCTGGCACCTTCCATGCGATCGGCGCCCGGCTGCTGCGCGAGCAGGCGGCGCGCTTAAGCCTGTCCGAAGACTTCAGCATCCTCGACCGCGGCGACGCCGAAGACCTGATGGGCTGGGTGCGCGAGGCGGAGGGCCTGGCCAAGGCGGCCGAGACGGGCACGGCACGCTTTCCGCTCAAGGGCACCTGCCTGGCGATCTACTCGCGGGTGGTCAACAGCCAGGCGCCGTTGGGCGACGTGCTGCGCGAAGCCTTCGCCTGGTGCGTCGACGCCGAGGCCGGCTTGCGCACCTTGTTTCGCGCCTACGAGGCCGCCAAGCGCGAGCAGCAGGCGCTCGACTACGACGACCTGCTGCTGTGGTGGGCCGAGATGGTGCGCGAGCCCGACATTGCCGTCTGGCTGGGCGAGCGCTTCACGCACGTGCTGGTCGACGAATACCAGGACACCAACCGGCTGCAGGCCGCGATCCTGCTCGCGCTCAAGCCCCAGGGCGACGGGCTGACCGTGGTCGGCGACGACGCGCAGTCGATCTACGCCTTCCGCGCCGCCGAGGTGCGCAACATCCTGGACTTCCCCGCCGCATTTTCGCCACCGGCACGCATCGTCACGCTGGCGCGCAACTACCGCGCGACGCAACCGCTGCTCGACGCGGCCAACGCGGTGATCGCGCTGGCGCCCGAACGATTCACCAAGCAGCTGTGGACCGACCGCCCCGGCGCCGGGCGGCCGCAGCTGGTGGCGGTGGACGACGAAGCGTCGCAGGCGCGCTGGGTCGTCGACGGTGTGCTGGCGCGGCGCGAAGGCGGGCTGAAGCTGAAGTCGCAGGCGGTGCTGTTCCGCTCGTCATCGCACAGCGCCGCGCTGGAGCTGGAACTGGCGCGCCGCAACATCCCGTACGTCAAATACGGCGGCCTGAAATTTCTCGAAGCGGCGCATGTCAAAGACGTGCTGTCGCTGCTGCGGTGGGCCAGCAACCCGCGGCATCGGCTGGCGGGCTTTCGCGTCGCGCAGCTGGTGCCCGGCATCGGCCCGGCCAGCGCGCGGCGGCTGCTCGACGCGATGGACGCCAGCGCCGACCCGCACGCGACGTTGCAAACCTTCGAGCCGCCAGCGCCTGCGCGTGGCGACTGGGCGCCGCTGGCCGCACTGCTGCATCGCTTGAGCGAAGCACCGGATTGGCCCAACGAGCTGGCCGCGATCGCCGAGTGGTACCTGCCGCAGATGGAACGGTTGCACGACCACCCGGTGCCGCGCCAGGCCGATGTCGAACAACTGGCGCGGCTGGCCAGTGGCCATGCCAGCCGCGAGCGCTTCCTGACCGAGCTGACGTTGGACCCACCGCAGGCCACCAGCGACGAAGCCGGCGACCCGCACCAGGACGAGGACTACTTGATCCTGTCGACCATCCACGCCGCCAAGGGTCAGGAGTGGTCGTCGGTGACGGTGCTGAACGTGATCGACGGCTGCCTGCCCGGCGACCTGTCGACCGCCACGCGGATCCAGCTCGAAGAAGAGCGGCGCCTGTTGTACGTGGCGATGACCCGCGCGAAGAACCACCTCGCGCTGATGGTGCCGCAGCGTTTCTACGTCACGCAGCAGCGCCGCTTCGGTGACCGCCACCTGTACGGCGGCCTGTCGCGCTTCATCCCGCCCGAGGTGGCGATGCACTTCGACAGCGTCGGCCCCAGCGCGCCGACCTGGGCCAGTGGCCCGCTGACCCCGCCACCAGGTCCTGTGCTGGACTTGGCGAAGCGTTTGCGCGAACGCTGGTAGATGGAGCACCCGGCGCCGGGTACGGCGCCACCCGCCGAGCGGGTGCGCGGCGCCGCGTCAGGGCGCCCGGCACGCGCTGGCGTCAGTGCACCACCACCGGCGTGGGTTTGGTGTAGTAGGTCTTGATCTTCGCGGCCAGCCAACCGTGGTCGTCGGTGTTGCTGAAGTTCTTGATCACGTTGGTCGTGTTGCCGCCACCCCAGAGGATGGCGAACACGTTCTTCTTCGCCGCCAGCGCGAGCTTGCCGTGCGGCTTGCTCCAGTCGTAGTTCGCAGGCAGGCCCTTGTACTGGCGCAGGTACTGGCCGTAGTTGTCGTTGGCGTTCAGGCAGTGATAGGCCGTCGCGCCGCATGCGAGCAGGTAGTTGCCCACGGCTGTGTTGGGGTTGCTGCTGCCCGGCCCATGGATCAGGTTGGACAGGTCCGCCGTGAGGTTGGCGTCGCCGAAGAAGTAGACCGGCGCGGTGCTGAACACGTACGAGCCCGGCGTGTTCTGGAACAGCTCGGGCTGCGGCTCCTTGGTGTTGGACAAGTGAGAGCCCGGGATCTGCCACAGCATCACTGGCAGGTTGCCAAAGTTCTTGCTGACCTGGCCGACCGCGGTGAGCAGGTTGTCCCAGGACCGCGCGTTGTACAGCGTCGCCGCGCCCGGGGCGGCGCTGTCGTCCATCTCATAACGGTCGAAGAGGATGAAGTGCACCCCCCGCGCGCCGCCCTTCGCCACGGCATGTGGCGCGTTGGCCTTCAGCCACGTCGTCACCGGCCTCGAGAAGGTCGAAGCGACCTGGTCGGTGGTGAGGTCCTGGTGCGGCCAGAAGCCGCTGCCGGCGGCCCAGAGGTTCTCCTGCCAACCGAAGGTCACCGCATCGTTGGGCGCCAGCGCGCGGATCAGCCAGTTGTTGGCCTGGACCCAGCCGTCGAAGCCAGCCGGGAAAGGCGGCGGGCTGTACTTGGCATGGTCGTAGCTGGGTTGGGCCACGCACGCGTCGAACCATTGGCCGACCTGGCTCTTGGACGGGCCGATGGGAACTTCGTTGTTGACCGCGGTGTTCCAGTAGGCGTCGCCCTGGCTGTCGATGCTCCAGACCGGGTAGGTGTCGGCCAGCATCGCCTTCAGGATCTGCACCGGCGTACCGGTGTAGGTCTTGCCCAGGTAGGGCGGCGAGGGCAGGCCATTGGGGTTGGAGTGATTGGTGTAGCTGCGCGAGGTCGTCATCAGGCACAACGCCTGCGCGACCGCGGCATCGACCGCGCCAGCGGGCAGCGCGGCATTGACCGTGGCGATGTAACCGTTCTGCTGGATCGCGCCGAGCAGGTCGGGGTTCATCAGCAGCGAGCCGTGGTACGCGCCACCGTTCCAGGTGACGGGGTAGGTGGCCAGCATCTGAGCGTCGGCCGCCAGCGAGGACAGGTGGCGGCCCATCAGGTAGCTGGCGTTTGGCATGCCCCCGGCCTGGCCGGGCGGGCCATTGGTGAAGTCGTCGGTGTTGAAACCACCGCTCATCTGCGCGGTGTATTCGACGATGGCCACGCGCATCGGGTGCGCGTTGATCGCGCTCAATGCATTGAAGTCATTGGTCATGCGCCAGGCGTTGGTCGGCGGGTCGATCACGCCCGGGTCGCCGTTGCCGTTCACGCCGGCGTACTTGAACACGACATCCACCGGCCGGCCGCCGAAGTCGTCATTGCCGCCGCGGGAGTTCTGCGTCGGCGGCGTGATGTTCGGGCCGCCGATGGCGCCCATGGCGATGAAGGACGGCCAGCCCGGCACCGAGCCACCACTGTCGAACTGCGCATGCGCCCCAGGCGCCAGCGTGGTGGCCAGAACGAAGATGATCAGCGCGTGGCGGCCGCGCATGGTGCGTGCTGGCGAGGTCATGGCTATGGAGGGATCCTGTGAGTGCTGCGGAAAGAGGCCGCGCCGGGAGAGTCGGCGTCGTCACCGGCCAGGTGCGGTGCGCAGGTCGAGCGGCCTTGTGGCCACGTTGGCCTCAATGGCTGGCGAATCGAACCAATTTAATACCAGCAGTCTATTGGTATTGGTGCACGCGCGGCCACTGGTGGCAATACCAATCGCCGAACCGCGGAGGTCACGCAAAAACGCCGGTGCCGTTTTACCGGCACCGGCGCGAACATGGCCGCCCCACCGCAGCCACGACGTCTCTCAACCCAATCTCAAGGCGTCCACCAGTTGCCCGACACAGTGATCAGCACGTGCATGCGGATCGCGTCGCCAAAGTAGTCGACGTGGGTGCCGTAGTCTCCGCCGGTGATCGAGGTCCACAGGCTGTTCAACCAGCTTTGCGCGCCTGAGCCGCCCAGCATCGCGTTGACGGCCATCGGCGCAGTGAACGACAGGTCGTCGTAGTTGACGAAGCTGCTGCCGTTGGTGCCGTTCTTGATGTAGTAGCCGGCGCGGATGCCCGTCGGCTTGCCGCTGGTCTTGCCCTTGATCCACGAGACCATCTTCTGCTGCGGCGCCAGCATGTCGGTCTTGCCGTTGTTCAGCCAGCTCATCGCCAGGCGCCACGGCGTGCGGCACGAGTTGTAGCTGAAGTCGCCATCGTGCTTGCCTTCGAGGTAGGTGCCCGACACCGGTACGAAGTTCGAGCCCGAACGGACCTCGAAGTCAGGCATCAACCCAGTCGAGCCGCTGCCGTGGCCGTACTGGTAGTTGACCGCGTTCGAGATCGTGTTGTAGACGTTGTTCCACTTGCTCGCATTCGCGGTGTCGTACTTGGCGAACGCGAGGATGTGGCCAGTCATGAAGTCCGACGGGCGGGTGTGGTTGGCGTCGCCGCCCGAGGCCCAGTCGCCCGGTGTCAGGCTCCAGTAGCTCTGGTTGACCTCGTAGTTCAGGATGTCGTGCATCACCTCCAGCGCGCGGGCCTGGTAGTTGATGCTGCCCGACGAGCCCCACTGCACATGGGCCAGCAGCAGCGAGTAGGCGATGTCCAGGTCACCGTCGGTGGCCGAGTCGGCGCCCTCGACGTTCTTCATCACGCCGCCCGACAGCGTCTGCTTCCACGCCATCAGGTGCGGACCGTTGTTGCTGTAGTGCTTGGTGAAGTAGCCGTACATCGAGTCGAAGTTGGTCTTGTCGCCCATGTAGGCGGCCAGCACCATGCCGTAGCCATGGGCTTCGGAGACTGTCGAGTTGGTATCGTCGTACTTGACCCAGGTGCCCTGCCCGCCCGAGGTGCGCAGGTAGTTGGTCTTCCAAGCGCTGTAGTGGGTGGTGACCTTGCCGTCCATCGCCGACTGGCTGACGTTGTTCGGCTTGATCGCCCCCGAGGTGTAGGTCACGTGGTACGGGAAGGGCCGGGCCGTGGCCAGCACGTTGGCGCCATCAGCCTGCGCATCGACCGCTTCGGCCTGTTGGTCGGGCCCGTCGGAGCTGGCGGTTTCGGCGCGAGCGCCGGGGGTGCTCGGCCCGTGCTGCGCACGCAGCCCGATGCGGGGGGAGTTCTGCGCGGTTTCGGTCGGTGTGGCTTGGTCTTCGCTACCACCACCACCGCAACCGCCCAGCAAGGCAGTGGTCAGCGCCGCCAGCGTGAAGCCGGCCAATGCGATCGGTCGAACAGCAATCATCACGCGTCTCTCCTCGTCAAGGGTTGGAATGTGGGTCGCATCTTCGGCCCGCCGCCGTCTGACGGAAATCCGGCGGTTTGCTGCATCGACATGGGCGATCTACCTAGGGACAAATGCTTCTGGCGCAACAAGGCGTCACCGTGACCACCGCGTCCACCTTCGATGTGCGCGGGGATTTCACGTTCGTGCCGATAGCTGACACAGAGCCAACAAGAGACAGCGAACAACGAGCGCCTCGCCCAATCAGTCACGCTGGCAGCGAGGAAGGGTCGGCGTCTCAAGCCTTGGTCGAATACGGATTGGGAAAGCCGATCGGGCAGTGGCTGCGACAGGATCGCGAGGCGGCCAATGGGGTGACGCCCAGGTTCTCGTTAGACGTTCACCTGAACGTCACCCCATCGCCCGCTGCCACCGACCGTGCCCTGCGAAGGCGTGCTGACGGCAAAGGTGATGGAGTACGAACGCGGTGCCATGCCGCGGTGGTGGCAGCGAGGAAAGGGCATCCGTTCCGGTGAGCGGCTAACGTGAGGTGGGACGGGTGCCCTTTCCTCGCCGCGCAGACACAGCCGAGGTTTCAAGCCACGTTCGGTCGTTCGTAGCCGAAGCGGTCGATGATGAACTTCTCGCGCTTGGCCACCACGTCGATGCTGGTCACGTCGTAGTAGTGCGCAAACGGATGCGGCCGGGTCGACTTGTTGGTCGGTTTGGCTTTGTAGATCTTCTCGCGCTGTTTGTCGGTCAGCACGATCTTGCAGCTGTCGAGCGCATGCACCAGGTCGTCGGCCAGCGTGTGCTGACGCACGATGTGCTTGACGGCGACGCGGTCGGCTTCGTACGCCCGCAGCATCTTGTGGGTGTTGATCGTGGGCGGGATGTTGTCGGAGCCCGGCACGAACAGGTTGAAGTAGCGGAAGGTCATCAAGCCGCCGAGCTTGCTGATCGGCGACCTGGCGAAGCCATCTTCGAGCAGGCGCCGCGCATACGGCGAACACACCAGGCGCAGCCATTCGCGAAATGCCTCGGCGTCGGCCGGGTCGCTGTAGTAGAAGTTCTTGGCCCGTTCCACGCCCAGCTTGTCCGGGATCATGATCGGCTTCCACTTCTTCGGGCCTTGCCCGGCTTCCAGGGCGCGGACCTTTTCCTTCTGGGCCTTGCGCGCCTCGACCAGCTTCGGTTGCACGCGCTCCCAGCGCTTCGGATTGGTCAACCGCTGGAACAGCTTGCCCTGCTGCTGGCAACCATAGGACCACAGCGACAGATACCAGCCCCACGGATCGCGCACCGACCCCAGGAACTCGCGGCCGCTGTTGAGCAGCTCGGACGTCGGCACGTTGTGCTTGCCGTCGTTCTTGCCGCCCAGCGTCTCCTTCAGCAGGTTCTTGATGTGGGTCGAGCCGGTCTTCTGCAGTTCGACGAAAACAACTTTGTCGGTGATCAGCACGGCAAGCCTCAACTGGAAGATCAATGAGCGGGCGCAAGTGTCCACTCCACAGCCGCGGCCGTGTAACTGACGACTTGGGGAAGGAATCACCCGTACCGGGTTAACCCCGGCGCACGTCGAAGGTGCGCGATCCTATGATCAGCTTCACAATGTAAACGTTTCCATGACGGAAACGGCGGCCTTCATGTCCTCATCCAACCCTGCTTCCATCGAATTTCCCGCTAACTTCTTGTGGGGAGCTGCGACAGCTGCTTACCAAGTCGAGGGATCTCCCTTGGCCGATGGGGCCGGCGTCAGCAGCTGGCACCGCTTCGTGCGGACCCCGGGCCGGGTGCGCGATGGCGACACCGGCGACGTCGCTTGCGACCACTACCGCCGCTGGCCCGACGACCTGCAGCTGATGCGCCAGCTCGGGCTGAAGAGCTATCGCTTCAGCATTTCATGGTCGCGCATCCTGCCCGAAGGCCGTGGCCGCGTGAACCCGGCCGGCCTGGCGCACTACCAGCGCAAGGTCGACGCACTGCTGGCCGCGGGCATTGCGCCCAACATCACGCTCTACCACTGGGACCTGCCCGCCGAGCTGGACGACCGCGGCGGCTGGCTCAACCCGGACATCGTCGACTGGTTCGGTGACTATGCCGAGGTGCTGTTCAAGGCCCTGGGCGACCGGGTGCCGATGTGGGCCACGCTGAACGAGCCCTGGGTGATCACCGACGGCGGCTACCTGCACGGCACGCTGGCACCGGGCCATCGCAGCGCCTACGAGGCGGCGATCGCGGCGCGCCGGTTGATGTGCGCCCACGGCCGCGCGGTGCAGGCCTTCCGGGCGCAAGTGCCACGACAAGCCGACCGACAGATCGGGCTGGTCGTCAACATCGAGCCCAAGTACCCGGCCAGCGCCAGTGCCGCCGACCACGCCGCCGCCGCCCGCGCCGACGCCTACATGAACCGCCAGTTCCTCGACCCCGCATTGCGCGGCCAGACGCCGGCCGAGCTGCCCGAGGTCTTCGGCGAAGCCTGGGTCGACTGGACCGCCGAGGAGCTGGCGCTGGCGAAACAGCCGCTGGACTTCGTCGGCCTCAACTACTACACCCGGGCCGTCGTGCGCGACGACCCGACAGTCTGGCTGCAGCGCGCCGCGCCGGTGCGCCAGACGCAGTCCACCCACACCGAGACGGCCTGGGAGGTCTACCCACCTGGCTTGACTGACACGCTGGTCTGGTTCAAGCAGCAGTACGGCGACCTGCCGCTGTACGTGACCGAAAACGGCTCGGCCTTCTACGACCCGCCCACGGTGGACGGTCCGCAGCTCGAAGACCCGCTGCGGGCCGACTACCTGCGGCGCCACCTGCGCGCGCTGCACGCCGCGCGCGAGGCCGGGGTGGATCTGCGCGGCTATTACGCCTGGTCGCTGCTCGACAACCTCGAATGGGCGCACGGCTATTCCAAGCGCTTCGGCCTCATCCACGTCGACTATGCAACCCAGAAACGCACGCCGAAAGTCACTTCCGCGCTGTACGCCCAGGTGATCGCCACCCAGGGGCGTTGCCTGAACGACACGGCCACCTCGCCGTCCGCCGGGCCCGGCCCGGTTTCACGGTAGAAACGCTCAAGTCGGGGTCCAGGTGATGGCGTCTAATGCGGCCAACGTTTTTCTCCGAGGCCCCGTGGTCGCCTCGCGGCCCATGGCGTGGCAAGCGGCACAGCCGCCTGTCAGCGAGCCGGCGCGTGCGCTGCGGCCTCGCCAACCTCAACGCCCCTCCATGGCCACCACCATCAAAGACGTCGCCCGCGAAGCCGGTGTATCGGTCGCCACCGTGTCCCGCGTGATGAACGGCCACGCCGCCGTCACGCCCGAAACGCGCGAACGCATCCAGCGCATCGCCAAGGAACTGCGCTTCACGCCCTCCAGTGCGGCGCGCAGCCTGATCACCCGCCGCACCCACACCGTCGGGGCCCTGCTGCCTGACCTGCATGGGGAGTTCTTTTCCGAGCTGATCCGCGGCATCGACGTCGCGGCCCGTTCACGTGGGCTGCACCTCCTGGTGTCCAGCTCGCATGGCAACGAGGCCGAGGCCTCGGCCGCTTTGCGCGCCATGCACGGCCGCGTCGACGGACTGTTGTTGATGTCGCCGCACATGGACCCGATCGCGATCAGCGGCAGCCTGCCGACCGGCATGCCGGCGGTGATCATGAACTCGGGCATCGACGACCCGCTGCACGCCACCTTGCGGGTCGACAACTTCGGCGGCGCGCAGGCCATGGTGCACCACCTCGTCTCGGTCGGCCACCGCAGCATCGCCTTCATCGCCGGCCCCGAGCACAACCACGAGGCGCAAGAGCGCCTGCGCGGCTACCGCACCGCGCTGGCCGAGGCCCTGCCCGGCTCGCCCGAGCTGGTGCTGCCCGGCGACTTCACCGATGCCAGCGGCGAGCGTGCCGGCCATGAGCTGCTGGCGCTGTCGCAGCGCCCCAGTGCGGTCTTCGCCGGCAACGACATGATGGCGCTCGGCTGCCTGGGGGTGCTGATGCGACGCGGCCTGTCGGTGCCGCAGGACATCGCCCTGGCCGGTTTCGATGACATCCCGATTTGCCGTTATGTGCACCCGCCGTTGACCACCGTGCGGGTGCCCATCGTCGAACTGGGCGCGCTGGCCCTGGCCGAACTGGCCTCGACCATCGAGGTGCCCAATCGCCCGCCCTCCGGCACGCGCACGCTGCGCGCCGAGCTGGTGGTGCGCCAGTCCAGCCTGCGCCCGGCCTGAGCCGGGGCTGGCCGCGACTGTTTCTCTTTCGCAGCCCGAAGCAAGACAGAACGAACGGAGACGCTCCCATGATGACCTCACGTAAACGTTTACATCGGCATGTACTGGCCACCGCGGTGGCGGTGCTGCTGGCCACCGGCGGCGGCCTGGCACAGGCGCAGCTGAGCACCGCCACGCTGCGCGGCGTGATCAGCTCGGGCGCCGCCGCAGCCCAGGCCGGCACCCCGGTGCAGGCGGTCAACAAGGACAACGGCAACACCTACCGAACCACCACGGCGGCGGACGGCAGCTACGTGCTGGTCGGCCTGGCGCCGGGACGCTACGAGGTGCGCGTCGGCGGCGCGGCGACCGAAGTCGTCACGCTGCAGGTTGGTGAGACCGCGACGCTGGACCTGACAGTCGGCGGCACCCAGCAGGTCACGATCGTCGGCTCGCTGAACCGCAAGGACGTGAAGGACTCGCAGCTCGGCACCAACGTGACGCGCAAGCAGATCGAGAGCCTGCCGCAAAGCACGCGCAACTTCTTGAGCTCTGTCGACCTGGCGCCGGGTGTCGCCTACACGGAGTCGCCGAACACCGGCCAGGTCAACCTGCAGAGCGGCGGACAGGACCGCAACAACATCAACGTCTACATCGACGGCGTCGGTCAGAAGAACAACATCCTGCGCAACGGCGCCTCGGGCATGGATGCCACCCGCGGCAACCCATTTCCCCAATCGGCGATCGCCGAGTACAAGGTGCTGACGCAGAACTACAAGGCTGAGTTCGACCAGGTCAGCGGCGCCGCCATCACTGCCATCACCAAGTCCGGCACCAACGAGTTGCATGGCGAGGTCTACGTCGACCGCACCGGCACCAACTGGACCGAAAAGAACCCGTTCCAGGAAGAGGCCGAACGCAACGGTGTGCCGCGCCTGCCATCAACCCAGATGCAGTATGGCGGCGCCATCGGCGGCCCGATCGTCAAGGACCAGATCCACTTCTTCGCCGCCTATGACGGCAAGCAGATCGACAACTCTCGCCAGGTCGTGGCGCAGAACACCAACCTGCTGCCGCTGGACCGGGGCATCGTGCCCGAGCTGCTGGGCAAGGCTGGAAGCACGGTCGACAAGTTCCATGAGGACCTGCTGCTGGGCAAGATCGACGCCCAGCTCAACGACGACCAGCGCCTGACTTTCAGCGTCAAGGTGCGCAAGGAGACCGACCGAGTGCCGGAAGACACCCGGCTCAGCGTGCCGGGCAACGACAAGGCCCGCAAGAACGACGAAACCCGCGTCGATCTGAAACATGAATGGACGCTCGGCAGCCTGCTCAGCGAAGCCCGCCTCGGCTGGGAGGAATACACCTACAACCCGAAGTCGGCCGCGACGGAGCCCTTCATCAAGTACAAAGGCTCGACCTCCGGCACGAAGGATGGCTGGCAGGACGTGCTGTTCGATGGCGGCTCGCCCGACGCGCAGTTCCGCCAGCAGCGCGGCACCTTCATCTCCGAGGAACTGACCTGGACCGGCGTCAAGGGCCATGTGGTCAAGGGCGGGTTCAAGGCCAAGGACATGAAGTACCGCCTCTCGGGCACCTCGCGCAGCGTGGACATCGTGCAGGCGCTGATCAATCCCGTGGAAGGCTTTCTCTACTACGACGGCACCGACTGCGCGGGTACCAACGTCTCCAACACGGGCGACAGCTCCGACCAGTGCCAGATCGACCGGGCACTGGCGCCGGCCTCCGTGGGCTACGGCAACCAGCAGTACGGCCTGTACATCCAGGACGACTGGAGCGTGACCAAGCAACTCGAGGTCAACCTCGGCGTGCGTTGGAACTACGAGACCAACATGCTGAACAACGACTACGTGACGCCCGAGGATCGGGTGACCGCGCTCTACGCAGAAGATGGCCGCACCATCGCCGGCATCACCGCGCCGGCGGGGCAGACCTACGCCGAATCGCTGGCATTGGGCGGCATCAACATCGCCGACTACATCGCCGACGGGCACTCGCGCAAGCCCTACAAGCAGGCTTTCGCGCCGCGCGTCGGCGCCTCGTACGACCTGTTCGGCGACCGGGCCTCGATCATCTTCGGTGGCTGGGGCCGGTCGTACGACCGCACCATGGCCAACCACGCGTTGGACGAGAAGCAGAAGAACGCCACGGCCGGCAGCGGCGAGATCTGGCTGATCAGGAACGACTTCAAGATGCCGTTCGCCGACCAGTACACGATCGGCTTGCGACAGGCGCTGGGCACCTGGAACGCCGAGATCGCCTACAGCCGCGTGCACGCGAAGAACCAGTTCGTCTGGTTCGGCGGCAACCGCGACCCGCTGGGCGGCTTCGGCGCGCAAAGCCCGATCGACCCGTTGTGGAATGGCCCCAATGGCTACGGCACGCTGGTGCTGGGCGACTTCGTCGGTGAGAACAAGACCTCGTCGGTCTTCGTCAAGGCCGACAAGCCCTACAGCAGCGAGTCCGGTTGGGGGCTGACGCTGGCCTACACCTACACCGACGCGCAGACCAATGCCCGTAACTGGGATGACGACATCTTCAACTGGACCTACGGCCGCGACACCGCCGGCTTCAACACCTCGCGCCTGGTCGACAAGCACCGCGTGGTCGCCGCCCTGGTCACCGACGGCCTGCTGCCCTGGGGCATCCAGGTGTCGGCCAAGGCGGTCTGGGCCAGCGGCAAGCCGCGGCAGATCACCGACTGCCGCGCCGGCTGGGACCAGTGCGTCTATGTCGAAGGCAAGAGCCGCGAATTCAACCAGTTCGACTTGGGGCTGGCCAAGGACTGGGGCATCGGCTTCGGCAAGCTCAACACCCGGCTCGACGTGCTGAACGTGTTCAACACGAAGAACTACGGCGGCTACAACGACTGGGCCGGCGGTGCAAACGAACCCCTCAATCCGGAGCTCGGCAAGCCCAACTCCATGCGTGGGCCGATGCGCACGCTTCGCCTGGTGCTCGGCTACAAGTTCTGACCGCCACGGCGGCGAGCCCATTGCCACTGCTGCGCGGGCCTGCCACGACCGATGAGGTCGTGGCAGGCTCTGGTTTGATGTCCCCCATTGCGTCGATGACTCTTTATCTGGACCGCCCGGACCGACGTCGCCTGCTCGTCGCAGCGAGCGCCGCCGCACTGACCGGCTGGCTGCCTGGCTGCGGCAGCGCACCGCTGCCGCGGCCGATGGCCTTTGGCGAAGGCCACACGCCAGCGCGCCTCGGCGACGCCGCGCTGCTGGACGACATCGAAGCGCGCACCTTCCGCTTCTTCTGGGAAACGGCACACCCGGTCACCGGCCTGGTGCCGGACCGCTGGCCCGCATCGCCGACGATGGCCAGCGTGGCCTCGGTTGGCTTCGGCCTGACGGCCTACCTGGTGGGAGCCGAACGCGGCCTGGTCACGCGCGCCGAAGCGGCCGAGCGCGTGCACCGCACGCTCAGCTTCCTGGCCAACGCGCCGCAAGGCGAGGCCTCGCGCGGAATGATCGGCCACCGCGGTTTTTTCTACCACTTCCTCGACATGGCGACCGGTGCGCGCTTCAACGAGCGCGTCGAGCTGTCGACGATCGACACCGCGCTGTTGATGGGCGGTGTGCTGGCCGCGCAGTCGTACTTCAGCGGCAGCGATCCCACCGAGGCCCGCATCCGCACGCTGGCCGAGACGCTCTACACCCGCGTCGAATGGCGCTGGGCCCAGGTTCGTGGTGGCCACATCGTGATGGGCTGGGTGCCTGGCGCCGGCTTCGAACCCTTTGTCGACTACCACGGTTATGACGAGGCGATGCTGCTGTACCTGCTCGCGCTCGGCTCGCCGACGCACCCGGCGCGCGACGACAGCTGGGCCGCGTTCTGCGCCGGCTACCCACGCTCCTGGGGCAGCTTCATGGGCCAGACGCACCTGGGCGGCGCGCCGCTGTTCTGGCACCAGTATTCGCACGTGTGGGTCGACTTCCGTGGCATCCAGGACGCCTTCATGCGCGAGCACGGGCTCGACTATTTCGAGAACAGCCGCCGCGCCACGCTGGCCCAGCGCGCCTACGCGATCAGCAACCCCGGCGGGTGGAAGGACTACGACGACAACATCTGGGGCCTGACCGCCTGCGACGGCCCGGGCTCGGTGCACGCCGTCGACCACACCGGCCGGCCGCGGGACTTCAGCGACTACAAGGCACGCGGCGCCGGCAAGGTCGACGCGTTCGACGACGGCACGCTCGCGCCCACCGCCGCTGCGTCATCACTGCCTTTCGCGCCAGCCGAAGTCACGGCCGCGCTGCAGGCCATGCACCAGCGTTTCGGCGCACAGGTCTACGGCCGCTACGGTTTTCTCGATGCGTTCAACACGAGCTTTGTCGACGCGTCAGCGAAGCTGTCCAATGGCCGCGTCGCGCCCGGCTTCGGCTGGGTCGACACCGACTACCTCGGCATCGACCAGGGCCCCATCGTCGCGATGATCGCCAACCACCGGCACGACCTGATCTGGCGCACGATGCGCGGCAACGCGCATTTGCGGCGAGGGCTGGCGCGAGCAGGCTTCAATGGCGGCTGGTTGGATGCGCCGACGCGCTCTGTTTCATTCCATGACCGGCCGATCGACCAGCCTGCCTGAGCGCCGCCGCTGGCTGCAGCGCGCAGCGCTCGCGGCCGCGCCGTTGGCGTTGCCGCTCGCCGGTTGTGGGCGCAGCGGCACCGGCCGCACGACCCTACGCTTCTGGGCCATGGGCCGCGAGGGCGAGGTCGCGCACGAGCTGCTGGCCGACTTTCGCGCGGAGCATCCGCATGTCGACCTGCACATCGAGCAGCTGCCGTGGACGGCCGCGCACGAGAAGTTGTTGACCGCCTTCGCCGGCGATGCGACACCCGACGTTGCGCAGATCGGCAACACCTGGCTGCCCGAGATGGTGGCGCTGGGCGCCGTCGAGCCGCTGGACACCTGGCTGCGCAGCAGCCCGACGATCGCGCCGGACGATTACTTCGGCGGCATCTGGCGCACCAACCTGATCGACGGCAAGCTGCAAGGCCTGCCCTGGTATGTGGACACCCGGCTGCTCTACGTGCGCAGTGACCTGCTGGCGAAGGCCGGCTTCAACCGCATGCCCGACACCTGGGCCGGCTGGCAGCAGGCGATGCTGGGCCTGCAGAGTCTGGGCATCGCACACCCGCAGCTGCTGCCGCTGAACGAGTTCGAGCCACTGCTCGCGCTGGCATTGCAGCAAGACGATGAGCTGCTGCGCGATGGGGGCCGCCACGGCAACTTCTCGAGCCCCGGCTTCGAACGCGCGCTGGGCTTCTACCTGCAGATGTTCGAGCGCGGCTTCGCCCCCAGCTTGACCAACAACCAGGTCTCGAATCTCTGGCAGGAATTTGGCCGCGGCCAGTTCGCGCTCTACATCTCGGGGCCGTGGAATCTGGGCGAGTTTCGGCGCCGGCTCGGGCCCGAGCAACAAAGCCAGTGGACGACCGCACCGCTGCCCGGCCCCAACGGCCCCGGCGCGTCGATCGCCGGCGGGTCCAGCCTGGTGATGTTCCGCCGCTCGCGGGCGCGGCGTGAGGCCTGGGCGTTGATCGAGTACCTGTCGCGGCCCGAGGTGCAGCAGCACTTCTACCGACTGACGGGCAACCTGCCGCCGCGCCGCGCCAGTTGGTCGGCCGACAGCCTGGGCCGCGACCCGCAGGCCCTCGCCTTTGCGCAGCAACTCGAACGCGTGCGGCCGGCGCCGGCGGTGCCCGAGTGGGAACGCATCGCGCAAGAGATGCAGCTCTTTGCCGCCCGCGCCGCGCATGACAAGTCCGACCCCGCGGCCGTCGCTCGTGCCCTCGATGTGCGGGTCGACGAGTTCCTGACCAAGCGGCGCTGGATGCTGAACCGCGCGAGGCCGGCGCGATGAAACGCAACCCCGTCGCCTGGGCCTTCGTGCTGCCCGCGCTCACCGTCATCGGCCTGTTCTTCGTCGTGCCGGTGCTGGCCGGCCTGGCCCTGAGCCTGACCGACTTCGACCTCTACGCGCTGGCCTCGCTCGACAACCTGCGCTTCGTCGGGCTGGACAACTACCGCCAGGTGCTGACCCGCCCGCTGTTCTGGCAGGCGCTGGGCAACACCGCCTACTTCGTCGTGCTCGGCGTGCCCTTGTCGATCGTGCTGTCGCTGGGCTGTGCGGTGCTGCTGCAATCAAAGCTGGCGCGCTTCAAGCCGCTGCTTCGTACCGCGCTGTTCGCGCCGGTGGTCACCACGCTGGTCGCGGTCGCCGTCGTCTGGCGTTATCTCTTTCACCTGAAATACGGCTGGATCAACCAGCTGCTCGGCCACGTCGGCATCGCACCGATCGACTGGCTGGGTGATCCGAACTGGGCGATGCCGGCGATCATCGTGTTCGCCGCGTGGAAGAACTTCGGCGGCAACATGATCATCTTCATTGCCGCGCTGCAGGCGGTGCCCGAAGACCTGTACGAAGCCGCGCGGCTGGACGGCGCCAACGCCTGGCGCCAGTTCTGGCACGTGACCTTGCCGATGCTCGGGCCGACGCTGCTGATGGTCAGCATCCTGACCATCGCCGGCTACTTCCAGCTCTTTGCCGAACCGTATGTGATGACACAGGGCGGCCCGCTGCAGTCGACAGTCAGCGTGCTGTACCTGATGTACGAAGAAGGCTTCCGCTGGTGGAACCTGGGCGTCGCCTCGGCGGTGGCCTTCGTGCTGTTCGCGATCATCGTCGTCGTCACGCGCGGGTTGATGCTTTTCGCGCAACGCAAGGGGGCCGCATGAAGGGCCGCACCGTGCAGGCGATCGTCGTCAACGGCGTGCTCGCGCTCGCCGCGCTGCTGACAGTCGCGCCGCTGCTGTGGATGGTGGCCGCGTCGCTGATGCACTCGGGCGAGGCCAGCACGTTCCCGCCACCGCTGCTGCCGAGCGCACCGACGCTGGAGCACTACCGCGCGCTGATCGTGCAGGGCGGCATCGCGCGCCAGTTCGTCAACAGCCTCGGGCTGGCGATCGCCGCGACGCTGCTGTCGACCACCTTCAACACGCTGGCCGGCTACGCCTTCGCAAAGCTGCACTTCACCGGACGCGACAAGCTCTTTGGTCTCCTGATCGGCGCACTGGTGATCCCCGGCCAGGTCGCGATGCTGCCGCTGTTCCTGATGCTGAAAAGCATGGGCCTGGTCAACAGCTACGCCGGCGTGCTGGTGCCATCGCTGGCCGGCATCTTCGGCATCTTCCTGGTCCGGCAGTACGCCCGTGGCATTCCAGACGAGTTGATCGAAGCCGCGCGCATGGACGGCGCCGGTGAGTTCCGCATCTTCTTCTCGGTGGTGCTACCGTTGTTGACGCCGGTGCTCGCCACGCTCGCGGTGTTCGCCTTTCTCGGCAGCTGGAACGACTTCATGTGGCCGCTGATCGTATTGACCGACGGCGAGCTGCACACGCTGCCAGTGGCGCTGGCATCTCTGAGCCGGGAGCATGTGCAAGACAGCGAGCTGATGATGGCCGGCGCGGTGATCACCGTGCTCCCGGTGCTGGCGCTGTTCCTGGTGCTGCAGCGCTACTACCTGCGAGGGTTGACGATGGGGGGCGTGAAGCAATGAGGCGCCTTGTCGGCTGGGGCCTGTGGCTGTGCACCGCCGTCGCAAGCGCTGCGCCAGGCGACACCACGCTGATCGACGGCTTCCGCCCGACCGAGGGCTGGAAGGTCAGCGCGTCGGACCAGGTCGAGGCCCACTGGCGCCCCGACGCACGCGGCCACTGCCTGGACTACGACTTCCACGGTGTCTCGGGTTATGCGGTGGTGCGCCGCATGCTGCCGCCGGTCGACCTGCCGCCCAACTACGAGTACCGCCTGCGCGTACGCGGCGAGGGCCCGGCCAACCACTTTCAGTTCAAGCTGACCGACGCCAGCGGCGACAACGTCTGGTGGGTCAACCGACCCGACATGCGCTTCGATGCACGGGCGCAAGAGCTGCGTTTCAAGCGGCGCCAGATCCAGTTCGCCTGGGGCCCGACGGCCGAAAAGATGCTGCGCCGCCCGCAGGCGCTGGAACTGGTGGTCGCCACCGGCAGCGGAGGCGGGCGAGGCTCGGTCTGCTTCGAGCGGCTCGATTTCGTCGAGCTGTCGCCTGCGCCCGCTTCCTGGCCCGAGCCGCGCTTGTCGGTGCGCGGCACATCGGTCGCTGTCGACCTTGGCTTGACGCGTGAGTTCAGCGGCCTGCAGCTGCAGTGGCCGTCGACCGGCCGGCGGCCGCGCGACTACACGGTCGACGCGCAAGACGAAGCCGGCCGTTGGCAGCGGCTGGTGCAGGTGCGCCACGGTGCCGGCCCGCTCGATGCGCTGTTTCTGCCCGAGCGAGAGGCGCGCCGGCTGCGCATCACCGCCGCGCCTGGCGAAGGCGCGCGCACCGGCCTGGCCACCTTGCGCGTCGAGCCTGTCGAGCCCGGTGTGTGGCGCTCGCCAGACGACGCCACCACCGCACGCGCGAAGCGCTTGCCCCCCGGCCTGTACCCGCGCACCTACCTCGGCCAGCAGAACTACTGGACGCTGTTCGGCGTCGATGGCGGCGGTGGCTACGCGGCGCTGCTGTCGGAAGACGGCGCGGTCGAGCCGGCCCCTGGCAGCCCCAGCATCGAGCCGTTCGTGCTGCTCGAAGGCGAGCGTGGCAACCCGCCGACCTTGGTCGGCTGGGCCGACGTGAAGATCAGCCATTCGCTGCCCGAGGGCTACCTGCCGCAGCCACGGGTGCACTGGACTCACCCGGCCTTCACGCTGGACATCGACGCTGGCGCGTCGGGCGACGGCACGCGGCCGACCGGCCACGCCCGCTACACCTTGCACGCCACCAAGGCGCTGAAAGCGACACTGTTGCTCGTGGCCAGGCCCTGGCAGGTCAACCCGCCGCAGCAGTTCCTGAACCAGGCGGGCGGTGTCAGCCCCTTGTCGCGTGTGCTTTGGCAGGACGGCCTCTGGCGCCTGAATGACACGCTGGCACTGCGCCCCACGCCATCCCCCACCAAGGCCTGGGCCGGCGGCGGCGCCGATTGGCCGGTGGCTTTTGCGTTGGCCAACGGCGGCCCCGTTCACGCCTTGAAAGAGGCGACACCGTGGCGCGATGCCGAAGGCCGCGCGGAATCGGCATTGGCCTACCCGCTGGAGTTGCCGGCCGATGGCGAGACGCAGGTCGCGCTGAGCTGGCGCATGAGCGGCGTGCAGGAGCTGCCGATGCGCATCGACGACGTCAACGCGGGCCTGGCCACCAGCGCCGGTTCCTGGCGCGAGCGGCTGAACCGCGTCGGCCTGCAGCTGCCCGCGGCCGGCCAGCGGGTGCACGACACGCTGCGCAGCGCACTCGCGCAGATCCTGCTGTCGCGCCGCGGTGCGGCGCTGCAGCCGGGCACGCGCTCCTACGCGCGCAGCTGGGTGCGCGACGGCGCGATGATGGTCGCCGGCCTGCTGCGCCTGGGCGAGGTGCAGGCGGCCGACGAGTTCGTCGACTGGTACGCCGGCCATCTCTTCGCCAACGGCAAGGTGCCCTGCTGTGTCGACGCACGCGGCGCCGACCCGGTGCCCGAGAATGACAGCCACGGCCAGTTCGTCTACGCGGTGGCTGAACTGTGGCGCTTCACGCACGACCGCGCCGCGCTGCAACGCCGCTGGCCTGCGGTGCAACGCGGCGTGCGCTACATGGACCAACTTCGCCAAAGCGAACGCACGCCGGCCAACCGCCAGCCGGGCCGCGAAGCCTTCTTCGGCCTGATGCCGGCCTCGATCAGCCACGAAGGCTATTCCGACAAGGCGATGCACTCGTACTGGGACGACTTCTGGGCCTTGCGCGGCTACAAGGACGCGGTACTGCTGGCACAAGTCCTCGGCGACGAGGCTGCGGCGCGCGAATTCACCGGCTGGCGCGACGAGTTCGCGGTCGACCTGGCGGCCTCGGCACGCGCCGCCACCGCGCAGCACGGCATCGGCTTCATGCCCGGCGCGGCCGAGCTGGGCGACTTCGACGCGAGCTCGACCACTGTCGCGCTGAACCCGGCGCAGGCCCAAGCGCTGCTGCCGCCCGGCCTGCTGGACGCGACCTTCGAACGCTACTGGCGCGAGTCGCAACAGCGCCGCGACGGCACGCGCGACTGGAAGGACTACACCCCGTACGAGTTGCGCAGCGTCGGTGCGCTGGTGCGGTTGCAGCAGCCCGAACGGGCGCTGGCCATGCTCGACTTCTTCTTCGCCGACCAGCGCCCGCCCGGCTGGAACCAATGGGCCGAGGTCGTGATGCGCGACCCGCGCGAAAAACACTTCCTCGGCGACATGCCGCATGCCTGGGTCGCGTCCGACGTGATCCGCTCGCTGCTCGACCTGTTCGTGCATGACGACGGTGACAGTCTGGTGCTGGCCGCGGGCGTGCCGGACGCCTGGCTGACCGAGGGCGTGGCGGTACGCGACTTGCCCACGCCGCAGGGCCGGTTGAGCTACCGCGCCCGGCGCGTGGCTGAAGGGCTGCACATCGAGATCGACGCCGGGCTCGATCTGCCGCCGGGTGGGCTGCGCTGGCGTTGGCATGGCCGCGACCAGCGCATCGACAGCTTGCCGGCCATGCTGACGCTGGCCGACCCGGCGCCGGACACTAACCAGAGAAAATGATGGACACCCATAACATTGACCGCCGCACGCTGCTGGGCCTGCCACTCGCGCTGGCCGCCGCATCGTCGGCGCTGGCCGCCCCGCCACCGGCCGACAACCGCCAGGCCGAATGGGCCACCCCCGCCAGCCTGACGTTGCAAGCGACGTTGCGCCACTGGCTCTACCTGCCGGCCGGCTACCAGGAACAAGCCGACAAGAGCTGGCCGCTGATCGTCTTCCTGCACGGCTCCGGCGAGCGCGGCACGCAGCTGGACCGCGTCAAGGCCCATGGCCTGCCGAAGCTGCTCGATGCCGGCCAAACGATCCCGGCGATCGTCGTCTCGCCGCAGTGCGACGACGAGCTGGACTGGGATCCGCACCTGCTGCACGCCTTGCTGGTCGCGCTGCGCGCGCAATGGCGCATCGACCCTCGGCGCGTCACCGCCACCGGGCTGAGCATGGGCGGTGCGGGCTGCTGGGACTGGGCGATGGCCTACCCGGACGACCTGGCCGGCATCGCGCCGGTCTGCGGTTTCGGCCGCCACCTGCGCATCACCCGCATGCGCTCGGTGCCGGTGCGGGCCTACCACGGCGCGAACGATCCTGTCGTGCCCGTCGGCGAGCAGCAGTCGCTGGTGAGCGAGCTGCGCGGTGTCGGCGGGCAGGCCGAACTGACCGTCTACCCCGGCGTCGGCCACGACGCGTGGAACCCGGCCTACGCGGACACCGCGTTGGTGCCTTGGCTGCTGGCGCGGGTGCGGCCCGCTTGACCACGATGACCGATTCACCGCTGCACCGCATCACCAGCCCATCGGGGTTGGCGGCCAGCTTCAACGCCAACGGCAGCCTGCGCGAGCTGCGCTGGGGCGACGAACTGTGCGTGCACCTGTTCCCCGGCAACGCGCTCGAAGCCGGGTCGACCCAGCTGGTGCTGCGCCGCTGGACCGGCACTGCAGACGCCCAGCTGTTGCCGCTGCTGGGCCCGCAGAGCCCGGCGCGCTGGCATGCCGAAGACGACCGCTTCATCGCCCGCGGCGAGTGGCAGGGCCTGGCCTTCGAGCTGACGCTGCTGCTGGCGCACAACGAGGCGGCGTGGTTCTGGCACCTGGCGCTGCACCACACCGGCGGCGACGTCGCCTGCACGGTCGACCTGCTGTACCAGCAAGACCTGTCGCTGGCGCCGCATTTCGCGGTGCGCCTGAACGAGGCCTATGTCAGCCACTACCTCGACTTCACGCCGCTGGACCATCCGACATGCGGCCGCCTGCTCGCGGTGCGGCAGAACCAGCCGGTCGGCGGGCGGCACCCCTGGGCGTTGATCGGCTCACTGCGCCACGCCAAGGCCTACGCGACCGATGCCCTGCAGGTGCTGGGCATCGGCCACCGCTTCGGCGAAGTGCCGCAGGCCTGGCGCCTGGGCCTGCCCAATGCGCGACTGCAGCACGAGCAGGCGATGGCCGCGCTGCAGGACACGCCGCTGACACTCGCCCCCGGTGAACGTGCGGCGCTCGGGTTCTTTGGTGGCTTGCAGGCAAACCACCCGGCCGCCAGCGGCCCGGCTGACGCAGCCTGGGCCGACCAATTGCGCGCGCTGCCCGAGGCCACGCCGCCCGGTGCGTTGCCCGCCGCCGTGGTGCAGGCCACCTGGCAGCCGCCGCGACGCAGCCTGTTCAGCCACGCACCACGCCTGCCGGCGCATGCGTTCAACGAGGCCGACTGCGATGCCCTCTTCGGCCTCCGACGCGAGCATGAAGAGCGCGGGCCGGACGGCTCGCTGTGGTCGTTCTTCGCGCCCGATGGCGAGCACGTCGTGCTGCCGGCCAAGGAGCGGGCGGTGCTGCGGCCGCATGGCCACCTGCTGCGCAGCGGTGAGCACCTGGTGCCCGACGAGGCGGCGATGACCTCGACCTGCTGGATGGCAGGCGTTTTCCACTCGATGGTCACCCAAGGCCACGTCAGCCTGAACCGCTTGCTGTCGACGGTTCACGGCTCGCTGGGCCAAAGCCACTCGCAGGGCCAGCGCGTGTTCGTGCGCCGCGCGGGCGGCTGGCAGCTGCTGGACCAGCCATCGGCGTTTGCCATGGGCGAGCGCCGCGCGCGCTGGTGGTACCGCGACGACGAAGGCCTGATCGAGGTCGTCGCCGCGGCTGCGGCGCAGGCACCGGAGCTGTCCCTGCATCTGCGCTTCATCGAAGGCCTGCCCGCAACCTGCCTCGTGACCCACCACCTCGCACTCGGCGGCGACGATGGCGAAGTGCCGGGCCGGATCGACGCCCCCAGCGGCGCCGACGGCAGCGTCTGGCTCGCGCCACCCCCCGGCAGCGCCTTGCGCGAGCGCTTCCCGCAGGGCGGCTTCACCATCGCGCCGGTCGGCGAGCACAGCCGGCTGCTCGAAGTGTCCGGCGCTGAAAGCCTGTTCGACGACGGCGAAGACCATGGCGTGCCGATGCTGTGCCTGCGCTTCGCCGCCGCGACCGAGATCGGTCTTCGCATCCGGGGTGAGCTGGTCGAGGCGGTGCCGGCCCGCGCACCGGCGCTCGACACCTTGTCGACGCCGCGGCTGTCGTCGCCCGGCGGGCGGGCCGCGGCGCTGGCGACCGCATTGCCCTGGTTCCAGCACAACGCGCTGGTGCACTACCTGGCGCCGCGCGGGCTGGAGCAGTACTCCGGCGGCGGCTGGGGCACGCGCGATGTCTGCCAGGGCCCGGTCGAGCTGTTGCTGGCACAAGGCAGCCTCGCGCCCGTGCGCGACCTGCTGACCCGTGTCTTCAGCGCACAGAACGCCGACGGCGACTGGCCGCAGTGGTTCACTTTCTTCGAGCGCGACCAGGCGATCCGCGCCGGTGACTCGCACGGCGACATCGTCTTCTGGCCGCTGCTGGCGCTGGGCCAGTACCTGCTGGCGTCAGGCGATGCCGGGCTGCTCGACGAGCCGCTGCCGTTCTACGCCGCGCCGGACGAACCCGCCGACAGCGGCACGCTCGGGCAGCACGTCGAGCGCGCGCTGGCGGTCATCGCGCAGCGCCGTATCCCAGGCACTGCGCTCGCGGCTTACGGCCACGGCGACTGGAACGATTCGCTGCAGCCGGCCGACCCGCTGCTGCGCGAACACCTGTGCAGCAGCTGGACCGTGACACTGCATGCGCAGGTGCTCGGCACGCTCGCCGAGGCCTTCAGCCAGATCGGCCAGGCCACCCGCGCCGAGGCGATGCACCAGGAACGACAGCAGGTGCAAGCGGACTTCCGGCGCTGGTTGATGCCGCCGGCATCGTCGGCCGCGAACGCATCAGCGGTACTGACCGGCTATGCCCTGTTCGACCCACCAGGCCAGGCGCCACGGCCGTTGCTGCACCCCAGCGACGCGCGCACCGGCGTGCGTTACAGCCTGCTGCCGATGATCCACGCGGTGCTGGCCGACCTGCTGAGTCTCGACGAAGCCGAGGCGCACTTCGCGCTGATCGAGCAGCACCTGCTGGGCCCAGACGGCGCGCGCCTGTTCGACGCGCCGTTCGCCTACCGCGGTGGGCCGCAGCAGCTGTTCCAGCGCGCCGAAAGCAGCAGCCACTTCGGCCGCGAGATCGGCCTGATGTACACCCATGCCCACCTGCGCTACGCCGAGGCGCTGGCCCACCTGGGCCGGGCCGAGGCCTTCTGGCAGGCGTTGAACCTCGCCCACCCGGTCGACCTGAAGCAGCGCCTGCCAAGCGCCGCGCCGCGCCAGGCCAACTGCTATTTCTCCAGCTCCGACGCGGCCTTTGCCGATCGCCACGAAGCGAGCGCGCAGTATGAGCGTGCGTTGCGTGGCGAGGTGTCGTTCGAAGGAGGTTGGCGCGTCTATTCCAGCGGCGCCGGCATCGCGCTCGGCCTGGTCCAGCGCTGCCTGCTCGGCCTGCGCCCGCGCGCCGATGCCTGCGTGATCGACCCGGTGATCGCGCCGTCGCTGGGCACGCTGCAGGCCGAGACGACGTTGGCCGGTCATGCGCTGGCCATCGACTGCACCGTCGGCACGCGCGGGCATGGCGTGCTGACGGCCGAGTTGAATGGCGCATCGCTGCCGCTGGTGGTCGAGCCGCACGCCTACCGCACAGGCGGTGCCCGCATCGACTGGGCGGCGATGGCGCCGCTGTGGGTGCCCGGGCTGAACCGGCTGCACCTGCGCATCGCCTGAGATCTTGTCCAGCGGCGGGAAAGGAATTGGCGAGTTAGGGGTATCGGCGACGCGCGCCCGCCCCCTACATTGCATCGCCTCGACGCCGACGGGCGGGCTGCCCCGTTGACGATGGCCCACGCCATCAACAACCGAGGCACCATCGCGGCGTTGAGCCGGACGTTTCAGAGCGGACAGTTCATCTCGACGACGTTCAAGCTCACGCCGCGTTGATCGCGAGAGCGTTGGCTGACCTGTCGGGCCCCATACCAGTTCAAAGTCACACGGTTGAATTGCAACCGATTGCGTTCCTCGTAACTGCGCATCGCGACCACCCCGCTCGTCATCGACTGGTCTTACTGGTCCTATAGTGGTTTTCTCTCGTGACGGGTCTGGCCCTCGGCCGGATCATCACGGCCAAGGGGCACGCGGCGCGTGCCTCGTGGTCCTTTCAGAGATCAAACCCAAGGAGTTGGAACCATGTCCGACCAGATTCCATCGCGGCGCGCGCGGCTCGACTGGCTGATGGCCTTGTCGGCCGCGGTGGCGGTCACCGCAGGCACCGCACCGGTGACCGCCGAGGCCGCCCCGGTCCACGCCGAGGCCGCTGCCTGCCAGCCGTGGTCCGCCGACATCGCCTACGTGCAGGGCGACACCGCCACCCGCAGCGGCCTGACCTACCGCGCCAATTGGTGGACCAAGGGCGAGGACCCGGCCACCCACAACGGCGGTGACGGCACGGGCCAGCCGTGGACGCAGGTCTCGAGCTGCGGCACCCCACCGCCGCCGCCCCCACCGCCTCCCCCGCCCCCGCCGCCTCCTCCTCCGCCCCCACCACCGCCACCGCCCGCTGACTGCGAGGCGTGGAAGTCCAACGTGCGCTACCTGAAGGGCGCACTGGTGACGGAGAACAAGGCCGGCTACAAGGCGGTGCTGAAGAACACCAACCAGGACCCGGCGACCAACAATGGCCCGAAGGGCAGCGGCGAGCCGTGGCGCAAGACCACCGCCTGCGACACCACGCCGCCACCGCCACCGCCACCCGGTGGCCACCATCTGATCGGTTACTGGCACAACTTCACCAACCCGTCGGGCAACACCTTCCCGATTGCCCAGGTCAGCAACGACTGGGACGTGATCGTCGTCGCCTTCGCCGACAACGCCGGCAACGGCAATGTCAGCTTCACGGTCGACCCGAGCGCCGGCAGCGAGGCGCAGTTCATCGCCGACATCAAGGCCAAGCGCGCCGCCGGCAAGAAGGTGGTGTTGTCGTTCGGTGGCCAAAACGGTTCGGTCTCGCTGAACAACGACACCGAGGTCGCCAACTTCGTCAACAGCACCTACGCGCTGCTGGTGAAGTACGGCTTCGACGGCATCGATCTCGACATCGAGACCGGCGTGTCGCAAGGTGCGCCGATCCAGACCAACCTGGTCAAGGCGGTCAAGCAGATCAAGGCCAAGTACGGTGCCGGCTTCTACCTGTCGATGGCGCCCGAGCATCCGTATGTGCAGGGCGGCCTGGTGGCGTTCGGCAGCATCTGGGGCGCCTATCTGCCGATCATCGACGGGCTGCGCGAAGAGCTCAGCGTCATCCACGTCCAGTACTACAACAACAACAGCTTCACCTACAACGACCCGCCGAAGTACACGGTGGTGCCGGAAGGGACCGTGGATGCGCTGGTCGGTGGCAGCCTGATGCTGATCGAAGGCTTCACGACCGACTACAACACCGGCTGGAAATTCAACGGCATCCGGCCCGACCAGGTGGCGTTCGGCGTGCCGTCGGGCCCCAGTTCGGCGAACAGCGGCTTCGTGTCCGCGGCCACGGTGTCAGCGGCGCTGAACTGCCTGACCAAGCTGACCAACTGCGGCACGATCAAACCCAAGGTGGCCTACCCGACCTACCGCGGCGCGATGACCTGGTCGATCAACTGGGACAAGCACGACGGCTACAACTTCTCGAAGCCGACCCGCGCGGCGCTCGACAGCCTGCCCTGAGTTCTCCGAGGGGTTCTTGACCCCTTTTGACGCACGAGCGGCCGGCGGGCCCTCGTGCACCACGCCCCGGTTCGCGATGCGGACGCGGGGCGCTTTTTCTGGCGCCGTGGTTCTCAGACTTGCGGCAGTAGGAAGCGCCGTTCCCAGGCGCTGACCTCGCGGTCGTAGTGGTCGAACTCGACTTCCTTGACGGCGAGAAAGCCGGTGACGAAATCGTCGCCGAGCAAGCGGCGCGCTGCGGCGCTGCCGGACAAGCGCTGCCAGGCCTCTCGCGGGGTGCGCGGCAACGCGTAGCCGTGTGCGTAACCGTCGCCGCTGATCGGCGCGGTCGCCGTCAGCCGTTCCTCGATCCCGGCCAGCCCGGCGGCCAGCGTCGCCGCGATCGCGAGATATGGATTGGCATCGGCACCCGCCACGCGCTGCTCGACACGACGCGCGGCTGGTCCGCTTTGCGGCACCCGCAGCCCGGCCGTGCGGTTGTCATAGCCCCACTCCAGATGGATCGGTGCCTGGCTGCCCTTGACGAAGCGGCGGTACGAATTGACGTGCGGCGCCAGCAGCAGCATCAGGTCGGGCAGGTAGGTCTGCAGCCCCGCAATGAACTGACGGAACAGCGGTTGTTCGTTGCCGTCGGGGGCGCTGAAAACATTGCGGCCGTCGCCGTCGACCAGGCTGACATGCAGGTGCATCGAACTGCCGGCTTCGTCGGGCAGCGGCTTGGCCAGGAACACCGCGTTCAGGCCATGCTGGATCGCGACCTCACGCGCCGCATGCTTGAACAGGAAGGCCTGGTCGGCCACCGACACCGCCTCACCGTGCCAGAGGTTGATTTCGTACTGGGAGCAGCCGACCTCATGGATCCAGGTATCGGCGCGAATGCCCAGCGTCTCGATCGCTTGCTGGAAGGCGCCCCAGAACGGCGCCAGCTCGTTGAGCATGTTCAGGCTGAAGGCCGACTGGCCGACCTCTGTGCGGCCGAGCCGCCCAGCCGGTGCGCGCAAGGCTTCGTTCGGGTCGAGGCAGGGGGCGCTCAGGTAGAACTCGATCTCGGGCGCCACCACCGGCGCCAGGCCGCGCTCGGCATAGCGCGCGAGCACCGTCTTCAGCAACTGGCGCGGCGCGAAGGCACAGGGCCGGCCATCGAGTTCGACACAGTCGTGGATCGCCATCGCGCGTGGCTGGTCCACGGGCGCCCAGGGCGCGAGCCGCACGGTGGCCGGATCGGGCACCAGCCGCACGTCGGGATCGTCGTCCGGAAAGATCGGGTCGTACGAATATTCGCCGGTCACCGCCTGCATCGGGATGGCCTGCGCGATGCGCAGTTCCTGCCCGGCCAGGAAGGCGGCCGCGGGCATCAGCTTGCCGCGCGGGTAGCCGGTCACATCGGGGAACAGGCATTCGACCTGGCGCACGCCCGCGCGTTGCAGCAGGTCGGCAATGTTGGCAGGCAGGTCAGCACTCATGGAACGTTGTACAGCGTTGGCAAGGGATCCGATCTTCGCCGAAGCCGTGCACGAAATCTGCCTGTCGCAGGCGCGCCAGCCGGTACCAGCCCAAACACACTGTTCAGGCGATCAAACAGTGGTCGACGGTTCGGCCAGCAGGCGGCGCAACAGCGGCGGCAATTGCTCGAGCGTGAACTCCTTTTGCATCACGCTGCGCACGCCCACGCGCGCGGCGGCGTCCAGCAGCGCTTCGGTCACGTAGCCCGAGCTGATGACCACCGGCAATTCAGGCCGCAGCGTGGCCAGTTCACCGGCCACCTCCAGCCCCGACAGCCCGGGCATGTTGAAGTCGGTGACGACCAGGTCGACGTCACCCGGCCGGGCGTGCAGCCGTGCCATCGCTTCGCGCGGATCCTCGAAGGTGGTGACGCGGTAGCCGGCGTGGCGCAGCAGGCCCTCGACCATCACCACCATCACGGGGTCGTCGTCCAGGTACATCACGTGGCGGTCGGTGGTCGGTGCGGCCGGCACGGTGCTGGCCACCGGCGCCACCGCCTCGGGCAGGCCGGGCTGGAGCGGAAAGTACAGGTCGAAGCGGCTGCCGCGGCCCGGCGCGCTGGTCACGCCGATCGCGCCCTGGTGGGCCGAGACGATGCCGTGCACCACCGCCAACCCGAGCCCGGTGCCCTGGCCCACCGGCTTGGTGGTGAAGAAGGGTTCGAACAGGCGCTGGCGCGTCGCCTCGTCCATCCCGGCGCCGGTGTCGGTGACCGCCAGGTGCGCGTACGGCCCGCGTTGCAGGCCCAGCCGCTGAGCCGCGTCCTCATCCAGCGCCCGCTGGTCGAGCCGGATCTCGATCCGCCCGGCCGCCCCGTTCATCGCATGCCAGGCGTTGGTGCACAGGTTCATCAGCACCTGGTGCAGCTGCGTGGCATCGGCCTGCACTGTCATCGGCGTGTCGGCCAGCACGAGCTCCAGCTCGACCATCGCCGGCAGCAGCGGCCGCAGCAGGCGCACCGACTCTTCGATCACCGGTGCCAGCACCTGGCGCTTCAGGCTGTGCGGCTGGCGGCGGCTGAACGCGAGGATCTGCTGAACCAGGCCGCGTGCCCGTTCGGCCGATTGCCTGATCTGCCCCAGGCGGCCGTGCATCGCCGACTCGATCGGCTCCTGCTGCGCCAGCGCGACGTTGCCCAGGATCGCAGCCAGGATGTTGTTGAAGTCGTGCGCGATACCGCCGGCCAGCGTGCCGATCGCCTCCATCTTCTGCGAGGCGCGCAGTTGCGCTTCCAGTTCGGCGTGGGCGATCTCGGCCTGCTTTTGCTGCGTGATGTCGGTCACCATCGCCAGCGAGCCGTCAAAGCGGCCGGCGGCGTCGACGATCGGCGTGGTGGCCACCAGCGCCCACAAGCGGCTGCCGTCGGCGCGGCGCAGCCGTCGCTCGCGGCCACCTTGCGGATCGAGCGCCAGCGCGGCGCCGACAGTCTGCCCGTTGACCAGGCCCATCGCCTTGGCCACCACCGCGCCGGCCACGTTGTCGGGCTCGATGAACTCGGCCATCGGACGGCCGATCAGCGCATCGCCGGCGACACCCAGCATCTGCGCCATCTTCGGGTTGGCGAAGGTGGTGTGGCCGTCGGCGTCGGTGACCCAGATGCCCTCGTCGGCCGTTTCGACGATGCGGCGGTAGCGCTCTTCGCTGGCGCGCAGCGCCACCGTCATGCGCAACGCCGCCTCGTGCGCGCGCTGGCGGCCGGTGGCGAGCTGGTATGTCAGCAGCGCCAGCACCAGGCTCAAGCCGATGCCCGACAGCGCCATGATGGCGGCGGCCGCGCTGCCCGGGCGTTGCTGGAACTCCGGCAGCGCCTGCACCTCGATCGTCCACGAGTGGCCGGCGAAGCCGATGTATTCGCGCGCCTCGAAGGCCGGCGACAGGCCTTCGCGCTTCGGCCCGGGGGCGTACATCAGCGTGCCGTCGTTGACCTCGACACCGTCGTGGATGCGCGTTTCGATGCCGCGGGTGCCCTCGCCGTAGAGGCTGGACATCAGGTCGCGCATGCGCACCGCCGCGAGCACCCAGCCGGTGATCGCGGCACGCCGCGCCGCCACGGTGTCGAGCGGCCGCTGACGGGCGTAGACCGGCAACGCCATCACGAAGCCGGGCTCTTGCTTGCCGGACGCATCGGCCGGCAACAGCAGGCGCGGCGTGATGCCCAGGCTGCTCGAGTCGCGCGCCAGTTGCAAGGCACCGCGCCGCGTCTCGTCGGCCAAGGCGTCTTCGCCGAGCGCGCGCAGGTTCAGGCCGGCGGCCGGGGCCACCTGCGCGATGTGCGCGGCGCCGCCAGAGGCGCCCTCGGGCTGCCAGGGCGCATAGGCGAACCACTGGATGCCGGAATAGTCGGCACCGGCCAGAAGCGTGTCGACATAGGCCGTGAAATCGCGCCGATCGGCCTGGTCGACCGCCTGGTACAGGCCCTGCACGCCGCGCAGCATCTGCTCGTAGCTGGCCATGCGCTGCCCGATGCGGGCGGCGGTCTGGCGCACGCCGAGGTCGAAGTCCGCCTGCAGCGCCTGCTGGGCGCCGCGTTGCTCGTGGCGCCACAGCCCGGCCGTGATGGCCAGGGACACCGCGCCAACCGCCAGCGGCAACAGGATCGGCAAGACGCGACGGAGCCGCATGGCGCTCTCAGAACTGCGTCATGGCCCGGGCCAGATCGCGGTTGAAGTACTTTTCGAAGATGCGCTGGACCGTGCCGTCGGCACGCATGCCGTCGACCAGTGCGCGCCACGCCTGCTGCTCGGCAGGGCTGAGCGCCTTCTTGGACATGATCAGCCCATGCGGCACCGACGGGTCGTCGAACTCCAGGGTCGTCGTCTGCTCACGCACCTTGCCGCTCTCGATGGCGGGGTAGTCGAAGGGTTCGATGATCATCGCCTGCACCTGGTTGCCGAGCAGGATCTGGTAGAGCGGGTCCAGGCTGGTCGAGTAGCTGATGCGGTGCTCGGCTTCCAGCGCGTCGACCAGCTTGTTGGCGTTGGTGCTGTAGCGAAAGCTGCGGATCACGCCCAGCTTCAGCGTCGGGTTGTGCTCGAAATCGGCCAGGCGCTGCACGCCGGCGTCCTTGCGCACCAGCAGGTAGTACTTGTTCGAGAAATACCAGCCGAACGCGGCGAAACGCTCGCGCGCCTCGTTGGTGATGCCGGACAGGCTGAAATCGAGGGCGCCGGATTCGATCAGCTGCCAGATGCGGGCCCGTGGCATCACCGTGACGGCGACCTTGCAACCGCTGCGGCGGATCAGCTCGTCCGAGATGTCCTTGTCGATGCCTTCGCCGGTCTGGGCCGAGTACAGCAGGCCATGTTCATGCAGCGCCAGGCTGAACGGCCGGTTGCAATCAGGCCTGTCGGCCGCCCGCGCCACGCAGTGGCCGAGCAAGGCCTGGGCGAATACCAACAACATGGCGGCGACGCGCATGTTTCTCCTCCGGACGAGCGCCGGCAGAGCTTATCCCACCCCGGCCCGGCGTGCCCGTGATGCAGTGCGCCTGGGGGCGAATTCCCGGTACTTGTCCGGACGTGGCATCCCGCCGCATGCCGAGCGTAAAGTGCCGAGCCCATGCTGCGCTTCGCCGCCAACCTGACGCTGCTGTACCCGGACCTCGGCTTTGTCGAGCGTATCGGTGCGGCCGCGCGGGATGGGTTCGACGGCCTCGAATGCCAGTTCCCCTACGAATGGCCGGCGGCCGAGCTGGCGGCCCGTGCTGCCGAAGCCGGCCTGCCCTGGGTGCTGATCAACACCCCTGCCGGGGACTGGGGCCGTGGCGAGCGTGGCCTGGCCGCGGTGCCCGGCCGCGAGGCTGAATTCCGCCGTGGCGTCGACACAGCACTGGCCTATGCCGATGCGCTGGGCTGCCGCCGGCTGCACACGCTGGCGGGCGTCGCGCCCAGCGGGGTCGAACGTGAGCGCTGTTTCGCCACCTATGCCGAGAACCTGGCCTGGGCGGCGCGGCAGGCAGCCGACGCGGGCTGCGAGGTCCTGATCGAGCCGCTGAACCCGCGCGACGCGCCCGGCTACCTACTCAGCACGCAGGCCGCCGCGCACCGCTGGGTGCAGGTGATCGGTGCGCCGAATCTGAAAGTCCAGATGGACCTGTACCACTGCCAGGTTGGCGAAGGCGATCTGGCAACCAAGCTGCGCCAGCACCTGCCCACCGGCCGCATCGGCCATCTGCAGATCGCCGGCGCGCCCGGTCGCCACGAGCCCGACCACGGTGAGCTGAACGCACCGTACCTCTTCGCGCTGATCGACCAACTGGCCACCGAGCACCAGCTCGGCCCTTGCTGGATCGGCGCCGAATACAACCCGAGCCGCGGCGCCGCACCGGGCGGGACGAGCGCAGGCCTGGGGTGGCTCGCAGCGGCCCGCACGCTGCGTGCGACGACGTAGCGACTGCCGCCGCAGCCGGCCGAGCCATTGAAGACGAACCCGTATCCACTGCATCATTCGATGCCAAGTCACGCCACACCAAGCGCCCACACGCCCATGCCCATCGAACTGTCCAAAGAGGTCCACAAGGAAGCGGTGGCCTCGATCGAGCGCTACTTCCGAGAGAACATGGAAGAGAAGATCGGCAACATCGCCGCCAGCGGCCTGCTGGGCTTCTTCCTCGAGGAAATCGGCCCGAGCATCTACAACCAGGCGGTGGCCGATGCCCAGGAGCGCCTGCAGACGCGGGTCGCCGAACTGGACATCGAGGTCTACCAGGATGAATTCCAGTACTGGCGCAAGTTCGAGCGCCAAGCGAAGGGGCGCAAGTGAGCCGAGCAGCAGCACCATCGACCGTTCTCGCCGCCATCCTTTTGACGGCCGTGAGCCTGAACGCCACCGCCCAAGTCTCGCCCGGCTCGAATGTCGGCACGCGAGAGCAATACCGCGCCTGCCTCGACGAAGAAGCAGCGTTGAGGGCGCAGCGCGCCGCCTTGCTGAAGAACACCACCACGCACAACGCCGAGCTGAAGCGGCTGCAAAGCGAGATCGATGCGCTGGTGGCGACGCAAGACCAAGTGATGATCGAGGGCGGCGACGCCATCAAGGCGTTCAACACCAAACTCGAGGCGCTCAACACCCGGGCTCAGGCGATCAACCGGCGCGGCGACGACTACGACCGCGAACAGGCCGAGCACAACGCCCGTGCCAAGGAATTGAATGCGCGCTGCGCAGGCCTGCCCATCAGCTTCAAGGATCGCGACGCGGTGTTCACCGAGCGCGCCGCGGCGCGCGCGAAAGCCAGGCAGGCACCGCGCACGATCGACCTGAACCAGTCCAAGCCCGACTAAGCACCGCTGGCGCGCCTGGCCTCTCGGCAACATGCGCCATACTGCGCATGTCGAGGGTTAGTGAAGTACTGAATGCAAGCCTTGCTGCTGGCGCTGATTCGCTTCTACAAACGATTCATTTCTCCGCACAAGGGCTACGGCTGCGCCTACCGCGTCTACACCGGCCACGCCAGCTGCTCGACCCTCGGCTACCGCGCGATCCGGCGCCACGGTGCCTGGGTGGGTCTGGGGTTGTTGAAGAAGCGCTGCCGGCTTTGCGGCGTCGCGCAGCGGCGTTATGCGCCGGTTCCCCGACCACTGGCCGCGCAACGCGGCGACTGTGATCCGGGCTGCGACGGCGACGGCTGCGACCTGCCCAGCCCCAAGGACCTGGATTGCTGCGACCTCTTCGACTGCTGTGACCTGCCCGAACGCAAGAAGCGCGAGCGCAAGCAGCGCGACAAGAACGCCCGCATCCCACCAAAACGCCCGCCACTCCCCGCCGATTGGCCGAGCGACACGAACCGTTGATCGCTGACGTCCCAGCATGTTCACGGCGGCAGCCACGCAGAAGCCCTACGCCAACGGGCCGGTCGTTGATCACGCCAAATTGGAGGTTGGGTGAACGCCCCCATTGAAAGCCGGCGCGGCGCACCCAGTTTCCGAGTTCCGCCCCGGGTGGGCGTTGCCAAAGGACCGGCGTGCCGTTCTCGCTCGATGCCCTGTCGCTGCTGCTGGGCGGCCTCGCGTTTGTCGCGCTGCTGCTGGCCGGCCTGTGGGGCCCGCGCGCCTGGCGGGCGTGGCGGCGCCGCCGCGTCTGGCAGCAACCGTTTCCGGCCGTCTGGCGCAGCATCCTGCGCCGCCGCATGCCGATGCTGCGACGGCTGCCGACCGATCTGCAGTTGCAGCTGAAGCGCCACATGCAGGTCTTCCTGGCCGAGAAGCCCTTCATCGGCTGCAATGGGTTGAAGGTGACCGAGGAGATGCGGGTGCTGGTCGCGGCACAGGCCTGCCTGCTGATCCTGAACCGGCCGAGCGAGTACTTCCCGAACCTGCGCCAGGTGCTGCTGTACCCGTCGGCCTATTGGGTCGACAAGCGCGAGGGCGACGGCAGCGGTGTGCAGCACGAGCGGCGCGAGGCCCGCAGCGGCGAATCGTGGGTCCAGGGCCAGGTGATCCTGTCGTGGCCCGACGTGCTGGCCGGCGCGGCTGACCCGACCGACGGCCAGAACCTGGTGATTCACGAGTTCGCGCACCAGCTGGACCAGGAACGTGGCCGCGCCACCGGCGCGCCGTTCCTCGGCCATCGCAGCCGCTATGCGCGCTGGGCGGCGGTGATGGGCAACGAGTTCCACCGCCTGCGCCAGCAACTGGCGCGGGGCGAAGAAACGCTGCTGTCGCCCTACGCCGCGACCGAGCCGGCCGAGTTCTTCGCCGTCGCCTCCGAGGTCTTCTTCGAACAGCCACGCGAGATGGCCGAACGCCACGCCGCGCTGTACGGCGAGCTGGCCCGCTACTACGCGGTCGACCCGCTGGCCTGGGCTTGAGGCCACGAACGGCAAGGTTTCGCGCGCTGGGTTACGCTGGCCCCGGCCGCGGGGACGACCCTGCTCATATGCCTACCTTCATTCCCGGGGACGACCCCGACCACCTTGGAGTCAGGCATGTCCCGCGCCCTGCGCCTCTGGCCGCTGCTCACCGGCACCCACCGCTATGAAAAACTGGTCTCGACCCGCGATCGAGGCCACGGCCTCTACATCCACGCGCCGATCCTCGCGTACCTGATCGAGACGCCGAACGGCCGCATCCTCTACGACGTCGGCTGCAACTACGCCAAGATCGCGACGCCCGAGTTGCGCGCGAAATACTTCGAGCCGATGCGGCCGCTGTTCGACCCGCCGGAGATGTCGGAAGAACAGCGCATCCCGCGCTACCTGGCGCGGCTGGGGCTGACGCACCGCGACATCGACCTCGTCTTCATCGGGCACCTGCACTTCGACCACGCCGGCGGCTTGTGTGACCTGCCGGGCTGCGAGGTCCACGTGCAGCGCGATGAACTGGTCGCGGCCCAATCGCGCGAGGACGACGGTGTGCTCGACGACGAGATCGCGCAGTCCACCAATTGGCAACTCCGGCAGGGCGAATACCAGGTCGCGACCGGCGTGCGCGCGATCGCGACGCCCGGCCACACCGCCGGCCACATGTCGATGCTGATCGAGCTGCCCAAGGGCCGGCCGGTGATCCTGTGCGGCGACGCCGCCGACCTGCAGGAGAACCTGACCGACGAAGTGGCGCCGGGCTACTGCTGGCAAGACAACGAAGCGCTGGCCCTGGCCAGCATCCGCAAGCTGAACGGGCTGGCGAAGGCCGAGAACGCCGAGCTGTGGCCCAACCACGACTTCGCGTTCTTCAACGCCCAGGCGCCGTTTCCAGCCTGGCGGGATTAGGGCTGGTATTTGTGGCGTTAGGCTCGCGCCTCTTCGGCGTGCCTCTTCCTGTCCCGCGCACCGCTGGACTTCAAGACCGCAGCCCGTCCATCAACAGTCCACTGATCAACCTGCGGGTTAGTATCTAGATTCCGGGGTTTGGGCGGAGGGTGCATGCACCATGACGTGGTGGTGATCGGCGGCGGCGCGGGCGGGTTGGAGCTGGCCGCCAGGCTGGGACGCAGCCTGGGGCGGAGCGCTGGGCCCAGGCGGGTGCTGCTGGTCGACCGATCGGTGTTCCACATCTGGAAGCCGACGTTGCACGAGGTGGCCGCCGGCACGCTCGATTCGCACCAGGAAGGCCTGAGCTACACGGTGCTGGCGCGGCGCAACCACTTCGGCTTCACGCTGGGCGAATTGCGTGGGCTGGACGCGGCCAACCGCACGCTGAAGCTGGGTGCGATCCATGACGAGCAGGGCAAGCTGCTGGTGCCCGAGCGATCCTTGAGCTACCGCTGGCTGGTGCTGGCGATCGGCAGTGGCTCGAACTTCTTCGGCACACCTGGCGCCGAGCACGCCTATGTGCTGGAGCAGACAGCCGACGCCGAGCGCTTCCGCCGCCATCTGCAGGCCGCGTTCACCCGCAGTGCGTTTGCCGCCGATAAAAGGCTGGGCATCGCCATCGTCGGCGGCGGCGCGACCGGCGTCGAGCTGTCGGCCGAGCTGATCGAGGCCCACCAGGAAACCCTGGCCAGCCTGGACACCGAAAACGCCTTCCGGCTCGACCTGACCATCGTCGAGGCGGCACCGCGCATCCTGGCCGGGCTGCCCGAGCGCATCTCCGCCCAGGCCAAGACAGCGCTCGAGCGCAAGCAGGTGCGGGTGATGGTCGACACCCGCGTGCAGTCGCTGCTGCCGGATCGGCTCGTCACCAGCCAAGGCGACATCCAGGCCGACCTGACCGTCTGGGCGGCCGGCATCAAGGCGGCGGAGTCCAATGCCGGCTTCGGGCTGGCGACCACCAAGGCCAACCAGTTCATCGTCAACGAGAAGCTCGAGACCTCGGTCTACGGCATCTATGCGCTGGGCGACTGCGCCGCTTGTCCATGGGGCGGCAAAGGCAACGAGGGCAAGTGGGTGCCGTCACGTGCCCAGGCGGCGCATCAGCAGGCGAGCTTTCTCTACGAGACCTTGAAGTGCCTGCTGCACGAGCGCGAACCCAGCGGCACCTTCCGCTACAAGGACTTTGGTTCACTGGTCTCGCTGGGCGAGAACAAGGGCGTCGGCAACCTGATGGGCGGCCTGGGTGGGCGCAATTTCTTCGTCGAGGGGCTGCTCGCGAAGTGGATGTACATGTCGCTGCACCTGATGCACCACCGCGCGATCCTCGGCACCAGCGGTACCTTCGTGCTGGCGCTGGCGCGGCTGCTGCAGCGGCGCGTCTCGGGCCGCTTGAAGCTGCACTGACAGATCAGATCAGAAGCTCTTTTTCGCGATCCGCCCGTGCGCGTCGTTGACCAGCATCAGCGCCGCCGAGCCGTAGTACTTGTGGTACTCGGCCACCATCTCCCCGTTGATCACGACCGGGTCGGTGGCGACCCAGCCGCGCGCTTCTTCGATATCCGACGTCGCCATCACGAACAGGCCGCGCCAGCCGTCGACACCATCGAACGGGCCGGCCAGCGCGAGCTTGCCCTCCTTGGCCAGCCGGTTGATGTTGGCGAAATGGCCGGCGAACATCGTGTCCCGCTCGGGGCCTTTCGGCATCTGCTTCGGTCCGGTCTTCAGGATCACCAGCACGTACGAGCGCATGCCGTGCTCGTCGGCGCCGACCTTGCTGGCCAGATCGGCGTCGAACGCCGTCTTGGGCGGCTCGGCAGGTGTCTGGGCCCCTGTGATGGCCGACAACGCGGCGAAGCCTACCCCGATCAGCCCTTGACGAACCTGCTTCATGACCCATCTCCCACCAATGCCGGGCGCTCATCCTAAGCGCCGCACCGCCCCGAGGGCCCATTGGGGTCGGCCCTAGAATCCAGGCCCTTGACAGCCCCGCGCGGCGCCTGCGGGGCGCCCATACGACGTGCCCCAAGACCTTTCCACCCGCCTCGGCCGCCTTCGGGCCTGGCTCAGCATGCATTTGGTGGACCATGGCTTCATCCGCGCGGTCTACAACAACTTCCACGACCTGGGCGGCGGCATGTACCGCCTGTCGCAGCCGAGCCCGGCGCAGATCCGGGCGTACCAGGAACGCTTCGGCATCAAGACCATCGTCAACCTGCGCGGCGACCATGGCTACGGCTCGTATGCGATGGAGGCCGAGGCCTGCCGGGAACTCGGCATCACGCTGGTCGACCACAAACTGTATTCGCGCCAGGCGCCCAACCTGCCGACGCTGGAAGCCACCCAGGCCTTGTTCGACTCGATCGAGTACCCGGCGCTGATCCATTGCAAATCGGGGGCTGACCGCGCGGGCCTGGGCAGCGTGCTGTACAAGCATTTCCGCATGGGCGTGCCGATCGCCGAAGCCAAGCGCGAGCTGAGCTGGCGCTTCGGCCACTTCCGCATGGGCAAGACGGCGATCCTCGACTACTTCTTCGAGCGCTACCTGGCCGACAACGCGAAAGAGCCGATCGATTTCATGGACTGGGCGCGCCACCGCTACGTCAAGAAGTCGCTGCACCAGGACTTTCACCAGCTGCGCAAGGAAAACGGCATCGGCGACTGGATCCTCGACAAGGTGCTGCACCGTGAATGACAGCCTGACGCTGTACCGCCGGCTGCTGGGCTACATCAAGCCCTATCGCTCCGTGGTGGCGATCTCGCTGCTGGCGATGATGGTGGCAGCGTTGCTCGAGCCGGTGCTGCCGGCGCTGCTGAAGCCGCTGATCAACCACGGTTTCTCAGGCCAGGGTGGTGGCCCGGCGTGGCAGCTGCCGGCGATGCTGATGGGTGCCTTCATGGCCAAGGGCGTGGCCGAGTACTGCGCCAACCTGGCCAGCCAGTGGGTCGCACAACGCGCCATCACCGACCTGCGGCAAAAGGTCTTTCACCACCAGACCGGCCTGCCGCTGTCGGCCCACCAGGCGCAGACGCACGGCCGCATGCTGTCGCGCGTGCTGTATGACATCCCGCAGGTCGGCCAGGCGCTGTCGAACGCCTGGATCATCGTCGTGCGCGACACGATGATCATCATCGGCCTGACCGCCTTCCTGCTCTACACCGCCTGGCAGCTGACGCTGCTGATCGTCGTCGTCGCACCGCTGGTCGCGGTGATCATCCGCACCGCCAGCCGCAAGCTGCGCGGCTCGAACCTGCAGGTGCAGCAGCTGGTCGGCCAGGTCGCCGGGCTGGTCGAGTCGGCGCTGAACGGCGTCAAGGAGATCAAGATCTTCGGTGCGCGCGATTACGAAGCGGGCCGCTTCAACGCGCTGTCCGAACGCCTGCGCAAGGCGACGATGAAGACCATCCGGGTGCAGGCGGCCAACGTGCCGCTGGTGCAGGTGCTGGCTGCGGCCGCGGTGTCGGGCGTGATCTTCATGGCCACCACCGTGACCTCGACCAACCCGCTGACACCGGGCGACTTCGGCGCCTTCGTCGCGGCGATGGCGATGCTGTTCGAGCCGATCCGTCGGCTGTCGAACGTGAACTCGACGATCCAGAACGGCCTGGCCGCGGCACAAGGCATCTTCGGGCTGCTGGACACACCGGTCGAGCCCGAGCGCGAAGGCGAGCCGGCGCCGACGGCTGTCGACGGCGCGGCGCAACCGCTGGTGTTCCGCCATGTCAGCTTCACCTACCCCGGGCAGGCCAAGCCGGCCCTGGCTAACTTCAATCTGGTGCTGACACCTGGGCAGACGGTGGCGCTGGTCGGCGCGTCAGGCAGCGGCAAGTCGACCGTGACAAACCTGCTGGCGCGTTTCTACCTGCCCGAGGACGGCCAGATCCTGTACGGCGACACGCCGATCGAAGCGCTGCCGCTGTCGGCCTGGCGCTCGCAGCTGGCGCTGGTCGGCCAACAGGTCGTGCTGTTCGACGACACGCTGGCCGCCAACATCGCCTACGGCCGGCCCGACGTGCCGCGCGAAGCGATCGAACGCGCCGCGCGCGCGGCCCACGCCTGGGAGTTCATCGAGAAAGCGCCGCAAGGGCTGGACACGCCGTGTGGCGAAAACGGGCTGAACCTGTCGGGTGGCCAACGCCAGCGCATCGCCATCGCCCGCGCTTTCTTGAAAGACGCGCCCGTGCTCATCCTCGACGAAGCCACCTCGGCGCTGGATAACGAAAGCGAACGCCAGGTCCAGCAGGCGCTGCCCGGGCTGATGGCGGGCCGCACGACGTTGATCATCGCCCACCGCATGTCGACGATCGAACACGCCGACCTGATCGTCGTGATGGACCAGGGCCGCATCGTCGAGCAGGGTCGCCATGCCGAGCTGCTGGCGCGCGGTGGGCATTACACGCGGCTGCACCAGGCGCAGTTCAGCGCACCGGCGTAGCCGGTGTCGAAATGATGGTGATCCGATCGTCGTGAGACTAGGGCCTGTTAACGCATCAATCACGGCCGCGCCAGGGTGCTCTGGGGATGCAGCGCTAGACGCCGGCCACGGCATGGGCTTGATGCCCATGCCGTGGCCGGTAACGACGCGATGCGCCCCAAAGCACCCCGGCCCTTCGGGTGACCGTCCAGAGCAGGCGCATTCGTTGTTACGAGGCCACCGACGTGGGATGGACCACGTCGATGTCCTCGCGCCTAGACTGCGCCCGCTCTGGACGGCCACGCGGCCGCGATTTATGCGTTAACAGGCCCTAGGCGCCGCAGTGCGGCCCTTGAACACCTCACCGAAAGGATCCCACCATGCCCACCGGCACCGTTCGTCTGCACCGAGTCCTGCGCGCCAAGCCCGAGCGCGTCTACCGCGCCTTCCTCACGCCCGCCGCCACCGCCAAGTGGCTGCCACCCTACGGCTTCACCTGTACCGTCCACGAGATGGATCCGCGGGTCGGCGGTCGCTACAAGATGTCGTTCACCAACTTCACGAGCGGCAACGGCCACTCGTTCGGCGGCGAGTACGTCGAGCTGGTGCCCAACGAGCGCATCCTCTACACCGACGCCTTCGACGACCCGAACCTGAAGGGCGAGATGCGCACGACGATCACGCTGAAGCAGGTCTCGTGCGGTACCGAGTTGAGCATCGTGCAGGAAGGGCTGCCCGAGGTGATCCCGGTCGAGATGTGCTACCTGGGCTGGCAGGAGTCGCTCGAACAACTGGCCAAGCTGGTCGAGCCCGAGATTCCGGGCTGAAGCCCTGAACGATCCACGCATGGCGCGCGAACCCGCACGCCCCCATGAAGAAGGGGCGCCGATCGGCGCCCCTGTCATCCGTGCTGGCAACTACTTTGCCGGCACCAGCACCGCGCCCAAGTCGCGGTGCGTCTGGTTGTCGATGACCTCGACGGCGATCTGGCCGTTGTCGGCGATCCCGCGCGCACTCTGCACCACATAGCGCGGGTCGAAGTTGGTCAGGACCTGATTGAGGTTGTAGACCGCCGTGCCATCGTAGACCCAGCCTTGCACCGGACTGGAGCTGAAAAAGGCCATGCCCACGACCCAGCCCTGGTTGTTGATGTCGTTGGCGGCGCTCGATTCAGCGCCCGGCAGCAGCGGCAGGCGGGTCTTGATGCCTCCTTGGTGGATGAATGGGTGAGATCCCGCGCCAAAGGAGTTGCCGACGATTTGCCCCGCATCGTTGATGCCGGTGGCAACCGAGTTCAGGTCGCCTTTCAGCGTCCCCAGGTCGTGCATCCGCCGTCGAGCAGGACCAGCTTGTATTGCGGAGCGGCTGCGGCGGCCCCTGCGAAAGTCAAGCTGACGATGGCCGCTGCGACGGCAGAGCGCGCGATAGAAATGGGCATGGATCCGGTATTGGTTTGAGGGACGAAGCAATCAACCCCGACCGGACTCACTTGCGTCACTCCTTGCAGCCGGGGCGCGCCATGCTAGCCGCATCCTGCGGCTGACAGCTTCCAACCCAAGGGTTGGCCGGCGAACGGCCACGGGAGCGCGATTGGCTGCTGTCGTCGCAGGGCGCGACTTGGCCGTCCGGCCGCCGCGAGCCGGACGGTGCTGCTGTCGAGTTCAGCGTCACCGCCGCACCGGTCGAAGCTCCAGCGCCGAACGGCAGAGCCTGAACTGCGCGTCGCCGTCGCGGCGTCACCACAGCGCGTGGCGGCCACTCCGGCCGTCGCGGGTTCGTCGGCCACCATTGCATTTCATCCGGTCGCACCGCGGGCTGGTCGCAGCCCGGTGGCGCATCGACGAGGCGATTCCTAAAGTACCGCCGAACTCAACCCTATCGTTGGCTCCCAGAACGCAGACCGCAGTCGTGCAGGTCACGTTGCCGGGAGCGAAGCTTGACCTGACAGGCGACAGCCTGCCCGACGGTCATACCCGAGCTGGATTCGCAAGATTGGCAAGGCAGCTGTCTCTTCACATTTCAGGCGTCGACGCTGATGCCCTGGCGCGTGGCGCCGGTGCAGCCGAGGACACCTTTCGGCGTCATGGCATCGCGCCGGCGGAAGCGGACCACGGGCGATGGCGCCGCGACCTTTGCGAAGCGTTGGGGCTGGCAGACGACCCGATAGCGCTCAGCCGTCGCGACGCGCTGGCCGCCAGCGTCTGGGACGAAGCCGTTCGCGCGGCTGTTGCTGCGGCCTGCCCTGGAAGCAACTGGGCGTCATGCCCCGATGCCCAGCTGCGCCTGGCCCGGCCCGTGACCCAGTCCACTGTCGAAATCGGCCCCTGAAGTTCGTCGTGCCAGTACAGCCTCATCGCAGGCTGCCACTGACACCTGCTGCAGGAACACACCATGCCGACAACCGACAAGCCCAAGGGCCCAGCCTCGTACTTCCCCTCGATCGAGAAGACCTACGGCCAGCCGATCTCGCACTGGCTCGGCCTCGTGGCCGGCCTGAAGGGCTTGAAGCACATGGAGCAGGTCGACTGGCTCAAGCGCGAGCACGGGATGGGCCATGGCCACGCCAACGCGATCGTGGCCCACCACCTGGCCGGATCGAAGAAGTAAGCCGAGGGGGCCCGTCGCGCGCTCCCCAACGTGCCGGTCTGGCCGGCTGACTGATCCGGCGCTACAGCGACCCTTCGTTACCGCTCCAGCCAGTTCCTATTTGGTGGCCTGCAGCGGACTGTTCACGGCGCCGCTGCAGCTCGCTCTTCGAGGTCCTTGCCCCCCTAACTCGCCTCGGTAACGGGTTACGTCGATGCCCCACAAGCAATGCTCGCGTCACTACACTCGATCGGCATTGCTTCCCCACTCCTTCATACAGGCATCAAATGAACTCCGCAACCCGCTTCTCCACCTCGACACGCGCACAGTTGATGCCTGTGCTCGCCGCGCTCGGCCTGCTGGCGACCACCGCGGCCGGCGCCGCCCCCGTCTACAAGTGCCAACGGCTCGACTCGGAAAAGTTGTCCGACAGCCAAGCCGGCGCCATCAACGATCGCAACGTGGTCGTGGGCTGGGCCTACGATGGTGTCGCCAAATGGAGCAAGAAAGCGGACCGCCTGCTGGCCCGGTGCACGGACGAAGTCGCGGCCGTTCCTTCCGGCATCAACAACGACGGCATCGCGGTGGGGACCGTGGAAGTGGCCCCCTTTCCCACCCACAAGCAGGCCGTCCGCTGGAGCGCGGATGGCTCCTGCCATGTCCTGGATCAATTGACGGCCAACAACGCCTACGCCAATGGCATCAATAACCTCGGCGAGGTCGCCGGAAATCTGGACTCCGAAGTCGGCGTCTGGTCGGCCACCGGTGTGTGGCATGCACTGCCGACGCCATCGGGCGCGGTGTATCCCGATGCGATTGCCATCAACGACAGCGGCACGGTCGTGGGCAAAGCATTCGCCGCGAACGGACCGGGGACCCTCGCCATTCGGTGGAAGGATGGGCGCGCCAAGCGGCTCGACTCCCTGCCCGGCATGTCCGAGGACGTGACTGTGCCGAGGGCCATCAACGATGGCGGCCAGATCGTCGGGCACAGTGGTTGGAATGCGGTGACCTGGCTCAACGGAAAGGTCTACGCCCTCCCAGGTGACGGCGCGGAGGGCAGCAGTGCGGTCGGCGTGAACCGTGCCGGCCAGATCATCGGCTTTCTGTCGTATTCGAAGCCGGTCTACTGGTCCTCGTACACCGCCGCGCCGATCGCTTTGGCCGATCTGATGGACGATGGCGGATGCACCGGGCCCAACGGTGAAATCGCGACGGTGACCGAGCTGGCGGCCATCAACAACCACGGCGTCATCGCCGCCACCGGCGAGTGGAAGGATTCGTCTGGATCCACCGTGAATAGCGCCTTCAGTCTGCAGCCCGTCGCGGCGCAATAGTTGGCGCGTGCACCCGCCAGCCGCTGGGGCCGGCGGGTGCGTTCGACTCAAGCCGTCTTGAACGGCAGCTCGCGAGGCGTCTTGCCGGTCAGCTTCGCGATCGCGTTGGCGAAGGCCGGTGCCAGCGGCGGCAGGCCGGGCTCGCCCATACCGGTCGGCGCATCGGCGCTCGGCACGGTGTAGACGGCGATGTGCGGCATGTCGGTGATGCGCGGCACCTGGAAGTCGCCGAAGTTGCGCTGCTCGACCTCACCATCCTTGAGCGTGATCGCGGCACCCGGCAGGCACATCGACAGGCCCATCAGCGCAGCGCCCTGCACCTGCGCTTCGACGGTGCGCGGGTTGACGACGAAGTTGCAGTGCACGCCGGCGGTCACGTTGTGCAGCACCGGCTTGCCCTTTTGCACCGATGCTTCGACGACGTAGGCCACCACGGTGTTGAACGACTCGTGCACCGCCACGCCCCAGGCGTGGCCGGGCGGCAGCTTCTTCTTGCCGTAGCCGCTCTTGTCGACCGCCAGTTGCAGTGCCGCACGGTGGCGTGGGTGTTCGTTGCCCATCAGCTTCAGCCGGTAGGCCACCGGGTCCTGCTTGGTCTGGCGCGCGATCTCGTCGACCAGCGTTTCCATCACGTAGGCGGTGTGGGTCGAGCCCACGCTGCGCCACCACAGCACCGGCACGTTGAGCTTCGGGTGGTGCACCGTCAGGCGCATCGGCAGGTTGTAGGGCTCTTTCATGCCCTCGACCGCGGTGGTGTCGATGCCGTCCTTGACCATCATCGACTCGAAAGGAGTGCCGGCCAGGATCGACTGGCCGACGATCGTGTGGTCCCAGGCCAGCACCTTGCCCTGCGCATCGAAGCCGATGCGGGCGCTGTGCAGGTGCATCGGGCGGTAGTAGCCGCCCTGGATGTCGTCTTCGCGGCTCCACAGCGTGCGGATCGGCGCGGCGATGCCGGCCCCTTGCGCCGCCTTCACGACGTTGCAAGCCTCGACCACGTAGTCGCTGGTCGCGATCGCGCGGCGGCCGAAGCCGCCGCCGGCCATCTGCACGTGCACCGCCACGTTCTGCACCGGCACGCCCAGCACCTTGGCCGCGGCCATGCCGTCCAGCCCGGGCATCTGCGAGCCCATCCACAGCTCGGCCTTGTCGCCTTGCAGTTGCACGGTGCAGTTCAGCGGCTCCATCGGCGCATGCGCCAGGTACGGGAAGACGAACTCGGCCTCGATGCGGTGCGGCGCGTTGGCCAGGCCGGAGACATCGGCGTCGAACTTGCGCGGGCCGGGCTGGCCGACCAGCGCGCGGTACTGCGTCAACTGCTTCGCGCTGTCGACCCGCTCGACGCCGCTCAGGTCCCATTCGAGCTTCAGCGCGTCCCGCGCCTGCTTGGCCGGCCAGTAGCCATCGGCGATCACCGCCACGCCCTCGCCGCCGCGGTCCACCGGCACGCGCAGCACGGCCTTCACGCCGGGCACCGCCTTCGCCGCGCTGTCGTCCACGCTCTTCAGCTTGCCGCCGAAGACCGGCGGCCGCGCGACCACCGCCGTCAACATGCCGGGCAACCGCATGTCGATGCCGTAGTTCTGCTTGCCGCTGCTCTTGGCCGGTGCGTCGATGCGCGTAGTCGGCTGGCCGATCAGGCGGAAGTCTTTCGGGTCCTTCAGCGCCACGTCTGAAGGCACCGGCAGCTTCATCGCCTCTTCGGCCAGCTCGCCGTAGCTCAGTTGCTGACCAGCCGGGCCGAGGACCATGCCGTCGCGCGTGCGCAGCGTGGCTGCGTCCGCCTTCCAGCGCGCGGCCGCGGCAGAGACCAGCATCGCGCGGGCCCGCGCGCCGAGCTCGCGGTACTGCGTGTAGCTGTGCGCGATCGAACCCGAGCCGCCGGTCAGGTGCATGCCGAACAGCGGGTCGACGTAGGCCGGGTCGTTGCTGCCGTGGACGCTGCGGACCTTGGACCAGTCGGCGTCCAGCTCTTCGGCCAGGATCATCGGCAGCGCGGTCTGCACGCCCTGGCCGAACTCGAGCCGGTTGATCGTGACGGTGACAGTGCCGTCCGCCGCGATGTGCACGAACGACGCGGGTTGCTGAAACGGCTTCAGGCCGGCGGCGGCGGGCACCGCACCCTGGGCGCCTGCGGCCAGCGGAAAGGCGCCGATCGCGAAGCCGCTGGCGACCGAGAGTTTCAGGAAGTTGCGGCGGGCCATGCCACGGGGCTCGGGTGCGGCGTCGCGCGCCAGCATCGCCTGCAGCACCTTGGGCAGTTCGTCGACCAGGCTGGGGCTGAGCGCTTGTTCAAAGATCATGCTCGTCTCCTCGTTCAGGCCAGTGCCTTGGCGGCGTCGCCAACGGCTGCGCGAATGCGCGCATAGGTGCCGCAGCGGCAGATGTTGCCGGCCATCGCGGCGTCGATCTGGCCTTCAGTCGGCAGCTTGCCTTTGGGCAGCGACTTCAGGAAGGCGGTGGCCGACATGATCTGGCCGCTCTGGCAGTAGCCGCACTGCGCCACGTCGTGCTTGACCCACGCGGTGTGCACCGCCTGGCCGACCTTGTCGTGGCCGTCGGTGACCGATTCGATGGTGGTGATCTTCTGGCCTGCGGCGGCCGAGATCGGCGTGACGCAGGAGCGGATGGCCTGACCGTTCAGGTGCACGGTGCAGGCACCGCACTGCGCGGCACCGCAGCCGAACTTGGTGCCGGTCATGCCCAGCGTGTCACGCAGCGCCCACAGGATGGGCGTGCCGGGGTCGACGTCGAGCGCCTGGTCGCGGCCGTTGACGTTCAAGGTGGTCGTCATGCGAAATCCTCCTGGTGGCCGGCGAGTGTCGAACCAAGCCGGTGACTGCCGTTAGCCTGAAGCTGCGAGTTCATTGCCTGATCGTCCAGCGGGCGCGAGCAGCCGGCAAGGACGGGCCGGTCTTCGCTAGCATCGGCACTCTGCTGCGCCGGAGATGCGCCATGCTGCAACGAGTCACCCCACCACCCCCTGACGCCGACGAAGACCGTGCCGAGGCCAGCCGCCAGGCGCTGGCGCGGGCGATCCAGCGCCGAGCGCCGGACGGTGAGCTGCACCGCCTGCCCGAGCTGCCGGCGCTGGCGATGTTCCGCAGCACCACCACGGCCGGCCCGGTCTGCGGCATTTATGAACCCGGCGTTGCGCTGATCGTGCAGGGCAGCAAGCGGGTGCTGCTGGGCCCGGACAGCTTCGTCTACGGCCGTGACCATTTCCTGATCGCATCGCTGAACCTGCCGGCCGTCGCACAGATCCTGGAGGCGAGCGCGGAACGGCCCTACCTCGCCGTGATGCTGCGGCTGGACGCGCACGAGATCGCCCAGCTGATGATGGACGGCCAGGTGCCGCCGCCGCGCCCACAGGCCGCCGAGCGGGCCATGGCCACCGGCCGCGTCACCACGCCGCTGCTTTGTGCGTTCCAGCGCCTGGTCGACCTGCTGGACGAGCCCGAGTCGATCCCTGCGCTGGCACCGCTGGCGCAGCGCGAGATCCTGTACCGGCTGCTGATGAGCGAGCAAGGCGATCGGCTGCGCCAGATCGGCGCGGCCGGCAGCCAGAGCCACCAGATCGGCCGCGCGATCGACTGGTTGAAGACACACTTCACCGAGCCGCTGCGCGTCGAGGCGCTGGCCGACCTGGTGCGCATGAGCCCGTCGACCTTCCACCACCATTTCCGTGCGTTGACGGCGATGAGCCCGCTGCAGTACCAGAAGTGGCTGCGGCTGACCGAGGCGCGGCGCCTGATGCTGGCCGAGCGGCTGGACGCCTCGACCGCCGCCTTCCGCGTCGGCTACGAAAGCCCGTCGCAGTTCAGCCGCGAATACAGCCGCCAGTTCGGCGCACCGCCGATGCGCGACATGGCCGGGCTGCGCTTGCAAACTTCGCCCGCCGCCTCGACGGCGTGATGCGCTCGGCCGGCGGGCGTCGACGCCGGCCAGTTCAAGGAACGTCCACCGTGATCGCCTTGTTCAGCCGCTCGATCAACTCGTCGGGCACGGCCTTGCTGCACAGGATGTAGCGGCGTTCGCCGGGTGGCAGGTCGGCGAACTGCAGCACCCGCAACTGCTGCGCCGGCACGCCGGCCTGGTCGACCAGGTAGGTGGCCTCTTCCTCGGCGGCAAACATGAAGTGCGCGCGCTGGGCCGCGACCATGTGGACCATCGCCACCGATTCGGCGCTGGTCACCACCCGCTCGACCTTGCTCTGCGCCAGCAGGTTGTCAATCAAGGGGCCGTAGGAAAACCCGTCTTTGACCAGCACCTGCACGCCGGGCTGGCGCAGCGCATCGGCCAGCGTGGCGCTCGCGGCGCGGTAGTCGGCGTGCGCCAGGCCCACCGTGGGCCGGTCGCGGTAGATCGGCTTGCTGAACTTGAAGTGCAGTTCGCGGTCGGGGTTCTTGAACCAGCCCACTGCGCAGGCCGGCTGCACGCTGTCTTTCAGCGTGACGAGCTGACGCACCGTCGGCAGCTCCACCCATCGGAAGGGAATGCCGGCGGCCTTGAAAGCCTG